>Ga0302320_10004831_pt1 | contig 30420 bp, 23 predicted proteins | sample Bog_T0_3_FD_202130 | JGI IMG/M metagenome (GOLD analysis project Ga0302320, IMG submission 202130) | Peat permafrost microbial communities from Stordalen Mire near Abisko, Sweden - Bog_T0_3 | ecosystem: Environmental > Terrestrial > Soil > Wetlands > Peat | place: Sweden: Abisko, Stordalen Mire... | reverse complement strand
TCTCGCCGGAGGTGCTAATTTGCCCTGCAATACGTCTACTCAATGAGGTTATCCGTGAAAACCAGAGTCCTGGCACGTTTTTTTGTCTTTGCGTCGCTTGTCTTTTTCCCCGCTTCCGATCAGGCGCAACCATCGCTCCAGGTATTGCATAGTCATGTCCGCCCGGAGGTTTCCAACGGACAAGCAGCGCTGGTAGGCCCACTGCCGCAAACACAACGGCTGCATCTCTCCATTGTGCTTCCGCTGCGCAACCAAGACGAACTGACCCGCACACTGGGCCAACTCTATGACCCATCCAGCCCCAGGTTCCGCAAGTTCCTCAGTGTCACCGAGTTTACCGAGCAGTTCGGCCCCACGGCGGAGGACTATCAGGCTGTCATCGATTTCGCCAAGGCCAACGGCTTTACCGTGACCAATACGCCCGCCAATCGCCTGCTGGTGTCGATCAATGGCACCGTCGATCAGGTTCAACAAGCCTTCCACGTCAAGATGAACAACTACCAGCATCCCACGGAAGACCGTACTTTTTTCTCGCCGGATCGTGAGCCGTCGCTCACTCTGAGCGTGCCGGTGATGCACATCGCCGGATTGAACAACTACTCCATTCCGCGCCCGGCGGCCGGCGGTTGGGGCAGTGGCACAGGTCCATCCGGTCAACACCTCCCAGGCGACTGGAGGGCAGCCTACTACACCACAACCGCGGGTGAAACAGGTCTCACCGGTAGCGGCCAGACGGTTGGGATATTCGCGGCCGGCGGTTACAACATATGCGATGTTACGTCGAGTTTTGGCCCCGCTATTGGCTCCTACGTTCCTGCGACATCTACGAGTTGCGTTAACGGTGTAAGTACAATTGCGAACAGTTACTTATTGTCCTATACGCCCGCTGCCGATGGACCGACTTATAACATTCCCATCAATAATGTGCTGTTGGATGACTACACAGACGGTCCCTGGGCAGGCGATGACGTCGAACAGGTGTTGGATATTGTGGAAGCAATTGGCATGGCCCCAGGCTTGAGCCAGGTCCGCAATTACATTGGGTTTATTTTTGAAGACGTACTCAACGCAATGGCTGCGGAGAACATTGCGAAACAATTAAGTACATCGAACTTTTACAGTCCGGATTTTATTCCGACAGCCGATCCGATATTCGAGGAGTTTGCCGCGCAGGGTCAGAGTTTCTTTGCCGCATCTGGAGATTTTGGCGCCTACCCATCCGTAGGAACCTATCCGGCGGAAGACACGTGGGTAACAGCTGTGGGCGGAAGCATTTTGCTTACTTGTAACCCGGGCGGCGCCTGGTGCTCGGAGACAACGTGGCCTTATAGTGGCGGCGGACCCAGCCCCGATGGCATTGCGATTCCGAGTTGGCAGTCGGGGTTGAACGGGGTCAATGGAGCCTCCACAACCCTGCGCAATGTACCTGACGTGTCAATGGACGCTGATGGAGACAACTACCTCTGCGTCGAGAGCCTCCCTCCATCTATCTGTGGGGGAGGCTGGGGCGGCACCAGCGGCGCGGCGCCGCGCTGGGCTGGTTTTATGGCGCTAGTCAATCAGCAGGCCATGACCGCGGACGGAACCACAGTGGGCTTTCTCAATCCGTATATCTACGCAATTGGTGAAGGTTCCAGCTACAACGGCTACAACTTCAATAGTTCCAGCTATGACAATGATTTCAATGACATCACCATCGGGAATGACGATACCTACGGCCAATTCAGCCAATCGATCATCTACAACGCCGGACCAGGCTACGATCTGGTGACTGGATGGGGAAGTCCCAACGGACAGAACCTGATCAACGATCTGGCGCCGCTGGCGGGTCCTCCAGCGTCGAACTTCACGCTTACGGCCTCGCCGAACTACCTAACTATCTACACCGGCTCCTTCGGCACATCCACAATTACAGTGAACGGCTGGGGTGGATTTACCGGCAGCGTAAATCTCTCTGTCTCCGGCCTGCCCAACGGGGTATCAACACAGGGGTGCACGGGTCCCATAATCACCAATTGTAAACTCACGCTGAACGCGAGCGGTATCGTTAATCCACGTACAAGCTGGTTAACCATCACCGGTACCTCTGGCACCCTAACCGCGACCATCTATATCAATCTGACAGTCAATAGCCTGGGCACGACGGCCACGCCAACTTTCACGCCCGGCGGTGCCACCTACACGTCTTCACAGTCGATCACCATCTCGTCCACGACACCCAACGCAATCATCTACTACACCACCGACGGAACTACGCCGACCACGAGCTCGACTGTGTATTACGCGGCGATCACAGTCTCCTCTACTGAAACGCTGAAGGCGATTGCAACGGCCAAAAACTACAACAATAGCGCTTCGCAATCCGCAACCTACACCATCAATCTGCCCCCGCCCTCCTTTGCCATCGCCGGCACATCCGTTACTGTCGTTCCCGGCGCAACCACGGCGAACACCTCCACCTCCACCACCACAATCACGCCCAGCGGCGGTTTCACCGGCAGCGTGGCGCTGACGGCCACCATCACATCCAGCCCGGCGGGCGCCCAGTATCCGCCCACCTTGAGCTTCGGCTCAACCACTCCCGTGAACATTTCCGGATCTAACTCCGGGACAGCTATTCTTACTGTCTCCACTACGGCAGCCAGCATCGCGTCGTTGGCCAATCCTATGCATCACGGATTCCCTTGGTATACCGAGGGCGGAGCGGCTCTGGCCTGCATCCTGCTCTTCGGCATTCCGGCGCGGCGCAGTAGATGTCGGACCATGTTCGGAATGTTGGCGCTGCTCATCACACTCACTGGCGGTGTGCTTGCATGCGGCGGTGGAGTCAGCGGCGGTAGCAGCAATCCCGGTACCACTGCAGGCGCCTACACCATAACCGTAAACGGCACTTCAGGCACCACCACAGCAACGAACACGGTCACCCTCAACGTGCAGTAGGCCTACTGTCGAGGTCCTCTTAACTCGTAGAATATCGTTCGGAGGAACAGTATCAAAGTTGGGGGCGGTCGCGGTGGTGAGTGAGCCGGTGGTCGGAACTTGGGTAGCCACTCGCGGAAGAGGATTTCAAGTCGATTGTCGAGTACGGCGCAACGAACCTGTAGGAGAAGGTGGGCACCCTCTGCAGTGTTGCGGAAACACCTTCCCGCAGTTCGCCGCGCAGGTGTGGGCGGATTTCAACCCCACATTGACCCCACAATACAGATTCCTCACCGTTCCCAATCAATACCTTAGGCGCCAGCCGTTCCACGTAAGTCATTGATATTACGTTGTTTTCTGTTCTCATAACCCAAAGGTCGCTGGTTCAAATCCAGCCCCCGCAACCAAATAAATTTTTCTTATCAATAGCTTGTCGAGGGTCCAACCGGGGTCCAAAATTCCTTCACATGATCATCTGAACCGTCGGTGACAGCATCGCCCCAATGGCTGCGACAGCTTGCCTGTCGTCTGCGTCCACCTTATGGGTGTAGTGGTTCATGGTGGTCTCAATCTGAGCATGGCCAGCTTGTGGATGTTGGGATAGTCTTCCGGATCGACTCCTTCGAACTCAGGGTGGATAGCCCCGTAGCCCACGCCGGGCAGGCGGCCAAATCCTTGGTCGACCTTGATATAAGGATCGCCGACATGGAAGTTGGTGTAGTAGTCATCTCCTGGCAGCGAGCTGGCGGTCGTGTTGGGAATTCATTGGCCTGGGGAGTGATGCCCTCCGGCTGAACAAAGCAGCGGAAGAGCTCGGAATAGCCGAAGTATTCTGTTCCCGAGAGAGAGGGTCCTATACCGGCTCCCGGTTCCTTTTCGTAATAACGACGTCATACCTTTGGTCCGGGACCGTCTTGGGCCCATGATCATTCTGGAGTTAAATTCAGCGCGCCCTGAATTCACTCGACATGGGTGCTTATTAGAAGGAATGTGTATATGAGTAAATAGATTAACAACGAAACCGGTCTCCGCCTCGCAAAGTGCCGCTTCTGGGCCGGGATCTTTGGCCAATCGATCCAGACTGGCCAAGAAAAGAAGGGTTATTCGGTCGAAAATGCACCTCGCCGGGCCTGTATGAAACCTTCCGAATGGCTGGCTGTCGAAGCTGGCCAGGTTGCTGAGACCGCGGCGCGGCTGCGTTCGATGACCGGCGTCCTCGGATTGAGCAACGCACAGCTGGGAACCGTGCTCCGTCTGTGTCAGAACGCCTGGGAGGGCTAGCCCCGTCCTGTCGGCGCACCGGGCTTCCGGGGCTCTGGCGGCGGGCACTCACAACCGTATAGGCTCATCTCCAGCGAGAAAGGAGGTGAGAGCAATCAAGAAAAGGGAAGGAACAAGGATAAAACGCGTGAACATCAACATCGAGGTAAGCCTCATCGACGCAGGAGACGAAACCGCCATCGATAACTTCCATCTCGCCAGCCAAGGCTCAAAACTCACTGAAGAACTCCAAGAAACCCTCGCCAGAGGCCTCATCACCGTCATCAATCTCGTGAGCAGTTCCGCTTGTGCATAAGCCTGCCCGCTGACCTGCCTTGAGCCATAGCCTGGTAGGCCGGGCTTTACAATTCACCTGTTTTCCTTTGGAGAATGGCCTACGCGGCGAAGCCGCAGTGAAACTCTCCTCGCGGACCGCACGCGTGCTCTAACCGAATGCCTTCCTCCTCCTCTTAACATTGTTCTCCTTGACGAAGTCATTCATTGCGCGGTAATATCCTTGCCGTCGTTTCCCCATGAGTTGATTCGGCGGTCTGCGCCTAGCGCGGGCCTCCTGATGTCGTTCCATGCCGGTGTCTGTCGATGCAAGAGAACAGATAGTTGGGTGATGTCCATCACTTAACCGAAAGGAACGGTCCTCCATGTCTTCAGTTTCCCGGTTTCTCCACTCTGCAACTTCCTTGCTTTTCCCAGGAATTCTCCTGTTTTCGGCTGCAACGTGGGCGCAGACCGCGCACTTCAGCGGAGCAGTCACCAGCGCGTACGGCTTTTCCGGGTACTACGTGCCCATGGGCGTGGCGATGGACGCGAACGGGAACTTCTTCGTTGCCAGCTACGGCGAAAGCACGGAACCCGGCGACAGCTGGGTAAGCGAGATTCCGGCCGGCTGCACCTCGGCCAAGTGCGTTTTGACGCTGGGCGGCGGATTCTTCGACGCCTGGGGCGTGGCGGTGGATGCGAACGAGAACGTCTACGTCGGCGATTATGGCAACGGCGCAGTGAAGAAAATTCCGCCCGGCTGCGCATCGTCTTCCTGCGTGGTGACTCTGGGCGGCGGCTTCATTAATCCCGCTGGCGTGGCAGTGGATACCCACGGGAACGTCTACGTCGCCGATTATTACAACAATGCAGTGAAGGAAATGCCGCCCGGTTGCACATCGTCTGCCTGCGTCACGACACTAGGCGGCGGGTTCAGCGAGCCAAAGAGCGTAGCGGTGGACCAGTACGGGAATGTTTTCGTTGCCGATTATTTCAACAATGCCGTGAAGAAAATGGCGTCTGGCTGCGCATCGTCCGCCTGTGTCGCGACGCTGGGCGGCGGGTTCAGGGGGCCCATGGGCGTGGCGGTGGACGCGAACGATAACGTCTACGTCGCCGATAGCGCCAGCGCTTTGGTGAAGAAGATTCCACCTGGCTGCACATCCTCCTCCTGCGTCGCCACGCTGGGCGGCGGATTCACTTCTCCCGCTGACGTAGCGGTGGACCAGTACGGGAACGTCTTCGTCTCCGACGGTGTCAACAGGTTGTGGGAGATCTCAATGTCGGCCGGCAACTTTGGCAATGAGCCGGTTGGTGGCCTTACGTATGCCGACGTTCTGCTGGTGACCTTTACCTTTGACACGGCGGGCAGCGGCGTTGCCCCGGCCGTGCTCACCCAGGGGGCGGCCGGACTGGACTTCAAGGATGCCGGCACGGGAAGCTGCACCACCAACGGAACCGGCCACAGCTACGGCATAGGCGAAACCTGCGCGGTGAATGTGACTTTCACGCCCAAGCATCCTGGGCCCCGCAATGGCGCGGTGATCCTTCAGAATAGCTCTGGAGCCACGATCGCCACCGGGTACGTCTTTGGCACAGGAATGGGTCCGCAGGTGAACTTCAGCCCCTTTCCACAGACCACGCTGGGCAGTGGCTTCAGCAACCCAAATGGCGCGGCGGTGGACAGCAGCGGGAACGTCTTTGTCGCCGATACCGGCAGCGGTTTGGTGAAGGAGATTATGGCAGCGGGCGGCTACACCACCGTCCGGACGCTGAGCACTTACGACTTCAACCAACCCCAGGGCGTGGCAGTGGACGGGGCCGGGAACGTCTTTGTCGCCGACATCAACTCTGTGGAGGAGATTCTGGCATCGGGCGGTTACACCACCGTCCGGACGCTGAGCACTTACGACTTCGCCCAACTCCAGGGCGTGGCAGTGGATGGAAGCGGAAACGTCTACGTCACCGACTCCGGATGGGGGCAGGTGGATGAGATCGTGGCCGCGGGCGGTTACACCCAGGTCGTCCCAATATTCAGCTACCCCAACCCCGGCGCTCCTCCCGGTACCCCGTCGGCCTTCATGCCCTACGGCGTGGCGGTGGACGGTGGCGGGAATGTCTTCTTCTCCGACTGGCTCAATGGCACGGTGACGGAGCTTCCGGCGGGCGGTGTTCCCACGCAGCTAGTCAGCGGCTTCAGCAACCCAACGGGCATGGCGGTGGACGCGGGCGGCAACGTCTTCGTCGCCGACACCGGGAATGGCGCCGTAAAGGAGATTCCGTATGGCTGCACATCGTCCACCTGTGTCACGACGCTGGGCAAGTTTTCAGCCCCTGCAGGCTTGGCGTTGGACGGGAGCAGGAACCTCTTTGTCTCCGGCTCGCCCGATGGCGCTAATTTTGGAGTGACGGAGTGGAAGTTATCATCTCCGCCGAGCCTGAGCTTCGCGACGACGAAGGTAGGCTCGACCAGCAGCGACAGCCCGCAGACAGTCACAGTGGAAAACGCCGGCAACGCGGATCTGGAGTTTCAGTACCCGGCCAGTGGGACCAATCCGGGCATCTCGGCGAACTTCACCCTGAACAGCAGCGGGGCGTCAGCTTGCCCGGAAACAACACCTGGTTCCCCGGAGATGGCGACGCTGGCAGCCGGACAATCCTGTCTGTTGCCCATCAGCTTTTCGCCAACGGCGGTAGGCGCTCTGACCGGCTCGCTGACCATGAAAGACAATTCGGGCGCCAATCCGGACACCGGCTGGACAACGCAGACCATCTCGCTGAGCGGCACGGGCGATGCGCAGACCACGATCGTCTGGCCGTCGCCTGCGCCGATCACCTACGGGACCACCCTCGATGACAGTCTGGCCGCTGGTGCGGTGACCGGTAACTACAACCCAATTTCAGGCATGTGCACTGGCTGTACAGAGGTCCCTGGGACTTTTGCTTACACGGCCACTCCTGCCGGGGGAAAGGCCGTGGCCGTGACCGCGGCAACCATCCTCGGCGCAGGCAGCTACACGCTCACGGCAAACTTTACGCCGACTGATACCACGGATTTCACCATGGCGACGGCCAGCGTGCCTTTGACCGTGAAAAGGGCCGCGCCGGAGATTGCCTGGGATACGCCGCTGCCCGTGTCCAGCGGAACGGCGTTGAGCGCAACCCAACTCGATGCCTGGTCGCCGGTAGCCGGGATGTTTGTCTATTCGCCGGTGGCAGGAACCGTTCCTCCTCTGGGCGAGACCACGCTCTCGGTCACGTTTACGCCGACGGATTCGGCCGATTTCACCACCGCGACAGCCGCCGTGACGCTTACAGTAACACCCGTCGGGACGGTGAACATCGGCAGCACCAGCCCGGCAACTTCCTTGTCCTTCACCTTCGCCGCCGCGGCCACGCTGGGCAGCATCAATGTGGTTACGCAGGGCACCGCGGGGTTGGACTTTGCCAATGCCGGCGGCGGAACCTGCAAGGCGGGAACTCAGTATTCCGCCGGCGCAACCTGTACGGTCAATGTCAGCTTCAAACCGAAGTTCTCCGGCTTCCGCTATGGCGCCGTGGTGCTGGAAGACGCTTCGGAAAATGTTCTGGCAACCGATTACATCTCCGCCGCCGGCTCAGGCCCGCAGGTGGAATTCTGGATCGGCAGCGAGATGCTCGTTGGAAACGGTTTGAATAGTCCCTCGGCAGTGGCAGCGGATGGGAACGGCAACCTCTATATTGCCGATACGGGCAATAACCGGATCTTGAAGGAGACGCTGTCGGCGGGAAGCTACACCCAGAGCGTAGTGCCAACCAGCACCCTGAGTAGTCCCGATGGAGTTGCGGTGGATGGGAGCGGGAACGTCTATATCGCCGATTACTTCAATAACCAGGTGCTGAAGGAGACGCCCTCGGGGGCAACTTATATCGAGAGCACGGTTGGCAGCGGCACGCCGAAACCCCTCGCGGTCGCAGTGGATGGAAGCGGCAATGTCTATGTCCTTACTTCCTACGCCACAGGCGAACCCCAGCAGATTTTGAAAGAGACCCTCTCCGCAGGAAACTACACCCCGAGTCAGGTGATTCCGGCCAATTACTACTTTACCGGAGTCGCCGTGGATGGGAACGGCAATGTCTATTTCTCGGAGATCCTGGAAGACGAGCTGCCGGGAACTGGCGGGGTCTTCAAGCTGACTCCGTCCAGCACCGGTTACACAGAAAGCACGGTGGACAATACGCTGAATGCAGTTGCGGTGGCCGTAGATGGGAATGGCAATGTTTACGCCGTTGACCAAGGCACCTATGGCGCTTGGTCGGTGCTGGAAGAGACTTCATCGGCGGGTTTCTACAACCAGAACTTTCTGCCGATTACTGCCGGCCTGGTCAACCCCGTCGGAGTCTCTGTGGACGGGATGGGCAATGTCTACCTTTCGGATTCCAGCAGTAGCCTGGTGCTCAAGCAGGATTTTGGCGATCCGCCCAGCCTGGGATTTACGGCCACGAATGTGGGTTCGATGAGCAGCGACAGCCCGCAGACGGTGACAATCACGAACATCGGCAACCAGCCGCTGAACCTCAGTACGCCTGGGACGGGCGGCAACCCTAGTTATCCGGTGAATTTCCCTGAAAACACCAGCGACCCCAACCTTTGCGCCGCCGGCACGTCACTTGCCCCGAACGAGGCCTGCGACGTCTCGATCAATTTCGTTCCAACCACTGGAGGCACCAACTACGAAAGCGTGGTGATCACAGACAACAATCTGAACCAGACCAATGCGACACAGAGCATCCGGCTCACTGGGACCGGTACACTGATCCAGCAGACCATCACCTTCCCGGCCATCACCGCGGCGCAGTACGCCTTGACGACGCTGCCCTTGTCGGCCACGGCCAGCTCCGGGCTGGCGGTGAGCCTCACTTCGAGCACGCCCTCGATATGCACCGTGTCGGGTAGCACGGCCTCGCTGCTCACGCCGGGCACTTGCATCCTGCACGCCGCGCAGGCGGGCAATAGCAATTATTCCGCCGCTCCAGCGGTCTCGCAGGGCTTCTATGTGCACCCCGCGCAGCAGACCATTACTTTCAAGACCATCACCGGCGCCTGGTATGCCCTGCAGCAGATCACGCTGAGCGCCACGGCCAGCTCCGGCCTCGCGGTCAGCTTCAGCACTACCACGCCGACCGTCTGCACCGTCTCGGGCAACACCGTCTCATTGCTCATCGGAGGTTCCTGCATCCTGCAGGCCACGCAGGCGGGCAATGCTCTGTATGGCGCGGCGTTGCCGGTCACGCAAGTCGTTGTGGTGCATCTGGCCCACCAGAGCATCACCGTCACGCCCGTCACTACGACGCAATATGCCCTGTCGCAGTTGACGCTAAGCGCCAGCGCCAGCTCAGGCCTGCCGGTCACGCTGACCTCGGTGACCCCCGCGGTCTGCACACTCTCGGGGAACACGGCATCCTTCCTCACCGCGGGGACCTGCGACATCCATGCTAACCAGGCGGGCAACGCAACCTATGCCACGGCCCCGCTGCTTGCCGTCGGGATCGATGTGCATCCGATCATCCAGACGATCAACTTCACCACCGTCGCGACTCCTGTCTATCCGTTGACAAAGGTAACGCTGTCGGCCACGGCGACCTCCTGGCTGAACGTCAGCTTCGCATCGATCACGACGACGGTTTGCACCGTCTCCGTCAAAACTCTGTCGCTGCTCACCTCCGGCAATTGCATCCTTCATGCGCTGCAGAACGGCAATCCTGATTACGCAGCGGCACCGATTGTGACGCAGCAGGTCTATGTAACTCCGCTGAGCCAGACGATCACCTGGCCAACCATCACTGGTACGCGGTATGCCGCATCGCAGATGACGCTAACGGCCACAGCCAGCTCGGGACTGACGGTGGCTTTCGTCTCCACCACGCCCGCGGTCTGCACGGTTGCTGGCGCAACGGCGTCGCTGCTCGCGTCGGGAACTTGCATCCTGCGAGCCACGCAAGCGGGCAACGCTATTTACGCCGCGGCTCCGGTGGTGCAGCAGAGCGTGGTTGTGCATCTGGCTCCGCAGACGATTACCTTCACAGCCGTTGGAGGCCAGACAGTTGGAGCGAATGTAACTCTATCGGCAACGGCCAGCAGCGGGCTGACGGTCAGCTTTGCCTCGGTCACAGGCACGGTCTGCACGGTGTCGGGAACAACGGCAACGATGCTCACCGCGGGCACATGCACGATTCACGCCACGCAGGCCGGCAACACAACCTACTCAGCTGCCCCGCTGGTCTCGCAGAGCATCACCGTGAAAGCTGCGAGCTAGCAAACCGGCAGCAAGCCGGGGAGCGCGCAGTGGAGGTGCTCCCCGGTCTGCTTTGGGCGCAGTTGAGCCATTTCACTATTGCCTCCTAACTGAATCGCATCCCGTTGGTCGAGTAGCGAGTATTGTTTTGTTCTTTGGATATTCAGGCCGGGTTGAATTGACCTTTTGCCGGCTGGTTCATCCGGTATTTCGTTGTGCCAGAAGGGATAACCTTTGACACAGCCGGATCGGGTAGATCTGACCATTAGTTTTGTTGGGTTTCCGGGGGTGGCTTTCAGCACCCTTTTTGAACGGCGGTAATGACGGGCATTTCCTGATGAATGCCCCGGTGAGCGGTGGCGCGGGAGATGCGGTGAGTCATGGCGATCTGGCCGAGGCTCTGCTGCGTTCCGCCGGTCCTGGACGATGGCTTCACGATCGAGATCAAGCGGCTGGCGGCCGATGTGCTGGCCTTAGAGCCGGGCGCGCCTCATGCCGGCGCGCACTCGCTCGACGATCAGGCTGCGCTCGAGTTCGGCGATAGCGCCGATGATGATAACAATGGCACGGCACAGCGCGCCGCCGGTGTTGATCTGCTCGCGGAAGCTGATGAACTCGATGTTCAACCGGTTCAGATCTGGAATTCCCTGGGCACACCCGGCAACGGATCTGCTATCGGCCTGGCCATGGCGCTGCCCTTCCTGCCCGGCATGTTCGGCTCACGCAAGACGGGCGGCCAGATGCGCGATATCTACTCCAGGGAAGAACCATTTCTCGTTCGGTGCGGCCGCTGGTGGGAACTGAGGTCCACTTCCCTTTGGAGGCGCGCGCATCAAAGCATGGCGGCCCCACTGGAGCATTCTGCACAAGGCCAGGGCGGAAGACATCTCCGTCTATGGCTCGGAAGCGGAGAAGTGGAAGCACAACCCAGTCCTGCATCCCATCCGCTGCCGTCACCAGATGCGTGTACCCCATCGTTGTCCTTGCTTCCATGTGCCTAAGGCGTTCTTGTAGAACGGCCATCAGAGCGTGCAGTGAATCCGGCAACCTTCCGCTTCCATAGAGGAAAGCGTGTGCGCTGCCCCAGATAAATCCAACTCCAGACGCAGAGCGGCGGAGCCGTTAAGCTCCGCCGCTTATGGTGCTGTCTGTCGATTTGTTCAGCAGTTACGGGTTACTTACGTCCGCCGCCTGCATGCCCGCCGCCACCGCCGCCGCGCGAAGCGGAAGCGTGGGATGCGCCATGCGATGCGCTGGCATGTGAGGCTGCAGCGCGAGGTGCGGCATGAGAGGTGCCGGCACGGGCTGGCGCCGAGCGACCCGCGCTGGGACGCGCCCCTCCAGAATGGGAAACTGCTGGGTTGGCGTGATATCCGCCGCCGCCGCGAACTGCGCCTCCACCGTTGGAGTGATAGGCTACACGGCCAGGTCCGCCGTGGTAGCTTCCTCCGCCTTCACCGTTGAAGCGATGCCCGCCCCAGCCGTGGCTATAGCCCCAGCCGCCCCAGGGCCCCATCCCCAGGAAGATGCCGTTGTAGAAGTAGCCGGGTCCGTAGTAGCCCATCGGCGCACAGGCGTAAGGCGCATAGCCGTAGTAGCCGTAGGAACAAACTGGTTGAACGCCGATGTCAACCACGAGCTGTGCGTTGGCCGCTGGGGCCAGAGCCAAGCCTGCGAGCAATGCTGTCGTGCCGAGAAGTGCTTTGAGTCCGCGCATAAAAAACCTCCTTGAAGGTGTCTGCGATGGCTGAAACTGCGTGGGACGCTGTGTGCGGCCGTAAAGAATAGTCCAGCAACAGCAGCTACCATAAGGGGTTCGGTTCGTTCATGAATCCCGGCATGCCTGCCGGGGCCTGCATCTATTTACCCTTACATCCCTGACTCTAGGCGGTCGAATCCCCGGAGTCTGAGCAAAACGGTGCACACGGTACCGGCGAATTGCGCCGCCCTGCGCGATGGGCATTCAACAAAGGCGCAGAAGAGCGCAGGCGGCAGGCTTCACAAAAACTGTCTGTAGGTTCAGGTTGGCCCTTCTCAATCCCCTGTCACAGCAGCAACCTTGCGCTTGAAAGCTTCGACCAATGGAATGACGGGCTTCAGAATAGCTTTGATCGAGGGAAGCAGTGGCCTTTTCGAGTTGTGGTCTGGCAGTTGGTCGAGAAGAACCACATTGAGCAGAGACTTATTCACCTGGATGCGGCCGTTGTAATTGATATAGCCGAGGGTACGGAAGCGGTTCATGAAGAAGCTCACCCGCGAGCGCGTCGTCCCGATCATCTCCGCCAATGTCTCTTGTGATATCGGCGGGATGAAGGTGTCCCGTTCACCCGGCTTGCCGAATTCCGCCATGATGAGGAGAATCCTCGCCAGGCGTTTTTCGCTGGAATTGAAGAGCTGATCGACTAGATCTGCCTGGGTTCTCATGCTGCGGGCCAGCATGAACTTCAGAAAGAAGTCCGCGAACCGGGGTTCGTCATGCATCACGCGGGCCATCTCTTCCCTGGTGATCTTGAGCGCGGTGCAGTTGTTGACGGCAGAGGCCGTCGCCAGCCGCACTCCAGGAACGGACGCCAGCGACTCCTCTCCGACGAAGTCACCGACGGAGAGAAGCGTGATTGTGGCCTCCTTGCCGTTCGGCGAGACAACGGTTAGTTTCGCCCGGCCAGTCTGAAGATAGAAGACGGTGTTAGCTTCATCTCCCTGTGAAAAAAAGGTCTCTTTAGGCTCCAATTCGACAATCTTGCGCCCAAGCCCAGCATTGGCAAGAAAAGCGGCGCAGTCGAATTTTGCGGTTTCTCTGTTCTTCATAATCTATCCCCGTTCTCAACAATTTGTCCGGTGTGGTGAATAAGCGCCAAGGAAAAGCCAACTGGGACTGGAAATGACCGGCGATTCTGGCGAATCCGTCAAAGACTGCAAAAGAAAAGCGCCAGAGATGAACATCTGGACTCAACTCGCATTCTGGCATTGGCAACGCAGATCCGAGCAGCTTTAGGGGGAGTCGGCGTCCCATGAGGGCCATTCTGCCTTGCGCCCGAGGGCACTTACACTCAAGCACTTGCTATCATCGCCTTTGGCTCAGGCTGCTGTCTGAGCCGTTTTGCTCATGTCAGCATAATTCCGGAGGCCGGGACAGGAATCGGAGGAGAGTCTGAAAATCAGGCTGGAAAGGAAACGCCAGATACGGACGGCGTTGAAGTTGCGCAGTTGCACTGCCGGTGCAAAGGGAATAGAAGCTCATCGCATACCTCGTTATTGACGCGGAGATGGTGCGATGGATCATTCAATTGTCAAGGCTTCCACCTCGTGGGCGATAGCAATATCCTGCTCTGGCGCCCCTTGCTCCCATCATTCCGAAGCTCGCCCTGGTGGAATACTCACACTGGCCTCGGGCTTTGCCGAGCGAAGAAGCAAGAGCGGACACTGCACCAGCTTCACGACCTTCTCGGCAATCGAACCGAAGATCATCGGATGCCAGCCGGAGATTCCATGGGTGGAGATAACGACCATGTCGATATGCTCGCGCTCCACCACCTCCATGATGGTCCCTGCCACGTCGTTTCCAACCTCGACACTGGAACTCGCCTTGATTCCTCGAGCAACAAGAGCCGCATGGCATTTCGCCAGATGCTGCTCCGCGTAAGTCCTGGCTGCCAGCAGAAATGATTCTTCGGGGACAAAATCCCGAAGCGTGGTGGTGGGAAAGAACGGAATGACATTTACAAGATGAAGTTCGGCATGAAAGTGCTGAGCAAGATCCCCTGCCATATCCAAAGCGGCCTGGGAAGACGGGCTAAAGTCGATGGGCAAGAGAATCTTGGTGGGAATGGAAGGAAAAGCATGAGTTTCAGGCATGACGATCTCCTCGCCGAAGAGCAAAGCGGCTAGAGTCTCATTTTCTTCGATCATGCGAGCGAGGGCTGTGCTCTTTTGCACATCCTGCTTGCGTCTCGCCTGAGGAAAGGAGCCGCCATACCCCAGCACGATCTTCGAGAAGACGAAGTGCGCTTGCGAGCAAATATGACCATTCTTGGACAGTCCAATTCTGTCAATCTGTTTAAGGGTGCAGAGAGCGCCGGCATTTGTTCCAGGCGGCACCGTAAGTATTTGAGAAAGCCTATGCCGGCCGAAGGAGCGACCTTGACGCCATCCATTTTAAGACGAAACTCGCCGTCATTGCTTGCCAGCTACGGTGATCTGGCGGGCTTACTAGCGGGCCGATCTATCAAAGAGCCATTCGACAAGAAGGTCCACCGGGTGATTTTCGTGCTGTTGGCCGCCGTAGTCCTGGCAGGTTTGTCATTGACGGCGAGACCGCAATCAGTGCTTCCTTCAGGAGACGCCTCCGGAACCGCGGCAATCACCCCTTCCAGGCAACTTGACCTGAGCTATGTGCGTCCTACGCAGAGAACAAAGGTCAACAACTACCTTTTCGACGCATTCGGTCCGTACCCCATTGCAGGCGCCGCGTTCGCGGCTGGCATTGGCCAGTTCAGCAATGCGCCGCCGGAATGGAGTCAAGGTCTCAATGGTTACAGCAGGCGATTGGGGTCTGACTACGGCATCGCAGTGGTGGCCACCACGACGCGTTACGGATTGTCAGAGGCATTCCGGGAAGACGCGATGTACTACCGGTGCGAGTGCAGAGGCTTCTTCCCGCGGCTGAGTCATGCCTTGATTTCGACCTTGACGGCGCGCCGCGGCGATGACGGCCACCGCGTCTTCTCTCTCCCCGCGTTGATCGCTCCCTATGCCGGTTCGATGACTGCGACCTATGGCTGGTACCCCAGCCGCTACGGCGCCAAAGATGCCTTCCGGATGGGTAACTACAGCCTGCTGGCCTACGCGGGCTCAAACATTTCCCTGGAGTTCTTCTATAGCGGACCCCACTCGTTGCTTTCACGCATGCATCTGAACAATACGCACGGCTCGCCGGTGCCTGGTCCAAACCATTGAGCAATAGCGGAATCACTACCCTCGCAGGCATCCACCCGCCGCTTCCGAAACGGCAGGCCACGCTCATGGTTTCCGCTGGGAGTTCTGCCGCGGGGCTGGTCAACAGCTTCTTCGAGTGGTTCGGCAATCTGGGCATCTTCTTCTGGCAGGTCCTTCGCGCGGCGGTAACCCCTCCGTATGAGTGGCGCGAGCTGATTCGGCAGCTCGACGAGGTGGGATCGAAGTCGTTCCCGTTGGTCGTCATGGCCGGCTCCGCCATCGGGGTGGTCATCTCGTTAGAAGCCCGTTACAGCCTGAGTCGATTCGGCGCGAAATCGATGTTCCCCGCCACGCTCGTGTACTCAGTTATCCAGGTGATGGGTCCGATCATTACTGGTCTGGTGGTGAGCGGGCGCGTGGGCGCCGGCATGGGCGCTGAACTGGCGTCGATGAAAGTGAGCGAGCAGATTGACGCCATCGAGGCTTCGGCGATTAATCCCTTCAGGCTTCTTGCAGCGCCACGGATTCTGGCCTGCATCCTGATGCTGCCACTGCTGACCATTGCCGCCGACGGATGCGCCCTGCTCACGGGCTGGCTTGCACAGGCGATGGTTGAGCCGCTTTCGTTCCATCAGTTCATCAACAGCGGGTTCAGTGGCTCGACTTTCAATTCGTTCCTGCCGCAGACTTTCAAGACCACTGTGTACGGCCTGATCATTGGGACGATTGCGTGCTTTCAGGGAATGCGTACACGCGGAGGGGCGGAGGGTGTGGGCCGTGCGGCCACCAACTCGGTTGTATTGGCCTCGCTCTTCCTGATCCTGGCCGATGTTGTGCTCGTGAAACTGATTCTCGTTGTCTTCCCTTAACCCTTAACCCTTAAACCTTGTTGCAGACACGTGAAAGACAAATATGGCAACGGCCTATGACATTGCGACACAGCAAGCTGGCCCCGAGCGAGACAATCGTGCGCCCGTTGTCGCCGTCGAGAACCTGAAAAGGACCTTTGGGAGCCACATGGTTCTGAACGGAATCAGCTTGAGCGTTGACCGCGGAGAAACCCTGGCCGTGCTTGGACGCAGCGGCACGGGCAAGAGCGTGCTGCTGCGGCTTATCATCGGCCTCGAGAAGCCCGACTCAGGATCGGTTCGCATCAATGGCCAGGAGATCGCCGGCCTGTCCATAGATAAAATGGGCGAGATCAGAAAGAAGATGGGTTTCCTGTTTCAACATGCGGCGCTTTACGATTCGCTGACTGTTGCTGAGAATGTTGCGTTTCCCCTTGTGCACCATCGGAGAAACATCTCCGCGTCCGAGCGCGGGGACCGTGTGAAGCAGTTGCTGGCCGAGGTGGGCATGGAAGGCAATCTCGACAAGATGCCTTCCGATATCTCAGGTGGAATGCAGAAGCGGGTGGGCTTGGCGCGCGCGCTTGCGCTGGAGCCTGAGATTCTGCTTCTCGACGAGCCCACGGCAGGCCTGGATCCCATCAGCTCAGGGGAGATCGACGATCTGATTCTCAAGCTTCAGCGAGAGCGTCAGATGGCATCCATTGTCGTAACTCACGATCTGCACAGTGCCCGGACGATCGCCAACCGTCTGGCCCTGCTGGATCTGGGGAATGTGGTGATCGAGGGCTCGTTTGAGGACCTTCAAGAAAGTGACATCGAGTTTGTGAAGGACTTTCTGAAGTTATCGTAGGAGGATTTATGTCGCGAGTGGCGCGGTTGGGAGCATTTATCGTTGTGACGCTGGCAGTTCTGGCTGCCGGGGTCTTCGTTATCGGCAGCAAGGAGTATCTGTTTCGCTCGACATACCAACTCAAGGCGCAGTTCGACAATGTGGCGGGCTTGACGGATGGAGCCGACGTGCAGGTGGGCGGGGTTCACAGCGGAACAGTGACCGCCATTCTGTTGCCAAGGAAGCCGGGAGAGAAGGTCACAGTCGTCATGGAGCTGGCCATGTCCACTCACGAGATTATCAAGCAGGATTCGGTGGCTTCGATCGAAACCGAGGGCGTGCTGGGCAACCAGTTTGTGGCCATTTCCTTTGGATCAGCCGGGCAGGCCGACGTCAAGGATGGCGAAATCATCGAGAGCGAGCCGCCGCTCCTCCTGGCGGATCTTCTCAAGAAGGCGAGCGGGATTCTGGATAGCAGCCAGCAGGCCACCGCGCACCTGAGTTCGGTGAGCGCCAAGATCGATTCGGGCCAGGGAACAGTGGGCGCGCTGGTCAACGACAAACAGCTTTATAACAACCTGGAACAGACCACGACAACCCTGCATGCAACGATGCTCCAGGCACAGGCCGGTGTGACGGACTTTCAAGAGAATATGGAAGCGCTGAAACACAACTTCTTCCTGAGCGGGTTTTTCAAGAAGCGGGGATATGAAGACTCTGCAAATCTGGCTGCAAACAGGATCGGAGGACTTCCGCCGGGTACGCCGCTGAAGGCGTTTAACTTCACTGCCCATCAGCTCTTCGATGGCCGAGACTCCGCCAAACTGAAGAACCAGAAATCTCTAAATGCCGTGGGCGATTTCCTGGCACAGAACCAATTCGGAGTTGCGGTCGTCGTGGCTTCCACAGGTATCGAAGGCGATACCCAGAAGGATCTGGTGCTCACCGAGGCCAGGGCCATGGTTGTACGCGAGTATCTGGCCGAGAACTTTGGATTTGATAATGACCTGCTGAAGACGATGGGAATGGGCAAGCAGACCGGCGCGGACCTGGACGCGGCTTGGGGTTCGATCCGGATCCTCATCTTTTCACCTGGAACCGAGATACCAGTTGACAAACTGCCTCCGGCAAGCACTTTACCCATAGCAGAATCCGCCCCGCCGGCTCCGGTCGCCGCGGCGGCAGTTCATCAACCTTAGCGCACTCAACCCGCAAACATGGAGAAGACAATGGGAATCACCAATTCTGTGGTAGCCATCTACGACACGCACGAGCAGGCGGAAAACGCCATCAAGGAATTGCAGCAAGCCGGCATCGACATGAAAAGCCTGTCGATAGCAGCCAGAAACACTCATACAGATGAGCATGTAGTCGGGTACTACAACGCCGGCGACCGCATGAAGTATTGGGGCAAGGTTGGAGCGTTCTGGGGCGGATTCTGGGGATTGCTTTTTGGTTCGGCTGCATTCGTCATTCCGGGGCTTGGGCCGATTCTTGTGGCCGGTCCGCTGGTGGCCTGGATCGTCGCCGGCCTCGAAGGGGCTGCTGTGGTCGGCGGTGTCAGCGCTGTGGGAGCGGGGCTGGTGAGCATTGGCATACCGAAGGACAGCGTGCTCAAGTATGAGGTCGCTCTCAAGACAGACAAGTTCATGCTGGTCGTCCATGGAACACCCGACGAAGTTGCCAAGGCTGAGAGTGTCATCACGGGAACGGAACACAGCTATCACAGCGTTCATGGCGAGACTGTCTTCGCATGACATTTGGCAGGTCCATGCTGCGGCCGTCCTGAACTCGTAAAGACCCCTCTCAAGACGGTTTCTCGCAGCTCGAAAGGGGTCAGTCAACATGCGGCCAGGCAACTTGTATCACCGCGCACGCTGAAACCACAGAGCGGCGAGGCGAATGCAAAGCAAGGATGGAGAAGAAATGACCGGAAACAGGCACAACCCCGAAGGAAACAGCCACGACAGTCGTGAGCCAGATCCTGGCCCTTATTGGAGGCGCATGCATCGTGACTGGCGCTTCTGGGTGGGCGCAATCCTGATGTTTGCCGCGATCTCCGTCTATGTTCTCAGCGGAGACCTGGCGTGGGTTCCGCGCGGCCAACCGCAGCACCCGCTACCGGCAACCGCCGCCAATTAAGACCGTCACACCCGCATGACCTGGCCGGTCGCGTCAGGGCGGCTCATCCGCGCTCCATTCCAAGGACTGAGACAGTGTCCTTCTGAGAACCTTATGTATATTTGTGCTCTGCCGATGAACTCTGTCGAGTAAAACCACGTGAGCAAATCGGTACAGATAATACCTCTACAGTTTGGAAGAATGACGATGAAGAAGAGTTCACGTTCTCCTCTCCCTCATGGCTCCTGAGCCGGGTCTGTTCATCTGACAGGTGCTTCTTGGCCATCCGCGTTGCGTAGGGGAAACCCGTGAGGGTTTTCACCCCTCGGCAGACTGGCGCGCTTGGCCTCCACTTAGGTCCAATTGCCAAAACGGGCGCAAGCAGGAAGCAGATATGCGCTTGAAGACGAATCACAACACCCCTGAACGAAGATCCTTCCGAATTCGCGTCAGGGGCGAGACAACGATTGGAGAAGATTAAATGCCACTTGTCACTGTCGTTATCGTATTGGTCGTAGTGGGTGTCTTGCTATGGCTAGTCAACCGCTACATCCCCATGCAGGGAACAATCAAGGGAATCCTGAATGCCGTTGTGGTAATTGTCGTAGTCCTCTGGCTTCTGAAGGTATTCGACCTCTTGCCCTACCTTAACCAGTTTCGAGTCGGACATTGATTGATCGAGCCGCGGAAGCGGTAAAGTCTGCGTTCGCCAAAACACGCAAGTCCAACACAACACGGCAGAGGTTTGCCGGCTGGAGGAATCTTGAAACGCATAGCACTGCTCGCAATTGGAAGCGCACTCAGCCTGAGCGCCATCGCTCAAGCCAATCCGCAAGCGACGACGGTCCTCGTACCCGCGGCCGCTGCGTCCACCTACCGCGTGATTGTGATCAATCGCTCGGTCGAAGCGGTTAACTATGAGCACCGCGGTGGGGCCACGGATGTCGACTTTGCCGGTACATCCTTGATGCCTTCCGCCGACGGCAAAGCCAAGGTGCGAAGCAAGCGTGGCACCTTGGAAGTCGAGGCGGAGTTCGGAAACCTGCAGAGCCCCAAGACATTCGGCAACGAATACCTTACCTACGTTTTGTGGGCGATCTCTCCCGAGGGGCGAGCCGTCAACCTTGGCGAAGTTCTGGTAGGCGGCAACGACCGAAGCAAGCTGACGGCAACTACCGATCTCCAGGCATTCGCTTTGATCGTCACTGCGGAGCCTTACTTTGCCGTCCGGCAGCCCAGCGATGTCGTCGTCCTCGAAAACGTTGTTCGCGCGGACACGAAGGGAACCACCGAAGCGGTGAATGCGAAGTATGAACTGATGGAGCGCGGCGGCTACATTCCCACCGGCTACAAGTTCGATCCGGTCGTTCTGAACGCCGGCCTTCCCCTGGAATTCTACGAAGCGCGGAACGCGATGCGCATCGCTCGATCCGAGGGGGCGGAAACCTATGCCAGCGAGAGCTACGGCCATGCTTCAAAACTGATGGACAAAGCCAACGCCTACGCCGTCGACCACTACAGCAACGACAAGCCTCTCATCGCAGTCTCGCGAGAGACCGTGCAAACCGCCGAAGACGCGCGCGAGATCGCGGTGAAGAAGATTGATGAGAAGCGCCAAGCGAACGATCTCCAGGCTTCAAGTGACGCACTGGCAAGCTCGCAGGCTCAAACCGACGATGCGACCCGCCTGAAAGAACAAGCTCAGACCAATGCGGCCATAGCGCAAGCCGACGCGGCAAAGTCGCAGGATGATGCGGCGAAGGCGCAAGCTGACATGGCAGCGAATCAGGCGGCATCGGCAACGGCAGTCTCCGCGGCTCAGGCTGATGCTGAACAATCTCGTCTCGCTGCGCAACAGGCGCAGGAAGGCGAGCATCAGGCGGTCAGTGACAAGGCGGCCATGCGCGCGCAGTTGTCCGAGGCGTTGAACAAGGTTCTTGAAACTCGCGACAGCGCGCGTGGACTGATTGTGAGCATGTCCGATGTGTTGTTCGACACAGGGCAGTTCACGTTGAAACCTGGAGCGCGGGAAAAACTGGCAAAGGTAGCCGGGATTCTTATCGCATACCCTGGACTCAACATTGAGGTCGGCGGCTACACGGACAACGTCGGCGGCGACGATATGAATCAGAAGCTGTCGGAGAATCGCGCGGATGCTGTACGCACTTATCTGGTGGAGCAGGGCGTAACGACAACATCAGTGAGCTCCAAGGGCTACGGCAACACGCTGCCGGTAGCCTCCAATGACAACGCGGCGGGCAGACAGGAGAACCGGAGAGTGGAACTGGTTGTTTCCGGTGACGCAATCGGAAGCCCCGTCAACACAGTGACCGGAAGCCTGCGCTAACAGCGCCGTTCTTGCGCCGCGGCTCCAAGGAGAGGCCGTGGCGCAAGTTGGCTGGAAGGCGAAGCGCAATAGTGTTTGGAACCATATTGGTTGTGATTCTGGTCTTCGCTTGTATGGACCCCTTGCCAGGATCTCCGCAATGCAAAAAGCGGGAATACGATTCAATCGGCGGAGTGGGACTTGTTCTCTGAATGATTGTTATTTCCCTGGCTCCGAGCCGGAATTGAATCTGAAAAGAGGGCATTATGACACGTTCTGAGATCATGCATTTCGATAGGCCTGCAATAGGTCCCGATGCGGAGGCGCAGTTGCGCGCCGCAATGAAGGCGTGCAAACTCCCTTTGCCGACCCGTATTGCATTTATTGGGAACTACCTGCCGCGCGAGTGCGGCATCGCCACTTTTACAACCGACCTGTGCACTTCGATTGAAACAGAATTCGGTGTGGGAAGCTTGTTTGCGATTCCGGTCAATGATCCAGAATCGAGTTATCAGTATCCAAAACAAGTGCGACTGGAGCTGGAGCAGGAAGACCTTGCCTCCTACGTGCGCGCCGCGGATTTTCTCAACTTCAATGGCAACGATCTTGTGTGCCTGCAACATGAGTATGGGATTTACGGCGGCAGCGCAGGCAGCCACATACTCGCCTTGCTACGAAAGTTGAAGATGCCGCTGGTGACCACGCTGCATACGGTTCTGCGCGAGCCGGACGCGAACCAGCGAATGGTGCTCGAAGAGATTGCGCAACTTTCCGATCGCATGATTGTGATGAGCGAACTGGCGGCGCAACTGTTGCGCGAAGTGTATGCGGTTCCGAGCGGGAAGATCGATGTGATTCCGCACGGCGTTCCGGATCTTCCCTTCATGGATCCCAACTACTTCAAAGACAAGTTCGGCACCGAAGGCAAGTTCGTCCTGCTCACGTTCGGCCTGCTGTCTCCCAACAAGGGCATTGAAAACGTCATCCGCGCGCTGCCCGCGATACTGGAGCGCCATCCGAACGTGGTTTATATCGTCTCCGGAGTGACCCATCCGCATATTCGCCGGCGTGAAGGCGAACGCTACCGTGAAGCGCTGCAGGCCCTTGCCGAACAACTCGGCGTTGCCGATCACCTGATTCTCAACAATCGATTTGTGAGCACGGAGGAACTTGTCGAGTTTGTCGGCGCGGCGGACATATATATTACGCCTTATCAGCAGGAGGCGCAGGTCGTTTCGGGGACGCTGGCGATTGCGCTGGGAGCAGGCAAGGCGATCGTCTCCACGCCGTACTGGCACGCCAAGGAGTTGCTCGCTGAAAACAGAGGCGTGATCGTCCCCTTCGAGAATCCAGGCGCCATCGCTGAAGCAGTTCTTCGGTTGCTGGAAAACGACGCAGAGCGCCATGCGATGCGGAAGCGCGCCTATCTGTACTCTCGCGGGACGACATGGCCCAATACAGCCCGTGCCTATATGGCAAGCTTTCAACGTGCGCGCTTTGAGCGCTCGTTGCAGCCGAGGGCATCCCAACAGGAGATTTCCTCCGTGAAGCCCGCGAATATGGTGGAAAGCCTGCCGGCGCTGAATACAGGTCATTTGCGGACATTGACGGACGATACGGGCATCCTGCAGCATGCGATCTTTTCAGTGCCAAACACGCGTGAAGGCTATACAACCGACGACAATGCGCGCGCGCTGATCGTGTCAACTCTTCTGGATGCAGAACTGGCAGATATTGCAGATGCGGACCGACGGGAGTATTCAAGCCTTTCTCATCGCTACTTGTCTTTTCTTTGGCTTGCCTTCAATGCCGACACGGGGAGGTTCAGGAACTTTCTCGGGTACGACCGCAAGTGGCTTGAGAAAGCCGGATCGGATGACAGCCATGGGCGCGCATTATGGTCCCTGGGGAAGGTTCTTGGGGCTTCGCGAAATGCAGGATTGAGAGGCGCGGCAGGCAGGCTTTTCGAAGCGGCAGTTCCCGCAACGCTCACGTTCACCAGTCCGCGCGCGTGGGCGTTTTCCATCCTGGGAATGCAAGCGTATCTGGATTGGTTCCCCGGCGACAGAACCATCCAGGGCGTTCGCAACGATCTCGCAAATCGTCTCCTTGACATTTATGAGAGAAGCCATTCAGAGACGTGGAAGTGGTTCGAGAAGAGTCTCTCCTACTCGAACGCAAGGCTCTCGCAGGCGCTTATCCTGGCAGGATGGAGGAGCGATAACCAGAGAATGATCGAAGCCGGCATGGATTCTCTGAAGTGGCTTATCGCCGAGCAGCACCGCGGCGATGCGGAGATCTTCGTTCCGATAGGATCCAATGGATTCTTCATTGAAGGGAATGAGAAGGCGCGCTTCGATCAGCAGCCAGTGGAGGCCTGCGCAACAGTCTCCGCCTGCCTTGAGGTGTATAGGTTGACGGAAGAAAGCCAATGGCTTGATGAGGCGAACCGGGTCTTTCATTGGTTCCTGGGCAAGAACGATCTGCGGGTCGCTCTTTATGATACAGTGACAGGCGGTTGCAGAGATGGCCTTCATCCGGACCGCGTGAACGAAAACCAGGGAGCGGAATCCTCGCTCTCATTCCTGATGGCCTTGCTGGAAATGCAGGAGGTCAAGGTGACAAACACACACGAACACCACTTGGAAATGAGCGCCTTTTCTTGAATCCAAATGATTTTCCGATTGTATCGGCAGATTCCGTCTCGCCTGAAGCTCATGTGGAAACACAGACGGGGCTCCCCCTTTTCACTCGATATTCAGGCAACCCGATCCTGACGCAGAGCAACTGGCCTTATCCGATCAACAGCGTCTTTAACGCAGGAGCGGTCAGTCTGCCCGACGGCGATACTTTGCTGCTCTGCCGGGTGGAAGACCGGCGAGGCCTGTCGCACCTGTGCGCCGCGCGATCCGCCAATGGCATTGACGGATGGCGAGTCGACCCCGAACCGACGCTGCCGGCAAACTCCCACGACTATCCGGAAGAGATATGGGGCATCGAAGATCCCCGCATCACTTACGTCCCTGAACTCGAGCAATACGCTGTAGCGTACACGTCGTTTGCGCGAGGCGGTCCAGGAGTCTCCCTGGCGCTGACCAGGGATTTCAAGAGCTTTAAGCGGTTCGGCGTCATCATGCCTCCTGAGGATAAGGACGCGGCGCTGTTGCCGCGAAGGGTTGACGGCCGGTGGGCTTTGATTCACCGCCCCATGACAGCTCTTGGCGCCCATATGTGGATCTCCTATTCGCCCGATTTGAAGCATTGGGGAAGCCACAAGGTCATTCTCGAAGCGCGGCGCGGCGGCTGGTGGGATGCGAACAAGATCGGGCTGTGTTCTCCGCCGATTGAAACCGCCAAGGGCTGGTTGATGATCTATCACGGAGTCCGGCAGACGGCATCGGGAAGCATTTATCGCCTTGGCCTGGCGCTCTTCGACCTGGAGAGGCCGGACATCTGCTTGCAGCGCGGGGATTCCTGGGTCTTTGGGCCGGAGGCGAGCTACGAGCGGGGCGGAGATGTAAAGGACGTTGTGTTTCCGTGCGGGCAGACCATCGGCGCGGATGGAGACACCATCAATGTCTACTATGGCGCGGCCGATTCCAGCGTAGCTCTGGCCACGGGCAGCATTCGCGCGATTCTGGCATGGCTGGACACAAATTCGAGTCCACAGGTGCGGCTCGTTCTTTAGTTCGCGCAGCGGCATGGCCGGGAGGGACGGGAAGAATGAGCAGTGCAAGCTGGACCTGGCCAGAATGGCTGCCGCATCCGCTTTTCATACGGCGAAGGTGCCCGCGCTGTAATTCAGTGAAATTCAAGCCGGCCGAGTTGCGGCCGTTGGACAGCCTGCTGAGCATGTTTGCGCTGCGGCCGGTTCGCTGCATGTTTTGCTGGCGCCGATACTACTGGCTTACTCTGCGCGGAGCAAATGCGGGTTAGGTTCTCGACTGTTGCCGTTCCAGCAAAACCGCGGCATTTGCATGCAAATGCAGTGGCAATTCCATATGAGTCTCTTTATCCAGCATCCGGCCCAATTTCCCGCGCCGCACCCGCCTCCATCGCTGGCGCCGCACTGGCTCATGCACCTGGGAGTTCTCGGACTCTTCTTCGTTGCGGTGATCGATTCCTCGGTTATCCCTTTGCCTCTGCCGGGCAGCACTGACCTGCTGTTGCTGTGGCTGGTGGCGCACAGCGGCGATCCGTGGCTGCTGGCGCCCTGCGCCGTTGCAGGCAGCATTCTGGGCGGGTACACCACCTGGCACATTGGCCGCAGAGGAGGCGAAGAAGCGCTGCGCCACTATGTGCCGGCTCGCCTCCTTGGGCCTGTCGTCGGATGGGTCGAGCGTAATCCAGTCCTGGCGGTCTTTGTTCCCGCCTTGCTTCCACCGCCGATTCCACTCTTGCCGTTTGCGCTCGCCTCCGGCGCGCTCGGAGTCTCGCGCAAGCGCTTCCTTGTGGTCTTCGCGGCGGCTCGCAGCCTGCGTTACTCCTTCATTGCGTGGCTCGGGGTGGCCTATGGGCGCGGGATCGTCCGCCTCTGGTCCGGAAGCCTTCAGAGGTGGTCAACTCCGCTGCTGTGCGTCTTTGTGGGCCTGCTCATCGCCGGCTCATCTTTCGGGATATGGAAGATACGCGGGCTGCGCAAGATCGATGCCGCGGAGAAATCCGCGTTGCGGGACCAAGCCGTTCAAGCGGGCTACGGCAATACCACGATAAGCGTACCCGGAGCTACGGACCTGAAGTATTGATTTCCTCAAGAAATCAACACCATCGATGAGGCCGCTTTCAGCATGGAAATCGTGGTCCTGCTCCAGTACCTGGACCGTGTGATCTTGTCGTTGCCGGAATGGCGTCCGTCACAGTTTTACAGTTTCACAGTAAATAGGGGGGTGGGGGGTGGGGGCGGTACAGACCAGGCACATCCCTGACAGAGGTCTCCCATTGCCGTTCGATCCGTATCGACACCCGGCGCTCTCTGGCCATCTCTTCCCTCCAGAACCTTCTTACATCTTGCGCCAGTGGAAGCTATTTATATGCAAAAATCCAGGCGCGCAACCTGCCGCGGAAGGAAAGGGCGACTGGAAGCAGCCGATCAGGGCACGGCATTTTTGGATCGGCCTTGGTACTACAGTCGTAGATCCTCAAAGTCATGGAAAGACGGTGAAGATACGGGCCTAAAGGCCGTCGAAATACGCCCTCATCCAGGGGCCTGAAGGCCCCTGCTCCCTCCGGAATCCCGATCTGCAACTGTGGTATTAGGCACCAGGCAACCGGGGCTCCTTGTCCGGCGTTTGTTGCCGCGCGCATCTCCGCGGTCTTCAGAAGGCGGAACTCACTCATTCATGAGCGCAGAAAACGGCCGGGGCGATGCCCGGCCGTGGTGAGCTTCAAGTGTCGATCAAGGCTTCAGTGTTGAAGAATCTTCTACCTTCTGGGCTTCGCCTGCGGCTGGCGAGCCTGCAACGACTGCTGCTGAACCTGGTGTTTCTGCGACAACTGCTGTGTCTGCTGAGCGTGCCGCTGCTCTATTTGCTGCGTCTCAGCTGGATTTACATTCGGACGATGTTCCAATTCCTGCTTCTGCTGAAGAACCTGCCGTTCCTGGGTTTGCCTTGCGATGAGATTGTCCTGCTGTTGTTGGTATTTCCGGTCCGCCTTGACATTCCCGGAGTTGGCCGGCGCGGGACGGGCAATCGGGGGCAGGTCATTGGGATGGACTATGGCGCGCGGCGCGGCGTTTTCTGAATGCATGGCCGGCGCTTCGGTGCGAGGCTCCGATGCGACACCGCTCACCGGAGATCTGGCAGGCTCCTCTGTCCGCCTGGGCTCCGCCATCTGGTGATCGTTGTAGCCCATTGGCAGGGGAGTCCCAGCGGTGGCCGGCTTGCCGTGGTTGACCCCAGCCCGCGATTCCGGATTGCCTCGCGCGGCCCGCGCGTGTTCGGTTTGAGCGGCTACGGCCGGGATATGCCTTTCCCTTGCAGCGCCTTCCTGCCGCGCGTTTGGACGCACCTCGATGCCGCCCGATCCGCCGTTGAAGCTGACCCGGTTCTCATTATGGTTCTCGATCACAGTGTCGTAGACATTGCGATTTCTCGTGATATCCACGTTGTTCACGGAACGGTTATAGAAGAAGTGTCCGCCTTCCCAGCGGCCTCCTCCATATCCCTCGCCGAAGTAGCCGAATCCGTAATTAATCCCGCCATAGAAGCCGACTTCAGCGCCCCAGTAGCCATCGTTGAAGACGAATCCGCCGTCACTCCAACCCCAGTATCCCGGCGTCCAGAGGAGACCATCCTCCGGCGCCATCACCCAGGCGCCGTCCACCCAGTAGTAATCGGAGACGCTGTCGTCATAGGCCCAGTATCCAGGGGTCCAGATATAGCCGTCCCCAGGGCAAACCGGCTGTTCGTAGACGGGCAGCGGCGGTGGGCCAATGGCGATGGATACGCCAAACTGCCCGAAGAGAACGGCCGGAACGGCCAATGCAAGAAAAGCTAGAAGTGTTCGGAAGGTACGCATGCAAATCTCCTTGCCAGATCATCCTTTGACTGCCCGCTGGTGCTGCGCTTCTCCGGGCCCCGCTGATTCAAAGGCGGCGCGTTGCGCCTCATAGCCAAGGCTCTCACGGACGCTCAATCCAGTCTGTGTACATCTGCTCACCCCGTGCGAAAGCCGGCAATGAACGACTTACACAACAAACATGGCAACGCCAGCCGCGAACATGGCCACCGTGGTAACCGCGACAACAGCCCATCCCAGGCGGGAACTCGGTTGGCCCTGCATCAGCTTCTTGTCGGCAGCCACGATCAGGATTGCGACGAGAAGGAAGGGCGCCAGCAATCCGTTGATGACGGCTGTCCAGTAGAGAGCTTTTACCGGGTTGATTCCAATAAAGTCCAGCGCCACGCCCACACACGTTGAAGCCAGAATGAGAGCGTAAAACCAGCGCGCCTGTCTCAGTTTCTTGTTCAGTCCCTGTTGCCAACCCAAGGTCTCGGCGAAGGCGTAGGCGGCCGATCCCGCCAGCGTGGGGATGGCCAGAAAGCCCACGCCGACAATCCCCAGGGTGAACAGCGTCGCGGCAAAGTTGCCGGCGAAGGGCCGCAAGGCTTCAGCCGCCTGGCGAGCGGTCTCGATCTTCGTGATGCCGTGCTGGTTGAGGGTGATGGCCGTGGTGAGAATGATGAAGAACATGACCAGGTTCGAGAAGAATGCGCCGACGCCCACATCGATGTTTCTCAGATCGAGCTCCCGATGCGTGGCTCCCCTGCGCTGAGCAAGCGTGTTCTGGCCAGCCGACTTCTCCTCCTCAACCTCTTCGCTCGCCTGCCAGAAGAACAGGTACGGACTGATGGTGGTGCCGAGGATCGCTACCAGCGTGGCCCATTCGTCTCTGCCGCGGGGCATCGACGGAACGAGTGTGGCGCGCAGCACCTGGCCCCAATCGGCGCCTGCAACAAAGGCGGTGATGGGGTATGCGAAAAGAACAAGGACCAGCCACTTGAGGACGCTGGCAATCTGGTCATATTGAAGCCGGATGGTCGCCCATGAGATGAAGAGCGCAAACACAATGACAAACCAGCGGGAGTTGATCCCCGACAGCATGGCAGCCGCATCCGCCATGCCGGCCAGGTCCGCGGCGATGTTGATTGTGTTTGCGGCCAGAAGGGCGATCACAAAGGCCAGCAGCACCCATCTTGGAAATCGCTGCTTGAAGTTTCCGGCCAGGCCTTGCCCCGTCACCTTGCCGATGCGGGCGCACATCATTTGAACCGCGGCCATCAGAGGCCAGGTAATGAGCGCGGTCCACAGAAGCCTGTTCCCCATCTGCGCACCGGCCACGGAATAGGTGGCGATGCCTGACGGGTCATCGTCCGCGGCCCCGGTGATCACGCCGGGACCGATCGATCTCAACACAGATCGAATCCAGCCGGATTGCGGCTGCGCGGGTGCCGGCTCTAATTCATGCCTTTCGGAGTTGCGGCGCGGCAAGGATACCTACTTGCACTTCTTGCATTCGGCTTCCGCCGGCGCATTCTTCGATTGCAGCGTCACGTGAGCATCCAGGTGTACTTCGGTGCCGTCAATGGCATCCTTGACCGCCTCTTTTGCCTTGCCCCAGGCGCCCTCGGTCTTGCCCTTCGCCTGCTGAGCCATGCCTTCAACCTGGAGCCGGGTATTGTCAGTCAACTCGCCCGCCTTGCGCTTGACGCCTCCGGCCACTTCGTCAATCATGCCATTCACTCGATCCTTATTCACAGGCCCACCTCCGTGGATGCAACGCTTTGGATTTGCGGAAGGCGCCGGAATACCGCTCAAGCGCCTCAGCATGATTGAGAGTAGCCGTAGAATTCACCTTTATCTGAGCTATTGAGACCACGGCCCGCATCCGCAATGCAAGCTTCTGCCCATTGCCGAATCTGCCGACCGAGTGCGAGCTTCATTGCCAATTGAGCACAGACCGGCGCGGCTGAGCACGCAGGGCTCCGCAAGAGTGAAAAAGGATGATTGCCATCGATCAGTAGTTTAGGCTTGGCGCGCTCCGCTGAGAGGGCATTGCCCTTGGCGCGCTCCGCGTCACCTGGGGCAATGTCTCCATCATCCGCAATAAGGCGACCACGCTGCTGC
>Ga0302320_10004828_pt1 | contig 30430 bp, 30 predicted proteins | sample Bog_T0_3_FD_202130 | JGI IMG/M metagenome (GOLD analysis project Ga0302320, IMG submission 202130) | Peat permafrost microbial communities from Stordalen Mire near Abisko, Sweden - Bog_T0_3 | ecosystem: Environmental > Terrestrial > Soil > Wetlands > Peat | place: Sweden: Abisko, Stordalen Mire... | reverse complement strand
TCTCGAATCACTTCGCTGGCGGACTGATAGAGTCCGCTCTCAACTTTATTTGCCACAAGCTTTTCCAATTCCGGTGTCAACGATACGTTCATAGGATTTGCATTTAAACTTCTGCCATACTCTGCCGGTAATAACAAAGAATGTCTAATCCTGTTATGTGAGATGATTTCGAAGGGCGACGTCTCCTTCGATTTGGAAGTTTTTTCCACCGGGCGGGACGGCCGGTTCTACGTCAGGCGGGAGCCTGACGCCACGAGCTCTGGCGCGCATTTTTTGCGCATGGCACAGGGCGAGCGAGCAAGGATTGCGCAGCGCAGGCTCCTCATTTCCATAGATTTGATGGTTTTCCCGATGGCACGGGCCTTGCGTTGTATTGGCATGTACCAAGCGGACATTGTTCAGGTGATTGTTCGCGCGAAGCAAAAATTAACAACACAACGACTGGAGAGTTTGCGATGAAATTGAAACAAATCATAACCCTGTGTGCCCTTGCGGCAGCCGTCATCGGCACCGGCAACTTGTATGCGCAGGATAACCCCGGCGGCGGCGGCAATGGTGGTGGCGGTCCTGGTGGGCCGGGCGGCTTTGGCGGCCCCGGCGGCCCTGGTGGTGGTCGCAGGAATTTTGACCCGGCACAGATGCAGCAGCGTTTCGTGGACCGGGTGCAAGACGAATTGGGATTTACGAACGACACGGATTGGGCGGCGGTGAAGCCGCTCGTGCAAAAGGTGGTGGCCGCCCGCTTTGAGGTCATGGCGTCCAGCATGGGCCGATTCGGCGGCCGTCCGCGCGGCAACGGGGGCGATCAAGGTGGCCGTCCGCGTGGCGGATTCGGCGGACCGCCCAGCCCCGAGCAGGAAGCGCTGCAAAAAGCCGTGGATGAGAATGCCCCGGCCGGCCAAATCAAGGACTTGCTGACCAAGTACCAGGCGGCGGAGAAAGCCAAACAAGCCAAGCTGGACCAAGCCCAGGCTGATCTCCGGGCAGTGCTGACGGTGAAGCAGGAAGCGGCGGCGACGCTGGGCGGTTTGTTGAATTAATTCAACCTTAACCAACGATTCTATGGCTGAAGCAGGCGTTCAAGATTCAAAACAGTTGCTGGACCGCATGGTGGCGGCCCGGCAGCTTTCTTCCTTGGATTCCCTTGCCCTGCTGCAGGCCAAAACGATTCCCCAGACCGAGGACGACGTGCTCCGCTGGCTGGCAGCGGAGTACGGTCTCACTTTTACGACGCTGGACGATGTGGACCCGGACCGGCAGTTGTTGTCGCTGTTTCCGGCGCGCATCCTGTTGAAGGAGGAATTGCTGCCGATCCGCCGGGTGAACGGCACGGTGGAGGTGGCGACGAGCCGCCTGTTTGCCACGCAGGGAATGGATGCGTTGAAGACGTTGACGGGATTGAATCTGCGGCCGGTGCTGGCGGGGGCGGAATCGATCCAGCGCGAAATGAAGAAGCGCCTGGGCGTGGGCGCGGACACGATCGGTACGCTCGATGAGGAGAAGACCATCCAGGTGGTCGATGAAAACTCCGATGACAACAACCTGGATTCCTCGGGTGGTGATGAGGCTTCGATCATCCGGTTTGTGAACCAGGTATTGAAGGACGCGATTGAGCTGCGGGCTTCGGACATTCATTTGGAACCATTCGAAGACGAGTTTCGCATCCGGTATCGTATTGACGGTGATTTGCAGGGAATTCCGGTGCCACCGCAGTTGAAGCAGTTTCAACCGGCGATCGTTTCCCGCATCAAAATTTTAAGCCATTTGAACATTGCCGAAAAGCGCCTGCCGCAGGACGGGCGCATCAAGGTGCGCATTGAGGAGGCGGAGGTGGATATTCGGGTCTCGATTATTCCGATGTTGCACGGGGAAGCGGTGGTCATGCGTTTGTTGCGGCAAAATTCCACGTTGCGCGGATTGGCGCAGATCGGGATGGCCGCGCGCGAACTGGACTGTTTTCAACGGGTGTTGCGCCTGCCGCACGGCATCATCCTGGTGACGGGGCCGACCGGCAGCGGCAAGACTTCGACGTTATACACGGCGCTGAATGAGATCAACGACGCGGTGCGCAAAATCATCACGGTGGAAGATCCGGTGGAATATCAGTTGAAGGGTGTTAATCAGATCCAGGTGAATGAAAAATCGGGACTGACTTTTGCGCGGGGGCTGCGCTCGATCTTGCGGCACGACCCGGACGTGGTGCTGATCGGCGAAATTCGCGACCAAGAAACCGCGCAGATTGCAGTGCAAGCCTCGCTGACGGGACATTTGGTTTTTTCCACGCTCCACACCAACGACGCTCCCGGCGCGGTGACGCGGTTGGTGGACATGGGAGTGGAACCGTATTTGGTGGCGTCATCCCTGGAAGCAGTGCTGGCGCAACGGCTGGTCCGCGTTTTGTGTCCGCACTGCAAGCAGCAGGACCATTCGCCGACGGCGCAGGCGTTCAAGGCGCGGCTCGGCATTCCGGCGAGTACGGTGCTGTACCGGTCGGTGGGCTGCCGCGAATGCCGGAACACCGGGTTTTTCGGACGGCATGCGATTTTTGAATGGATGGATACGGATGAAGAGATCCGGCAGTTGATTTTGAAGAACTCCTCGACGGACCAGATCCGCAACGCCGCGCAACGCGCCGGGATGAAAAATCTGGCCGAGGATGGCTGGCGGCTGGTGGCGATGGGGATCACGACGGTCGAGGAAGTGCTGGGCGTGACGACGGCGAAGGAAGTGGAGCGCTCGACCCATCCGGGACCCGGTGAATCGGCAGCCAGCATTGCCGTGGCCCGCACCTGACGATTATGGCCAGCTTTACTTACAGAGCATTGAAGAGCGACGGCAAAATGGCCGAAGGGGTCGTCGAAGCGGGGGGGCGTTCAGATGCCTTGCGGCAAATGGAAGCGCTGGGATTGCGGCCGGTAAATTTGACGGAGAAGGCGGGAGCGGCGGCCAAGAACGGATCGGCCAAAGCGGAGGGGAATCTTTCGCTCAAGTTTGAATCGACCAAAGTTTCCGCCAAGGATCTGGAAAACTTTACGCGGCTGCTGGCGAGTTTGCTGGCGGCGGGCGTGCCGTTGAGCCGGGCGCTGGTGATCCTTTATAAGGAAGCCACTTCACCGGCAGCGGGGGCCAAATGGAAAGAGATTCATGGGCTGGTGGTGGACGGCATGTCGCTGGCGAAGGCCATGGACAAGTCGCCGGAGACCTTTCCCCGCGTTTACACGGCGATGGTGGAAGCGGGCGAGGCGGGTGGCTTTTTGGATTTGGTGCTGGCGCAGATTGCCGATTTTCAGACGCGCGAAAAGGATCTGAAATCGAAGGTCACGACGGCCATGATTTATCCGCTGATCCTCCTGGGTTTGGCGCTGGTGGTGCTGACCGTGCTGCTGGTGTTTTTTATTCCGAAATTTCAAAAAGTGTTTAACAGCGTGCACGGCCATTTGCCGCTGATTACGCAGGTCATCATCGGCATGAGCCACGTGATCCGGTCATACGGTTTTTTTGTGGCGGCCGGACTCGTGGCGATCGGTCTGCTGTTGCGGACTTGGGTGGTGTCCGAAAAAGGAAGGCGCGTTTGGGAGAATATGGTCCTCAAATCCCCGGTGGTGGGCAAGCTGGTGGCGCAATTCGCCATGGCGCGATTCTGCCGCATGCTGGGCACGCTGATTGGCGCGGGCGTGCCGCTGGTGCAGGGTTTGAATGTCGCGCGGCGTTCGATCGGCAATCAAATTTTGGTGGATGCGGTGACGCAATCAATCGAGCGGGTGCAGCAAGGCGGCCGGTTGGGGCAGAGTCTGGCGGAATGCCGCTCCTTATTTGTCGGTTCCGTGCTGGAGATGATTTCCGTGGCGGAGGAGAGCGGCCGGTTGGATACGGAGCTCGTGCGCATTGCCAACGTGACGGAAGGCGACCTGGACCGCCAGTTGAAAACGGCGGTGGCGCTGGCGGAACCGCTGATGCTTTTTTTAATCGCCGGATTCATCGGCATTATTTTCATCGGCATGCTGTTGCCGGTGTTTTCGTTGCAGGATTATATCAAATGAGCCAGAAGAGATTATGAAAATCAAAGAAAGAAACATTCACAGGAAATCGCGGCAAGGCTTCACGCTGGTGGAAATGCTGCTGGTGATCACGATCATCGGCATTCTCGCGGCGCTGGTGGTGCCAAAGATGATGGGACGGAGCGAACAGGCGCGCGACGCGGCCGCCCGGGCGGATATTGCATCGATCAAGACGGCGCTGGACGCCTACGAAATCGACAACGGCAATTATCCCCGGAATATCGGGGAATTGCTGCAACAGCCGGGCAACGCCGTCCACTGGCACGGCCCTTATCTGGACAAGATTCCGCAAGATCCCTGGACGCAGAATTATAACTATGTCTATCCGGGCAAACATAATCCCAGCGGATACGACATTTTTTCCGCCGGGCCGGATGGCAAGGCGGGCACTGACGATGACATTGGCAATTGGAGCAAGTAATCCCCCCCGCCCAGGCGCGTTCACCTTGATCGAGCTGATCCTGGTGATGGCGCTGCTGGTGGTGGCGGTTTCGATTGTGACCCCGCGCGTCTCGGATTTCATCCGCGGGCGGGCGCTGGACAATGAAGGGCGCCGGCTGGCGGCGGTGGCGCACGCAGCGCAGTCCCGGGCCATATCGGAAGGGATGCCAATCATGCTTTGGGTGGATGAAAAGCAGGGCCGCTACGGGATCGAAGAGGAAACGCCGGGCAAGAACGGAGATGCCGAGGCGCAGAATTTTGCGGCGGATGAGAATGTGCAACTAGGGGTGGGAAGCGCGGGAGTGCGGACGCGCGTGACGTTCAAGAATTTCCCGGCGATTCGATTTTTGGCGGACGGGTCGGTGGATGAAGGCAGTCCGACCGCGGTGCAGATAAAAGATTCCGGCGGCCACTCGCTGTGGCTGGTGGAGAATAGCAATCAAAGAAGTTATGACGTGCGCGACAGCAACCCCTAAGCAACGGTCCGCAGCCTTTACGCTGGCGGAGGTGCTGGCGGCGCTGTTGTTCCTGGCCATCGTGATACCGGCGGCCATCGAGGCGATGCACGTGGCGACGCTGACGGGAGACGTGGCGGCGCGCAAGGGCGCGGCCGCGCGGGTGGCCGACAAGGTTTTAAACGAGAGCATTGTGCTGACGAACTGGAACGGCGGCGCGCAAAGCGGCACGGTGACGGAGGGAGCGGTGGAATACCGCTGGAAATTGACGCAGCAAACCTGGACGGAAAACGATTTTCAGTTATTGACGGCGGAAGTGACCTTTTCCGCACAGGGCAAAGATTACGGGGTAAAAATCAGCACGCTGGCCACGGCCGATGTCCAGACACCGGGCCAGGCGATGACCACCCATTGAAAATAGAGACCAACATACGCAGCGGATTCACGCTGATTGAAATGATCCTGGCCATCGGTATTGCCGCGATTGTGCTGGTGGCGGTGAACGCCGTGTTTTTCACGGCGGTGCATTTGCGGGATACCGCGACGGCGGCGATTGATGCGGCCACGCCGATCGACCTGGCCGTGGGCACGATTCGCCGGGATCTGCAGTGTGTGGTGACGCCGAAGCCGGGCGGATTGATGTCCGGCGATTTCAAGACGGGCAACGTGACGAGCACGGGAATTTCCGCGCCGGTGGCGGCGGAACTTTACACGGCGACCGGCAGCATGAGTGCCAGCGAACCGTGGGGCGAAGTGCAACGTGTGACGTACGAATTGAAGAGTTCCGCCAATGGCAGCCAGGACCTGTACCGGAGCATCTCGCGAAACCTGCTTACGACCGGCACGCCGGATGTGGAGGATCAATTGCTGCTGAGCGGGGTGGCGGAAGTGCATTTTTCCTGTTATGACGGCAGCCAATGGCAGGACACATGGGATACCACGGACACCTCGGGGGGAAGCACCAACCTGCCGCTGGCGGTGCGCGTGCGGATTCAACTGGGGGGAGCGGAGAAATTGAATCCGAACCCGATCGAAATGCTGGTGCCGATCGATTCGCAAGCGCGGACCAATTCCAACTCAACGGTGGGAACATGAGGACAGCCACGACCCAGCCAAAATCAGCTTTGCCCGGCGGACATCTGGTCCAGGGGTCGGTGCTGATTATTGTACTGTGGATCGCGATCGGGTTGATCAGCGTTACGCTTTATTTTGCGGATTCGATGACCATGGAGTTGCGCGCGGCGGACAACCGCGCGTCCGGCGTGGCTGCGGAGCAGGCGCTGGAAGGCGCCGCGCGATACGTGGGTTGGGCGCTGGCGAGCTTCGCCACGAATGGGGCGATGCCGACGAACACTTTGTTTACCTGTGAAAACATTCAGATCGGCGATGCGCGCGCGTGGATCATCGGACGGGACAGCACCCTAACCACCGCCACGGCCGGCACGGCCGCGAGCGAACCGGTCTTCGGGTTGGTGGACGAAGCGTCGAAGTTGAATTTGAACCGGGTGAGCACCAATACATTGGAGTACCTGCCGAACGTGAGCACGGACATTGCGGAAGCGATCATTGACTGGCGCAGCACGAATGCGAGTGCGTTATCCTTCAATTACGGCGCCCAAGGCTACGACGCCAAGCACGGATCTTTCGAGTCCGTGGATGAGCTGCGCTTGATTTACGGGATGACGATTGATGTGCTGGCCGGCGATGATATCAATCGGAACGGAGTCATCGACGGGACGGAAAAGAGCCTGACGGGCGGGACCACGGTGAATCCGGGGTTGCTCGAATATACCACGGTGTTCAGCCGGGAGCCGAATTTTCATTCGGACGGCTCGTCGCTGACGAATGTAAATACGCAAACGGATCTGCAGGCGTTATTGAATTCGACGTTTGGATCCGGCCGTGCGAATACGATTTTAACGGCGGTGGGTTACAACACTGGCGGCACTGGTGGTGGCGGTCGCGCTGGCGGCGGCGGCGGCGGCAGTACAACGGTTTCTTTAGCCAGCGTGCTCCAATTTTATATTGAGAGCGGGCTGAGCGCCTCGGATTTTGAAAAGATTGCCGACGATTTGACGTCCACGGCGAGTACGAACCAATACATTTATGGGCGCGTCAACATCAACACCGCCTCGGAGCCGGTTCTGATTGCCCTGTTCATGGGATTGAACATTGACGAACAGACGGCGACGACCGCGGCCGACACGCTGATCACTTACCGGACACAGAACGCGGACAACATCGGCTCGATTGACTGGCTGGTAACCGCTTTGGGGCAAAGCAGTCCTGTGGTGATGTCGCTGGCGACCCGGGATTTGGTCACAACGCACGCCTTCCAATTTTCGGCGGACATTGCGGCCGTGGGGCCGCTCGGCCGGGGTTACCGGCGGTCGCGGTTTGTTTTCGATATCACGGACGGCACGCCCAAGATCATTTACCGCGAGGATTTAAGCCGGCTGGGCTGGGCGCTCGGCGCCAAAGTGCGGGAGAATCTAGTCGCGCAAAATACGCCATGAGCAATGTTCTAAAAGAAAAAATTCGCAAGCGCAAACGGCTCACCAGCCTGATGGGCCTGACGCTGGATGGCAGCCGAGTGGATGGCGTGGTGCTGAAGCGCGTGAACGGGTCGCTGCAGCTGCAACAATCGTTTTCCTTCGCCCTGACGCTGGATCCGCTGACGGCGGCGCCGGACTTGGTGGGCCGGGAGATTCGCAATCAACTGGACACGGCGGGTGTGCGCGAGCGCCACTGCATCGTCGCCATTCCGCTGAAGTGGGTGCTGACGGCTTCCACAGAAATGCCGCAGCTCTCGACCGAGGATGCCGCGGGCCTGTTGCAATTAGAAGCCGAGCGGAGTTTTCATTCGGACACCGACACGCTTCAGATCGGCCATTCGAGTTGCGCGCTGGAGAATGCGCGGCAGTACGTGACTTTGGCGGCCGCGGCGCAAGTGCAGTTGGCGGCGCTGGAGCGGGTCCTGGTGCTGGCAAAATTGAAGCCGGTCAGTTTTTCGACGGGCATCACGGCCTTGCAACCGCCGGATGCCAAAGCGGGCACCCTGGCGCTATTGATTGGCGAGACGTATCTGGGATTGCAGGTCACGGCGACCGACGGGGTGGCTTCGCTGCGGGCGTTGGATGGCGCGATTGAAAATGAAAACAACCGGCGCGGCCTGCAAACCGAGCTGGTGGCCCGCGAAGTGCGGATCACGCTGGGACAATTGCCGGATCAAATCCGGGCGGCGATCCAGCGAATCCGGATCTTTGGGCCGCGCGAGCTCGCGCAGTCCCTGGCGGATGATCTGGATCTGCGGCTCGAGGCGGCGGGACTGCAATCCGAAGTGGTGACGGCCTATGCGCCCAACGAGTTCGGGGTGCAGTTGCCGGCGCAGACACCCGTTTCCGGCGCTTTCAGCCTCGCCGCGCGGTATTTGACGGATCGTCCCGCGATCTTTGAATTTCTGCCGCCGAAGCCCACAGCGTGGGAACGGATCAACAGTCGCTATGCCTCAGGTAAACTGCGGACAGTTGGGGCGGTCGCGGCGGCGCTATTACTTCTGGTCGGCGGCCTGTTTGCTTATCAGCAGATCGAATTTTCGGTGTACAACACGCGCTGGACCAAAATGGCGGACAAGGTGACACAGTTGGACGAGATCCAGGGGCAGATTCACCAATATCGTCCGTGGTTTGATGATTCCTTCGAGGAACTCAGCATTTTGCGGCAGTTGACGCTGGCCTTTCCCGAAGAAGGCTCGGTGACGGCGAAATCCCTGGAGATTCAAAATGGGAACATCGTGATTTGCACGGGCACGGCGCACGATCAGGCGTCATTCCTGCAGACGTTGAACCAGCTCCGCGCCTCGACCGGAGTTAGTGAACTGAAAGTGGAACAGATACGCGGCAAGGCGCCGATGCAATTCACCTTTAATTTTAAATGGGTGAAAGGATTCGCACCATGAACCCCCAGAAACGGCAAAAATTACTGATTGTACTCACCGTCGCGGTGGTGGTGCTCTACGCGGCGGACATGTTGCTCTACGAGCCGCTGGCCAAATGGTTTGCCGCCCGTTCGCAGGCCATCACAACCTTGCGGCAGAAGGTGAAAGACGGCACGGCACTCATGCGGCGCGAACAGGGGATTCGGGGTGAATGGGATAACATGCGCACGAACACGCTGCCGACGAATGGTTCGCTGGCGGAGCAGGAGTTACTCAAATCGATCGACGGCTGGGCAAGCCAGACCGGGACGGAGATTACGGATATTCTACCGCAGTGGAAGAGCGATGCGGACGAATACGTGACGTTGAACTGCCGGGTGGAGGCGGGCGGCAGTCTGAGCGCCTTGATGCAATTTTTATATCAAATCAAACGGAGCCCCATGGCGTTGAAAATGGATTCGGTGCAGCTCAACAGCCGGGATACGACCGGTCAGCAAATGACGCTGAGTTTGCAAATCAGTGGCCTGGTGCTGGTGCCGACACCCCAAAAATCAAGCTAATGCGACACTTTACCTCCATTTTATTGCTGACCCTGCTAACGGCGAATGCGGCCCCAGCGCAATCGACCAACGTGGTGGCGGATGCGGTGCCGGACTATTCCACCTACAGCCAGTTCATCGCAACGCGAAACATATTTAATCCGGATCGCTATCCCATCCACGAGACGGGCAAACGCCATACCCATCGCCCTTCGGTGGGCGCCCCGTTTATCGCGCTGGTGGGAACCATGAATTATCAGAAGGGCATGTTCGCCTTTTTCAATGGCAATCCGGCGGACTATCAGAAGGTTTTGCAGAGCGGCGAACAGATTGCGGGCTATGCGGTGAAAGAAATCACGGCGGCCGGGGTAGTACTGACTTCGGCCGGGACGAACGTGGTCCGGTTGGCAATCGGCGACCAACTGCACCAAGAGGGAACGAATTGGGAATTGGCGGCCGCAAGCGATAGCGCGGCCCCCACGACAGACACTACCAGCTCAACGACCGAGGCCAACACCGGTTCAACGGACGATGCGAGTTCACCGGCGCCGGCCGCGAGCGATTCCAGCAGCGCGCCGAACGACGTGCTTAAACGACTTATGGAAAAACGTGCCCAGGAAATGAAATGAATACTGCCATTACACGCATTTTAACGGCGGTGTGCGCCGCCGGATTGGTGATCGCCGCCAGCGCCCAAACTCCCTCCGCCGGAACCAACGCCACGCCAACCCCGCCGGCGGGCGACCAAGCGCCGCCCCCCGATGGACCCCCGCCGGGAGGACCAAGCGATAATGGCGGCCTGGGGAACAACAACGCGTCGGGGAGCCAGGGCGGCACGGCGATCGTCGGCAAGCCCGCCGAGCCGAAGATCATTTTTGACAACACCGCCGCGTTTACTCCGCCGGATGTGGGAACCAATTCGGACGAGATCCGGCTCAATTTTCGCAATGCGCCACTTGAGATGGTCTTGAATTACCTGAGCGACGCGGCCGGGTTCATCATCGTGCTGGACGCGCCGGTTCACGGCACGGTGAATGTGATCAGCGCGAAGCCGATGTCCCGCGATGAAGCCGTGGACTTGCTGAACAGCGTGCTTAACAAAAACGGCCTGGCGGCCATTCGTGACGGTCGCACCCTGACGATTGTCGATAAAAACGATGCCAAGACCCGGGACATTCCGGTAAAGGTGAGCAACGATCCCTCGGACATTCCGAAGAACGATGAAATTGTTACGCAGATCATTCCGATCCGGTTTGTGGAAGCGGATCAATTGGTAAAAGATTTGTCCTCTTTTGTTTCGCCGCAGGCGACAATCGTGGCGAATGAGGCGGGCAACTCGATTGTGATCACCGACACGCAGGCCAACATCCGGCACCTGGCGGAAATCATCAAGGCGGTGGATTCGAGCGCGGAATCGGAAACGGAGATCCGGGTGTTCCGGCTGAAATATGCCAATCCGAGTGACGTGGCCTCGCTGCTTTCGGATTTGTTCACCAGCGGCGGCAATTCGGGAAATAACACGCAGTCGCCGATTCGATTTGGCGGCGGACCGTTTGGCGGATTCCCGTTTGGCGGATTCCGAGGGCTTGGCGGCGGTGGCGGCGGCGGGGCGGCCAGCACCGCGAACAGTTCGAGCGACCGGATCAAGAAAGCGACGACGGTGGTCGCGGTGGCCGATGCCCGGACTTCTTCAGTGGTGGTCACAGCGGCCAAAGATTTGATGGAGCAGATCAGCGGGATGATGGCACAGTTGGACGTGAGTTCGACACGCGACCAGAAAGTCTACGTGTTTCACATGAACAATGCCGATCCACAACAGGCGCTGTCCGTGCTGCAATCGATGTTCCAAAGCGGCTCATCGACCCGCGGCAGCAGCACGAGCTCCTCTTCGCAGACCAGTCCTTTGATGGAACGGCAGGCCAACAATGCCAGCAGCAGCAGCAGTTCGGTGAGCGGCGCCACCTCCTCCGGCGGATTCGGGGGAAGCAGCGGCGGCGGGCGCAGCAGCGGCGGCGGATTGTTCTAATTCCCAAGAAAAAACGATTATGAAAACCAATTTTTATAACCTGAAGCAGGCGCTACTGGCAGCCATAACCCTGGCGCTCCTCAGCGCCAGCCCATTATTGCTGGCGCAGCAACAGCGGACCACGGGCGGCAATGGCGGGGGCAACCGGGGCGGCGGCGGTTTCGGGGGCGGCTTTGGCGGGTTTGGCGGAGCGAGCAGCAGTTCGAGTGGCAGCTCCTATAACAACAATGGAACGGTCGGAACGGCCATCATTTCGGTGGATCCAGACACGCACAATCTGGTGGTGATCGCGGACGAACAGACCAGCGAGCAGATCAGCAACGTCATCGCGAATTTGGATGCGCCGATCTCGCAAGTGCTGATCAAAGTGGTGTTCATGGAAGTCGCGCATAACAATGCCTCTGACATCGGAATTGAGGGCGGGGCGACACGCAATGCCTACAGTTCCTTTCTCGGCAATTCCGTGACCGGTAGTGTGGCGAATGTTTTCGGTCTGTCGGGGGTCAATTCATTGACGACCAACTTTAATTCGTCCGGCGGCGCTTCCTCGTTTCTGAGCCCGATCAGCGGTACGACCGGGGCGAACGGCTTCTACCAGATTACCAGCTCCGATTTTCAGGCAACGTTGCGGGCAATTGCCACGGCGGGCAAATCGCAAATTCTGTCCCGTCCCTCGGTGCTCGCCCGCGACGGCCAGCTCGCGAAAATCGTCGTCGGGCAGGAAGTGCCGCTGCCGACCAGCGTTTCTTATTCCAGCAGCACCAGCGTTTCCATACCGATCGTAAACATCACCTACACGGATGTGGGCATCATTCTGAATGTGACGCCGTTCATAGGAAACAATGGTCTGATCCAGATGATTATCCAGCCCCAGACTTCGGTGGTGGATCCCACCTTGTCGCAGACCATCGCTCCCGGGGTGTCCGCACCGTATCTGGATGTGCGTTCTGCCGACACGGTGGTCGTGACGCCGGATGCGCAACCCGTGGTCATTGGCGGATTGATTTCCAACTCCAAGTCGTCCAGCGAATCCAAGGTGCCCTTGCTCGGGGATATTCCGTGGTTGGGAAATCTTTTCAAATCGACAACGAAGGCGGATAGCAAGACTGAGCTGCTAATGTTTCTGACACCTCACATCGTATATGCTCCGAGCCAGCTGGCGGCCATGGCGGGTTCGGAAACCCGGCAGTCCATGCTGATCACCAACTCCGTGTCGGAACAGGAGCTGGACCGTTTCCTGGAGCGCATTCCCGTGAAAAAGAATTAGTCTGCCGGTTTTTCTGAAATTACCGCAAACTGATTCATGCCCATGAAACCGCGCAGCAAAATGGTCTATGGCCTGTTGCTCCTGGCGTGGTGCCTGGTGGTGGCGTGGCAGTGTGAGGAACACGTGCGGGTGGTGCGAGCGGCGGAGGCGGACTTGCGCAACCGTTCGCGGGAAATTTCGAGCACGTTGAGCGCGGTCATCCGGGCGATGCGGTTTCGCGGCGGTATCGTGCAGGACCGCTTGGAGCCGGTTCTGGTGGAACTGGTCAACCAGCATACCAATGTCTTTAATAATTCCCGCGGGCCGCTGGCGATCATTTTACTGAACACAGCCGATGTTCCGCTGGTCGCCACGGGCGAAACCAATTTGATGACCGGCGATAGTCTGGGCGAAGGGGAACGCTGGACGGCCGACACCGCGACTTTTGTGAACCCCATGGTGGGGGCGAGCATTGGCCAGGAAGGCGAAACCAACGCGGTGATCGTCTTTCCGGGCTTGCGTGACCTGACGAATTCCATGCCCCTGGGTGACCGGGACCTGATGCGACGCGGGCCGCATCCGGACGACGGGCATCCCCCGGGGCCAGACGGTTTTTTCCCGACCAACCTGCCGGAGACCAACGCGAATGGAGAATTCATCCCACCGCCGCCACCGCCGGATGACGGGCGCCCGCGGGGCGGAGACCGAGGCGGGGAACATCGTCCACCGTGGATGCGCTGGATGAGCGCGGCGGCGTACAAGGAAGTGATCGCCCACGGCGAGCTGCATGCGTTGGTATTGGTGATGTCGACCGAAAGTGTGAGCGCGGCACGGAATCGTGATTGGATTTTGCGGGCGATCATCGTTTTATTTGCGGGGCTATCGGCGGCCGGTTTGGGGTTGGCCTGGCGAAACATTTCGAAGAATTCGGTGCTGCAAATCCGGCTGGTGCGGGCGAGTGAACTCAATTCCCATCTGAAGGAAATGAATCTGGCGGCGGCAGGGCTGGCGCATGAGACCCGCAACCCGCTGAATATTATCCGCGGCCTGGCGCAAATGATTTCGCGCCAGGCAGAAGTGCCGGACGAAATCCGGGAAAAGACCCGGGTGATATTGGATGAGACGGACAAGGTGACGGCCCAACTGACGGAGTTCATTAATTATTCCCGGCCGCGCGAGTTGCGCCGGGCCCGGGTGGCGCTGCCCTCGGCGGTGGGCGAGGTGCTGCGGACGCTGGCCGGCGACATCGAAGAGAACAAGATTCACACGGAACAGAAGGGGGACAACCTCTCGGTTGAGGCGGACGACCAAATGTTACGCCAAGTTTTGTTCAATTTACTCATCAACGCGATTCAAGCGGTGGGAAGCGGCGGGACGGTCCAGATTCATTATTACCGGAGCCTGATGAACGAGGTTACGCTGGAGGTTCGGGATGACGGTCCGGGCGTGCCGGCCGAACGGCGTCAGGAAATTTTTAAGCCTTACTTTACCACGCATCAGAAGGGGACCGGCCTGGGGCTGGCGGTGGTGCAGCAAATCGTGCTGGCGCACGGCTGGGAGATTGAATGCCTGGCCAACGAACCCAAGGGCGCCATTTTCCGCATCAGCCATCTGAAACTGATGAATTGAGAATTAGATTTCATTCATCCGGATTTCGGCGCTGCGGCCGTGGGCGCCGAGGCCTTCCAGTTCCGCGAACTTCTTCACCGTGGAGTACGCCTTCTTCAAGGACGCTTTGTGGTACTCGACCAGACTCGTGCGGCGTTGGAATTGATCCACCGTCAGGCCCGCGAACGACGCTCCCGCGCCGTCGGTGGGCAACACGTGGCTGGGGCCGGCGACATAATCGCCGAGCACGGTGGGGGAATAATTTCCGAGGAAGAGGGCGCCGGCGGTGACGATGCCGTCGCTCACTTTGCGCGCGTTTCGGGTAACCACCTCGCAATGTTCGGGAGCGAGCTGATTGGCGAGGGCGACGCCAGCGGCGAGCGACTCCACCTGGACCAGCCAGACATTGCGGTCGAGCACGCGCTGAATGAATTCGCGGCGCGGGAGTTTGGCCAGTTGCCGGGTGATCTCCTTTTCCACCGTGCGGAGCACCTTGCTGGAAGTGGTGACGAGCCAGACCCGCTCGTGGCCGGAACCGTGCTCGGCCTGGGCCAGCATATCGGCGGCGGCATACCTAGGTTCGGCCGTGTCATCGGCGAGAATCAGGACGTCGCTGGGGCCGGCCAGAAGATCGATGGCGACGCGGCCGACGAGGAGGCGCTTGGCCATGCTGACATAAGCATTGCCGGGACCGAAGATCTTTTGGACGCGCTGAATGGTATTGGTGCCGTAGGCCAGGGCGGCAATCGCCTGGGCGCCCCCAATTCGATAAATCTCGGTGGCGCCGGCGGCACGGGCGGCGAACAGGATCGCAGGGTTAACGGATCCGTCGCGGCCGCAGGGGGTGGCAACAACAATATCCTGGCAACCCGCGACTTTGGCCAGGGTGATGGTCATCAAGGCCGTGGAGACGAGGGGAGCCGTGCCGCCCGGGATGTAAATACCCACGCGTTGAAAGGGATCAAATTTTTCGCCGACGGCGGCACCGTGGGAATTTTTGCCGGACCAATTTTTGCGCCGGGATCTTTTGGCGAAACTGGCGATGTTTGCCGCCGCTTCGGCAACGGCCTTGCGCAGTGAGCCGTCGGCAGCCAGGGAAGCATTGAAGAGTTCGGCCTGGCCGATGGCCAGCCGGTCAGCGGTGAGGTGGGCGCCGTCAAACTTTTGGGTAAATTCCAGAACCGCATCGTCGCCGCGCAGATAGACTTCCCGCAAAATCGCCTGGGTGCGCTGTTCGATCTCGGGATCAAACAGGCTGGAGGCGGCGGTCATTTCCTTGACGCGCGCGGAGAAATTGGCGTCGGTATAGCGGGCAATCTTCATGGGGACAGTCTAAAAAAGAAATGCGGCCAAGTCAAAATTCTCCCGGCGCCGGTTGCGGGAACCAACCTCAATGTCAGTGCGGATGGTCACCAAATAGGGGCTCAGGCTGGAAAAAGACAGTGGACTTTCGGCCTTTATTGGATAAAGTCACCACACCGTTTATGAAAAATGACACGACGACAGTTTTCCTGAATTTTGTGCTCGGCGCCTTGGTAATCGTAGGGGTGGTGCTCGCGTATTTCAACATGAAGGACACGCGGGATCTGCGCTATCTCAACCCGCAGGCAATGCAGGCCAATAACTTTATCGTCAAAATTCAAGCTTTGGCGAATGATGTGGCGGCGTACAACGCCCAAGCAAAGAGTCCAGAATTGGCCAAAGCATTGCAATCGATTTCAGCCCATCCCACTGCCCACTGAAAATGACTGAATTTTTGAATTTCATTCCATGAATACCCCTGAATTGCCCCCGGAACAAAAAGACGAGTTGGTTTCTTTTGAGGTAGTAGCCGCCTTGCAGCGCCAGGTTTTCGCCCTCCTGGTGGCCTTGATTGTGGTGAGCGGGACCTTGAGCGCTTATCTCTACCGCCAGACGAGTATTATGGGCAAAGACATTGATCAGCTCCGGCCGGTGGTGTCGTCCTTCAACGCGAACTTTGCGACGTACAATAATTTTTTGAACCAAATCGGGGCTTACGGCCAGGCCCATCCGGAATTCCGGCCGCTGCTGGCCAAATATGGACTGGTCGGTAATCCCAACGCTACGGCTCCGAAGCGGTGATTCCGCTTTAAACGGCTTTCGCCTTGGCGCCGCAGTTTGGACCACCGTTCGACTCCGGCGCTATTTTTTCCACAGCCGCCGGAATCGACCAGGCCGGCTGGGAATTCCTATTCCGGAATGGGGGAGCCGACTATTCATTTTGTCGGCCCGGATTTCACGTAAAGCGTCTGCGTTGGATAGGCAAATTCAATTTTTTCGGCGTCGAAGCGCTCCTTGACCTGCAAATTCATTTTTTGCAATTGGGCGAGCAGTTCGGCGTCATCCGGTCCCTTCCACATATGAACGACGACAATATTCAAGGCGGAGCCGGAGAATTTATTGAAGCCAATGGAGGCGCTCGCGGTTTTGGGATGCGCGCGGAAGATCTCGCCGAGAATCACGGTGGCCTGTTCCACTTTTTCCATGGGCGTCTGGTAGGTCAGGCTGAAATTTAGTTCCGTTTTCACGGTGGGGCTGCGCGTGATATTGGTGATGATGGCATTCCCCATCAGTTTATTCGGGATGGTGACATGGTGGCCGTTGAGATTCCGCACGCGGGTGCTGCGCAGGCCGATGCTTTCCACCGTCCCATCGACGCCTTCCACCAGAATGCGATCGCCAATATAGAACGGTTTGTCGAGGAAGATGGCGACCGCGCCGAACAGATTGGCGATGGTGTCTTGCGCCGCCAGCCCGAGCGCCAAGCCGCCGACGGAGAGGCCGGCGAGGAGGCTGGTGATTTTGACCTCGAGGTTATCCGCAGTGATTAGTATCGCCACGGTAATGACCACCACCTTGGTCACTTTACGAATCAGCGGGAACAGATGTTCGGCAAAAATCCGGTCTTGGGCGGAGATATTCCGTTCCCGCCAGATACCGAGGAGGAGATCGATGATTTTCAGGAGGACATAGGTCAGGGAGCAGGCGACCACGATGATAAAGCCGCGCAAAAGGTAAATTTGCGCTCTTTCGGGCCAATCGAAGACCTTCAATCCAATTTGCAGGAGCACGACGAAGGTGACGACTTTGACCGGTCCGCGCAACAGTTCCAGGATAAGGTCATCATAGCGGCTGGTGGTCTTGGCCGTCAGTCGCTTCAGCCAAACGTTAACAATATAATCGAGTAATTTCGCCACGAAGAACGCGAGCAGGATGAAGACGGTGGAGGCCATATATTTCCACAGCGGCTGGTCGAAAATGGTGTTTTGGTTCAAGAAGTTGAACACCTTCATGGCCGCCGGATGGTTCGCGCAATAGGACTTGATTGACTCTTTGAGGCTGGTGGTAAGGCTCAGTGCACCGGCATGGATTATCCCTGGATAAACGACCGGGGCGGGCGCATTGGTGGCTTCCTCAGCATTGGCCCATACGGCCCAAAAAGTGCAGCCAACCAGTGCCAGCAACAATGCCCGGTAAACGATATCGAACCTGAACTTCATGCCCGATTATTCTCGGAGCCGGGCTTAACCGCAAGCGTTCTAACGCAGGCGGGAAGGAGACGAAGGGCGGGGGAAAAACGTTCTCAACTCTGAATCGACTACTTATTCGTTCAAACCCCAATGATCATAATGATGCCGTTCGGGCGCGAGTTGCGGTTCCACGTCTCGCGGCCAGATCTGGCGGCTGGGCAACTGAATTTCCGATCGTGAAGTGGGCATCAGCGGAATAAAATCCATGTTGGTTTGGTCGGCGACGAGATGAATCCGATCAGCCAAATTCTGAATGGCGTGGGGCGGTCCGGCTTGAGTGCCGAAGACGAGGATAAATGCGCCATCGGTCTCGGATCCGGTTTCGGAAAATGCCTGCAGCCATTGCTCCAGGGAGGCATTCAGGTCGGCATGGTTTAGGGATAACAAAATGATATCCGCGTGGCTGGCGGCTTCGACCGTTTTCTGCAGGGTCTCGGCGTCGTTTTGATGGTTAAAATCCCAGCAGCGAAAATTGAAATTCACTTCAAATGAAAATTGGGAGAGGATTCGCTGGCAGACATACATGGCCCGCCCATAAGTCATGACATCCTCGCTAAGGACCAAGATTTGGCATGTTTTCGCCGAGAGATTCCCATTGTTCTCGCCCATTTTTGATAGTCCACGTGCACTCATAGTCTTAATTCCTTTTGTGCGCCGTTCACCGGAAAAGAATGCCCGATGAAGACTGGATTTTTGGTCGTCTTAAGTAGTCGTCCCGGAACAAGGTGATGTCAAATTAAAGTTATCCACAAATTGTTAACAGCGAGGTGAAGCCAAATATGGGACACTATCCTCTGCGGGAAGCATTTATGTTGTTCCGGAATCAATCCGGTTTACCCGCCGGCGACGATCTTGACAATTTCCAAGCGGTCCCCGGCTTGAATCTTCCGATGGGGGAATTCCGAGGGGGCAACGGCTTCGCCGTTGTGTTCCACGACGACGCTTCGCGGGAGTAATTGTTGGGCGAGGAGAAACAATTCAATCGAGCAAGGCACCTCGGCATCCATGGCTTTGCCGTTGGCGATGATTTGGCTCATAGATCGGATTTCTCTTCTCCCACTTTCAGCGTGATGGTGCCGGCGGCGCCATCCACCCGCAGAACCACACCGGAATCGGTGATATTCACGCAATGCACCTGTACGGAATAATTCTTAAGCTTGATCGTTTTGAGGTCACCGGTCAAAAACGGAATGCCATTGATCAAAGCTTCCGGTGACGGACCCAGGATTAATCCGCCTAATTTGATGGCGGTGGGCAGTTGGGGCGGTGCGTTGGTCAGGACGCGGTGTCGTACAGAGGGAAGGGTGTTGAACGAGGGAAGCAGTCCGCCCGTAATCACCGCGCCCGGATCCAAATGATCCCCGGTGCCATTGACCACCCAGTTCAGGATGAAGTTGATGCCTAATTCCTGTTCAATCTCGACGAGTTTCGCGGTTTCACCATGGGTATAGGGATTGGCCAGGATCACCTTTTTCTGCTCGTTGTCCGAGCGGGAATCGACCAGCTTATAGGAAACTAATTCACAAAGGCCTTCGACGGTATCACGAGTGAGGACGTGTTCCGGCGGCAGATTTTCATTGATCCATAGGTGGGTGTACTCGTGGGCGGCGGTGGCGGCCATTTCACTTTCCGGCCGACCACTCAGGAGCACGACTTCATGAGTGAACTCGTTGGTGCCCGTCTTGCGGCTGCTGGAGAATCCGAACTTATGCAAGCCATCGGTGTGGACATTTTCCGACCAGTAATCCACGTCGAAGACGTTGACGGTGACCTCGGGATTATTCAGGCGGAAACGGCTGCCGAACATGCCGATGAGATCCTGCCGGACACCGGCGAATACTTCCTGGGCGCCGGCGGCATCCAGGACGGCATGGGGTTTGTCAAAACGGCAAATATAGCGTCCGTCGCCGGTTTTGGCGTAATCATCGCCATCGCGGATCGGCAGGCCGCAAATGCTGCAGCGGCGGGGCAAATTGTTGCAATCGTCACAGAGGGGCCCCCATTTTGACAGCCAGACCCGTCCCGTCAGCGGGCCTTTGCCGCAGACCACGCAAAAATAATTCGTCGGTTCGGCGGCGGTCAGCCAGAGGGGGGTGAGCAAAAGGAAAATCAGCGCGAGGCTGCGCATAAATTCATCAGGTCAAGGCGGCGTCCCAATCCTTCCAAACGGGCTCATACCCGAGTTTGCGGATCAGGTTGGCCACTTCGCCGGGGGACCGCTCGTCGGCGATGTTAAACTGGCCGGTTGCGTTGGTGGCGCGGTTGGGCGTGGCGGCCCATTCGCTGGAACCTTCCGCGATCGGTTTGATGATCCCGCGTTCCGTAAAATGGATTTTTTCCTTGCCGGCTCCGGTATAGCCGCCGGGTTCGGTATGGCTGCCGGCGCTCATCATGGTCACCCCCAGGGGAATCAAACCGTCGCGCAGGCGCGGTGTTTCGCGGGTGGACAGGACGATGCCCACATCGGGGAACATGAGGCGGAAAGCGCAGGTGAGTTGCACCAGTTCCCGGTCGGTCATGAGCGTGAGGGCTTCGAATTCCCCGGCGCACGGGCGCAGGCGGGGGAGCGAAATGGTGATGGCAGCCTTCCAGCAGTTGCGCAGCAAAAAATCCGCATGCGCGGCCACACTGAGCGCGTCCAGGCGCCAATCGGCCAGGCCGTAAAGGGGGCTGATGCCCAGCCGCCGAAATCCCGCGGCATAGGCCCGCTCGGGAGTTCCGACGCGCCAGTCAAAATCCCGCTTCGGTCCGGCCGTATGCATGCGGGCATACACTTCCCGATCATACGTTTCCTGGTAAACGACCAGGCCATCGGCTCCGGCGGCGACGAGCGGGGCGTATTCGGCTTCATCCATGGGGCCGACTTCCAGCGAGATGCTGGGCCAATCCGGGCGCAGGGTGGCGATGCAATCACGCAGATAATTGTTGGAGACGAATTTGGGATGTTCCCCGGCCACGAGGAGCAAGTTGCGAAAACCCTGGGATTTGATCTCAGCGGCCTCCCGGCGAACCTCATCCAAGGTCAAGGTGACGCGCAAGATCTGGTTATCGCGCGAAAAGCCGCAATATTGGCAGTTATTGATGCATTCGTTGGAAAGATAGAGCGGGGCAAAGAGGCGGATGACCTTGCCAAAACGCTGTTGCGTGAGCAAATGGGCGCGCCGTCCCATGGATTCGAGCAGCTCCGACCCGGCGGGAGAGATGAGGGCGGCGAAATCGGCGATGGAAAATTTTCCCCGGTTGAGGGCGGCCCGGGCAGCGATGGTGCTGCTGGCCAGGGATTGTTGAACCAGCGCCTTCAATGGCAATGAATTGAACTCAGCGACAAAACTCACAGACTAAGGTTATCAAAAAATCGGGGAAAGTCGAGGGATGGTAAAAAGAGTTGATCCCACCAAGGATAAATAGCCTGCCACCATTTTGAAGAGTTTTTGGCAACGATTGTCTGGACGGACGGAGGGACGCTCAAAGCCGCTTCACGGTCATTGGTAATGGGGTGGCTTGGTGACGTTGTTTTTGATGCGCTCCAATTCGATGGTTTGCATGGCATTGGATTGACGGGAGACCTCTTTTTTCATCCGGTCGAGCAACTTGCTTTGTTCGAGCACCACCTGGTTCAACTCGTCCAGCTGGTGTTCGAGATGTGCGACATTGCATTCGAGCCTTTCAATCCGCTGCGAGTTTTCATCGGCCATACCAACGATTTTGGATCGTTCCGCGACCCATGTCGAGCGGGGGATTTCTTGTCGTTGCGCACCGGGGGGATTTGCTTAACACTGCGGGGGTTAATTTCATGGCACGCGAATCGAAGCAGAAAAGAAAAAAGCCTTCCGTGATGATCCTCGGCGTGGGCTCGTTCGCTCATAGTCTGGGCCAAGCCCTCGCGGACGCGGGCGCAGAGGTTTCGACCTACCTGACGCGCAACTACGGTCATTATCCGCCCACGCTGGTGGGTCCGGTGTACTCCAAAGAAATGGCGGTCAGCCCGGTGCCGCTGCTTCAAAGGAATGAAATTGGTCTGGTAATTCCCCAGTCCATCGACTGGGCGCTGCAGCCGTGGGCGGAGGACTTGATCCAATCCGGCGCGGGAATTTTCAGCCCCACCGGCGAGGCCATGCGAATCGAGCGGGAACGCGATTTTGCGCGCGAACTGTGTGCAAAGTACAAAATTCCCTTTCCGCTGTCGTTTGTGGCGTCCAACCGCATCGAGGCGGAGCGAATTTTGGCGGCGAATCCCCGGCCGTTCGTGATCAAGAATCCCCTGTGTTCGCCGACGAGTCCGGTCCATACGATTCTCTGCGAGACGGTGGCGGACACCCGCGCGTGGCTGCGGCAGGTGAATTATGCCGAGGGGGTTTTTCTCCAGGAATACCTCGGGCGGGCGGAAGTGGGCCACATAGCCCTGATTAGCGGCGGCGAAATTTATTCGCTCGTCACCAATCAGGAATACAAATACGCCTTTGACGGCAATCTCGGGATTGTGGCGGGAGCACCACTGGGCGGATTGGTGGAGCGCGATGAAAAGGACAAGTACGGACTCGCCCGGCAGTTGATTCATCCACTGTTGCCGTGGCTGCGGGAGACCCACTTTAATGGTCCCTTGCAGGTGACGGCCATCCAGCGCGGCGGACGCTGGCATGTGATCGAATACAACATCCGTATCGGAGTGACTTCCGGCCCGATGATTCTGCGGCTGTTAAAAAATCCCGTGGAGACCTTGCTCGGCACGGCGCGGGACGAAAAATTGGCGCCCATGTTTGATTCAAAATTAAAATTTGGCTGTTCGCTCACCCTTGCCGGCTATGGTTATCCCTATACCCAAGTGCGCGGTCCGCATCTCCCGCTGGAAGTGGACGGGAAGTTCAGTTGCGATGTCTGGTGGAATGAAGTCATGCAGGAGGGCAACGGCCAATTGATGGCCACCGGGCAGCGCATTGCCGATGTCATTGCGCTGTCGCCCAACCTTAAGGGCGCGCTGGCAAAAGCGTACGCGAATATTCGTAAAATTCGTGTAGTGGGCAGCTACTATCGCACGGACGTGGGCCAAAGTCTATGGCCGCCCGGAAACACCTGAAACCGTCAAGGGGTGGGAGACGGAGGACCGTTGAAATGATCGATCATGACTTGCTCGACATGAGCGTAATCCAGCGCCACCCCGTAGCTGTTATCCGGCAGTTTATTCCAAACTACCCCGGAATTGATGAGGGAGAAGCCGTGTAAGTTCCGCGCATAAACTCCCACCAATTTTGCGTTATAAACGCTGTTAGTCACACCATTTTGCGGACGCAAATCGTAGAAACCGCCCTTTTCATTGCCGGTTTTGGTGATTTCAATCCGCACATTATCGAAGACCACGTCTTCAAGGGGATGAGCCGGGTCGCCCAGTAGAAAAGCGCCGTTTTCACCCCGGCAAAGAATATTGGTGAACCGGATATGCTGCAAGTGGCCCAGCTTGGTGTCGGGATTGCGCGGTAAAAGCGTGATGTCAATGGGTTCGCCGGCGCCCCACCATTTACCGGTCCAATAGCGGGTTTCCACAATGATGTTGGCAAAGAGAATGTTTTCAATGTCACCGCTGTCGCGGCTCTGAATGCACATTCCCCGGTTGCTGTTGCGAATCACACAGTCGGAAAAAACCACGTCACGCACGGCATCCGTATAAACCTCGTCAATCTTCAGGGCCGCACTGCGGGATTCGAGCACGCAACCGATGACGGTCACTTTTTCCGTGGGGCCATACTGGGCGAAGTTGGGCGTGTTCTTGAGCACAATGCCGTCACCGGCGCAATGCAGCTGGCAATTAGCGATGCGAACGTCACGGCAATGGTCGAGATCAATGCCGTCGTTGTTGGCGACGTCCCAATTGTTTTGGATGCTGAGGGACTCAATGCTGACATCGTGGCACCCCGCGAGATGCACGGTCCAAGTGGGCGCGCTTTGCAGGGTGACATTCCGCAGCTGCACGTGGTCGCACCCGGCAAAGAGGACCATCATCGGGCGTCCGCCTGCTTTTTGGATTTCGCCAGACTTCTTACCGACGGGCCAGTAATCGCCCGTGAAGGAATTCGGCCACCAATTGGTGCTGTTGACGTCTCCCTGCGCCTCTTCATCCGCCAGCTTTTGCCAAACCGCATGATCGTTGCCATCGACGGTGCCATCGCCGGAGAGGATGATTCCGCGCTCATTTTCGGCGAACAGAAGGGCGCCTACTTTGCCGTAATCGCGCCAATCGGCGCTGCCTTTGAGAATGGATCCGCTTGCCAGATGGAAATCGACGTGGCTGCGCAGGCGAATGGACCCGGTGAGAAAGGTTTTGCCTCCGGCCAACAGCACCTCACCGCCGCCCGCCGTGGCGCAGGCATCAATCGTCTTTTGAATAGCGAGGGTGTCCAGACTGGTGCCATCGCCTTTGGCCCCGAAATCGAGCACGTTGAAAGCGCCGGTATCGCCGGCAGTGGCGAAATTGATCGTCAATAAGGCCCCGACGATGGCCAGTGCGGCCGCGCGCAGGAGACAAGTGGTTTTCATTTCAAGAGTTCGATTATGGGCAATAGTGTGGGCGAATCCGCGCTGCCGGGAAAGAAAAGTAATTGAAAGGCCCGTGGTGGGGGCGGGCATCTTGCCCGCCCTCGAGGGCGGCATCCTGCCGCCCCGGAAAAAAGGTTGGAATATGAGAGCCGGTCGCGAATCTCAAGGGACGCTGGTTGCTGCCCGGTCTTTTCCGCCGGGCAGGACGCCCTCCTCAGCGGCAGCCAAGCCGCCTGCCATTACGGGGTGATTCTCCCGGCCGGGGATAAAAAACTGCATAATTCATCAATGATGACGGGCGCGCCGGGAGAAAATGCAATTTAGCGCTTTAACGGACCGGTTTGATGGTTTAACAATCATGCTGGTTAATGAATTTTGAATCCCAAAATTTTCCGCAACGGCCCGCCTGGACCGAGATTGACCTCGGACGGCTGCGCCGCAATGTCCAGCTCATCCGTCGCGATCTGCCTTCGACGGTGCGTTTGCTGGCGGTGGTCAAAGACGAGGCTTACGGCCATGGCGCCTTGGAAATTGCCCGGGTGGCGATGGAAGAAGGCGCCTGGGGCTTCGGCCTGAGCTCGCTGGAGGAAGGCATGGCGCTGCGCGACGGCGGCATCGCCGCGCCGCTGTTGTTGCTGGGCGAACGGCAGGAAGCCGAGCTGTCCTGGTGCGTGCATAATAATCTCACCATTTGTGTCAACGAGGCGCACACGGTCCGGCAGCTGGCCCGCCTCGCTGCGGGATTGAATCGCCGGGTGCCCATTCATTTGAAAGTGAACACGGGCATGAGCCGCTATGGCGTGCGCTGGGATGAAGCGGTGCCGCTGATCGAGATGATTTGCGCGGAAAAATCGCTGGTGTTGGAAGGGGTAATGACCCATTTCTCCCAATCGGATGAAACGGACAAGACGTTCGCCAATCTCCAATTCGCCCGCTATCAGGAAGTGCTCCAGCAGATTGCTGCGGCCGGGGTCAATGTCAAGCTTCGCCACACCTGCAACAGCGGCGGGTTTCTGGACCTGCCGCACGCCCATCTCGACATGGTGCGCGTGGGGATTTTATTGTACGGCGTCCTGCCTTCGCAGGTTTGCCGCCGGATTCCGGGAATTGAACCGGTGATGTCGGTGAAGGCGAAGATTGCGGCCATTCAAAAATTAAAGCCCGGCGAAGTGGTGGGGTATGGCATGCGCTACAAGGCGGAAACGCAACGGCGCCTGGCCGTTCTGCCGATCGGCTACGGCGACGGCTTTCCCCGGGTGCGAAATGAAGGTTGCGCCCTGATTCATGGCCAGCGGGCGCCTCTCGTGGGCGGCATCGCCATGGATGCACTGATGGTGGATGTCACGGACATCCCCGAGGCCAAGCTGTGGGACGAAGCCGTTATCATGGGCCGGCAGGGAAATGATGAAATCACGGTGCGCGACATCGCCACGCTGAAAAAGTCGGTGACGTACGACGTGTTGACGAACTGGCGTCTGCGGTTGAACCGGAAATCCGTGAATCATCATGTGGCGGCTCCCGCAACGGCGAGCCCGCAGCCGGTATTGGCCGGGAAATAAATGCCGGTTTTTATGGGCGCCGGACGCGTCAGACTTGTGAAACTATTATTCTCAGAACAGAAATCGGATTACGATCATTACCAGTTTCCGTACGCCATTTGGGCGGTGCCGGAAGCGAACGAGTGTCCGTCGGAAATCTTTAACGCCGGATTCCTGCCGTCGTCGCGTAATCTGGACCGTTTTTATTTATGCCGGCAGGTGCGGGTGAACCTGGCGAGATTCAAGCCATCCTCGGAAAATCGCCGTATCCTTCGCAAAGGGGAGGGTATCGAGGTGGAACTGGTGCCGCGCGAGAAATTTAATTACACCCCGGAACGCCGGCAGTTTTTCAAGAATTACGCGGATATCAAGTTTGGCAATGACGTGATGTCGTTCGAACGTTTGGACGCATTGTTCGCGTCGCCGATCATTTCGCACCTGCTCGTTTTCAAGGATACGACGACCGGCACCGAGGTTGGGGCGGCTACGTTGTACGTGGAAGGGCGTGAACTGGCGTATTATTACTACGCCTTTTACGATTTGAACTATTACGCCCGGAATTTGGGAATGTACATGATGACCTCGGCCGCGGGACTGTTCGCCGCGCGCGGATTCAAGCACCTGTACCTGGGAACCTGTTATTCCTCCACGGCGCTCTACAAGACGCAATTTGTGGGCTCGGAATTTTTCAACGGATTCCGCTGGTCCAACGACTTGGCGGAGCTGAAGTACATTCTTAAGCGGGACAAAAAGGAACTGTACCAGCATTTGCTGGAGTCCGAGGATTACCGCAAAGAATTTTACCGGGCCGATCTTGCCAAGATCACCGACGCCAGCGGCTTCAAGGTGAAGGTTAAGTAACGCTCAAAGCGTTGAATCAACTTTTCAGGCTGGCGCGGTTATGGTTTCATTGGCGCCATCATGCATTACGTCATTGGTTCAGGACCGGCAGGAACCGCCTGTGCCATGGCCCTGCTGGCGCGCGGCGCCAGCGTCACCATGCTGGATGCCGGCTTGGAACTGGAAAAGGACAAAGCCGATGCCGTTCGCCGGATCGCCGGGAAAAAACCGGAACGATGGACTCCGCAGGATTTGGCCGCCATCCACGGCGAGATGCACGCCGGGGCCAAGGGAATTCCGCTAAAGCGGCTATTCGGTTCGGATTTTCCGTATCGCGAAACCGCAGAACTCATTCCCTGGCAGTCGCATGGCGCTGATCTGCAACCCTCGCTCGCGCTCGGCGGTCTCAGCAACGTCTGGGGAGCCGCCATGCTGCCCCATCGGGACCGGGACATTCGCGACTGGCCCATCACTCACGAGGATTTGGCCCCCCACTACCAGGCGGTCACCGAATTCACCTCCCTCGCCGCGGGCAACGATGATTTGAAGGAATGGTTTCCCACTCATTGCCGGGAACCGCAAGTGCTCCGGTTAAGCGGGCAGGCGGAAATCCTGTTGAAGAATTTGGAGGCTCATCGCGAACCCCTGCGGAATCGAGGCTGGCGCTTTGGTCGGGCCCGGGTGGCGGTGCGCGCCCAGGATGGTCCGCGCGGCCCGGGCTGCATTTATTGTCGCGAATGCATGAGTGGCTGCCCCTACGGCTGCATCTATAACAGCGCCGACACCGTCCGGGAAATGCAGGCCAACCCCCGGTTCCACTACCAACGCGACGTGATCGTCACGAAGCTGCAGGAAGAGAAGGATCAAATCGTCATTAGCGGTTTTGAGCGGAAGACCCGAAAACCGCTGACGTTCAACGCCGGGCGGGCTTATCTCGCGGCGGGGGTCATTCCCACCGCCCAGATCCTCTTGCGTTCCCAATCCGTCTATGATCGCCCGGTTTTGTTGCGCGACAGTCAATATTTCCTGTTCCCCCTGCTGCTGGCCCGGCGAAAGCGCCATGTCCAAGCGGAGCAGCTTTACACTTTGAGCCAGTTGTTTATCGAGCTGGACCAACCGCAGTTGAGCGCGCACACAGTTCATTTGCAGCTTTACACCTATAGTGATATTATCGGCGAAGCGGTGCGAAAAACCCTGGGACCGCTCAAGGTCTTGGCTCCGCAATTGGAAGATCGCATGGTTATCGTTCAAGGATATATACATTCAGCCGAATCATCGTCCATCGCCATGACATTGCGACGGAACGGGGAGAAGGATTTTCTCGAACTGGCCGCGCGCAAAAATCCGGCAACGCGGCCCACGGTTAAACGCGTGGTGAATGAATTGCTGAAAAACGTCCTTCGACTCGGCGGGGCGGTTCTGCCGCCCATGCTCCAAATGGCGGAACCCGGCCGCGGCTTTCACAACGGCGCTTCCTTCCCCATGCGCAAAGATCCGGCCGAGCTGGAAACCGACATCCTGGGGCGGCCGCGGGGTTGGTCCCGCCTGCATGTGGTGGACGCCAGTTCCCTGCCGAGTGTCCCGGCCACCACCATCACTTTCTCGGTCATGGCCAATGCCCATCGCATCGGCTGGCAGACGTCCACCTCCGAAAGCCTATGAGAAAAAAAATCTGCGCGATCACCGGAACCAACGGTTACCTCGGAGGCGGCCTGAAGAAGTATTTTAATGATAAGGGCTGGGACGTGGTCGAAGTGACCCGGCGCCCGCAGGCCGGCGCCCGGGCGATCCGTCACCGCTTTGGCGAGAGCCTGCCGCATCAGGCGTTTCTGGGGATCGATGTATTGATTCATTGCGCGTATGACTTCGGTCCGGTGGGCTGGAATCAGATCCATGCGGTCAACGTGAACGGCACGCGCAATTTGTTTCGGGCGGCGCGCACTGACGGCGTGGGGAAGATCGTCTGCATTTCTTCGATCAGCGCTTATCCCGGCTGCAAATCGCTGTATGGCCGGGCGAAGCTGGAGATTGAAACGATTGCGGCGGATCATCGCGCGCTGACCATCCGGCCCGGCTTGATTTACGGCGACAAACCTGGCGGGATGTTTGGGAAATTGATCACCCAGGTCCGCCGTTCGCGATACATTCCGTTGTTGGGCGACGGAGCGCAAATTCAATACCTGCTGCATTGGGAGGACCTGGCCCGGTTCCTGGAACAACATGCCAGCCAGCCCAGCGAGATTTTCCCGAATATCCTGACGGCCGCCAACGAAAGACCGTGGCCATTCAAGGAACTGCTGGAGGAAATCGGCCGGCGGGTGGGCAAGACGCCGAAGTTCCTCAAGTTGCCGTGGAAGCTGGTTTGGCTGGCCTTGAAATCGGCGGAAACCTGCGGGCTGCGCCTGAGTTTTCGCAGCGACAATCTGGTAAGCCTGATGCACCAGAATCCGTTCCCGGATTTCTCACCCAACGCTTCGCTGGGCCTGGCGTGCCGACCGCTCGATCTGCAAAAAATGAGTATCTAAAGCTACTCCGGGGGAGCGCGTCGCACGGTCTTCAGTCCCAGCACGCTCAGGAAAAAGCTGGAAAAAATGACCTGAATGCCGAGCACAATCAACGTGGCGGCGGGAATCAGCCGGCGTAGATTTTCATCCGTGGAAGGAAAAAAGCCGAAGTCGGTCTGCTCCCACGACCACAACGCGCGCAACAGCAAAATCCCGCCGAATCCCAGCACCAGCAATCCGGCGACCAGGCCCTTCTCCAAGTTGAACAAGTTGAAAAGGGACGACAGTTTCGGGTCCTGCGGCAGCAAGCCTTCGGCAATGGCGAATACCTTGGTGAAAAAAGCGAAGGCCACCAGCTGCGCCCCCACGATCACCATCATGCTTGCCATCATCAGGGTGCCCACGTTTAAATTCACGGCGCCGATGCGCACGTTTCCCGTCACGAGGATGGCGCCCAGAATCACTCCCAGCACGGAAAGAGAAATTCCCGGCATCAGGAACAGCCAGCGCGGCGAGTAAATCAGCATGAACCGCAGATGGCGCCAGCCATCCCGCCATGGTTTCAAGTGCGGTGGCCGGGAGCGGCCATCCTTGTGCAGGGTGATGGGAACTTCGGTGATCCGGAACTTTTTGAGCGTGGCCTTGATGACCATTTCCGAGGCAAACTCCATGCCGGTGGTTTGCAGTTCCATCGCGTAGTAGGCGTCTTTCGTAAAGGCCCGCAGGCCGCAATGAAAATCCCGGGCCGGACAATGGAAGAACAGCCGGCCGATGGAGGTTAGCACGGGATTGCCGAGCCAGCGGTTTTTCCACGGCATCGCCCCCGGCAGGATCGTTCCGCCGCCGCTGGGCAGGCGGCAGCCCATGACGACCTCGAAACCTTCCTGGAATTTTTTGACGAACCGGTCTGCTTCCGAAAAATCGTAACTATCGTCGGCATCGCCCATGAGGATCCATTTGCCGTGCGCCGCCTGGATGCCTCCGCGCAGGGCGTTGCCGTAACCTTTTTCCTTTACCGCCACCACCCGGGCGCCGAGCTTTTCCGCAATCGCCTGCGAGCCGTCCGTGCTGCCATTGTCGGCGATCAGGATTTCCCCGGGCACGCCCGCGCGGTCCAATCCCACCTTGGCCTTGGCAATGCATTTCGCGATGGTCTCGG
>Ga0302320_10004825_pt1 | contig 30436 bp, 25 predicted proteins | sample Bog_T0_3_FD_202130 | JGI IMG/M metagenome (GOLD analysis project Ga0302320, IMG submission 202130) | Peat permafrost microbial communities from Stordalen Mire near Abisko, Sweden - Bog_T0_3 | ecosystem: Environmental > Terrestrial > Soil > Wetlands > Peat | place: Sweden: Abisko, Stordalen Mire... | reverse complement strand
CGGTTTGCTCTTACGGCTACTACGATTACGCGCCTTACGACTGTGCGCCCATGGGCTTTTACGGGCCAGGGTACTTCTACAACGGCATATTCCTCGGTATGGGCCCATGGGCCAACTGGGGCTATGGGCACGGCTGGGGCGGGCATCGCTTCAGAGAGGCAGGCGGCGGAAGCTACCGCGGCGGCGGCTATCGCGGAGGCGGTGAAGGCTATCGAGGTGGCGGTGGGTATCGCGGAGGCGGTGAAGGCTATCGCGGCGGCGGAGCGCGTGGCGGCGGTGGCGGCTATCACGGTGGCGGCGATGCACGTGGTGGTGGTGGAGGTTATCGCGGTGGCGGCGGTGGTGGCGGCGGATCGCACAGCGGCGGTGGGGGCGGATCGCACGCCGGCGGCGGTGGCGGATCGCACGGCGGTGGTGGTGGCGGCGGTGCGCATGGCGGTGGTGGACATGGCGGCGGCGGTGGACACCGCTAACCAATAGCTGCCGAATAAGGCAGCGAACAATACAAGAAACGGCGGAGCCTATCAGCTCCGCCGTTTTGCGGTTATAGGAACATTGCGTGCGCTCATTGCGCCTATTCGGAAGGCAAGCACTTCTGCATAGCGTGCGGCGCGGCCGATGAGTCCGAGTTACCGGACAACCTTCTGGTCATTACCTGAAAGTGATAGCCCATGACCGCCAGAGTCATGGCGGCGCCCACGCAATGGCGATACCGCGTTGCCACCGTCAGCAGAAACTTCCAGTAACTCCAACGCTGCCGGCCAAAGACTCCCTGGCGAACGATCGAGGTGACAAAGGCGCGCGCATTGCCCACGGTCAGCCACTGCTGACGGGTATTGCGCTCGCTATTACGCGGGTGGGTGCGGCTCAGGTAGAGCTTCACCCGCTCGTAATAAGCCTCACAGGAGTAAATCCTTTTCAGCACCGAGCGATAGCCTTCAACCAGCTTTGCTGCGTCCATGCTGGGAAGGAAGTTCAGCTTATCATCCGTATTGTCGCCGCGGCCCACATCCAGTATCCGGCCTTCGTTCCGCAGTCGACGGAATAACTGGGTTCCGGGCATGGCTTGCAACAGGCCGACCATGGCGATGGGAATGCCGCTCTTCTGGATAAACTCGACCATGCGGTCGAAGATGTCGTCGCGATCAGTGTCGAAACCCAAAATGAAACCGCCCATCACCTGCATTCCATAACTCTGTATGGCGGCCACACTGTCCAGCAGGCTGCGCCGTGTGTTCTGCAGCTTGTTACAGGCGACGAGGCCAGTTTCATCGGGGGTCTCAATGCCCAAGAAGACCGAAACGAAGCCGGCGTCTTTCATCAGTTGCATCAGTTCCGGATCGTCGGCCAAGTTGAGTGAAGCTTCTGTATTGAAGTCGAAGCTGATCTTGTATTGGCTGCGCCATTTGGCAAGCGCCACGCATAACTCCTTAGCGCGTGATTTGTTGCCGATGAAGTTATCGTCGACGATAAACACCGCTTCGCGCCAGCCGGCCGCGCGCAACTGATCCAACTCGGCGAGCACCTGCGCCACGGCCTTGGTGCGTGGGCGCCGGCCATAAATTTCGATGATGTCGCAGAACTCGCAGTTGAACGGGCAACCCCGCGAGTATTGCACGGCCATGGTCGAGTAGCGATGCATCTTGATGAGGCTCAGGTCGGGCAGGGGACTGCAACTCATCTCCGGCCTTTCGGCGGCCTGATAGACGGGCTTGGCTGTTCCTTGCTCCAGGCCTCGCGCGAGATCGGCAATCAGGCTCTCTGCTTCGCCGATGACCACGTGGTCTGCCTTGAGTTCGTCTGTGGAAAGGCTGCTGGCGATAGGCCCTCCCACGACCGTGCGCAATCCGCGTGCGCGGCACCTCTCGATGATGGCCGCCAGGGAGTCTCGCTGGATGTGCATCGCGCTCAACATCACCACGTCCGCCCAGGCCAGGTCGCGGTCGCACAGCCGCTCGACGTTAGTGTCCACCAATCGTTTCTTCCATGCCTTCGGCAACAGCGCAGCCACCGTCATCAGCCCCAGCGGAGGCTGCGCAGCGCGCTTGCCCAGAAACTTGAGCGCATGTTTGAAACTCCAATAGGTATCGGGGAATTCCGGATAAATCAATAAGGCATTCATCGGCGACCTCCAGAGGAAAAAGCGCGCTGGTCAGGATGAAGCTTCACAACTCGATTTCGGCAAAGGGGATCGCCGCATCCACAGTTCACCCTTGACGCGGCTGCTCTCGCATCGGCGCACTAATTCCTGTTTGCATTGTCCCACTGGGGCGCTGGAAAGCTGAGCAAAGAAGACCACCCCGCAAAAATGCAGCGCGTTGTCAGTCGTCTGATTCCTGGGGAATCGAAAGAAAGCCTCCACAGACCGCGCGCACGTCGAGGGATAGTAGTTGCACTATTTCCTGACTTCAACGCATCATGATCGGCGAAGGCTTTCTTCCTCGCTTGCCTGAACACCAGTCTGCAGCCGGAGCACTGCTGGCAAGGGTTGTGGAGGTTTTCCAAATCTCCGGCTCTGCCTACTTCAAAGGCCGCGTCGCCCAGATATCAGGTTGAAGACCAGGATGATTAGCGCGACTACGAGCAGAAGGTGAATCAGACCACCGGCAACGTGGAAACTGAAACCCAGAAGCCACAAAACCAGAACTATGACAAATAATGCCCAGAGCATAGACACTCCTTTCCCGTGTTGCTGGCGCCCCTGGTCTGAGAGCCGCCTGCGGCGCCAGCAGTTTGTTCGCAGTCGTTTACCTACTACTAGTTCTCAGCATGGGCTTGCTGTTTTGCCCCTCTAACTGCGTCGATGAACTTGTTCGCATAGGCTGGTACGGCTACTTCGCCGCGCAGAACGCGGTGTGAAGAGACATCGTGCCCGTAGAAGGCATCCATGGAACTGTCATCCCGACGAATATCGGCCCCTGTCAGTGTGAGCCCGGCAAAGGCGCCCTTGGCCCGCGAGTAGGTAAGTATCTCGGTATTCAGCTTCCAGTCAGTATCGGCTGTGGCATGGCGCCCCACTGGTCCTGCTGCTGCTGAAGCGTCCGCTCCAATCTGAAACTTGGCATTTTCCAGGCGAAGCATCCCTTTGTCGCCCTGGAAGATCATGACCAGATCCACGCCTTCCACTCCGATCTGCAATCCCCAACTGCCGCCGGTAATGGCAAAGAACGCTGGCGCGCTCCATCCGTTTGCGGTCCGGCATGTGGCAATGCCCCTGCCGTTTTCTCCGCCAAACACTAAGCCCGCCTTGATCATGTGCGGCACTACAGCCACGCACTTTGCGTGATCCAATACTTCCTCGGGGATGCCTCGATCCGGCGTGCCCATGATCTGGTGCAGCACCAGCGCTGCATTATCCAACCGGTTCTGTACTTCCTCGCGAGTCTCTGCGAAGGCGGCGGTAGCCGCGCCGAGACTGAACAATGCCACTAACGTCACAAATTTTTTCATGCATCTCACCTTTTCTACCCATGCGCAGCGTCACTCGCTTCACGCGCATCTGAGGCGCACAAGGTATTTTCCACACTAGAGGTATGGCGGGAAACGGTCTGTGCAAGAATGCTCACGGCATGATTGGAGTGTGATGGCGAATCAGTGCCGCTTCAAGAATGTTTGTCGAAGTGTGTGCAAAATAGAACAGATTTCTATCCTCGTCCAGCGCATCTTATAGAGAGAGCGTGTTTTCTCCATAGCGCGGCTTGATTTGATTCCGCGCCTTCACGCATCTTTCCCGCTGGGTCAGGGCCTCGCTCCAACGACGGCTTGGCGCTCATCAACACAGTCTTACTACTAGGCAGAAACTATGCGGCTAGCGGGCACCTCAACAATCTAATCGTGCGAAGAGTGCGGTGCGAAGGAGGCTTGTGCCATGGATCGGCTTACCTCCCTCGCTCTGGCGCAACCCACTGTTCTTCGCCGCGCGTTCGATGCCGCTGCCTCTCTGGCCAACGCTAGCCAGGAGCGAAGAATGGTTCAGCTAGAGCCAACGCAGTTCTTTGACAAGCCAACGATATCGGGATAGCTAAGAGACCGTCTTAGCTGGTGGACGCCTTCAGCAAGGTCTGTGCGGAATTGAACAGAAGTACAGTTTGCCGAATGCCATACTCGCTCCACTGCTCTATTTGAGGTTCTTAGAAGAGGTCAAAGATGCCAAATCCGCAAGCAACACTGCTTATTGTCGACGATGAATCTTCCATTCGAGAGTCGCTGTCTCAAGTGCTTACTGAGATAGGGCATAGCGTGCGCTCCGCCGAAGACGGTTTCTCTGCATTGCGCGAGATACAAAATGAAGTTCCAGAGTTACTTCTCTCTGATCTCAATATGCCGCGTATGTCCGGCTTCGAGTTGCTCTCCATAGTGCGGCGCCGCTTTCCAGCGATCCGGACGATCGCGATGAGTGGTTCTTTCTCTGGCGACGAGGTGCCTTCCGGCGTTGCCGCCGATGCGTATTTCCAAAAGGGCAGCAGTATCGCAGCCTTGCTCCGTATCATGGAGACGATGCCCCAGCTGGGACGGAATGCACACCCACCCACTAGCCCCGACGCGCCGCTCTGGATTTATCGCAATACTCACGATTTTTCCCCGGATGCATGCGTTACTATCACCTGCCCGGAATGTCTGCGAACTTTCCCAGAGACTCTCGGCACTGCCTATCTGAAGCGCGAGATAGATTGCATCTATTGCCACTGTTCGATTCACTACGCAATCGTTCAGCCGGCAGATCGGATGCCTTGGCCGGCCTTTTCGAGGAAGAACGCTGAGGCATCACCCTTTGCCCGGAGTTCGCCGAACTTCAACTACTGAACGAAAGAACAGAGAGAGTGTGAACGATGCGTACCATTTCCCAATCAAATATGCTTCTGCGAGCGCAAACTGAACTGCCCGACGGCCTTAGAATGGCTACCGATGAATTCCACGACGGCTGGAACTTTTTACCGACTGTCAATGCACGGCGGCTGGAAGAGCAGATCGTCAAGCGCGGGTGGAGTTGCTTGAAGATTTCCAAGAGTTCGCCGAGATGCGGTGTAGGGGATACATCGCAGGAAGCAGTTGCCAGCGCTCTGAAACTTGCTCTTCACAGGATAAGCGAGCACTTCAATGCCGCGGAAGTGGAGCATATCGAGCTGACGCAATATCCATGGTTCTTTTTGGCCAGGGTTAGCGTCTGCCCCTTCCGCATTCAGCACGATGCGATCCTGCCTTCCGTCGATGAATCTGCGGCTTCCGCAGTTGCTCCACGGCAAAGACGGCTTCCACTAAGTTCGGCCGCGCTCTATCCAGACTTTGCGAGCGCTATGCCGATGCTTAAGGAAATGCTGATTTCATCCAGAAGTGCGCAAGCAAGGATTGAATGACACTCCTGCGAATTGGGCTTCGCACTATCCTACAGGCGATAGATCAAAATAGGTGGGTTTAGGAACAAAGATCGAGTGAATGGAGCTATCGACGAGGTGGGAGGAAGCGTCAAGCGTAAGGCGGGTGAGTTGACCGAGAATCCCAAACTCCAGGTTGGAGACATGGCTCAGCAAGCCAAGGGCAACATGGAAGGCGCCTGGGGCAAGGCAAAAGAGGCGGCTCATAGTGCTTTTGAAAATGCCGAGGTACATGTCGATACGCACGTGAAGCCCGGCACGAATAGCTCAACGACGCACTCTGGGTGCGACAAAAGCAGAGTAACATCCACACAAGGAGGCGGTACGTCTCGTCCACCGAGCCTATCTCGATGGATTAGATCACTATTGAGCGCTATCGGGCCCGGTATCATCACCGGGGCCGCGGACGACGACCCTTCCGGCATAGCCACCTATTCTGTTGCGGGCGCGCAGCTTGGAACGAAGTTGCTATGGACCGCACTTATAACATGGCCGCTGATGGCCGCGGTCCAAATGATGTGTGCCCGCATTGGCAAGGTGACAGGGCAGGGCCTTGCGGGAAACTTCAAGCAAAGATTTCCTAAATGGCTTTTGCTCTTCTTCGTTATTGCTCTTCTGGCGGCAAACACGATCAACATCGGTGCGGACCTAGCCGGGATGGCAGATGCAGCTGCCATGCTATCCGGGATCAACTCCCACTGGTTAGTCGTTGTGTTTGCGCTCCTTATTTCATGGGCAACAGTTCGCCTCCACTATTACCAGATTGCGAACGTGCTCAAGTGGCTGGTTCTCGTTCTCTTCGCGTATCCCATCACAGCATTTGTCGTCGGGGCTGATTGGGGCCAGGTGCTGCACGAAACTCTCGTTCCGTCGATGCCGCATAGCAGGGATGAGTGGGCGATGCTGGTGGCGATCCTTGGGACTACCATCAGTCCATATTTGTTTTTCTGGCAGGCGAGCGAGGAAGTTGAAGAGGAAAAGTCAGCTGGCCAGCATACACTTGCGCAACGAAAAGGAGCCACAACCGAAGAGCTCGGTCTGCGAAACATCGATGTTGGCGTTGGCGCCTTTTTCTCGAACATGGTCATGTTCTTCATCATCCTGACAACCGCTATCACCCTCAATCGGCACGGCCTCACGAAGATCGAAACCTCTCGCCAGGCGGCCGAAGCTCTGCGACCTTTTGCAGGAAACTTCGCTGCCACCCTGTTTACATTGGGGATAGTCGGCGTTGGATTTCTCGCCATCCCCACGTTGGCTGGATCGGCCGCATACGCCTTTGCTGAAACTCTCGGGTGGCGCCAGGGACTGAACAAGAAGCTGAGACAGGCACGATGGTTTTACGCTCTGATTCTGATTTCAACAGCAGTTGGCGTTGTACTGGACTTCATCGGCATAAACCCTGTAAAGGCGCTCTACTTGACTGCGGTCATCAATGGATTGCTGGCGCCCTTTCTTCTCGTGGCAATTCTCATTGTCGCCGCAGACAAGAAGCTGATGCAAGGCCAACCGAGTTCCCGCTTTGGATGGATTGTTGTTGCTTTTACCACCGTAGCCATGTTCGCGGCAGGCGTTGCGATGTTTGTTGTGTAGATGGAACACAGGACAAAGCGGCTCGGGAGAGTTCAGATAGCCTGAGATGGTTCGTCATGCAACGCAAGTTTCTCGGCGGCCTCGATCTTGCGCAGACTTCGAATCTTCCATATCCCATAACAGAAGCCGACAACGAGAAGGAGCATAAACACGCAAAGCAGCGGAGTCGACCACTTTTGGAGGCTTCCAGACCAAAGGCGAACAATCCTCCGTCCGTAGGTGACACCTAGCCATGCAACGAATGAATAGCGCAGGCTGCGAGCTGCGCCGAAGACGGTGAGGAAGCGACGGCGCGAAACGCCCAACGCGCCGGAGGCAAGCGCAAACGGCAAGAGCGGAATGGGCGGAGGAAGCAGGGCAGGAAGAAATACTGCGAGGATTCGGTGACGCTCCACCCATCCGACGACTCGCGCGAGAAGACGCGCCGGCACATAGCGGCGCAAGGCTTCTTCGCCGCCTCTGCGGCCAATGTGCCAAGTGGTATACCCGCCAAGAATGCTGCCTGCAATCGCACAGATGGCCAGCAGCCAGGGATTACCGCCGTGTGCAACCAGCAAGAGCAGCAGCAGGTCAGTGCTGCCAGGCAGCGGAAGTGGGATGACCGAGGAATCTACCACCGCAACAAAAAAGAGGCCCAGCGCTCCCAGGTGCGTAAGCCAGTGCGGCGCGAGGGAGTGATTTGTGTGCGGCGCCACAAGCCGGGCTGGTTGTCGAACAAGGACGCTCATGCAAACTTACCCTTGCACATGAATGCTATGATATGAAACCAATCGCAGCAACCGAAAATCTATCCTGCGTCCACCCCATGCAAAGTAATCCAGTAATACCTTCGCCAACAGAACATGCAGCGAACAGGTTTCAACGCAAACATGGCCAAAAGGCCGTCAAGCGGGCGCAACTCCGCTTGTTTGAATTTCACGGAATCGCAGCGCGGACACTTTCGCCGTATCCAAAGAAGATGCGGCAGCCAATCGGGCCAATTCCGGCTTGCAGTTACCATATCGACAAACCTTCCGGGTCTTACTACTGTACAAGCTAAAATGCCCGTCTCTCCGGCAAGCTCGCGTTTTTGTCAAGCCAGGAGAGAAGACAGCGGATGCTGCCCCTGGCAAGCGCGATACAGGTGTCGGCTGCCCCGTAATAGAGATTGATGGTATCCCCGTCCGCGTCAATGGTCTGTCCGCAAGGGAAAACGACATCATTCACATCTCCGACACGCTCATAGGGAGCCTCTGGTCCGAATATCCAGGAATTTCCGCGTTGCAAACAAACCTCCGGCCTCTCCAGATCGAAGAGCGCAAGGCCCAGGCGATAAATGCTGCCCGATGCGGTTTGCCGCACTCCGTGGTAGATCACCAGCCAACCATTGGCAGTTTCAATAAGGGGAGAACAGAGGCCAATCTTGTTCGCATCCCACCATCCGCCGCGCCGCGCTTCTAAAATAATCTTATGACTTCCCCAATGTCGCAAATCGGGTGAGTAGGATATCCACATATGGGCGCCCAGCGCCGTCATAGGCCTGTGGATCATAGCCCAGCGTCCGCCGATTCTGCGAGGCAATAGTGCCGCATCTTTATCCTCTGGAGGCATGATGACGCCAAATCTCTCAAAGCTGCGGAAATCCTTGGTCAACGCCAATGAGACACCCGGACCTCCTCGCGCGAAGGATGTATATGCCACGGCGTATTGCTCAAGCTCCGGGACGTACGTAATGCGGGGATCTTCGATGCCCCATATCTCTTCTGGAAACTCCCGGGGATTCGGGACTAAAGTCGGGTGAGGATCGATCCGCCAATTATCAACCCCGTTAGCAGAACGGGCGGCGCAAAGGTGCGACAAACCGCTCCGGTCCTCAATGCGGCAAAGAAGCAAAGTGTCTCCATCTTCCAACCGGACAGCGGCAGCGTTCAAGACACTGTTAATCGAGTATGGCCAGTCCTTACGGCTGAGGAGCGGATTGCCGGAGTAACGTTTAAGCAAAGGCAAATCGGCGCACGCGTCGACCTTCGCTTGTTCTAGAGCAATCGATTCCCGCGATTCGTCCAATGCGTTGTTTGGATTCAATAGGAAACACTCATTCCATGATTCAGTTCGTTTGCACTTGACACTTTGGCCGCCTGCATTTCGAGCAGAGCCATGAGAAAGGAAAGCGTAGATTCAGCTCCCTGATTTTCGTTCACGCGATCCGGGTGAAGCCCATCTTTGCACCCGCCAGTCACAGTGTCGTAAAGCGGAACCTGCAAATCGTTCTTGCCGAGAAACCAGCCAAAGACCCTGCGTGCTTCCTCAAGCCATTGGCCTTCTTCCGTCAATTTATACACTTCAAGGCAAGCTGATACTGTTGCGCAGGCTTCCACGGGTTGTTGATCAAAGCGCGCCTTGTCACTTCCCTCTATGAAGAACCCGCTGGACCCAATTGGCACGAAAATATCTTTGTCGTCACGATATTGCTCGCCCACAAGCCATTTCAGAGAATCCATTCCAGCTTCAATCATTCTCTGGTTGTCGCTCCTCCATCCCGCCAGGATGAGGGCCTGTGGAAGTCTTGCATTTGAATAGGACAGGCTCTTCTCGAACCACTTCCAAGTCTCGGAATGGCTTCGATCATAGATGTGGAGGAGCCGATTGGCGAGGATATTGCGCGCTCCCTGAATAGCTCTGTCTCCCGGGAACCAATCTAAATAGGCTTGCATGCCGAGAATGCAATACGCCCAGGCGCGCGGACTGGTAAACGCAAGTGTCGCAGGGACCGCAGCTTCAAAGAGCCTTCCGGCCGCTCCTCTCAGGCCTGCATTTCGTGAAACCCCAAGTACCTTTCCCAGCGACCACAGCGCGCGCCCATGACTGTCATCTGATCCAATATCTTCGAGCCACCTGCGGTCGTAATTGAGGAAGTTTCTAAACCTCCCTGTGTCGGCATGAAAAGCAAGCCATAAAAAGGACAAATAGCGACGGGAAAGATTCAGATACTCACTTCTGCCTACACCTGCCTCATTCTCCTCGAGAAGAATCGACACAATAAGTGCGCGTGCGTTGTCGTCGGTTGTATAGCCCTCAAGTGTGTTTGGCACCGAGAAAATTGCATGTTGCAAGATGCCCGTGTCGTCAGTCATGGTCAAGAGATGACCAGGATTGAGCGTGGGCAAAGGACCTGCCAATTCCACCACAAGATCACCCTGTTGGGCGGCTCTCGGCCGCAGCGAGCGCTCAAAGCGCGCCCGTTGAAAGCTCGCCATGTAAGCGCGCGCCGTTTTAGCCCATGTCGTCTCGCGTGAATAGAGATAAGCTCGCTTCCGCATCGCATGACGCTCCGCAGGGTTTTCCAATAGTGCGAGAACCGCCTCCGCAATCGCTCCGGGATTCTCGAAGGGAACGATGACGCCTCGCTTTTGCGCCAGTAACTCCTTGGCGTGCCAATAAGGCGTGGAGATAATCGCTTTTCCTGCGCCGAGGGCGATCGCGAGCGTGCCAGAGACAGCCTGCGCCTCCTGCCGGTAGGGCGTGATGTAAATATCGGCCGCACCGACATGCTCTATAAGTTCCTCCGTGCTTACAAAGCGATTGTTGAAAATCAAGTGATCGGAAACGCCAAGCTGTTCAGCCAGCGCTTGCAGTTCCTCACGATAACGCTCACCTTCGTGCCGGCGAATATGCGGATGGGTCACTCCAGAGACGATATAGACAACGTTCGGCTGCTTTGCCAGAATCGCAGGTAACGCCTGAATGACGTTCTCAATACCCTTGTTCGGCGATAACAACCCGAACGTAAGGAGAACGAATTTGCCCTCCGTACTGAACTTGTCCTTGAAGTAATTTGGGTCCATGAAGGGAAGATCAGGCACACCATGTGGAATCACATCGATTTTCTCTCTTGAAATCGCATACACTTCGTTCAGCAGTTGCGCCGCCAACTCGCTCATCACTACCATTCGATCTGATAGGCGTGCAATTTCATCGAGTACCATTCTCTGATTCGCGTCGGGATCTCGCAACACCGTGTGAAGCGTGGTCACAATCGGCATTTTCAACTTGCGCAGCAAGGTTAAGATGTAGCAACCTGCGTTGCCGCCGTAAATTCCATATTCGTGCTGCAGGCAGAGAAGATCATTGCCATTAAAATTAAGAAAATCGGCAGCGCGCTCATAAGAGGCAAGGTCCTCCTGTGTAATTTCCAAACGAACTTGTTTGGGATAGTCGTAGCTCGAATCCGGATCGTTCACTGGTATGGCAAAGAGGCGCTCTTCTCCGAACTCGATCGAGAGGGCGGAGCACAGGTCGGTTGTGAAAGTCGCAATGCCGCACTCGCGAGGCAAGTAGTTTCCCACAAATGCAATGCGAGTTGGCAAAGGTAGCTGGCGCGCCTTCATTCCAATATGTGAATCTGCCTCAGCGGTTCGGTCCGCCGGACCTTCTTCGGGATCAATCGTATCAGGAAGCGACATCATATCCTCTTTTCGCATTCAAATCCGGTCGAGAACTACGGGGACCACAATGATCAAGAGGCTAACCCACTCCCCCGCTTGGGTAACATCCCCATTGCTGCCGCTCCGCTACCGAGGGATCTGCGTACGGGGAGCCTGGATCGGAAATGCAACCAGAATGACTCCGAGCTTTCTCACACTTGTCGTTGCCGCTTGGGGACAGGATTACCCAATATACGCTGCGGACTGGTTTTAAGACCGCAGCGTATTTGGGGGTGGTGTTAGCGCGAGTTGCCCGCTGTTACAATTGCGGACTTCCAATTGCATCACCAGAAACAACCAGTTCAACTCTTCGGTTTTCCTGCCGGCCGCTGGAAGTGTCGTTGGATGCCACCGGCGATGTGTTGCCGAAGCCGTTGGCGCTCACTGAGTTTGTTGTTACACCTTGTTGCACAAGATACTTGAGCACGGTATCAGCACGATTCTCTGACAACTTCTGATTCATGTCATCGCCGCCGATGTTATCGGTATATCCTCCAACCTGGATGTTGAGTCCAGGGTAGGAGATCAGTATTCCAGCGACTTTTGCAAGTTTCTCGCGTGCGCCTGGTTTCAACGAATACTGTCCGGTGTCGAACAATACGTCGGACATGCTAACAATCAGTCCACGTGCGCTATCGCGAGTCTCAAGAACCCGGTTTAGTTGTTCTGAAAGTTGCGCGCGCATCGCGGCCTTATCGGTGTTTGCCTGATGTTCACCTTGCTGAGCATTCTGCGCTGCGATGCGAGCCTGCTCCGCGTCAGCCTGGGCCGCGGAAATTGCAGCTGCCGATGCTGTTTGGTTGGCGACTGTTTCAGCTTGCGCCTTTGCAGTGTCAGCTTGAGCTATTGCCGTGCTCGCCTGAGCTTGCTCCTTTAGACGAGTGGCGTCTTCGGCTTGAGCTTGCGATCTTGCTTGCGCGTCGCTGGAAGCCTGGAGATCGTTAGCCTGACGCTGCTCGTCGATCTTCTTGACCGCGATTTCCCGCGCATCTTCTGCAGTCTGTACCACCTCTCGGGAAACAGCAATCAACGGCTTTCTGTCGCCATGCCTATTCATAGCGTCGGCGTCGGCGTTGTTCATCAACTGGACAGCGTGCTGGTAGCTCGCGTTTGCATAGGTCTCAGCTCCCTCGGATTCGGCGACCCGCAGAGCATTTCGCGCCTCGTAAAACTCCAGCGGAAGACTGGCGCTCAGAACGACCGGGTCGAACTTGTATCCGGTGGGAATGTAGCCGCCGCGTTCCATCAACTCGTACTTCGCATTTACTGCCTCTGTTGTTCCCTTTGTGTCTGCGCGAACGACGTTCTCGAGGACAACGACGTTGCTGGGCTGGCGGACGGCATAGTACGGCTCCGCGGTTACGATCAGAGCAAATGCCTGTAGGTCGGTGGTTGCGGTCAGCTTGCTCCGGTTATTATCGCCTACCAGCACTTCCCCTAGATTCACTGCTCTGCCTTCAGGTGAAATCGCCCATAAGACATAGGTGAGATATTCGCCGCCAAAGGATGTTGGACTTTGGAGGTTTCCAAATTCGGCCTCAACTTCCAAAGTGCCGCGCTTGCTTCGCACCTTCGCTTTACCGTCGGCTGAAGGCAGTAAGGCAGTTCCGGCAAAATCCACATCCGTCGCCCCGCTGCGATGCTGATAGTTGACTGCCTGGACCGAGCGACTGGTCTCGATCACGCGGTATGTGTACTTAGGGCCTATTGTTTCGACGACCGTAGTCGTTTGCAGATTGGCCTGAGCAAATGCGCTCAGGCTGAGAGTACTTCCAATTGCGAACAAAACTATGCGTTTCAAGATTCCTCCTACAGGCAGAAGACTGCCTCGTTGCGTTGGACGTTCGTTTCTTAGCGGCACAATCGTTCGGGCCTCGGGAGGCTGAAGCTTCACTGCCCTACGCGGAATTGGGTAACGTAATGAAGCAGCCCGAAGACGTTGAGAAGCCATACAACGATCACGATTACGACAACGGCATTCAGGATTCCCTTGATGGTTCCTTGCATGGGAATGTAGCGATTCACCAGCCATAGCAACACGCCGACTACTAATAGCGTGATTACAACAGTGACGAGTGGCATTTCATTTTCTCCAATCATGGTGTGGACTTGATCCACTCTCAAGGAATCCTCAAGCTGATCAGTAGTCTCGCGTTGATGCGCTTGCTGTTTGCCCGGCTCCCATGGACATCTGCCTAGGAAAAGAACAAACGCGGCGGCCTGCAGAAGAAGGACGCTATTGCCACTTGCGTTTGCGCTAGCTGGGCGTCTAAGAGGGGTAAGGGTACGATCCCGATGGCCTGCCTTAGCTCAGGAACCAGCAAAGGGAGAAAAACAACCGCCATACCTCATAGATATTCTTCCAAAGCTACGATCGATTTGCTGAGCTATAGTGCACACGCAAAGTGATTGCGGAGATGGATTCAGGACAGTGGGAAAGCTCCATTATCTTCCGGCAGTTGCTGGCATAGGCTGATGGGGTTGGCTACGCGGCACCCACGCCAGATCTCCGCTTAGAACATAAATGGAGATCGCGCCAAACATAAGAAATGCGCCAACCCAAAAGCGCCAGTCACGATGCATCCGCTTCCAATATGGACCTGGGTCGGGCTCTCCGCTGTCACTACTATGACCTTCAAAGTTATGCTTGTTCCCTGTCATCTGTCTCCTTTGCCGCATAGCATTGGTTACAACGCGCAAACTCTCTGATTCCCTCTTAGGCGTGATGCATTACGGCTGATGATTAGCCGCCACAGGCACCTGAGCCGGCCGGGTGAGATCTGTCTCGGAAGAATTACTTGCCGGAGGCAATGTGCTTGCCGGTATCTCGGTTCCTGCTGGAAAGATGAGAATCTGGATTGAGCCCCAGTCTGCGTCCAGGTTCTGCCCTGTACGCTTACCCATGCCGAATGTCTTGAGCTGGCTGTCGTCGAAGCCAAAGTTCTCGACAAGGTACTCGCGCACAACCATTGCCCTGGCTTCGGTGAGCACCAGTTCCTTCTGCGTATCACCTTCCATGCCGGCCGATACCACGACTACCGCAAAGCCGAAATGATTCTGCGTAAGAAAGGTTCCGGCAGCGCCGAGCGCTTTCTGGTTTCTCAGTTTGGCTGAATCGCGACTGTCGAAGAGCTGTTTGGCAGTGAACGTAAATGCCTTCAGTGGTTCTCCCTGCGGAAGCGCTCCAATTCCATTTGCGGTAATATCTCCCGAATCTTCGTACCCGCGCTTCTTAAAATACCCGCTCAACAAGAAGTTATGTTTCAACGCCTCCATATTTTCCTGGAAGTCAGTAACGCCGGTCTGCGCCTGGAGCATCGTGGCGTGCAGAGTGGTAGTCGTCTGTTCAAGATTGCTATAAAGCTGCTTGTCGTTCACCAGCGCCCCCACAGTTCCCTGGCCGGAATCGATCTTGGCGCTTACCGACGTCAGATGGGCCGTCGCCAGAGTTGCATTGTTGATGGCTTGCTGGCTACTGTCCAGAATGCCGCTTGTCTTCTTGAAGAGGTCTGACATCTGAAGCGGAGGTTCGCTTTGAATCGTCTCGCCGTTTCTTACCTCTGCTTGCCCTGATGATCCGAACGAAATCGCAACGAACTGGTTACCGAGCACTCCCTCGGTTTCGATGGAGGCTACTGAATCGGCCTTGATGACCTCGTGCGTAGATTTGTCGAGGTTCATGAGTACCGTTACTTTCTCTGCAGGATTGTGGGGTAGAGTGATGCTCTGCACTGTTCCGCTGTGAACGCCTCCCACCTGAACGTCGGCTCCGACAGTCAGGCCTGCCACATTGTTGAATTGCGCTCTTAGTTGGTATGTGGAGCGAAATAGATACTCCTTGCTCCCGATGATGAAGACCCCGGCGGCCAGAACTGCCAACGTTGCAACAATAAATGCTCCTAACCGCGCCACTCTCGACATATTGCCTCCTACGACTGCTTCAAAAATTCGTTAACAAATCCGATGTTGCTATGTTGAAGGTCATCAAACGTGCCTTCGATTACGATTTCGCCTTCGCTCAAAAGAGTCAGGCGGTCGGCAATAGTTCTGGCACTATGCAGATCGTGAGTTACGACAACGGACGCCATTTGATGCTCTCGCTGGAGCTTCAGAATCAAGTCGTCGATTTCCCCTGAGCTGATGGGGTCAAGACCGGCCGTGGGTTCGTCAAGAAGCAGAATCTCAGGTTCCAGCGCGAGAGCGCGCGCCAAGCCCACGCGCTTCTGCATTCCACCTGAGATTTCAGAGGGGAGCTTCTTGAAATCGCCTTCCATACCAACCTCTGCAAGCAACTGCTTCACCCGATCGCCGCGCTCTGACTTTGGCATATCTCTTCGATGGTGTTCAAGCGGGAAGGCCACATTCTCAGCGATTGTGAGTGAATCGTAGAGCGCGGCGTGTTGAAACAGAAAGCCGATCCTTTTCCTGATCCTACCCATCTGATCAATAGCAAGACCGGCGATATCCTGGCCATGGATGCAAATCGATCCTGAGTCAGGAGTTTCGATGCCGATGATCAGCCGAAGCAGCACACTCTTTCCCGTGCCACTACGTCCAAGCACAGCCAGAGTTTGTCCGCGATTGACGCTTAAACTGATCCCGTTTAGGACTTTGAGAATTCCGAAGGACTTATGCAGGTTATCGACTGCGATGGCCGGCACACTGTCGTCTCCCTCCGGTTGCCCTTGGATCATCGCAATGTCATAAGCTGTGGTCATTGTTATCTCACGGGCGTTGCATCAATGGTTGAGTTAAGGAAAGACAACGAGGATGAACTTAACCAGCACTACATCCGCCAGAATCACGAAAAGCGAACCAAGCACAACCGAGTTCGTAGCGGCACGGCCTACGCCCTCAGCTCCGCCGCGTGTGCGCATTCCCTGAAAGCACGCAATAAGCCCGATGATCATGCCATACACCCCGGTTTTGAATGTCTGGGGCAGGAAGGAATTGAAGGTTGCGCCCTTGAAGCCAGCCTGAATGAACTGTTGAAACGAAAGCGGCTCAACCAGTGTTTGCGCAAACCAGCCCGTCAGCAAGGCACATGCGTCGGTTCCAAGGGTTAACAGGGGCAGCATCAGGATGCAGGCTAAGATTCTCGTTGCCGCGAGTAGTCTATACGGGTTGATTGCGCAGGCTTCAATGGCGTCAATCTGCTCGGTCACTTCCATCGACGCCAGTTCAGCGCCAATGCCTGCGCCCACGCGACCGCATACGACCAGGCCAGTGATGATGGGGCCCATTACCTGGATGACGGAGTAAACGAGAGTCGCAGGAAACATTGATTTGGCGCCAAATCTACTCAGGCTGTAGCGTGCTTCCAGAGAGATGACCACTCCAATAGCAGCGCCCGCCATGGCCACCAATGGCAGAGACTTCGATCCGACCTCATCGAGCTGCCGAATCAATTCGCGCCACTCGTACGGCGGAGTCACTGCAGCTTTGAGAACGTTCCAGGAGAAGATGCCGAGGCTGCCAAACCACTCGAAGAAGCCGTTGAATAGCCCTGCGGCAGAGTTTACCGCTGAGGGCATGGGCACGGCTTGCCGTCTTGGTAACGACGGATTGGTGGCTGAGACGACAGTTGATCCACTATTGCTCAATGATTTGGACCGGGCTCAGGCGAGCCGTGTTTATTGTTCATGTGCATGCGTGAAAGCAAGGAGTGGGGTCCGCTATAGATGAACTCCAGAGCAACGTTCTCGCCGGCAAATATCAACAGACTGTAGTTGCCCGAGCGGAACGCATCTTTGGCGCCGTAGCGGTTCGGGTACCAGGCGTAGGTGGCAGTCATAGCACCCGCATACGGCCCAACGAGCGCCGGGACGGAAAAGACACGATGGCCGTCATCGCCGCGCCGTGCCGTCAAGGTGGAGACCAAGGCGTGGCGCAGTCGCGGGAATGTGCCTCCGCACTCGCATCGGTAATACATGGCATCTTCCTTGAAGGCTTCCGATAGCCCATAACGCGTCGTTGTGGCCACCATCGCAATGCCATAGTCAGAACCGAGTCGCCTGGAGTAACCTTTAACTCCTTGATTCCACTCTGGAGGAGCATTACTGAACTGGTTGATGCCTGCAACGAGTGCAGCTCCGACGATCGGGTATGGACCAAATGCGTCGAAAGCGTAGTTAATGACCTTTGTTTTCTCGGTCGGACGCACGTATGTCAAATCAATCGCGCCTGAAGTAGTGTCCGACGCAGTGACGGCGGCGTTGCCATAAAATGGCAGCGATTGCGATCGCGCCAGGGTTGGAAGAGTTAGAAGAGCGGTAGTGACCAGCAACTGGAGCAATATCCGGCTGATCTCTGTGCCGTAAGCCTTCGAGATCGGCAAGCGACCTTGGCTCCTCGCCAGATCTCCATGGCAAATCTGCCTTAGTTCCGAATTCTGCTTTCTTATGAATGACTTCAAAAGTTCTCCTCTGAAAGGCTCGCATCTCTCAACACACATGGCATCGCCAAAAACACATACAGGTGTTTGGCCAAGTCTACCGAGATAATGTCAGAGTTGGAAGCTCAATGAATGGTCATATTTGCTCGTTGTAACTAGCAGGCTTTCTATGCTTGGTCTACATAAGGCCCTACACGCAAAGCCCACTTCAGTCCTACCTTTCGACAAGGCGACATACGTCCAAAAGAGCACAGTCTCGGTACGGATATTCAGAGGAGAATGGGATTCCAGCCGCTTTCAATACGCGGCGAGGATACCGTCATGCCTGAAGTTCGTGCTTTCCCTACGATTCCCACGAAGATCCTTTTGCCCATTGACTTTAGCCCATCTTCCCAGCCGGCTTTGGAGACAGCAGCTGACCTTGCTCAACACTTCCGAGCTGAACTCTATCTTGTAAATGTCATTCCTTTCTTTCCGACTACGACCCTCCCCGACTTTGTTCCTGAAGAGTCGTATGTGCAGGAGGCAAGAACTGAAGCAGAGAAGCACCTGGTGAATTGCCAGGCCGCTCTTGCTGCAAGAGAGATCAAGGCAAGGTTTAGTGTCGAAGTCGGAAATGACGTGCCAGGGAACATCATGGAGGTAGTTGAGCGTGAGCATATTGACCTTGTCGTGATCTCCACGCACGGAATCTCCGGCTGGCGCCCGCTGGTCTTCGGATCGATTGCTGAGAAGGTCATAAAGCTCGTGCAGTGCCCGCTCTTGCTCCTTCGATCAGCAAAGTCTGACGCGGAGGCAAACGCCAGGTCGGGAGGGCGCCCTACGCAATGGTGGTAGCGAGAATAGCAGCAAAGGCGCCAATTGTGAGTGAGCAAGGGCCTGTCGCCCCGGCATCATCCAATCATCCCGTGAAGCCTATCGCGGGCATTGCCTCAAACGGGCTAACGAACGATGAGGCCCGTGCGCGTCTTGAAAAAGACGGGCCCAACGCCATGCCGGATACAGCCGCTCATCCTCTTCGCAATGCATTGACCAAATTCTGGGCGCCCGTTCCATGGTTGCTTGAAGCTTCGATTGTGCTTGAGATTGCGCTGCATAAGTACTATGAAGCTGCTGTCATTGCAGCCCTGCTGGTTTTCAATGCTGCGCTTGCCTACTTTCAGGAGAGTCGCGCTCAGGCCACCCTTGCTGCGCTGAAATCCCGTCTGGCACTCAACGCCTCAGTTCAGCGAGACGGAGAATGGAAGACTGTGCCGGCGGCGGAATTGGTATGCGGCGACCTTGTGAAGCTGTCGCTTGGTGGTGTGGTAGCTGCCGATGTGCATCTGACCGGTGGATCGGTTGAACTCGATCAGTCCATGCTGACAGGCGAATCCCTTCCTGTTGAAGCAGGTCCGGGCGCGGACACCTATGCGGGCGCTCTCGTGCGGCGCGGTGAGGCGACCGCCATCGTAACTGATACTGGCGCCCGCACCAAATTCGGCCGCACGGCGGAACTTGTTCGGACCGCACATGCGGTGAGCACCCAGCAGAATGCCGTGCTCAAGATTGTGCGGAACCTGGCAATCTTCAATAGTCTCGTAATCCTTGCGATGGGGACGTATGCGTATACCCATGCGATGCCACGAAGCGAGATCGTTCCACTATTGCTGACCTCGGTCCTTGCCATCATCCCCGTGGCATTGCCGGCAACATTCACTCTTGCTGCGGCGGTTGGAGCTCGCGCTCTGGCGAAGTTGGGCGTGTTGCCGACGCGGCTTTCCGCAGTGGACGAAGCTGCGTCGATCGATGTTTTGTGCTCGGACAAGACTGGAACATTGACGCGCAATGAACTTTCGGTAACCAGTGTTCGAGTGATGCCTGGATACGACGAAGCTCAGGTTCTCGGATTGGCGGCTTTGGCAAGCTCAGAAGGCGGCCAGGATCCCGTCGATGCGGCGATTCGTTCTGCCGCCGAGCACAAGCCCGCATCGCAGTTGCCAAAGCTGGCCACGTTTGTGCCGTTTGATCCGGTAAAGAAGACCTCAGAAGCCACGGCGACCGATGAGAAGGGAAGCGCAGTACGGATCATTAAGGGCGCATTCTCCGCGGTCGTAGCCCTCACCGGCCCATCGCCTACAGCTTCCGCGATCGCCGACGAACTCGAAAAACAAGGTTTCAGAGTTCTGGCCGTGGCGGCGGGCAATCAGGCGAGCGTGCAAGTTATAGGTCTGATTGCGCTCAGTGACCCGCCGCGTGCCGACTCGATCTCACTCATCTCGGAGTTGCACACCCTCGGTGTGCGCACTGTTATGGTGACAGGAGATGCTCCGGTTACAGCGGCAATCGTCGCTCATGCGGTCGGGTTGAAGGGTTCCGTCTGCCCGCCAGGAAAACTCCCAGATGCTGTAAAACCTGAGGATTTCGCGGTCTTCGCGGGCATTCTTCCAGAAGGGAAGTATGACCTCGTCAAGGCATACCAGAAGAGCGGGCACACAGTCGGTATGTGCGGCGATGGCGCAAATGACGCGCCCGCGCTCCGCCAGGCGCAGATCGGTATTGCCGTCTCAACCGCGACTGATGTAGCAAAATCGGCTGCCGGCGTTGTATTGACCGAGGCTGGTCTGGGCGGGATTGTTGCCGCTGTAAAAGAGGGCAGAGTCACATTTCAGCGTATCCTTACTTACACGCTGAACTCAGTTCAGAAGAAGATATTTCAGGTTCTCCTGCTGGCGTTTGGTCTGGTCATCACGGGGCATGCGGTCCTCACCCCCATGCTGATAGTCATTGTGATGATCACCGGCGACTTCCTTGCCATGTCGCTGACAACAGACAGGGTGCGGCCATCAACGACGCCCAACTCGTGGCAAATCGGCCGAATAACTAGCGCTGGGGTTATCCTCGGATTCTGCTTTCTTGCATTCTCCCTGGCAATTCTAGCGGTGGGCAAATTCCAGTTGCATCTGAGCATTGGAGCACTTCAAACGCTCTCTGTGGTCGGGATTGTGTTCGGCAGCCAGGTCACGACCTACGTGATTCGCGGGCGCCAACATCTTTGGGGATTGCGCCCCAGTATGTGGCTCGTGCTTTCTTCTGTGGCAGACGTTTCGATCATCTCAACTCTTGCGGTCTTAGGAATAGCAATGGCGCCCCTGCCTATTGCAGTCATCGCCTCTGAGTTTGCCGCTGCGATCGGATTCGGCGTGGTCCTGGACGTGGTTAAGATTCCCATCTTCGCCCGTCTCCAAATCTCCTGAGCATCCATAAGGATTGCCGGAGCAGTTGCCGCAATCGCGAGGGGAGAAGACGTTTGGCCGCCGAATGCTCATTGGCGCGAATAACTATCTGATCGTGCGGGACGTTTTATGCTTAATTCTCAGACAGCTTCTCCGTTGTCCTGGCCATTGAACCAATCTTAGGAATGAGCAAAACGGCACAGACGCAACCCAGAAGAGAATCTGATAATGGAAAGTGCTTGAGTGTAACCGCCCTCAAGCGCGGGGCAATCTGCCCCTTTTGTAACGCCGAATCTCCCTAAAGGCGCTCGGGACCGCGTTGCCGATGCCAGGATGCGAGTTGAACTTGGGTATTGCGGCCTGAAGCTTTTGTTCTGCGGTCCTTGATAGATTCGCCACAATCACCGGTCTTTTCCAATCCATAGTGGAGCGTTCAAGCACCACACCGGGCAAACAGTCAGGAACGAGGCTTCATTTTGAATAACAGAGATCCCCAAAGCACATTTGATTGCACCACCTTCCTTGCTAACGCGGGGCTTGGTCGCAGAATTATTGAGTTGGGGCCCAAAGAGGCCTTTTTCTCCCAAGGAGACTTGGCCGACACTGTCTTCTATCTTCAGAGAGGCCGGGCGAAACTCACAGTGGTTTCGCAGAACGGTAAAGAAGCCACAATCACGCTCCTCTCTATGGGAGACTTTGTGGGAGAGGAATCGCTGGCTTCCATTCCGGGACTGCGTTTGGCGACAGCCTCTGCCGTCAACTCGTGTGTGGCGCTTAAGATTACGAAAGATGAGATGGCCCGCGTGATGCATGACGAGCCGGCGTTCGCAGATTTCTTTTTGAAATTCATGCTGACCCGCAGCATGCGAACTCAGGCGGACCTTGTCGATCAGCTTTTCAATTCGAGCGAAAAACGTCTGGCCAGAATTCTCCTCATCATGGCGGAATTCGGCAAGCCAGGAGAACGGGACGCTTTTATTCCCCCCATTTCGCAGGAAACACTGGCGGAAATGATCGGCACCACGCGGTCTCGCGTCAGCTTCTTCATGAATCGCTTTCGCACGCTCGGCTATATCAACTACAACGGCCGCATCCAAGTGAATAAGTCTCTGCTCAATGTAGTCCTTCTCGACCAGCTGCCAGAACACAATTCCCAGAAGCCTCTCATTCTCAAAAATGAAACTGCCCTGAAGCCAGCAATTGTAAAACTTGAAGCTGTCTGAATCCAGTTACCCCGATAGTCAAAACGATAATCAAACCCGCTACTCCCCTTCGTTGAAGCTGTTAGACGTAAGCTTGTAGCTGAAGCGGACGATTGAGAAGCATGGAGCTGATCCTGAGGGGAAGCTGCGGCGTTCTTTCGACCATGAACGAGGTGGTTAATCTTTAGGGCATGAACTGGATACCCGGCGGCAACTGCCTGCGGGCGTGAATAACATATCGTTCCGGAGCTGCGCCAATATAGTGAAATGGATAGCAGGTCACGAGTGTCAAGCCGGAGTCATCTGTAGGAGCTAGGATGCCTCCGTCGGCGGGGTCGGTAATCCGGATCCAGTCTACCTCGTACCTGAAAATCCCAGCCGCTGTTTGAAGAAGAATCTCGTCATTCCTGCGAATGTCTTTAAGACTGCGGAAGTATGTATCGCGGTGCCCGGCAATTCCGATGCTGCCACCCGTTCCTGGAAAGGCAGTGCCATCGATATGCCCAACGCCGAGTCGCAATGTATGTGCTGTTGTGCCTTCAAGAATTGCTACCTGCAGCTTCAGTCTTGGAATCTCAATCCGGCCTAAAACGTCGCCTTCCTTGGCTACGGCCGGAGGCAAGGCCGCCTTGTGTCGTTCTTCAGCATCTATCTGCTTGTCCAGAGCATTGCCCGCAGCTTTCTGGTAATGTTGTGCGTAAAGCAGAGTTAGGGCAACATAAGAGAGCGTAAGTGCGCCTGTGATAAATAAGATACTTCCGGTCCAGCGGATAAACAGGCGGCCTCGCACTTTTAGACTATGCTGTTTAGTTGTGGATATCATGGTCAAGGGCCTTTGCTGCCGCTGCCGGGAATGTTAGCGGCACGGAGTAACCAGTCCTGGTGCGAACGGACAAGCGTCCACGACCGCGCGTACTTGCCTTTACTTCGATCGCCCGGTATCTTCCATCCTGCGATGCAACTGTCGGAACATAGGTGAGCGTATACTGGGTCCGGATATCGCTAGCGATACCCTCGCAAATTGAGGTGATGTCTCTCGGTGATTCCGGAAAAAACGCCTCGCCGCCGGTCTCCTTCGCAAATCGCCTCAGCACGCCGGGGTTTTGATCGCCGTCCTGCTCATCGAAGATGCCAATCGCATAAATGATTGCGGCGGAATGCTTCGCCATGTCGATGACCTGTGCCAAGGTGTGCTTGCTTGCGTTGTCACCGCCGTCGCTAATCAAAATGAGCACTTTTTTGTCGCGGTTGCCCTGCTTGAGATGTTCGAGAGCGGCAGCAACCCCGTCATAGAGAGAAGTCTGCCCGATCGTCGTGATTTCAGAGAGAGCAGCTCGCAATTGATCCTGTTGATCTGTGAATGGCGTCCTCGGCGGGAGGCCGAAAGATACATGGTCATTGAAATTGACTACAAACATCTGGTCTTGCGGATTGCTGGAGCGCGCAAATGCCATCGCTGCGGCGATTACGTCGGCGCGTTTCGGGCCCATGCTTCCGCTGTTATCAATAAGAATGCCAACCGTGACCGGGATATCTTCATGACTGAAGTTCTTGATTTGCTGCAGTACGCCGTCTTCATGAATCTGGAAATTGTCTTTGTTGAGCCCGGAGACGAGAGCATTATGCCGGTCAAGAACTGTCGCGCTCAGAATGACCATGTTGGCATTCAGCTTGAGGGTGTACTCGCCGCCATAATCGCTCGGAGATGGTTGGGGAACCTGTGCGAAGGAAACAAATGGCGTAACAAACAGAGCAATGAGGCAATGGCGCATCAGAATGTTGTTCTTTAAGGTGCGTATGTGTGCGCTGGCACGCTCGGAAGCGTGACTCTTCACGTCTCTCTGCATTCGCTTTACGCATTCGGCCATCTCATCCATCTTCCCGGTCTTCTAATACAACTTGCCGCGGCCAGTCTGGTATCCAGCATATACAACAAAATGTGCAGAATGTGGCGATACTCGCGTACCGCCTTCATCTGCACACAGTTCCCAAATAACATGAAGAGCCGGGAGATCCGCTCCGCAATAGATTTACGCGCTCCACTTCAAGAAGCCAAATAGAGCAAAGCCGCCCAACAGCGCAAGCATACCAACCAGACCAATCAAGGGAAGATAACTGGCAGTCGCAGGCAGAGAAGCAACCAGTTCGGGCGCTGGCGTTACAGCGGGCGCCTGGGCTGCTGCAACCCCTGCGGCAGGAGGCGCTTCCACAACAGTGGCTGTTTCGACAGTATCTCCGTTCGGTGCGACCGCTTCGATCTGCGCTGTTTTCAGGGATTCGGCGGTCGATGATGCCAGTACGACTGGCGTCGAAAGCACGGTCTCATTGGTGTCCTTTGCGATCTGAATCGCTCTGGACCTTTCATAGACAAATTCGTCGCCCCATTCACGGCCTGGGTAGAACCAGGCCTTTAAAGCCTCAGGCTCTCCGGCGGGCCGTTCCCGAAAAGAAATGACCGTTTTGTCGGTAGCCTTCAGCCGGAAATTGGGGATGGCAAGAATGGTGGTCAACACCTGGGATTCGTCCTGGTTGAAGATCTGGACAATGTGACGGTCCGAAGATGAATCCAGGAGTTTGACAACATAAGTGCCGGCTGGCAGAAGATGCTGACCTACGCCTGGAACTTCGACGGAGGCGCTGAAAGTAACAATGGTTTTCTGGTTCCACTCATCCGCCTGGGCTTTCGGGGCGGCGAGAACGCAGAGCACTGTAAAGCACAGTCCTGTTCCTAATCCTTGGAGCAGTTTCATTTGTGTCCTTTATTCTCTCCGACTCACTCGCACGGCGGTTTTGCGCAACCTCTTTATGTTGTCGGAATCAATAGAGATCGCACGCCGGAAAATCCGGCAGGCTGGGCCCGTGGCGTGTCATTCAACACAAGTGTTACTTATTAATGTTCAAGCGTCTGGTTCATATTGACCGCCCCTTAAGGCGAAATACCTGCGTTGCACTTGAATGCGGGGCGTTTTGTCATCCGCCACAGGGCGCGCCAGAGATATTCAGCATGAATATTAACGCCATCAACAAGACCGGAAGATCGTCAAAGGCGCCTGCGAGCTATAGTTAAAATAGGTTTCTATCATCGAGAGCAAGCTGCGGTCGATTGGCGTATCATCAGCTCCGGCAAGATCGAGATGTGGCGTGGCTGCAAACTGGCGTCTTCGATGCTGGCTAATAGCTCCGAGGCGGCCAGAATCCCCATCCGTATTAACGGCTGGCGAACAGTTGTCAGAGCCGGTAGAACAATAGTCGCCGCCTGAATATCGTCGAACCCTACCACCGAAATCTCTTCCGGAATCCGCTTCCCGGCGTCGCGAAATGCGTTGATTGCGCCGATGGCTGACATGTCGTTGAATGCCAGCAAAGCTGTGAATTTCTGCGAAGCGTTCAGCAGCCGCTTCCCGGCGACATACCCCTCGCGTATGGGGTCCAGCCCATCATCTATACGCTTCAGTTGAACTACGTCTTCTTTGTGGATGCGCAAGCGCAACCCTCGAGCGGCTTCCACGCAAGAGGCCCAGCGCGACTCGGCATCGCTCGATTGTGTGTGTCCTTTCAGGAATGCGATCCTGCGATGCCCCAGGGCATGCAGATGCTCTAGCGCCAGCCGAATGCCATGGGCATTATCGAGCGTAATGTGCGTTAGCGGGAAATCGTACTCCAGGCTACCGATGGAAACCAGCGGAAGATTCGGCGCAGTGACGGCTGGTGTATTGATCAGGATCACGCCCTCGGCGCCGCGCTCTGCAAAGACCTCCAGCCGTTGCCGGATAAGATCCCGGTTCCAGTGATGACTGGAAACAAAATAGAGATAATCGCGTTCCAGCAGCAGGCGTTCAATGCCATTGAGAATCGCCGCGTCGTAGCCCTCTCCCAGATCGGGGGAGAGAATGCCCACCATATGGCTTCGCTTATTGTTGAGCATCCGAGCGAAATAGTTGGCCTTGTAGTGCAGTTCCGTAGCGGCCTTCAGCACGCGGTCGCGGGTTTCCTGCGTGAGCCCCTGGGCCACGGGAGAGTTGTTGAGCACCAGGGAGACAGTCGAGCGCGATAGCCCGAGGTAGGCGGCCAAGTCTCTCAAACTAAGAGGATTAGCGGGAGTTCCAACGGGTGGCTTTGGGCCACCAACTCGCTGTTTGGATGTGCGCACAAGAAAATAGTATCAAAACCACTTGACATGCGTGCGAGAAAAACACCAGAGTTGCTACGAAATTAAAACCGGTTTAATAAACCGGTTGTAAAACCGATTGAATTTAACTGAGCGCGTACACCGACTCGACAAGAGGGCCGAGCGGAAATGGACGCGCACAGCCGCCGCGCGTCTTGCGCGGCCTTATGGAGGAGTTTCAATGACGCCAAAGAGGATCTTGGCTCTATTCGTATTCATTGCGCTGGCCATGGCGGTGCCCATGTTTGCGCAATCGGATCGCGCCACCATCGTGGGCACGGTGAAAGACTCGTCGTCGGCAGTGATGCCGGGCGTGCAGGTCCGCGTGACCAACGTGGCCACCAACGCAGTTGAGACTGCAAGCACTGACAGCACCGGTTTTTACCGGGTTGTCAACCTCGCCATCGGCGACTATGTTGTCAGCTTTTCCAAAAACGGATTCAAAACCTTGGAGCGCAAGGGCCTGACGCTGTTGATCAGCCAGGTGGCGGAAGTTGACGCCACGTTGCAAGTGGGCGGGATGTCGGAGAGCGTAGAAGTGACCAGCGCGCCGCCGATCCTGCAGACTGAAGATTCCACACTTTCCGCCAACCTGAACAACGAAGCAGTGAGCGAGCTTCCCTTGAACGTGCAGGGCAGCCGCAATCTTTCCAACTTCATGTTTGCATACTTGCCGGGCGTAGAAGGCACTGACTACAGCTCGCACATCAACGGCGGCATGGCGCTCTCCAAGGAAGTGCTGATCGACGGCACCTCGGCGGTATCGCAGTTGGGCGGCTACATCAGCGAGTCGCAGCCCCCCATGGAAGCCGTGCAGGAGTTCGAGGCGGATACATCGGGCATTAGCGCAGACGCAGGCCGCTCGGGTGGCGGCGTCTTCAAATATGAGTTGAAGTCCGGCGCCAACAAGATTCACGGAAGCGCGTTCGGCTTCATGCACTCGGCTAACCTTGATGCTGAGAGTTCCTGGAACAGGCTGGCTGCTATCCTGCTTCCCGCCAACAAGAAAGCCGATCTGACTTTGAACGAAACACTCTCTGACTGGGGCGGCGGCTTTGGCGGCGCGATCGTAAAGGACAAGCTGTTCTACTTCGGCTCCTTCGAGCGTTATATGCAGTCGATGTGGAATCTGGGAGCGCCTAACCGCGTCGTGCCCACGGATGGCTCTATCGTCGGAGGTGTTACCACGGCCGACATGTTGGGTGTGACCGGGACCGGCTTTGCCGATCTGAGTCCGATGCTGACAACCAGCAATGTGGTTGGCACGGCTCAGCCCGTGACTAACGCGGGCGTGTGCAACACGGCCGTCGCCCCTGTGAATGTCTATCAGGGTTCAATCTATATGCCGGGAACGGGCTGCGTCTTTGCCAATAACCAGATTCCGACTAGCTTAATCAGCAAGACATCGGCCAAGATTGCTCAACTCTACCACCAGTATTACGCACCTGAGACAAGCCTTCCTGTGAACAATGCCGGTCCGGCCTACCAGCCCGATCCCTGGTTCCACAACACGCAGAGCGGTATCAAAATGGATTACAACCAGAGCGCGAAGCAGCATATTGCCGGGTCATTTTACTGGGATGACTATCCGCGCATCAATGCCGATCAGGGCGGAGCGTGGTCAGCAACTGCCAAGTATGGCGGTCCGATGGCCAACTCGTACTGGCATAACACCACAGCTCCGAGTGCGCGTCTGAGCGATGCAATCACTATCACGCCAAACCTGTTGAATACGGTCTACGCCACATTCAACCGCTTCCGCAATCCCAGCATCGCAACCTCCCAGGCGGGCAAATGGGACAGCGACCTGGGCCTGGCCAGCGGTGTGACGGACGCAGCGGGCAACTTCCCGCTGATCTACTTTGAATCAGGTGAGTACACTAATGGCGCCAACTACCAGAACGGCTGGAACTTCTCAAATGTGGGCAGCCAGTACAACGACTTCTATGCTGGCAACACATTCATATACAGCGATCAACTGGTCTGGAGCCACAAGCGCCACAACGTGAAGGCGGGCGTCGAATTCCGCGCCATGCAGTTTAACTACCACACCGATAACGGCACCTTCATGGGCGGCTATCCGATCATCTTCGATCCGTCGACGACAGCCGGCATTGGATGGCAGACGACCGGCAACGCCTTTGCCAGCTTCCTGCTGGGTGATGTCTACAATGCCGAGAGCAACAACCCTGACAACGAGTACGGACGCCGCAAGGCCTTCTCGGCTTATGTCAGCGACGATATCAAGGTGAATTCGCGGCTGACTGTGAACGTGAGTCTGCGTTGGGACTTCAACAATCCCTATAAGGAGAAGTACGGCCACTGGTCAAGCTTCGAACTCGACGACAAGAACCCCATCTCCGGATTGATGGGTACGTATGAATATCTGAAGAACGGCAGCCAGTCATTCGAGCGCCGCCAAGACTACTACAACTACGCTCCGCACATCGGCGTTGCGTACAAGTTGGACGAAAAAACCGTGGCGCGCGGCAACGGAGGTGTCTTCTTTTCGCCGCTGAATATGAACACCTGGGGCGGCGTTCCCTATCAACAGGCCGGCGACGTAGGCTTCCACAACATTACCCAGGAAGCCAACTTCAATTGGGATGGCGGCTACAACCCGACGCTGGTAACTCCAACCACTCCCGGAGCCCAGAGCCCGACTTACATTACCTCCGACGTAATCAGCATCGACCCCCGTTCGCTGACGCCGGGCAACACCTGGCAGTACAACTTTGGCGTGCAGCGCGAGTTGGACAAGGTGACCAAGGTTGACGTGAACTGGATTCAGAGCTGGAGCACGCACCTGCATAGCGGTTTCTTCCAGCACGATCAGCCGAAAATTGCCGACTACCAGAACTTTCTTGCAACGGGAGCCGTTCCGCAAAGCATGGCAACAATCTGCGCCACATGGGGTTCATGCGGAGATCAGTATCCTTTGGTCGCGCTTGTGCCTTACCCGCAGGTCTATGCAGGCTATACCGGACCGCTGCTCTCGGTTGGAACGCCGCTGGGCAACTCTGACTACAAGAGCCTGCAGGTCAGCGTCGTGCGCCGCGCGGCAAAGGGACTCTCTTTGCAGGCCAGCTATAACTGGTCGCGGACCCACGGCGACGTCGATTCGGATTTCGAGGAGCCATGGTGGACCGGCCCACTGCAAAACACTTATGACCTGAAGACTGAAGCCAAGGATATCGCCGACTTCGACGTCACGCACATCGTCAAGGGCTATGTGATCTATGACCTGCCCTTTGGCCGCGGCAAGATGTTGATGTCCGATGTGAGCACGCTGGTGGATGAAGTCGTAGGAGGCTGGACGCTGGACGGCGACTTCCACTACAGCACGGGAACACCAATCTCGGTGCATTCCACCAACAACTATCCAGGCTTCAACTCGATCTACGTCGATCTGGTTCCTGGCTGCAAGCTGACGAATGGTAGCCGGAAGCTCGGCCAGATTTGGCTAAATAGGGCCTGCTTTGCAAATCCTGCTGCTGGTCAACTGGGTACGGCGGGGAACTATCAGGAGCAGGTGCGCAATCCAGGCACTGCGACCGAGGATCTCGCTCTGCACAAGACTCTTTCCGTGGGAGCAGACAAACGTTACAACCTAACCTTGCGTATTGAATTCTTCAACGTCTTCAACCGCGATGCCCTGGCCGGACCCGACACCGGTTTGAACGACACCAACCTAAAGGGCGAGAACATATTTGGCTTGGTTTCGAATTACGGCGGCGTAGGCGGACGTCAAGGCCAGTTTGGCGCGCGCTTCACCTTCTAACTCAACCCATCAACATATCCAGGCAGCCGCACTCCGGCTGCCTGGAGTTTTAACAAATATTGCTGCATCCAGTTCTTTGTTCGCTGCATACCCATGCCGGGAACGGAATAAGATGAATCAAGCCCAAGGAGAGATTGCTTGTATGGCAGAGTCGATGAAGTCCGCTTTCCGGTTTGCGCTGTGTGTAAGTGTTATTTTGCTCGCTGGCTGCGGCGGAGGCGGCGGAGGCGGCACGACCCCTGTAAACC
>Ga0302320_10004823_pt1 | contig 30438 bp, 34 predicted proteins | sample Bog_T0_3_FD_202130 | JGI IMG/M metagenome (GOLD analysis project Ga0302320, IMG submission 202130) | Peat permafrost microbial communities from Stordalen Mire near Abisko, Sweden - Bog_T0_3 | ecosystem: Environmental > Terrestrial > Soil > Wetlands > Peat | place: Sweden: Abisko, Stordalen Mire... | reverse complement strand
CCGAGGCGCCGAGCCACTCAAAGCCCGTTCTGCTGTACGATCCGCGTTCGCTGGGGGCGCATGCCTATATCAAGTTGGCCGCCGAGGTGCTGACCCGCGAACGCGGCACCGTCACGTCAGCAGGAGTATCGTGATGGCAGGGAGAGACGTTCCGCCCCGACTAGGTCGGGGACTTGCCGCGCTGCTGGGCGACGTTCCCACCAGGGGGGAGTTGTCGACGGCTCTCATTCAGCAGCTTTCAGTGGATCTGTTGGAACCCAACCCTTTTCAGCCGCGGACGTCCATGGATCCAATCGCACTCGAAGAGCTGACTGAGTCGATCCGCGAGCGTGGCATCCTCCAACCGCTGCTCGCCCGTCCCGATCCCGCCAACAACGGCCGCTATCAGATCGTCGCGGGCGAGCGCCGGTGGCGGGCCGCGGCCGCCGCGGGCCTGCATGAGGTTCCGGTGCTGGTCCGCGACATGCCGGACAGCGAAGCGGCTTCGGCTGCCCTGGTCGAAAACCTGCAACGCCAGGACCTGAATGCGATCGAGGAGGCGGAGGGCTTCCACCGGTTGCTCACCGAATTCGGGCTCACCCAGGAAGCACTGGCCCAGGCAGTGGGAAAGTCCCGCAGCCATGTCGCCAACATTCTTCGATTGTTGAACCTTCCACCGGTTGTCCAGGCGGAGCTACGAAACGGCACCATCACCGCTGGACACGCGCGGGCGCTGCTTGCCCTGCCTGATCCAGAAGCAGGGATGCGGTCGGTGGTGGCAAAGGGTTTGTCCGTGCGGCAGACCGAGGCTCTGGCGAGCCAACGACCGTCGCCCGACGCGGAGAACCGGCAATCACGTGATCCAGATATGGTGGCGGTTGAACGTGAACTGACGGCGCATCTCGGACTGAAGGTCGAATTGGCCCACGCTGGCCGCAGCGGAAGCGTCCGCATCCACTATGCGGATTTGGATCAACTAGAAGGCTTGCTGGCGGTGTTGCGAAGGTAACGCGGTCGCCGCCCTCGGCTACATCTAGCTTCACGAAGGTGACAACGACCCCCGCCGTCTAGAACAATGACATCTGCTTTTCTGCGAGGCTTGTTCTCGTCGCGTTTGGTACTGCGAAGCGGCCGCAATCAAGGCCTTCGCGCGCTTCGTCCAGGCCCCACTGCCGACAGGCGCGCGCGAAACGGCGTACCAGCAACTCCGCATAGACACCCTGCCCTGCCATGCGGTGGTGAAATCGAGCATCGCTCAGGGCGCCTGAGCGTGTTTCTCGGATCAAACTCAGCACGTGCTTCGCTCGTTCCGGGAAATGCGTGTTGAGCCAATCCTCGAACATCTGCTTCAGCTCATGCGGAAGCCGCAGCAACACGTAGCCGGCATGCCGAGCGCCGGCGCGGGACGCCGCCTCCAGAATCTTTTCCAGCTCGGCGTCGTTCAACCCTGGGATGATCGGCGCGGTCATCACGCCGCAAGGCACGCCGGCCCGGGTCAGCTCGGCGACAGCATGCAGCCGACGCGCCGGTGTAGCAGCCCGGGGCTCCATCACGCGCGCAAGCGCTGGATCAAGCGTGGTAATCGAGACGTACACCCGCGCCAGCCGCCGCGCCGCCATGGCCGACAGGATATCCAGATCGCGCAGGACGCCGGCCGACTTGGTCACGATGCTCACGGGATGATTGAAGCGGTCCAACACCTGCAACACGGACCGCGTCAGCTTCAGCGTCCGCTCCACCGGCTGGTAAGGATCGGTGTTGGAGCCGAGCGCCAGCGTGCGTGGCACGTAGCCTGGCTTGCTCAACTCCTTTTCCAGCAGCTCAGCGACGTCCGGCTTAAAGACCAGCTTGGTTTCGAAATCGAGCCCCGGCGAATAGCCGAGATAGGCGTGCGTCGGGCGCGCATAGCAATAGATGCAGCCATGTTCGCAGCCGCGATAGGGATTGACCGCCCGGTCGAAGCCGATGTCCGGCGAGCTGTTCCATGCGATGACCGAACGGCTTGCGTCCCGGGTCAGCGTGGTGGCAAGTTTGGGCAAGGCACCGAACTCGGAGGTCAGCGTCTCCCAGCCGTCATCGAACGCACCAGCCACATGCTGGTCGTAGCGTGAAGGCGGATTAAGCGTCGCGCCGCGCCCGGATCGAGTCAGCACTGGCATGCGCGTCTCGGGCTCCGGGTCAAACACACCCACCGCATCCAGCGCCGCGGCGTCCTGGACTTCTTCCTGGAAAGGGTCAGCATGATCGCTCATGGCTTTGTTCATTGTCTGTTCCCGGCGTAACGCTGGCAGACCCAAGCATGCCAGTCAAGAACAAAAAGGGCACGAATGGACCTGTCGGTCGTCATCCCCACGCTCAACGCGGCCCGGCTGCTACCGGCGGCGCTCACCGCGTTGGGGCATGCTCCGGATGAGGTGATCGTGGCCGACGGCGGCAGCGACGATGGCACGCCGGACATAGCCGCGGCGCTGGGCGCCCGCGTGATCACCGCATCGCGTGGCAGGGGTACGCAACTCGCGGCGGCCATCGCCGTCACCCAGCATGCCTGGGTGCTCCTGATTCACGCTGACACCAGGCTCGAGCCGCGATGGCAGGTCACCGCCAGCGCATTCATGGCTCAGGGGCCACAGAGGGCGGGCTATTTCCGCTTTGCCCTCGACAGCGCCGATCCGCGCGCCCGCCGGTTGGAGCGGTTGGTTGCGTGGCGCTGCCGAGTCCTCGCCCTGCCCTATGGCGACCAGGGGCTCTTGTTGCATCGAGATCTGTTAGGCTCGATTGGCGGCATACCGCCGATCCCGCTGATGGAGGACGTCGCCCTGGTCCGCCGGCTCGGACGCGATCGACTCGTCGCTCTCGACGCGGCGGCCGTCACCTCGGCGGCCAAATGGGAAAAAGGCGGCTGGCGGTTGGGATCGGCGCGCAATCTGGTCTGCTTGGCATTGTATTTCGCGGGCATACCACCGCAGGCGATCGCGCGGCTGTACTGATGCTAGACACCGTCATCGTGTTCGCCCGTGCCCCGCGGCTTGGCGCGGTCAAGCGCCGGCTGGCACGCGACATCGGTGATCGGGCGGCGTTGTGCTTCCACACCACGACGTTGACTCGACTGTTGCGCCGACTCGCGGCCGATCGTCGGTTCCGCACCATGCTCGCCGTCACGCCGGATCGCACGCGGTTGCGGATGCCGGCGGGGGTCGCGCGGATTGGCCAGGGCAGCGGCGATCTCGGCGCGCGAATGCATCGTGCAGTCCGTCGCTTTCCGCGAGGCCGCGTTGCCATCGTCGGCTGCGATATTCCGCAAGCAGATTCCGATGACGTCGCCGCTGCCTTCACCGCGCTGGGCCGAGCGCGGGCGGCATTCGGACCAGCCAGCGACGGCGGATATTGGCTCGTCGCGATGGGACCGCGCCGCCCGCAACGTCCGTTCGCCAACGTCCGCTGGTCGAGCGAACATGCGCTCACTGAGACGTTGGCAAACTTCGCCGGCAGCAGTGTCGCCTTTCTGCGAACGCTGCGCGACGTTGATACGGCGGCCGACCTTTGGGCGATTCCGTCGCCGCACGCTGCCGCCGGCCGCAAGGTCTCAAACCCCGTAACGGTCACCGTTCCGGGCTAGCACCCCGCGGTCAGATGCTCCATCAGCCGCGGCATCAACTCCACCAGATTGCAAGGGCGATGGCGGCTGTCGAGCTGAAACACGAGAATGCCATCCCAGGCATCCTTCACCGCCCCGGTACTGCCGGGCAACGCGAACAAATAGGTGCCGCCGGCAACGCCGCCGAGCGCACGCGACTGCATCGTCGAGGTGCCGATCGTCTGGTAGCTCAGCATGCGGAACAACTCGCCAAAGCCTTCGATGCGCTTTTCCAGCACCCGGTCGAAGGCTTCCGGCGTGACATCGCGCCCGGTGACGCCGGTGCCACCGCTCGTGATCACCACATCGATGCCCGGATCGGCGATCCACGTGCGCAAATGCCGCTCGATCGAGCCCGCATCATCCTTCTCGATCGCGCGTGCAACGACCCGATGTCCGGCGTTGCCGATGCGCTCGGCGAGCGCGTCGCCGGAGGTGTCATTCGCAGCGGTCCGTGTATCCGACACAGTCAGCACCGCGATGTTCACCGCAATGAATGGACGGCTCTCATCGATCCCTGCCATGCCCCAGCCCCTCCCCGTGCGACGCGGTCAGTGCAGCAGCGGCGCATCGACGGCGGCGAGACTGCTCCGTGGCGCTGGCGCTGTGAAGCCCGGGAACCGGCCCGCGGCAAGCTCGTCGAGGCTCGGCGCCGGCAAGGCAAACAGCACGGCATAACGCCACGTGTAGGCAAGCACGTGCTTCACGAAGTTTCGCGTCTCCTCAATCGGGATCGACTCGATGTACAGCAGCGGATCATCCTGATCGTTCATCTCCGCGTCCCAACGCCCAACATTGCCGGGACCTGCGTTGTAGCTGGCCAAAACCCGGATCAGGTTGTCGCCCGCCACGTCGTCGCGCGCGAGATGGGCAACATAACGCTGCCCGAGATCGAGATTGAGTGCCGGATCGCGCAGGCGCCGCCCGGCAAGGGCGGGTTTGCCGGCGACATACTGCGCGGTCTCCGGCATGATCTGCATCAGCCCACGGGCGCCCACCGGCGAAACGGCCTCGGGGTCGAAGTTCGATTCCAGCCGCGTCAGTCCATAGACGAGCGCGGGATCGAGACGAAATCCGCGCGCCATGCTCATACGCGGCAGCCTGACCCGCTGAACCTCGCCGGATAGCATACCGAGCTGAGCGGCAAGATCGGTGAACCCGAGAGCACCCGCCACCAACCGAATCGAGTGGCTCAGCGCCGCATCGCCCTGCACCTGAGCAGCCAGGCAGCGCAACTCCGCCTCGGCGCGTGCGACCTGTTCCACCTGTAACAGCGCGAAAGACCGCCGCCCCTCCCCGGTCGCCGCCACGGCATCAAGATCGACCTGGGACAGCAGATCGGCCCGTTCGTCCGCATTGAGCGCCCGCGCCGACAGCATTCCATAAAAGCTTGTCGGTTGCTGCGCCGCAGCCCGCAGCCAGCGGTCATAGCCTTCCGCGTCGCCGCGGCGCAGTGACGCGCGGGCGGCCCACCACGCGGCGGCGGCCCGGTCCTCGGACGATGCGCGCGGCACGCGGGCGGCGGCGGCGAAGAATTCGACCGCCTGCTCGACGTCGCCCAACCGCCAGGCGGCCAAACCGGCGACGAAGGCGGGCAACGAGGCGCGCTCATCCCGAGGCGCTCGAAGGAACGCATCGGCCGCAATACTCAACGCGTCGGCATCGCGGTTGCGCGTGAATAGCGCCTGCGCAACCCTGCCCCGCAGCTGTGCCGCCTCGCCGGCATCCAGGGCGCGGGTGCGGTCGATTAGCCGAAGCGCGGACCGCTCGTCCCCCGCTTGAACCCGCAGCAGGACGGCTCGCTCCAGCGCCGGGTTGCGCGCGATGACCGGGACGTCCGGCGCGGATCCATCGGACTCCGATCCGATCAAGCCGAGGCTGGGCAATGTCGGGAAAGATAGCTCGGCCGGTGATGGCGCGCCCTTGTGCAGGCGCTTGGCGAGCAGCGAATGAATCTCCGGAGCGTCCGGCTGGCTGCCGTATTGATTGAGCCAAGCCGTCAGCTCCACCACGCTGGCGTGGTAGCGCCGGCCAAGATAGCGGTCGGCGAGGATCGGCCCTAGCAGCAGGGTATCGTCCAGTTCCCCCACCGCACGCCGGGCGGCGGGAATATCGCCTCGGGCTTGAAGGTCGAAGATGCGACGGACGCGGGCGGCATCGCTCGGCGACAATGGCTCCGGCAGCGCGATGCCCGAGTCCCCGCCGTGAATCGTCACGCGCGCCACCGCCATGGCGGATTGATCGCTGCCATTCCCCGATCCATCGGCTCTTGCCGGCGACGCCGAGGCGGCTGCCCCGGCGAGGATCGCTACCCCGGCAATGAGTGCCCGGGCGGCGGGATGGCGGGAGAACGTTTGAACGATCCCTCGCATGGGGCTGGCGCTACACAGCCGGCTGGCGGAGCGCAACCCCCGCCCATGGGACTCGTCCCATGCCACGAGACGTGTCACCAGGAATCAGCAGCTTAGTGGCCCGACTTCAGGCGGTTTTTTTCTTCGCTCCTCGCTCACATTTGAGTGAGGTCAACATCCAGGGCCCGTCGCAGCAGCCGTAGCGCCACCCAGGCAGCCCGCCGTTCGGCCGGTCCCTGGGCAACCGCGGCAGGTGCCGGCATGGCGAGGACGGGGAAACGCCGCGCTGTTCCGGGCAGAACCATCTCGGTCCACGCAGGGGAGCGCCGCCGCGTCGCCCCCAGCAACGTTCGCGCAGCGAGAGTCCCCAACAGGACGACCCGGCGCGGCGCCGACAACTCGATCAGCCGATGCAGGAACGGCAGGCAGATGGCCAGCTCCGCCGCTGTGGGCGGGCGGTTCCCCGGCGGACGCCAGGGGATCAGCGGCGCCAGCAACAGTTTCGAACGATCCAGAGAGATGCTGGCCAGCATGCGGTCCAGCGTGCCGCCGGCTCGGCCGGCGAACGGCCGGCCGGCGCGGTCGTCCTCCGCGGCGGGCGGCTCACCGACCAGCAGCAAGCCGGCCGCCAAGTCGCCGGCCGGTAGCACCGCCTGCGTTGCTGTGTCGCGTAGCGCGCAGCCGTCGAAGCCGGCAATCGCGCTGTACAGCGCAGCGAGCGTGGAGGCGCCCGCGGCGGCCTCCGCGGCAAGGTCTGCCGACGAGACGTGCGGAGGGTCCCGCGTCGGGGTGGCCAATAGGGGGACCGCGGCCGGCGTCGCGGCCTCCCAGGTCCGCCCGGCCGCGGCAACCGGTGCGCCGCCAAGCGCCGGCCGAAGACGATCGACCGGGGCGTCTTCCAGCGCCTCGTCGGCGCCGAATTCGATCTGTAGCCTCAGCGCGGCGAGCGCATCCCACTCCATCTCACCCACTCCCGCACGCGCGGCCGTTTTGCGCAACGACCCCTGTCTGCCTACGGTGCGCCCAACGGCATAGTGGAGACACCAACATGGCGGATGAGCTGCCCCCGCGCGAGACCATGGCGTTCGATGTGCTGGTGGTGGGCGCCGGCCCCGCGGGCCTGGCCGCCGCGATCCGCGTGAAGCAGGTCGCGCCGGACACAACCGTATGCCTGGTCGAGAAAGGCAGCGAGGTCGGCGCGCACATCCTGTCCGGCGCGGTACTGGAGCCGCGCGCCCTGAACGAACTGATCCCCGACTGGCAAGCGAAAGGTGCCCCGCTCGATACGCCGGCCGGGGAAGACCGGTTCCTGTTCCTGACTGAGACCCGGGCCATCCGCCTGCCCACCCCGCCCCAGATGCACAACCACGGCAATTTCGTCGTCTCGCTCGGCGATGTCTGCCGGTGGCTGGCGCAGCAGGCGGAGGCGCTCGGTGTCGAGATCTACCCAGGCTTCGCAGCTGCCGAGCTGCTGGAGGACAACGGGCGCATCACCGGCATCGTCACCGGTGATATGGGCATCGGCAAAGACGGCAAGGCGACCGCCAGCTATCAGCGCGGCATGGAGCTGCGCGCCACTTATACTCTGTTGGCGGAGGGCTGCCGCGGCTCGCTGAGCAAGCGGCTGATCGCACGCTTCGCCCTCGGCGACGGCCGCCCGCCGCAGACCTACGGCATTGGCATCAAGGAGCTGTGGGAGGTCCCGTCCGACCACCACAAGCCGGGGCTGGTGGAACACACGATCGGCTGGCCGCTCGACCGCCACACCTACGGTGGCTCGTTCATGTACCATTTTGGCTCCAACCTGGTCGCCTACGGCTTCGTCGTGGGATTGGACTACGCCAACCCCTGGCTGTCGCCGTTCGACGAGATGCAGCGGTTCAAGACCCATCCGAAGATCCGTTGGCACTTCGAAGGCGGGCGGCGGATCAGCTACGGCGCCCGGGCGCTGAATGAGGGCAGCATCCAGGCAATTCCCCGCCTGACGTTCCCCGGCGGCGCACTGATCGGCGATGCCGCCGGCTTCCTGAACGTGCCGAAGATCAAGGGCACCCATACGGCCATGAAGTCCGGGATGGTGGCGGCGGAAGCGGTGGCCGAGGCGCTGGCGGCCGGGCGTCCGGCCGAGCCCGCCGCGTATGCCGATAAGCTGCGCGCAAGCTGGGTCTGGCCGGAGTTGACCGAGGTCCGCAATATTCGGCCGGCTTTCGCCAAGTACGGGTTGTATGGCGGCCTGGTGTATTCTGCGATCGATACATATGTACTCCGCGGCAAGGCACCGTGGACGCTGAACGAGGCCGAACCCGATAACGAAACCTTGAAGCCGGCCAGCGAGGCGCCGCGCATCGCCTATCCGAAGCCGGATGGCGTGCTGACGTTCGACCGCCTGTCCTCCGTCTTCATCAGCAACACGAATCACGAAGAGAACCAGCCGGCGCACCTGCATCTGCGCGACCCGGCGCTGGCGATCTCGGTGAACTGGGAACAATACCGCAGCCCGGAAACACGCTATTGCCCAGCCGCTGTTTACGAAATTGTGAATGCGGAACAGGGCGAGCCGCGGCTGCAAATCAACGCGCAAAACTGCGTTCATTGTAAGACCTGCGACATCAAAGACCCGTTGCAGAATATCGACTGGGTCACGCCCGAAGGTGGCGGCGGACCGAACTATCCCGGCGGCATGTAACCTGCCGCTGGCCGTTCAAGTAAAAAATCTGCGTCCGGACTTCAAATCTGCATGACAGCGGCGCGGCATGTGATCTAGCTTGCGTGCATGCAGCCCGCTCGAAGTTTCCGCCGCGCCGCCGTCCTCGGTTTATCGCTGTTCACGGCCTCCCTTGCTGCCGGTCCGTTGTCCGCTCAGACGGCGACGCGTGACGGCCGCGACACCCGAACCGGAGCATACGGCGCTTACCTGGCCGGGCGCTTCGCGACGGCGCAATCCGATCCCGCCCGGGCGGCCAGCGAGTTCTTACACGCGCTGGCCATCCGCCCCGGCGACGACGACCTGCAGCAGGAGGCGTTCCTCGCCGGACTGATGGCCGGCCGGCCCGAGTCGGCGGCACTTGCCCGCCAAATGCCGGACAGCCAGGCGGCGCAGCTTTATCTTGCCAATGAGGACATTCTCGCCGGACGCTGGAGCGCCGCCGAGCAGCGCTTCGCCGGTCTGCCGCGGGAAGGCCTGACCCAGCTCCTGCAACCGATCCTGGTTGCCTGGACGCAGCAAGGCGCCGGCCATACCGAACAGGCGCTGGCCACGCTGCGGCCATTTCTGGAAGGGCAACGCCTACACGCGGTGTATGCACTGAACGCCGCGCTGATCGCCGACCTCGGCAACCGCGCCGCGGAGGCGACCCGCCTGTATGATGCCGCGCAGAAGGAATTTCCAGGCCCCACGCTTCGACTGGCGCAAATCCTGGCAAGCTGGGACGCACGGCAGGGCCATCTTGCCGAAGCCGAGCGCACCATCGCCAGCCTGGCGGAGACCTCGCCGGAAACGGCGATCGCATTGCCGGGGCTCGCGGCCGCGCTTCGCACCCGTCCGGTCAGCCGGGCCAGCGAGGGGATCGCCGAGGCATATCTTGCCCTGGCGGCGGCGTTGCGCGAGCAGGAGGCGGGCGACTACGCAATGGTGCTGCTGCGCCTGTCGCTGACGCTGCGCCCCGACTTCACTGCGGCGCGGCTGCTGGCGGCGGAAATTCTGGAGAACGAGCGTCATCTGGAGGCCGCCCAGCAGATGCTGGCGGCAATCCCGCTGTCCGATCCGCTGGCGCCGGTGGTGGCCGTCCGGCAGGCGTTCCTGACCGACGAGTTGGGACATACCGAGAAGGCGCTGGAGGATTTTCGGGCGCTCGCCCGCGCCTATCCGAACAGCTCGCTGCCCGACCTGCATGAGGGCGATATTCTTCGCGTGAAGCAGCACTACCCGGAAGCGATCGCGGCCTATGACCGGGCGATCGCGCGCATCCCGTCGCCGGGGCAGAACGACTGGCCGGTGTTCTATGAGCGCGGCATCGCCTATGAGCGGTCGCACCAGTGGCAGCTCGCCGAGGCCGATTTCCGCCACGCGTTGGCGTTGTCCCCGGACCAGCCGCTGATCCTCAACTACCTGGGCTATTCCTGGGCTGACATGGGCCAGCATCTGGCGCAGGCCCAGCAGATGATCCTGAAGGCGGCCGAGCGTCGGCCGAACGATGGGGCAATCGTCGATAGCCTGGGATGGGTGTTGCTGCGCCAGGGCGATACCGCGCAGGCCGTGAAAGAGCTGGAACGGGCGGTGGAGATGCAACCTGAGGATTCGACGGTCAACGGCCATCTCGGTGACGCGTATTGGGCGGCCGGCCGCAAGCTGGAGGCCTCGTTCCAGTGGCGTCGTGCGCTGACCCTCAACCCCGAGCCGGATGACGCCGCCAAGCTGGAAGCCCGGCTACAGGGCGGCCATCCCATCGCCGTCGTCGCCGGTCCGTCTGCCCCGTCCACGTTGGGCGAGTGAGCCTGCCGCGTTGAGCGTGTCTTTGGGCGTCGAGAGCGCGGGCGTCGAAGCGGCGTCGGCCAAGATCAATCTGTTCCTGCACGTGGTGGGCCGGCGCGCGGACGGGTATCACGTGCTGGACAGCCTGGCGGTGTTCGCCGGGGTGGGTGATCGGCTGCGTGCGTCGCCGGCGGACGGGTTGTCACTGGCCATCGATGGGCCGTTCGGGTCGGCGCTTCACGCCGAGCCGGACAATCTGGTGTTGCGCGCGGCTCGGGCGTTGGCTGCTGAAGCGGGGGTTGAGGCTCGGGCGCATCTGTTGCTGGAAAAGAACCTGCCGGTTGCCTCGGGTATTGGCGGCGGATCGGCGGATGCCGCCGCGGCGTTGCGGCTGTTGTGCCGGTTGTGGGGCATTGCGCCCGAGCCGGCGGTGCTGGCGCGGCTGGCGGCGGGGCTGGGGGCGGATGTGCCGGTCTGCCTTGCCGGGCGGGCGACCCGGATGGGGGGTGTGGGCGAGGTGCTGGACCCCGCGCCCGCCTTGCCGGAATGCGGTTTGGTTCTGGTCAATCCTGGGGTGGGACTTTCCACCGCGGATGTGTTCCGTGCTCGGACTGAGGGCTTTTCCCCGGCGGCGGTGCTGCCTGCGGGGTGGGTTGATGCGGCGTCGATGGCGGCGGATCTTGCCGCCTTGCGCAACGATCTGGAGCCGCCCGCTGTTGCGCTAAGGCCGGTCATCGCGGAGGTTTTGGCGGCGCTTGCCGGGACGCCCGGTTGCCTGCTGGCGCGCATGAGCGGATCGGGCGCGACCTGCTTCGGCTTGTTCCCGACGGTTTCCGCTGCGGCGGTGGCTGCGAACGGTTTGGCGAGGCCCGGCTGGTGGGTCTGGGGCGGCCCGACCCTATGCGGCTGACGCGAGGCTTTACGGCCCAGCCCGGGCGACCTATCACCTGCCGGCGGCTGATGGGGCGTCGCCAAGCGGTAAGGCAACGGATTTTGATTCCGTCATACGGAGGTTCGAATCCTCCCGCCCCAGCCAAACCTTTCGCACTTTTTCATTCGCCCCGCGACGAACGCGGCGGCGAGCCCCGCAGCGCTGGGAAACTGTAACGAATCTGTCGCGCGATACCCCGATAATCGTCAATTCCGCGATATCGGTACATGATAATCACGCATTTGTGAGAATCACGAAGCTAGGCGCTCACGAAAAAAAGAGTAAACGTTGCGTTTGCCGAGCAGAAGCCTGCGCGGCCGATACCGGGAACATGGAACGCAACATGAATGCCTTTTTGGCGCGCTGCGTCGCGTGTGCAGGAGCGACATGTCTTTCGATCACACCGACAATGGCCAATGACCTCGTCTACCAGCCGGTCAACCCGAGCTTCGGCGGGAACGCGTTGAACGGCAGCTACCTGTTAAGCCAGGCATCCGCCAACAACTTCAAGTTCCTGACCAATCCGGCGTCGCAACAGACGGCAACGGCTACAAGCGCCGCGACGACTTCGGCAAACGCGATCAAGCAATTCCAGAGCGAAATCACCAGTTCGCTTCTGTCGCAGATCGCCTATCAGGTTGGCCAGGAGATCATCGGCGAGAACGCGCAGAACTCGGGCACGTTCAATCTCAACGGCGAGATCATCCAGTTCAACCGCGCCAACGGCCAGGTGAACATCAACATCACCGACGCGACCTCCGGCGCAACGACGAATATTCAGGTTCCGATCCCGAACTTCTAACCCTTCAGCCTTGAAGGATAAGCGAATGACGCCGCGAGCGTTGCTTGCGACGGTGGCTGCTGTCCGCCTGCGGAAGTTCCGCGGCCCGCGTGCTCGCGGAGAATCCGACGCTCGCGGTGCACACCGAGTCGTATGAGCAGCTTCGCGACCTGCCACCGCCGCAACAGAAATTGTTCGTCGGCGTCTACGCGTTCCAGGACCAGACCGGCCAGCACAAACCGAACGACGTTTATGCGGACTACTCCTTCGCGGTGACGCAGGGTGGCGCCTCGATTCTGATCAATGCCTTGAAGGACGCCGGGCGGCAGCAATGGTTCAGCGTGCTGGAGCGGAATCGGCTCGGCGATCTGCTGCAGGAGCGGCAGATCATCCGGGCCAACCGCACGGAGCATGCCGGCCCCGACGGCAAGCCGCTGGCGCCGATCGGCCCACTGCTGAATGCCGGCATCCTGCTCGAAGGCGGTATCGTTGGATACGATAGCAACACGCTGACGGGCGGGTTGGGCGCCACGTATCTGGGGATCGGCGCGAGCACCCAATACCGCAAGGACACCGCTTCGGTCTACCTGCGCGCGGTCAGCGTGCTGACCGGCGAAGTGCTTGCCTCGGTGGTTACCAACAAGACGATCTACTCATTCAGCCTTCAGGGGATCATCAACCGCTATGTCGGGTTCAACCAGCTTTTGCAGGCCGAGGGCGGCGTCACCACCAACGAGCCCGTGGAGCTTGCCGTCAAACAGGCGATCGAGAAGGCGGTCTACGCCCTGATCGTCGAAGGTGCCGCGCGCGGCTACTGGTCGTTTCTCGAAAAGGACAGGCAGCGCAGCCTGATCGGGAAAGACTCGGCGGAGCGCGACGGCGCCAACCCATCCCCGGCTTCCGCCGACGGCCCCCCGGGCGGAGAGCAGACGATCAGCGGGGAGGACAGGGGAGCGCAGAAAACATCATGAAGGTAAAACACCATGCGTAAGATGCTTTTGGCCTCGGCGGCCGTGCTGGCCGTGGCGTTCGCGGCACCCGCATTTGCGGACGACAGCATTGCCAACATTACTCAAACGGGGGGCAGCACCAACTCTGCCACGCAGGCGCAGGCGGGCTCATACAACAACGTCAGCGCCAGCTCGAACGGCGGCAGCAACACCATTCAACAGACGCAGATCAGCAACGGTCTCTTCGGGGCCGCTGGCTATGCAAATACTGCGACGGCCACGCAGGCCGGCAGCTCTAACCAAATCTACCAGACCCAGAACGGCGGTGGCGACGGCAGCGGCAATAGCAATGTCCTGTCGGCCAACCAGTCCGGAAACAACGACTTCGTCAGCCAGAACCAGCAGGGAAATGCTAACAGCGGCTTCGCTGAACAGCTGTATGGCAACGGGAACTCCGCGACGCAGGCGCAAAATGGTAGCTATAATACCGCTTCTGCGTCGAGTTGGGGGAATAACAATACGGCGAACATCTCCCAGACCGGCAACAACAACTCTGCGACCCAGACCCAACACTGATTTCTAATCGAGCGAGGGAGGAGGATTTCCTCCCTCGCGGCCTGGAGGGTAGGCTGCATGAACATTCTATTCCCGATGCTGGGAATTCTAGCGGTGCTGCCGTTGACGGCTCGTGCCGAGAGCGCGTTCATGACTGGTCCGGTGTCGAACCAGGTCGTGGTTACGACCGGCGACAGCAGCGCCGCGGTCACCCAGAGGGGCAGCGACAACACAGCCAATGCCACGCAGGCCGGGAGCGGCAACACGGCTACGATCGTCCAGAGCGGTTCTGGCAACCGTTCGGTCATCCGCCAATCCGGCTCCGCAGGCTCGGCGACCAACGAGCAGACCGGCAAGGGTCTCGACATGGCGATCACCCAGTCCGGCAGCCCAGCCGGCCAGATCACCATCCGGCAAAGCAGTCCGCGGAACTAGATGCTGCTGCTTGCACTCGTGGTCCTGCTCGCGCTCGCCACCCCCATGGCGGCGCGAGCAGACTCGGTCGTTGTGACGGACCAGGTCACGGCCACCGCCATCATCCAGTCCGCGACGGTGCCCACCGCCGCTCTTGGCGTGTTGGGCAACTACTCCAGCATCGTCCAGACCGGCTCGAACAGCCAAGCGACAACCAACCAGACACTGACCGGCAACGTGGCAACCATCAGCCAGAGTGGAGCCGGCAACACGATGACCATCCAGCAGCTTGGCACCAACGGCACGGCGATCGGCACGCAGCAAGGCAACGGCCTCGGCATCACGATCACGCAGACCGGCCATGCCGCGGCTGTTACCGTCACCCAGACCAGGCCCTGAGCCCCGATGCACCGCGCGGTTGTCCCCGCCGTGCTCGCCACTCTGCTCGCCGTGCCGCACGCCACGGCCCAGCCACCGGCCGCTCCGGGCGGCACGAACGCCTGCGGGCCAGGCGATACCCGGCCGGTCTGCCAGGCGGCCCGCGCCACCATTCAGCCTGCCCAGCCGGTCGCGCCGCAGCCCCTGCCACACCATCCGGAGGATCTGCTGCCGAAACGCTACGTCCCTCCCGCGATCATTGCCTTCCTCAGCGACCGCCGGATCGATCCGCTGACCCGCGCCTTCCTGCGTACCATGGCCGGCAAAGAGACCGCCGACTGGACGCTGTCGGAATACTGGACCGTGACGTCCCTGGTCCCGACGCTTGCCGAGACCAACGTGCCGACCCGCGATCTCAGCGCGTTCTACGAATTTCTCGGCCTGGACCCGGCCAGCCTGTTCGAACCAACGCTGCGAAACACCTGGCAGCAGAAGGCGGCGAGCGCCTTCAGCGCCAACGACCTCTCGGCAACCCAGCGGGCCCAGTGCCTCGCACTGCTTGGCTTCGGGCAGACGCTGGACCCATCGGAGGTGACGCTGGGTGCCATGGCGGCTTGTGCCGGCAAGTCGTACTGACGTCGGACACGCCGACCCGGCGCGATCCCTCCGGCGCCAACCGGCGGTCGCATCTTTGTCGCCTGTGGCCAGCCTTGCCCTGCGGTCCGCGACCAGGCCAACTGGCGACGCGGTCGAAATCCTACGGGAACGACCAATATTGATTGGCAGCCCGGATAGCCCGCGGCAAGACTGGCTCCACTCTCCCCCAAAAGGTTCCCCACCATGAAACGCCGTTCCACGTCTGCCTGGCCGTGGCTCTCCCTCGGGCTACAGGGCGCGAAGCTGATGACCGAAGCGCAGCAGGTGATCGCGCTCCGCCTGCGGTACCTGACCTCCGGTACCCCGGCGGCGCAGCGCGAGCGCTCCCGCATGGTGACGGAGAAGGTGAAAGCGCTGGGGGACGCGCAACGACTGATGCTTGGGGCGGTCTCCCGCGGCAAGGCCGGCAGCGGAGCCAGCGGTGTGCTCAGCCTTTACCGCAAGAAGGTGGGGGCCAACCGTCGGCGGCTGTCGAAAAAGGGTTAGCGCCTCGGCACCGGCAGGACGGCACCGCGGCCGCCCTGCCTCTCCCGCGGCGATCAGGGTCTCCGGGGACGGCGTTGAGCCTCGGTCAGGCTAGGCTCAAGCTGGTCGTATTCTGCATCGAGACGCATGCCGTGAGCACCAGCGGCAACAGAGTCACCGGCAAAGCCGGCGATAAACCGTTTGGTCATGACGTGTCACCATCTTGTGTTGAGATCGCGGTGTTGTCGCTTTGCTGGCGGAACGTCCATGCCGATTGGGGTCGCTAAGCTGGCATGCGATCCCGGACGTTTGTGCATAGGCAAGGACCGTGCGGTAGACGAGGATGCCGAAGCGATGAGAGTGAGCAATGCCGAACCGGGCAGCACGAATCTCCCGGCGTCGGCGCGGTCAACGAGTCGGGAAATGCCATGACACCACAGAAATGTGCTCGCCTTGCGGTCCTGGCGGCTATCGGGCTGCTGTTGCTGCCGCAAGCGGATGCCCAGCCCGCGCAGACAACCCCGCCACCGGCACCGCAGGCGGCTGAGCCCGCGTCGCCACCAGCGCCCGAGCCTCTGCCAGGGCAGCAGGCCCAGCCTCCGGCAGCGGAATCGCTTCCAGGCCAGGACGCCCAGCCTCCGAGCGTAAATCAGCCGGCCATTCCGGATCTTCCGCCCCCAGGCGAAGTCCAGCAGGCACCGCCGGAGCCTGCACCACCTCCGCAGGCCGAGCAGCAGCCGGCGCAGCAAGCCCAGCCGCAGAGGCCCGACCTGGGACTGCGCGTCGAACTGGAACCGAAGGCGATCGCGCTGCTCAAGGCAATGAGCGAACGGCTGGCCAGCGCCAAGACCCTCAGTTTCACCGCCATCAGCTTCTACGAAAGTCCGGCGCGGACCGGCTTGCCGCTGGTCTACACCACCCTGTCCGAAGTGACGCTGCAGCGGCCGAACAAGCTGCGGGTGATCACCCCGGCCGACGGCCCGCCGTCCGAGTTCTACTACGATGGCAAGACCATGATGGCCTATGCGCCGGACAAGCACCTGGTGGCGGTGGCCGACGCGCCGCCGACCATCGATGCCATGTTGAAGGCCGCCTACGACAAGGCCGCGATCTACTTCCCGTTCACTGACGTCCTCGTTGCCGACCCGTACAAGGACTTTTCCGAAGGGCTGAAACTCGCCTTCGTGGTCGGCCAGTCGAAAGTGGTGGCCGGCACCACCACCGACATCGTGGTGGTCGCCAGCGACGCGGTGCAGGCGCAGATCTGGATCGGCGCCGAGGACCACCTGCCGCGCGCCTTCCGCGCCACGTTCTTTGACGAGCCCGGCACCTACCGGCACGCGGTGGAGTTCACCAAATGGCGTCTCAATCCGCCGGTTCCGCCCGGGACGTTCACATCCGCCGCCGCCGCGAAGGCGCCGCACATGCAGTTCGCCCGCCCGGACGCCGAACCGCCGAAGCACCAGTAGGGGGAGGAACCATCATGAAGAAGATCCTGCTTGGCGCCGCGGCGCTGCTGATCGCCGCCGCTCCGCTGGATGGCGCGCGGGCCTGGTATCATGCCGGCGGCTGGGGCGGCCACGTCTCCGGCGGCGGCGGAAGCTGGAGCGCCGAGGGCGCGCGCGGCGGTACCGCCTCGGGCGGGGGTGGCCATTGGAGCGGCACCGGATTCCGCGGCGGCACCGCGTCCGGCGGCGGTGGATCATGGAGTGGCACCGGCTACCGCGGCGGCACTGCCTCGGGCGGCGGGGGCGCCTGGCATGCCAACGGGGCGTACGGCGGCACGGCCGCAGGCGGTAACGGACATTACGCCGGCGGTTACTACGGCGGGTACCATCCGCCGACCGTGGTGAACCATTACTATGGCAGCGGCTGCTACAACTGTGGCGGCTGGAACGCCGGCGGGGTCGCGGCGGCCGGCGTTGCCGGGCTCGCGGTGGGAGCGGTGGCGGGCGCGGCGGTGGCCTCCGCCGCGGCAGCGCCCGGCTACGCCATCGGCGAGGTGTATCCGACGTTGCCGGCTGGCTGCGCCTACTCCTACGTCGGGGGAGGCCCTTATTATAACTGCGGCGGCGCCTGGTTCAGCCCCTACTACGGCGCCAATGGCACCTACTATCGCGCCGTCGTGGCGCCATGACGGAGCGTCCAACGCGCGCGGGGCCTGCAACTGGACGAACCGCAAAAACCGAGGGTGCATGAGGCAGGATTCCAGGCAGGCGGCGGTCGCTGGTTTAGCCCGCACCCCCGCTTTTTTACGCCAGACCCGGCGCGCGGCATGAATGTCCGAACGTTGCACGTCGCCGGAGCCCTTATGGCTGTCCTCGCAACCGCGGGCTGCGAGGGCACCCGCCTCCCGCTCGGCGACGATCAGACGGTCGCCACGCTGACCGCGCTGCGACGAGGCCAGGTCGAACTGGCTTGTCCGCAGGCAGCGCCCACGCTGATCTCGATCAGCCTTCTGGAACCGATCGCCTGGCACGGGGGCGAGCGCGCCGAATACACGGTGGCTGTCACCGGCTGCAGCAAGCGCGTGGTGTACGTGTCGGTCTGCCAACTGGGCTCGCCCGCTTGCCTGGCGGCACGGGCGCCTCAAACCGTCAACGCGCCGCCATGATCGCGGAACGCCGATGCGCGCTGATCGCTCTTGCTGCGATGGCGGTGGCACCCCTGGCTGGGTGCGCAACGAGCCCGCCCGTGGCGAAGCGCGAACCCCCCAACGGAACGGTGGAATTGAACCAGGCAAACACCTCCGAGACGATGGGCGGCGGTGGCAAGGGAAGGGTCTATTACGGGGGCCAGGCCTACCGCTTCACGATCGGCGGCCTTGGCGTCGACGGCAGCGCCATCGCGGTGATCGCGACCACGGGCGAGGTCTACCGGCTGGGCGACATCGCCCGGCTTCCCGGTACCTATCGGCGCCTGACCGATCCCCCGCCGGTTGCCGACAAAATCGGCGGCCTGTGGCTGCGCAACGAGGCCGGCACCGTGCTGTACCTGCGTGACCCGCCGAACGTCCGGCTCCCGCTGCCCAGCGGCGACGGGCTGCGGATCGTGCTGGACCGATAGCGCGACCCTGTGCGCTTCGGGCGGCAAGGTGTTCGCACACCCCTGCCGACCGAGGTTCGCGCTAGAACCTGAAATTGACCATGATCATCGGGCCATAAGCCGACAGGCGCCGCAGCACGCCGCTGTCCTGCTCGAAGGAAAGATAGCGGTAGGTCAGCGACAAATCCGCCCAGCTTCCGCGGTAGCCCAGGCCGGAGGCGATCTGCCAGGTGAACTTCGAGCCGCCAGCGCCAGCGTCGAAATAATAGGGGATGAACAGCCTGGTATTGCCAAGCCGGACGCCGCCGCGAAAGCCGCCGATGCCGTTCCAGATCGCGGCGGCGCCGGACACGCTTCCGACGCCCCCAAACGTCGCGCCGTTGCCGCGCGGCCCGGTCAGCGTCAGTGCCAGACTGTAATCGATGCTGACCGGCACTCCAAGGTAGCGGAACCCGGCGATGACATCGAAGTTGCCCCAGTCGCCTTGCGCCAACGTATAGCCGCCCGCCAACGTCCATATCTTCGAATTCAGGTTCATGCCCTGGCTGGTTTGAACCGTGGTCGAGATCGGGATGGAAGTTCGGCCGAGGAAGTCCACCGATTTGAACTGGGCGGCGGTACCGCCGAGGTTCATGTAGATAAAGTCGGTGAGGACCGAGAACCGGCTATACCGCGCGTCCGCCGCGACCATGGTGGCGAAGTTCAGGTGGGACAATAGATCGCCGAACCCAATCGACGAACCGGCCGACACCGTGCCGCCGAGCGCAGGCGGCAGGTCGAAGCTGCTGCTCACGTCCAGGTGCGGCATCCACGCATACGGTGCGACATTGAAGGTCCAGCCGGAAGGGTTGGCGACCTGTTGCCCCGAGCTGATCGGCTGTTGCGCTTGGGCGCCGGACATTGCTCCCACCGCGAACAACAAGCTCAGACCGGCAGCAATGACGACTCGCGCAAACATCGGACACTCCCCCGCAACAGGACCCTTGGCGGGAATTCGTATCGGCTGGGCGTTCGGAACGGAAGCGCCATCAGGAATAGCCGTTTTCCAAGTGGTTTCAGCGCCCACGCGTGTCCGTTCGCACGAGTGTGTAGCACCGAAAAATTTCTCGGCGATTTTCGTAGCCGACTGACATAACTCGGTCAGATGAGGGTCGGCCTGGCGGATCGTGGCCCCGAGTTGGTATGGCTGGCGCCGCCGATGCCATGGTCCCAGCCTCGCGCACAGCGCGAAGTCGCCACCGCTTGGCGCGGCGCAAGGCGTGCTAAACTCGCCGGCGCAGACATCGACAGGACTCGCGCCAGCGCATGGACACCGACACGCCTCCGACCGCCACCGTGCACGCGCGCATCGACAAGCGGCGCCGGATATCGCTGATCTGGGCCATCCCCCTGGTCACCATCCTGATCGGCGCGTGGCTGGCCTGGACCACGCTGTCCAAGCGCGGCCCGACCATCACCATCACGTTCGAGACCGCGGAGGGGCTGCAGGCCGGCCAGTCCCACGTGCGGCACAAGGACGTGGACATGGGCCTGGTCACCGCGATCGTGCTGAGCGACGACCTGTCCCGTGTCGTCCTTACCGTCCAGATGAATCGGGAAGCCGAGCCGCTGCTGACCGAAGGCGCGAAGCTGTGGGTGGTCAAGCCGCGCCTGTTCGCGGGCAACCTCTCGGGGATCAGCACGCTGCTGTCCGGGTCCTACATCGAGCTGATGCCCGCGGCCACGCAAGGCGGGCGCAGGCTGGATCATTTCACCGGCCTGGAGAACCCGCCGGTGCTGCAATCGAATGTGCCGGGCAACACCTTCCTGCTGAAGGCCGACCGGCTGGGATCGATCAGCTTGGGCTCGCCGGTCTTCTACCGCGACCTGAATGTGGGCGAGGTGCTCGGCTGGGACTTTGCCGACATGGCGGACAGCGTGACGATTCACGCCTTCATTCGGGCACCGTTCAACAATTACGTGCATGACGATTCGCGGTTCTGGAACGCGTCCGGCGTATCGATCAAGCTCGGCGCCAACGGCGTGCAGTTGGAGCTCGAGTCGCTGCGGGCGCTGCTGCTCGGCGGCGTCGCCTTCGATACCCCGCTGATCGCCCGGAAATCCGCGGTCAGCACCGAGAACCGGGAGTTCACGCTGTATGCCAACCGCGACGCGGCGGACAATGCGGGCTTCAGCCGGCGTGTGACCGGGCTGGCCTATTTTACCGGCTCGGTGAGCGGCCTCGGCGCGGGGTCCCCGGTGCAGATGCAGGGCCTGCGGATCGGCCAGGTGACCAGCGTCGGCCTGGAATACGACCCGAAATCCGATTCGATCAGGGCGCCGGTCTATTTCGAGGTGGAGCCGGAGCGGATCGCCGATGTGCACATCGCCGAGTCGCGCGGTCCTCTGGCCAATGTGCGGTCGCTCGTCGCCCGCGGCATGCGCGCGCAACTGGAGACGACCAATCTGATCACCGGGCAGATGGCGGTCGAGTTCGCTTTCGTTCCGGATGCGCCACCCGCCCAGGTGACGTTGCAGGGCGAGATCATCGTCATTCCCACCGCGCCCGGCGGCCTGGCCGGCATGACCCAGACCGCCAGCGACCTGCTGGCCAAGATCAACCGGATGCCGTTCGAGCAGATCGGACAGAACCTGAACAAGACCCTGGAAGGCGCCAGCGAGATCGCCAACGGACGCGAGCTGAAGGAGACGCTGCAATCGTTGCAGACGACCCTGAATTCGGTGCGCGACGTCGCCGTCCGTCTCGATGCCGGCGCCGCGCCGGCGCTGAAACGGCTGCCGCAAATCGCCGCCAGCCTGGAGGACACGCTGACCCGCGCGTCCAAGATGGTCGGCTCGCTCGACACCAGCTACGGCGACCAGTCGCGGTTCCGGCGTGACCTCGATCAGCTGCTGCCGACGCTGAACGACACCGCCCGGTCGCTGCGAATCCTTGCCGACCTGCTGACACGCCATCCGGAGGCCTTGATCCGCGGCCGAACCGGGGCAAGTCCGTAATGCCGGCGCGCGGCATCGGCTGGTCCGCTGCGCGATCGGCTGGCCCGGGGTCCCAAGCGGTCGATGTCCATGGGAGGGAGGACTTCGCCGCCGACACACCGCAGCAACTGCGCGAGTGCCCGGACTGTGGACTGTTCCAGGTGGTGCCGCCGCTGCAACTCGGTGTCACCGCGCGCTGCCTGCGCTGCAATACCGTGCTCCGCCGCACCCACCCTGACTCGCTGGCAAAGGCGTTGGCCCTGAACCTGGCCGCTTTGGGGCTGCTCGCCATCGCCTGCGGCATGACCCTGATGACGGTCAGCACCGCCGGCATGTACCACACCGCAACCATCTTTTCCGGTCCGCAGGGGCTGGAGAAGCACGGCGTGTGGGAGTTGTCCGTTGTCGTGCTGTTCACCACCGTGGCGGCGCCACTGCTGAAGCTCGGCTGCATGACGTATGTGCTGCTGGGGCTGAAATTGACGCAGCCGCCGCGGCATCTGCGGCAGGTGTTCGCCTGGGTCGAGCACCTGCGGCCCTGGTCGATGATCGAGGTCTATCTGCTCGGCGTCTTCGTGGCCTACGTGAAGCTGGCCGACATGGTCCACATCGACATCGGCGTGGCGCTGTACGCGCTGGGCTTCCTGCTGCTGACCATGGTCGCCGCGGACGCGGTGCTGGATCGGCAGCTCGTGTGGGAGGAAATGGCGCGGCGCGGCATCCCCGAACCCGACGATCCGGAGGCTGCCGTCCCGGTGGTCGCGCCGACCGCCGGAGCGCTGGCCTGCGACACCTGCGGCCAGGTCAGCCGGCCCGGCTCCGCGCCACATCCGCGCTGTCCGCGCTGCGGGTCGCGGTTGGAGCATCGAAAGGCCAACAGCCTGTCCCGGACCTGGGCGCTGACGCTTGCTGCGGCCGTGCTCTATATTCCGGCCAACATCTACCCGGTGCTGACCGTGATCCAGCTCGGGTCAGGAGCGCCGAGCACTATCCTGGGCGGCGCCGAAGAGCTGCTGAACGGCGGCATGTGGCCGCTGGCGGCGCTGGTGTTCTTCGCCAGCATCGCCGTCCCCTGCCTGAAGCTTGTGGGGCTGACCGTCCTGCTGACCTCGACCCACCTGCGTGCAACCGGACGGCTGAGGGACCGCACGGTGCTGTATCGCATCGTGAACGCGATCGGCCGGTGGTCGATGATCGACATTTTCATGGAGTCGATCCTGGTTGCGCTGGTGCAGTTCGGCTCGGTCGTGACGATCGATCCGGGCTTCGGCGCGGTGGCGTTCGCCGCAGTGGTGATCCTCACCATGTTCGCGGCCGAGGGCTTCGACCCGCGCCTGATGTGGGACGCCGCGGCGCAACGGTTGGGCGAACCCGCGCAGATGGTCGATATAGCTCCCGCGCCGTCGCCAACCTGACGGCGCGAGAGGATGGATCTAAGCGAAGCGGCCGCCTGGGACACCAATTGGGCCTGGAGCCTGCCACTGATCGTGTTGACCGTGGTGATCCACGTGTTCGGGCTGGCGCTCATCGATCAGCGTGTGGTTCGGGTCCTCAGCGGCATCGTGGGCCGCCGCCGCTTCATTCCGCTGTTCGCGGTCGTCGTCGGTGCCGCGGCGTTGCTCGCCACGGGACTGCACGCGGGTGAAGCGGCGGTCTGGGCCGCCGCCTACCGGCTTTTGGGTGCCATGCCCGATACGAAATCGGCGATGCTTTATTCAGTCGGAGCGATGACCACCTACGGGCACGCTCCCGTTTACCTCAATCCCCATTGGGAGATGATGGGCGCCCTGGAGGCGCTGAACGGGATGCTGCTGTTCGGCCTGACCACCGCATTCCTGTTCTCGATGATCCAGAAGGTGTTGCCGGAGCACCGCCGGGGACCACGCTGATGGCCCGCGCTCTTTTCCGCCGGCGGCCCGGGCTTGCCGAATCGGCATTGCGGAATCGCCTGACCCGGAACAGTTTCTGTTCCGAGAACCCGCCACGAAGACCCTAGCGGAGACACAGGTGAACAAGCCAAGTCCTGCGCACAGCGCTGTCCGACGCCCCTGGCGCCGCGCGGCCATCTTCGCACTCTGCGCCACCGCTGCCGGCTGCGCAACGCAACCGGCGCCACCTCCCGGGTCACCGCCTCCGTCGCAGCCGGCGGGGCCGGTGTCCTTCAACGGCACCTATAATGGGCTGATGCAGCTCGTGCGGTCCAATGGCCCGGGGGTGATGTGCGGGACCCAGGACACGATGACCATTACGGTCGCCGCCAATGCGTTCCACTATATGCTCAATCAGCCGCAGGTGCGCTGGCAGCCGTTTCGGGCCTTCGACGTGGTGATCGGAGCGGACGGATCGTTTCAGCAACAGTCTGGCGCGGCCTATATCAACGGCCGCATCAGCGGCGGACACATGCAGGGCGAGATCGCCGGCGACGCCTGCGGCTATCGGTTCGAGGCAGACAGAGCGGGGACATGGTGATGCAGAGCGCGCGTCGCGGGGCCGTGATGGCCGGCTTGCTAGTGCTGTGTTCGGCCGGATTGGCCGGCCGCACGTGGGCGATGGATAGCTGCGCCGGCCAATATTCGTCGGCGCTGCTGAAAGCGCTGCCGGTGCCGAACGTGGTGGCGCTGGACCTGCGCGACAGCTCGGACACGAATGTCGCATTGGCGCGCGCGTTCACTGACGGCATGCGCGCGGCGGGCCAGCGTGTGGACGGCACGGCGACCACCAAACTGACGCTGATTTACCAGACGATTGGACAGAACAATGCGTCGAACGCTGATTCCGGGGCGCCTGGCGGCGGGTGGAGCGACTCGGCGGGCGAAAATGCTCCGGGGCTACAGGGCGGCCAGTCGGCGGCGCTGCCGGACATGCCGCGTTATGATATGTTCAGCTCAGCACCGGCGCCGCAACCGGTTATCCTGATGCTGCGCGCGCGTTTGCGCGACGCCCAGACCGACACGGTCGATTGGATCGCCACCCTGCAATGTACGCCGCAGGGCAACGACAATCGGCAGTTGGCGTACGACCTCGGCACGCTGATTGGCGCCGCCATAGGCAAGCGGATCGATCGCAGCCCGTTTTGAGTACGTGTTGCCGCGTGGATGATGCGGGTGCCGGATGCGGCGTTGGTGGACGGCGCAAGCGCTTGTCCACCCTACCCCGACCATGCGCCGCGGTTTAGCCCGAGCGGGCTACGAACTGTTCCAACCAGTGGATCGTATAGTCGCCGTCCTGGAAGCCGGGGTCGTCCACGATCCGGCGGTGCAGCGGCAGCGTGGTCTGGATGCCGAGGATCGCGAATTCGTCCAGCGCGCGCCTCAACCGGTTGATCGCGTCCGGCCGTGTCGGCGCGTGAACGATCAGCTTGGCCACCATGCTGTCGTAGTACGGCGGCACGAAATACCCGGCATACAGCGCTGAATCGACCCGCACGCCGAGCCCGCCCGGCGCATGGAAGGCGGTGATCTTGCCGGGGGTCGGGATGAAGGTGTTCGGGTCCTCGGCGGTGATCCGGCACTCGATCGCGTGACCCGAAAACGTAATGTCCTTTTGCGTGTAGCCGAGCGGCTGACCGGCCGCGATACGAATCTGCTCGCGCACCAGATCCACGTCGCAGACCATCTCGGTCACCGGATGCTCGACCTGCAAGCGGGTGTTCATCTCGATGAACGCGAACTGCCCGTCCTGATACAGGAACTCCAGCGTGCCCGCGTTGCGGTATCCCAACCGGGCGAGCCCGGCCGTCACGGTGGCGCCCAGGGCGTCCCGCTCGGGTCCGGTCAGCGCCGGGGAACCGGCCTCTTCCAACAGCTTCTGGTGCCGCCGCTGCAGCGAGCAGTCGCGCTCGCCGAAATGCACCACGTTGCCGTAGGCGTCCGCCATCACCTGCAATTCGATGTGGCGCGGCCGGTCGAGGTATTTTTCGATATAGACGGCGTCGTTGCCGAACGCGGTGCGCGCCTCGGTGCGGGCGAGGCGGAACGCATCCTCAATCTCGTCGGGGCCCTCGGCCACCTTCATGCCGCGACCGCCGCCGCCGGCCGCCGCCTTGACCAGCACCGGATAGCCGATCCGCGCCGCCACCGCCCGGGCCGTCGCCACATCGGGGACCTCGCCGTCCGACCCCGCCACGAGCGGAACATTGAGCCGGGCCATCGCCTCCTTGGCGGCGATCTTGTCACCCATCATCCGCATGTGGTCAGGCGAGGGACCGATGAAGGTCATGCCGTGCGCCTCGACCATCTCGGCGAACCGGGCATTCTCCGACAAGAACCCGTAGCCGGGATGGATCGCGTCGGCACCGGTGATCGCGGCGGCGGACAGGATCGATGGGATGTTGAGGTAGCTGTCCTTCGCGGCCGGCGGGCCGATGCAGACGCTCTCATCCGCCAGACGTACATGCATGGCTTGCGCGTCGGCCGTGGAGTGAACGGCGACGGTCGGGATGCCCAGCTCCCGGCACGCCCGCTGGATGCGGAGCGCGATTTCGCCGCGGTTCGAGATCAGGATTTTCTGAAACAATGGCTCGGTCATTCCAGAATCATGAGCGGCTCGCCGTATTCGACCGGTGAGCCGCTGGAGATCAGGATGCGCGTCAGGGTGCCGGCTTTTGGGGCCTTGATCTGGTTGAACGTCTTCATCGCCTCGATCAGCAGCAGGGTCTGGCCGGCGGCGACGCGCTGTCCGACGGTCACGAAAGCCGCGGAGTTCGGCTCCGGCGAGAGATAGGCGACGCCAACCATGGGGCTGGTCACGGCGCCCGGATGCGACGCATCGTCGATCGGCGCCGGGACGGCGACGGGGGCGGGCTTCGGCGCGGCGGCCACCGGGATGGCGGCAGCCATCGTGGCGGGCGCGCGCACCACGCGGATGCGGCTGTCCTTTTCGGCGATCTCGATCTCGGTCAGACCGGTCTCGTTCAATACGGCGGCAAGCGCGCGGATCGCTTCGGGGTCAAACGGAATGCTGGTCACGAGGCGTCCTCGATCAGGTCGGCCATGGCAGTCAGCGCCAGGGCGTAGCCCCGAATGCCAAATCCGGCAATCACCCCCACCGCCGCTTTCGACACGAAGGAGTGCTGGCGGAACTCCTCCCGCCGGTGAATGTTGGTCACATGCACCTCGACCACCGGCAGTTCGGACGCGAGCAGCGCGTCCATCAGCGCGATCGAGGTGGTGGTGTAGCCCGCCGGGTTGATAACGATCCCGGCCGCCCGGCTGCGGCATTCCTGCACCCAGGAGATCAACTCGCCCTCGCTGTTGGTCTGGCGGAAGTCGATCGCCAGGCCGAGTGCTTCCCCGGTTTCGGCGCAAAGCTGCTCCACGTCGTCCAGCGTATCGCTGCCGTAGACATGCGGTTGGCGCAGGCCCAGCATGTTCATGTTGGGGCCGTTGAGGACGGCGACCAGCGGCAGAGAGGCGGACTGCGACATCAGACGGGCGCGTAGCATAGCTGGCCGTGTCGGTCCAACCGCGTTGTCGCAAGCGTGGTGTGCCATCCCGGCAGTTTTGCCGGCGGGATGCTCTCGCGCGCATCCCCGGTCGCTCGCTTGTCCTGCGGCAGCCGCCGGACCATAGTTTTGGGCATGCCCACGGTGATGACACTGACGCTGAACGGCGAAAGCCGTTCGTTCGACGGCCCGCTGAGCGTGGCCACGCTGCTGGCTGCCCTGGGGCTCGACACGCGCAAGGTCGCGGTGGAGCGGAATGAGGCGATCGTACCCCGCTCGCGTTATGCGCAGACCTGGCTGGGCGGCGGCGATTCGCTGGAAATCGTGCATTTCATCGGGGGAGGCTGAGGATGGATGGTCTATTGCCGGCCGACGACACCTGGACGGTCGCTGGCCGCCGCTTCCGCTCCCGCCTGGTCGTCGGCACCGGCAAATATAAGGACCTGCAGGAGACGGCGGCCGCCATCGCGGCCAGCGGGGCGGAGATCGTCACCGTGGCGGTGCGCCGGGTCAACCTGTCGGACCCGAGCGCGCCGATGCTGCAGGATCACGTCGATCCGAAGAAATACACCTACCTGCCCAACACGGCGGGCTGCCATACCGCCAAGGACGCGGTCCGCACGCTGCGCCTGGCACGGGAAGCCGGCGGCTGGAACCTGGTGAAGCTGGAGGTGCTGGGGCCGCCGCCCACGTTGTACCCGGACATGCCGGCGACGTTCGAGGCAGCCGAGGCGCTGGTCAAGGACGGGTTCGAGGTGATGGTCTACTGCGCCGACGACCCGGTGGCGGCCAAGCGGCTGGAGCAGATGGGCTGCGTGGCGATCATGCCGCTGGGGGCGCCGATCGGCTCCGGGCTCGGGATCCAGAACGCCGCGATGATCTGGATGCTGCGCGAACAGACCACCTTGCCGTTTCTCGTGGATGCCGGCGTGGGGACCGCGTCGGATGCGGCGATCGCGATGGAGTTGGGCTGCGACGCCGTGCTGTTGAATTCGGCCATCGCGCACGCGAGGGACCCGGTGACGATGGCGCGCGCCATGAAACATGCGGTGGAGGCGGGGCGGTTGGCCTATCTGGCGGGCCGGATGCCGCGCCGCCTGGGCGCCGATCCATCAAGCCCGCTGACCGGTCTGATTCGCTAGCGCTGCCGACCGTGCCCGCCGCTCCCGCTGGCGCGAGAGCGGCGGTTCACCGTCGTGGCTGATCAGGCGGCAAGGCGCCGCGGGAGGTCCGCGTCGCGCAGAATGTACGTCGTGGCGCAGCGCTCCTCCAGCTGCACCTCCAGCATCAACGATGCTGCCGTCGGGTCGAGTGGCAGCGCGGCATCGCCCTCGGTCCAGCGCCATACCGTCGCGCCGGCACGCTCGGCCGCGTGCCAGCCACGGCTCAACATCGGGTGGTCCACGGGGATCTCGCGATGCCCGGTGGCCGATCGGACCGTGATCCGGGCCACCGCCACGCCAAGCCGACGCCGATCGTCGGTATACGGCGCCAGGTCGGCCGGAACGGCGAACCGCGACGCCAGCCGGACCGAATGTGCCCCTGGCGGTAGGACAAACACGTGCCGCCCGGCCTCGACCGCGACCGGCCGGATCGTCTTGCCATCCGCCACAACGTGGAGGTCAGCGTCCTTGGTGGTCTGCACCACCGGCGGCACGTGTCCCAGCGCCTCAGCCCGCGCGGCCACGCGGTGCCAGAGCGATTCCAGCTCGGCCGGATCGGACGCAAGCGGTGCGCAGGCTTCGGCCCAGGCGGGATGCCCGGCGTTCACAGCAAATTCCGGATGCAGCACGGTCGCCCGGCCCGCGTCGGAGAAGAAGCCGCGGTTGCTGGTGTCGAGGTAGCTTTCGGCGGCCAGGCCCTCGGCGAGGATAACCGAGTGCCGATCCAGCTCGATGTGGTGGTAGGTGACCGTGCTGATGGACCGCTCGTTCACGATGGTCATGCCGTTAACCAGCAGCTTCGCCGGAACCAGCTTGCCGTCGACGAACAGGCAGTGGTCCGGGGAAACCAGCAGGTCGCGCCCCGGCAGGCCTTCGCCGAAGGCACCCGTGCGGATGCGGACCGGCGCGGCAAGCTCGGGTCGTGGGTGGGCGGCGACATCCAGGCGACGGGGCGCAGGACTTCCGCGCCGTCTTCCAGCGTGACGACCCGATCGCCGGCGCCGATGTCTTCCACCGCGACCTCGCCGCGCTCCGTCCGGATGCGCGTGCCGGTCACGAAGCAGACCAACTCGACGTAGCCATACGAGTTGCCGTTGAACGTTTCGGTCCCAGTGGTGAATGTGCTGCCCGCGGAGTTCGTGAAGTCGGCGAGCGTGTATGTTCCGCTGGAGGTGCTTACGGTCAGCGTGTCGCCGGACAGCGTGACGCTGCTGATCGTCGAGACACCCCGGAATGCAAGCTTATCGCCAACGGCGAAGCCGTTGAACGTGTTCACCAGGGTTGTGGCCGCGTTGTCGAGGAAGAGATTGTCGCTTCCGGCGGTCCCGAAGTCGAGCGTCGTCAGCGCGAAACCATTGCCCAACTCGACGTTGCTGCCGGCGAGCGTGAAGGTCGCCGGGCCGAGCACGTTTCCAAGGATGACCGCCGTCCCGCCGCTGCCGACGTCGAACGCGCCGGTGACGCTGGTATCGAACGTCGCCGTCCCACCGGTGATATCGACCGTTCCACCGCTCGAGAGATCCGAGCCCAGCGTGAACGCACCGCCAGTGACGTTGAGTGTGCTGTTGGCGCTGAGGGTCCCCGTACCGCCAATCGTGGTGTTGGCGTCGGTGTAGAAATCGCTGTAGCCCATGAGGGTCAGGGTGCCGGTCGCCGACAGCGTGCCGCCGATGTTGAATATGGTGTTGTGGACCGTTGTCGTCCCGGCGAGCGCGGACAGGTCGCCCGTGATTGTGACCGTCCCCAGAAGGTTTTCCAGGGCGGCGCCGTTGGTCACACTCAGCGGGCCGGAGACCGTGAGGGTGTCGCCGAGGCCGACGGAAACGGTCGGGCCGCTGGCAATAGCAAGGCTTCCAGCGGCGCTGATCCCGTTGATCGTCACGGTGTAGGTGCCGCCTTGGATCGTCGCGGCCACCGACGAGTTCGGGATGCCGTTGGTCCAGTTAGCGGGGGTGTTCCATGAGCCGTTAGCCCCAAGGCTCCACGTTGTCGTTGTACCAGACATCTCACCGCTCCTTGCGAATGGCCATGGATCAGCCGGAAACCAAACTTAGCCTCCGCCCAAGCACCCTCCGCACGCGGTTCGGGTTCGCCCAGCCGTGATCGGATCGTGAAGGAGGGACAGCGGGCGGTCAACCGAAAAGCGAATAAAATGGCAATGGGAGATCATTGCCGGCTTGATCGAGTGGCCCGCCGATCGGGCTGGGCAACGTCACCGGCTGACTAGAGGCGTCATTCTGACTGG
>Ga0302320_10004821_pt1 | contig 30453 bp, 22 predicted proteins | sample Bog_T0_3_FD_202130 | JGI IMG/M metagenome (GOLD analysis project Ga0302320, IMG submission 202130) | Peat permafrost microbial communities from Stordalen Mire near Abisko, Sweden - Bog_T0_3 | ecosystem: Environmental > Terrestrial > Soil > Wetlands > Peat | place: Sweden: Abisko, Stordalen Mire... | reverse complement strand
CGATGATCGGACCATCGTGGACGATGATCGGACCATCGTGGACGATGATCGGACCATCGTGGACGATGATCGGACCATCGTGGACGATGATCGGACCATCGTGGACGAAGGTCGGACCATCGTGGACGATGATCGGACCATCGTGGACGATGATCGGACCATCGTGGACGAAGGTCGGACCTTCGTCGGAGCCGATCGGTCCCCGGCTCCAGGCTCGGATTCCGACTCGACGTGAGGCGAGTGGACCGGTCTGGCGTTGCGAGGGTACTCTCGCAGTCGCCTGATGAACGCCGCCCACGCCTCCACGGCTTCGGAGCGCGAAGACCAGCTCGCGAAGGTCTCGTTCTTCGATGGCCTCACCCGCGAGGCGCTCTCGCTCATCGCGCAGGTCACGACCGAAGAGTCGCACGCGCTCGGGACACGGATCTTCCAGTACGGGGATCCGGGCGACAAGCTGTTCATCATCCTCGAAGGCAAAGTGCGCATCTCGCGCGAGGTCGCGGGGATGGGCGAAGAGGCGCTTGCCGTGCTCGCCGCGGGGCAGGTGTTCGGCGAGATGGCGCTGCTGGACGAAGCGCCCCGATCGGCCGACGCGCGCGCGCACGAGCGCTGCAGACTGCTCGTCATCACGAAGGACGCGTTCGAGGACCTGCTCTTCATGCACAAGGACCTCGCCTACGAGGTCCTCTGGGCGTGCGTTCGCATGCTGAGCACGCGCCTCCGCGAGACGAACGACAAGCTGACGTTCCTCTCCACGAGCGTGAAGTTCTGATGCGCGTGCGGTTCGCGTTTCTCGTGGCCGTCGCGTTCGTCGTCTTGGCCGCGTGTGGTGGTGCACCCCCCGTCCCCACGGCGAGCGCGCCCGCCGCGCAAGGGGGGCCGACCGCGAACGGCACGGCCACGCTGGGCGACGACGGCTTCCGCGGGCCGATGAAGGCGCCGCTGGCGACGACCGCCATGGCCGACGAGCTCAAAGCGATCGGCCTCGACGTCGCCGCCCTCCCGCCGCTCGACCAGCTCCCCCCCGCCCAGCTGCGCAAGGTGATGAAGACGTTCACCAAGGCGCTCGGCGTGCGCTGCGGCGACTGCCACGTCGAGGCGGACTTCGGCGCCCCGACGCCGCGCAAGGCCATCGCCGCCAACATGTGGACCCACTTCGTGCGCGACGTCTCGATGGCGAACGGCGCCCCCGTGTATTGCGACTCCTGCCATCAGGGGAAGCTCACCCCCCTGCTCGACCGTCACGACAAGAAAGCCCTCAGCAACTGGATGGAGCAGAACTTCGAGGACGGCCTCAAACTGAAGAGCGGCGCGAAAAACAGCTGCGAGGCGTGCCACGGGGAGCCGTTCGAGAGCCATTTCCTGAAGAAATGGGCCGGCTCAGCCACGGCCGCGCCCGCCTCCAGGTGACTCGCGCATCGAATGGTCATGGCGATTCTTTTGACGGCGTGCGCGTTCGTTCAGTAATGTACAAGGGCCATGCAAGGTCTGACTCAGCGCCAGCAGATGGTCCTCGACTACATCCGCCAGTCGATCTCCGACCGCGGATACCCCCCCACGCTCCGCGAAATCGGAGCGCGCATGGGCATCCGCTCGACCAACGGGGTCAACGACCACCTCCGCGCCCTCGAGCGTAAGGGGTACCTCACGCGCGAAGACATGAAATCCCGCGCGCTTCGCCCCACCGGGCTGGGCGTCGAAGGGCAGCCGAACGTCGTGCCGATGGCACCGGCGAACGACGACGATCTGGTCGAAGTGCAGGTGCTGGGGCGCGTCGCCGCCGGGCTCCCGCTCTTCGCCGAAGAGCACGTGATCGACACCGTGCGGATCGACCGTGGCCTCCTGAAGGGGGGGCGCGAGGTCTTCGGGCTCCGCGTGACGGGCGATTCGATGATCGACGCCGGCATCCTCAGCGGCGACTACATCTTCGTCCGGAAGCAGCTCACCGCGCAGCGCGGCGAGATCGTCGTCGCCCTCATCGGCGACGAGGCGACGGTGAAGTACTTCTACCCGGAGAAGGACTACGTCCGCTTCCAGCCCGCGAACAAGACCATGGCCCCCATCCTGGTGCGCGCGATGGACTTCAAGCCGACGATGCTGCTCGGCGTGGTCGTCGGCGTCTTCCGGCGCATCTGAGCGCATCTGATCCCGAGGGCCCAAGTGGTTGTTGACCCCGCCGGAGCGCGGGCGATACCGTCACTCAGCGTGATGCGGACCCGTCTGATCGCGTCGTCCCTGCTGGTCGCATGCCTCGCGTGCGTGCAGGGTTGCGGCGGTGTGCTCTATGCGGCGTCGGTGAACGGCGCGTCGGCGCGGCTCGAAGAGGCGCGCGAGATCGGCGCCGAGCAGCTGGCACCGTACGAGTACTACTACGCGAAGGCGCACCTCGAGCAGGCGCAGGTCGAGGCGAGCCAGGCGAACTACGGTGACGCCACCAGCTTCGCCGACACGGCTGACCAATACGCGGGTAAGGCCATCGACCTCGCGCAGTCGGCGCACAAGGCAGCAGGCCGCGAATGACCACCTGGTTCGGGCGACGCGCGTCGCACCTGGCGTCGGCCGCGCTCGCCGTGGTCGTCGTGCTCGCGCAGGCGGGCTGCTCGCAGGGGCCGGTCCTGCGCGGACGGGTGAAGGGGCTGGAGTCCGTCGTCGATCAGGCCGAGAAGAACGGCGCGATGAAGTGCGCGCCGCGCGAGCTGGCGATCGCGCGCTCGCAGCTGGAGTTCGCGAGCGTCGATCTGAGCCAGGGGGAGATGTCCGCGGCACGGGCCCACCTCGACATCGCCGAGCCGAACGCGCAGTCCGCGCTGGCCGAGAGCCCCCCGGACAAATGCTCCGAACGCGGCTTCGTCGAGCTTCCGAACGACCGCGACGGCGACGGCTACCCCGACACCGACGACGCCTGCCCCGACCAGCCCGAGACCTGGAACGGCTACGACGACAACGACGGCTGCCCGGACGACCCGGACACCGACAACGACCGCGTCCCCGATTCCCACGACTCCTGCCTGCTCGAGCCCGAAGACCACGACGGCTACCTCGACGACGACGGCTGCCCCGACCTCGACAACGACGCCGACGGCATCCCCGACTCGGTCGACAAGTGCCCGAACCAGGCCGAGGACATCGACGGCTGGCAAGACGAGGACGGCTGCCCCGACCCCGACAACGACTCCGACACGGTCCTCGACCTGGACGACTTCTGCCCGAACACCCCAGGCCCGCCCGGCGGCGACCGTCCGGGGTGCCCGAAGAAGAACCAGCTCGTCGTCGTGACGGCGAGCGAGATCCGCATTCTTCAGCAGATCCAGTTCGCCACCGGCAAGGCGACGATCGTGCCGCCCCCCAAGAGCAACTCGTTCAAGATCCTCGACGCGGTCGTGGACATCCTGAAGGAGTACCCGAAGGTCTCCCTCGAGGTTCAGGGGCACACGGACAACGTGGGCGACAACGCCTTCAACATGAAGCTGTCGCAGGCCCGCGCCGACACCGTGCGCAGGTACCTCATCGGGCACGGCGTGGCCTCGACGCGCCTCGTCTCGAAGGGGTACGGCCCCACGCAGCCCATCGTGCCAAACAGCAGCGACACGAACCGCGCCGTGAACAGGCGTGTTCAGTTCATCCGGACCGAGTCGCGGACGCCCTAGCGCAGGCGTTCATTGATTGGGTCAGCTCTCGGACGCGACCCTCACCCCCAGCCCCCTCTCCCACAAGGGGAGAGGGGGAGCACGGCGCTTCTACTCCCCTCTCCCCTTGTGGGAGAGGGGCCGGGGGTGAGGGTTCGCGGGGCAAGACGGATCCGTCCAATCGACGTTTGCCCTAGTTCGCGGCGCGCGCCTCTTCGATCGCGAGCCGCGTCCAGCGCGGCACGATGTAGTCGCTGAGCGCGAGCGACAGGAGGCGCAGCTGGTCCATGTGGTCCTTCGGACCGTCGCCGCGGTAGCCGCGGAGGTGGAGGTTGCCGGCGTCGGCGTGCGAGCGCTCGATCATCCCGAACGCGTTCTTCTTCTCTTCCTCGACGCGCGGCACGCTCACCGACGCGAGGAGCAGATCGGTCATCTGCGTCGTGCTCGCGTACGTCGGCGGGACGACCGACGAGTGCGTGACGATCATCGTCTTGTTCCCGGCGACCGCGTCGTGCGCGAACTTCTCGAAGATGGCGATCGCCTTCTCCTCGGGCCTGCCGCCGATGAGGCTCGCGTGCAAGCCGTCGAGCAGGACCACCGTGTCGACCTTGTCGTAGTACCAGTCGTTCGAGATCACCTGGCCGACCGCCGCGTAGCCCGCGCTGAAGCCGAGGAGCGCGACCCGTCGCGAGTGCGTCGCGCCGACGCGCTTGATCACTTCGTCGAGCATCGCGCCGAAGACGCTCGTGTCGGAGAGCATCAGCTTGTACGGCGTGTTGCCGACGCCCGGGAGCGTCACGCCCACGATGACCGCGTTGAGACCGCTCGTGCGCCAGTCGGCGTCCGCCAGCTCCGAGCCGTGGAAGTGAAACGCGATGTCGACCCCGCCGTCCTTCGTCACGAAGTCCTGCTTGGGCGTCATGTAGTGCCAGCCGCCGTCGAGCGGCTTCCAGTCGCCGTACTCCACGCCCGCGCGAAGCTTCGCGTAGACCTCGTCGTCGACGGACACGGCCGCTCTTCGCGAGAGGGCGGGAGCGCTCGACTCGGCTCGCGTGAGCGTCGGCGACGAGGGGGCGCGCGTCGTCGTACGAACGACGGGCGGCAGTGAGCACGCAGCGCAGGCCACTGCGAGCGCGAGAACGCGGAGATCCCCCAGTCCTCGCGCCTTCAGACGCGAATCCCGGGCGCCGGATGACGTGCGCACAGCTCCTTCACCTCGGCCGCGACCTTCGCGAGCACGCTCTCGTCGGCGGGCGACTTCACGACGCGCTCGGTCCACTCGGCGAGCTTCACCATCGCCTCTTTCCCCATCCCGCGCGACGTGACCGCCGGCGTCCCGATGCGGAGGCCCGACGGGTCGAACGGCTTTCGCGGGTCGAACGGCACCGCATTGTAATTCAGCACGATCCCCGCTTTGTCGAGCGCCTGCGCGGCGACCTTGCCGGTGACCTGCTTGTTCGTGAGATCGACGAGCAAGAGGTGGTTGTCGGTGCCACCGGTGACCAGATCGAACCCGCGCTTCATCAGCTCTTCGCCGAGGGTCTTCGCGTTCTCGACCACGGCGCGCGCGTACGTGACGAACTCGGGCGTACCGGCCTCGAGCGCGGCGACCGCGATCGCGGCCGTCGTGTTGTTGTGCGGTCCCCCCTGCAGCCCGGGGAAGACGGCCTTGTCGATGGCCGCGGCGTGCTCCTTCTTGCAGAGAATCATGCCGCCGCGCGGGCCACGGAACGTCTTGTGCGTCGTCGAGGTCACGACGTCGGCGATGCCCACCGGCGACGGGTGCACGCCGGCGATGACGAGCCCGGAGATGTGCGCGATGTCGGCCGCGAGCTTCGCGCCCACCTCGTCGGCGATCTCACGGAACGCCTTCCAGTCGAGCGTGCGCGGGTAGGCCGTCGTCCCGGCCCAGATCAGCTTCGGCTTGTGCTCCTTGGCGAGCGTGCGCACTTCGTCCATGTCGATGCGCTTGTCGCTGCGCCGCACGCCGTACGGGACGCTCTTGAAGTACTTCCCCGTGATCGACACGCCGTGTCCGTGCGTGAGGTGCCCGCCGGCCGCGAGCCCCAGCCCCATGACCATGTCGCCGGCGTTGAGGAACGCGAGGTAGACCGCGAGGTTCGCCGGGCTCCCGGAGTACGGCTGGACGTTCACGTGGAGGTCGGCGCCGCCACCAAACAGCGCGGCCACGCGCGCGATGGCCAGCTCCTCGACCTTGTCGATGACCGCTTGCCCCTCGTAGTACCGCTTGTGCGCGTACCCCTCGCTGTACTTGTTCGTCAGGCAGGAGCCGCTGGCCTCCATGACGGCGCGCGAGGCGTAGTTCTCGCTGGCGATCAGGCGCAACGATTCGTGCTCCCGCAGGTTCTCTTCGGCGATGAGCTTCGCGATGGCGGGGTCGCGGTCGGCGAGGGACGGGTCGAGCGTGGGGGACATGTGGTCGGGTTTTAGTGGTATGGGGGAGCCATGTCGAGACACGCGGGCGCTCGAGCCGTCAGCGCGGCTCTTCTCGCGGCGCTCGTGCTCGCGGCGCCCGGCGCGCGCGCGCAGCTCACGAAGACGGGAGACGCGCAGCACGCAGCCGATCCGTCGATGGACGTGCGCACGACACGCTCGGGTCTCGTCGTGAGCGTCGTCCTGGGCTTCGGCGTGGCGGGAGCCTCGGGGTACCCGAACAACTACAGCCAGATCGGCGACCCCAACTATTACTCGTCGAGCAACCTCATGCTCGGCACGGGCAGCGCGCTGTTCATCGGCGGCGCGCTGGCCGACTGGATCAACTTCGGGTTCTGGTTCGGCAGCCAGCGGTTCCACAGCCGCGACTGGCAATCGACCGGCAGCGGCGGCGGCTTCCGCGTCGAGGTGTTTCCGCTGTTCGCGCTGTACCCCACGCTGAAGAACCTGGCCGTGGAGGCGCAGTTCGGTCTCGGCGGCACGTCGCTCCAGGCGCTCGGCGGCGACTACCCGAAGGCCAGCGGCACCCAGTCGTTCATCGGCATCGGCAGCTTCTACGAGTTCACTCTGTTCCATGCGCTTGGCGGCCACGGCGTCCTGGGGCCCGAGCTCGAGTACGACAACGTCTATTCGACGGCGATCGCGCGTGGCTCGGGCATCCTCGGCCTTCGATTCGCCTTCTACGGCGGCATGTGAGCCGCGGTGATACCCTCGGCGCGGTGAATCCCAGTGACCCCTTCGGCCTCATCGGCCAGGTGCTCGACGGGCAGTTCCGCGTCGACAAGTTCGTCGGCGAGGGGGGATTCAGCATCGTCTACCGGGGCCACCACGCGGGCCTCGACGAGCCGATCGCGATCAAGTGCCTGAAGCTGCCGACGACGCTCGGTACGGCGCTCGTCGATTCGTTCATCCGCAAGTTCAAGGACGAGAGCCGCCTCCACTACCGCCTGTCGCAGGGGAGCCTCGCCATCGCGCGGAGCATCGGCAGCGGCACGACGATGTCGTCGACGACCAGCGCCCTGGTTCCCTACATGGTGCTCGAGTGGCTCGACGGGCGCTCGCTGGCCCAGGACTTCGAGGTGCGCCGGGTGCAGGGGGGAGAGGGGCGCCCGCTCGCCGAGGTCGTGAAGCTGTTCGATTCGGCGGCGCAAGGGCTGGCGTTCGCGCACGCGCAGGGGGTCATCCATCGCGACATCAACCCCGGCAACCTGTTCCTGGCCGAGACGCGCCAAGGTTCGATGATGAAGGTCCTCGATTTCGGAGTCGCCAAGGTCATCAGCGACCACGCGCTCGAGCTCGGGCCGCGCGCGCAGACCATCGGGCACATCCGGATCTTCGCTCCGGCGTACGGGTCGCCCGAGCAGTTCGACGACTCGATCGGCAAGATCGGCCCCGCGTCGGACGTGTACTCGTTCGCGCTCATCGTGCTGGAAGCGCTGCGCGACCGGTCCGTGCGCGAAGGGGAGCACCTGGGCGAGTTCGCGATGATGGCGCTCGATCCGAACCTCCGGCCGACGCCGCGCGCGCTCGGAGTGCCGGTGGGGGACGCCGTGGAGGCGGCCTTCGCCAAGGCGACGGCGCTGAGCCCCGCGGACCGGCCGAGCGACGCCGGGCAGTTCTGGGGCTCGCTGAAGCACGCGATCCGCGAGGACGCGAGCTCGGGCTGCGCGCCGCACGCGGATGCGGTCGCGGCCCCCGCGACGTGGAAGCTGCATTCGCCGGCGGCAGGGCAGGCGCCCCCCGATCGTCCCGTCACCGCCGACATGCCCGCGCCCGTCGTCGAGGTGTCGCGACCGGGGAGCGGCGCCCCCGGGCCGATGAACCCGTCGCAGTCGCAAATCGCTCGCGAGACGGTGCGCATGCACACGCCTCCACCGGCCGATCTGGTCGCGCAGGTGCAGTCCGCGGCCGCGGCGCTCGGGGCGACACCGCTCAGCAAGGCGACCGTCATCATGGGGCAGCAGACGCAGCCGATCCTCACGCCGGTGCCGCCGACGTTCCGGAACGACGCGCCGGCGAACGCGGGGCTCGCCAAGACGGCCGCGATGAACGTCGTCCCTTCGCCCATGGCGTCGCCGTTCGCGCGGAGCCAGGACGTTCCGCCTCAGGCCGCCGGGGCGGTCGGCGTCTCCACGTTCGCGATGAGCACGGACGAGAAGCAGCAAGCAGCCATCGACGGCGTTCGTGCGGCGTACGGGAGCGTTCCGGTCCCTCCGCCCCCGCCCCCTCCGGTGTTCGGTGCTCCTTCACCCGCCGCGCCGGTGGAGACTCCCGCCGTGCCGCTCGCCGAGCCGGACCCGCAACGAACGGCGCAAACCGTGGCGCCGCCCAAGGGGCCCGGCGGGAAGGGGAAGTGGATCGCGCTCGGCGTCGTGGCCGTGCTCGTCCTCGCCGCACTTGCGGTCGTCGCCTGGTTCCAGATGCACCCCGCCGCCGCTCCGAGCAGCGCGGCTCCGGCTGTGAGTGCGAGCGCCCCCGTCGCCTCCGCCACCCCGTCCGCTCACCCGAACGTGCCCCCTCGGCCCACGGCCCCCTCGGCCACGCCCCCGACGCCTCACCACCACCCCTGAACGAGCTTTGAACGATGAGCGACCACAAATCGAAAGAGCTGTTTGACCGCGCGCGACGAGTGATTCCCGGCGGCGTGAACAGCCCCGTACGCGCGTTCCGGTCCGTCGGCGGTTCTCCCGTGTTCGTGGATCGCGCGAGCGGCGCGTACCTCTGGGGCGCTGACGGCACGCAGTACACGGACTACGTCGGCTCGTGGGGGCCGATGATCCTCGGTCACGCCCACCCCGACGTGATTGCCGCCATCGTCCACGCGGCAGCCCGCGGTACGAGCTACGGCGCCCCCACCGAGCTGGAGGTGAAGTACGCCGAGGCGCTCATCGCGATCTATCCGTCGATGGAGATGGTGCGCGCCGTGTCGAGCGGCACCGAGGCGACGATGGCGGCCATCCGCGTCGCGCGTGGCTTCACCGGGCGCGACGTCATCGTGAAGTTCGAGGGGTGCTACCACGGCCACGCCGACTTCCTCCTCGTCAAGGCGGGCTCGGGCGCGATGACGCTCGGCATCCCCGATTCGGCCGGTGTCCCGGCGAGCGCGGCGCAGAACACGACGACGCTGCCGTACAACGACATCCCCGCGCTCCGGGCGCTCTTCGCGTCGCGCGGACCGAACATCGCGGCGGTCATCGTGGAGCCGGTCGTCGGCAACATGGGGCTCGTGCCACCGGACCCTGGGTTCCTGGAGGCCATCGTCGAGCAGTGCAAGACGCACGGCGCGGTCTCGATCTTCGACGAAGTGATGACCGGCTGCCGCGTCGCGCGCGGCGGGATGCAGGCGCGCTCGGGGGTCATTCCCGACATGACGTGCCTCGGGAAGATCGTCGGCGGCGGTCTGCCGCTGGCGGCGTACGGCGGCAAGCGCGAGATCATGGAGCGCGTGGCTCCGCTCGGGCCGGTGTACCAGGCCGGGACGCTGAGCGGGAACCCGGTGGCCGTGAGCGCCGCGCTCGCGACGATCGAGCGCCTCGACCGTGGCCTCTACGCGCGCCTGGAGTCGCTGGCGGCGCGCCTCGAAGAGGGGTTCGGCGCGGCGCTGGAGAAGCACCGCGTCGAAGGGTGCATCCAGCGCGTCGGCTCGATGTTCACGCTCTTCTTCGCCAAGGGTCCCATCCGCAACTACGACGACGCCAAGCGCTCCGACACCGATCGCTTCGCGCGATGGCACGGCGCGATGCTCGCGCGCGGGCAGTACTGGCCGCCGTCGCAGTTCGAGGCCGCGTTCATCAGCGGCGCGCACACCGAGAGCGACATCGACGCGACGATTGCCGCGTGCGACGCCGCCCTCGCTCCGCCGCGCTAAGTCAGCGATCGCGATTCTCGAACACTTCACCCGCGACCCTCACCCCCCTAGCGTTTCCCACGACGCTCACGTCCCCCTCTCCCACGAGGGGAGAGTGGGTCGATCGCCGCGTTTTCTCCCCCTCTCCCCTCGTGGGAGAGAGGGGGCGCGCGTGCCCCGCTCGTGAAGCTGGCGGGGGTGAGGGTCGCGCAGAACGGCGTGAGCCTTGATCGAGCATCACGCTCCCTGATTTAGCCGCGCTCGCTCAGTTCGTCGATTCCTTCTTCGACCCGATCGCGGCCTGCGCGGCAGCCAGCCGCGCGACCGCGACGCGGAACGGCGAGCAGCTCACGTAGTCGAGCCCGACGCTCTGGAAGAACTCGATGCTCGACGGGTCGCCCCCGTGCTCGCCGCAGATGCCGAGCTTCAGCGCCGGGCGCGCCTTCCGCCCGCGCTCGATCGCCGTCTTCACCAGGTACCCGACCCCCTCGCGATCGAGCGAGACGAACGGATCCTTCGGCAGGATCCCCGACTCGACGTACGCCGGAAGGAACTTCCCTGCGTCGTCGCGCGACAGCCCGAGCGTGGCCTGGGTGAGGTCGTTGGTACCGAACGAGAAGAACTCCGCCTCGAGCGCCAGCTCCCCCGCCATGATGGCCGCGCGCGGCAGCTCGATCATCGTGCCGAAGGTGAACGGCACCGGCTCCTTGTCCCCCTTCTCGCCGAAGACTTCCTTCGAGACCTTGTCCACGATCGCGCGCATGCGCGTCAGCTCGGCCTGCGTCATCGCCAGCGGGATCATGATCTCGGGATGGACCGTGCTGCGATCCTTCGCCGTCCGCGCGACGATCTGCGCCGCCTCGAGGATGGCGCGCACCTGCATCTCGTAGATCTCGGGGTAGGTAATTGCGAGCCGAACGCCGCGGTGCCCGAGCATCGGGTTGAACTCGTGCAGGTCTTCGGTCCGCTTTTCGAGCTTGTCCACCGGCACGCTCATGACCATCGAGAGGTGCTCGAGCTGTTTCACGTCGTTCGGGAGGAACTCGTGCAGCGGCGGGTCGAGCAGCCGGATCGTCACCGGCAGGCCGGTCATCTCGCGGAAGATGCCGACGAAGTCCTCGCGCTGAAAGGGGAGGAGCTTGTCGAGGGCGCGCTTCCGGTGGTCGGCGTCGTCCGAGAGGATCATCTCGCGCATGATCGGGATGCGGTCCTCTTCGAAGAACATGTGCTCGGTACGGCACAGCCCGATGCCTTCGGCGCCGAACGCGCGCGCCGTGCGGGCGTCGAGCGGGGTGTCCGCGTTGGCGCGCACGCGCATGGTGCGGGCGGCGTCGGCCCACGACATCAGCTCGCCGAACTCGCCCGAGAGCGCGGCGCTCACCGTGGGAACGGCCCCCTCGAACACCTGACCGGAGCCGCCGTCGAGCGTGATGATGTCGCCCTTCTTCAGCGTGACCGTGTCCTTGGCCGTGCCGCGGTCGTCGTAGACCGTGATGGTCATCGTCTGCTGCTCGTAGTTCACCGCGATCGCGCTGGTCCCCGCGACGCACGGCTTCCCCATGCCGCGCGCGACCACGGCGGCGTGGCTCGTCATCCCGCCGCGCGCCGTGAGCACTCCACGCGCCGCCTTCATCCCGTGGATGTCCTCGGGTGACGTCTCGATGCGCACGAGGATCACGGGCTTCCCTTGTCCTGCGCGGCGCTCGGCCTCGTCGGCGCTGAACACGATGTGCCCGCTGGCCGCGCCCGGGCTCGCCCCCAGGCCGCGCGCGAGGAGGTGCTTCGGCGCGTTCGGATCGATCGTCGGGTGGAGCAGCTGGTCGAGCGCGCCGGCGTCGACGCGCGTGATCGCCTCTTCCTTCGTGAGGATCCCCGCCTTTACCATCTCGACCGCCACCCGCACGGCCGCGCGCCCGGTCCGCTTCGCGTTGCGGCACTGGAGCATGTAGAGCTTGCCGCCCTGGATCGTGAACTCGAGATCCTGCATGTCGCGGAAGTGCGACTCGAGCTTCGCGCAGATCGCGTTTAGCTCCTTGAAGGCCTCCGGCATGCGGTGCTCGAGCGAGTCCTTCTCCTGCCCGCGGTTCGCCAGGATCGGCATCGGCGTACGGATGCCGGCGACGACGTCTTCCCCTTGCGCGTTCGGGAGCCACTCACCGTACAGGCGCTTCTCGCCCGTCGACGGGTCGCGCGTGAAGGCGACGCCGGTGGCGCTCGTGTCGCCGAGGTTCCCGAACACCATCGCCTGGACGTTGCACGCCGTGCCCCACGAATCGGGGATGTCGTGCATCCGGCGGTACACGACCGCGCGATGGTTCCCCCACGAGCCGAACACCGCGTCGATGGCGCCGAGCAGCTGCGCCCGCGGATCGCTCGGGAAGTCCTTCCCGGTCTCCTTCTTCACGATGGCCTTGAACGCCACGACGAGCTGCTTCAGGTCGTCGGCGGGGAGGTCCGAGTCCGGGACACGGCGCTTCAGCTCTTCGCTGTTCATCCGCGAGGCGTCGATCCCCTTGCCCTTCGCGGCGCGCGCCCGCGCTTCGTCGAGCACGTGGTCGAAGTGGTCCTTCTTCACGCCGAGCGCGACGTCCGAGTACATCGCGACGAAGCGACGGTAGGCGTCGTACGCGAAGCGCGGGTTCTGCGTCCTCTTCGCCAGCCCCTCGGCCGTCGCGTCGTTCAGCCCGAGGTTGAGGATCGTGTCCATCATCCCCGGCATCGACGCCCGGCCCCCCGAGCGCACGCTCACCAGCAGCGGGTTCGACGGATCGCCGAACGTCATCCCGACGCTCTTCTCGATGCGCGCGAGCGCAAGGTTCACCTCTTGCTCTACCTCGCGGGGGAGCGTGTGCGCCTGCTGGTGCGCGCCGCACACCTCGGTCGAGATCGTGAAGCCGGGGGGGACCGGGAGGCCGAGGCTCGTCATCTCCGCAAGGCCGCCTCCCTTGCCGCCGAGTAGATCGCGACGCTTCGGGTCGCCCTCTGCCTTGCCGTCGCCGAAGAAGAACACTGCTTTGGACATGGGATTCCCCGGGTGTGGACCCTGCCGGCTCGGGAGCGCGGCGGCGGGCGCGTTGAACGCGCGGACTCTAGACGCGAAGGGCTATCGGGTCGAGACCGCTCGTACCTCGCCGGCGTCGTGCTCCCACTCGTAGCCCAGGATGATTTTCGCCACGAAACCGTTGCTGGCCGCCGTCAGACCTTCGCCGACGCCGGCGTTCAGCTCGAAGTGCGGGATCGAGAGCAAATCGGCCGCCTCGTACAGGTAGTGCTCCTCCTGGCGCAGCGGGACGAAGCCCGAGATGGGGCCGAGGTCGGCGTAGTACTCGAAGCCCAAGGCGAGCTCGTCCGCGATCTTCACCTTGGCCATCCCGGCGGGTTGAAACGTCGGCCCCTGGCTGGCGTCGGGCCCCGCGAACGAGAGGTCGACGATGGGGTTCACCGCGAAGAGCCAGCGCTCGTTCTCCCAGGCGACGATCGGGCGAATCTCGCCCCCCCAGCGATTGCGGTCGTACGTGCTCGGTAGCAGCGACACCTCCAGGTTCACCCCGAGTCGCAGGTGCGGCTGCCACCCCTTCGGCGTGACGAACTTCGAGCGCAGCTTCACCCCCGCGTAGTCGAACGTCCCATCCCCCCGCAGCGCCGTCTCGAAGTACCCCCCCAGCTCCCAGAACGGCGTGAGCCCGAGCGAAGGCTCCAGCGTGAAGTGGCTCTGGTGGTTCTGCGGGAGCTCCGGCGAGGCGGCCGTCGTCAGCCCCGAGAATACGCGGTTCACGTGCAGCTCGAGCCCCGGCGCGCCCGGATCGTTCGCCGTGCCGTCGTAGACCTGGATCTCGAACGGATCGATCGCCCGCGCGCGCGGCGATGCCAGCACGAGCGCCAGCGCCAGGAGCGACGCGCGACGCTTCACGCGGTCCTCACGCCGCCCCGCCCAGCTTCGCGAAGTCCGCGATGCGCAGCATGCACGTGGCTCCGTACGAGAGCAGCTCCAGGCGCTTCGGCGTGAGCGGATCGCTCGGGTCGTTCACCAGCGTCCGCACGAAGACGTCGTCGATCTTCTGCGCGAGCTCCTCGGCGATGGACAGCGCGGCCCGCACGCCCTCCTCCGTTTGCAGCGCGTGCGTCGCTTCGTGCATCTGGTGGACGACGGCGTGGATCGTCGCGTCGTCGGGCTTGGTGAAGTCTTCGGCCACGTGGAATTGCGGAGCGTGCTCCTTGCTGATCCCGTGGAGGCGCTTGGCCACCGTGCGCGCCTTTTCCAGCCACGCCTTGCCGTCGGCGACCGCGGCCTGCACCGCGCGCGCCTTCATCGAGGTGAACACCGGGTACTCCGCCGCCGAGCGCTGCATGTGCTCGAGCTGGTTGTGCCCCGCCATCGCCGCGTCGGCGACGGCGTTGCTCGTAATGGCCGCCAGCAGGCCGCGCAGCCGGTCGGAGAAGAACCCTTCGAGCTTCTCCACCGTCGCGAGCTTGTCGAGGTCGAGCTTGTGCGTGCCGTACGTGTCGTACGCCGCGCCGAGAAGATCGCTCACGGCGAGGCGGGCGTAAGGCCCCTCCTTGTCGAGGAGCGTTCGCAGGACGCCGAGGCACGCGCGTCGGAGCGCGAACGGGTCCGCCGTCCCCGTGGGCGCGAGGTTCACCGCGAAGCAGCCGACCAGCGTGTCGAGGCGATCGGCGAGCCCCACGATGGCCCCCACGTCGGTCGGCGCCACGTCGTCGGACGCGCCCACGGGCTTGTAGTGGTCGCGGATCGCGTCGGCGACGGCTTGCGGCTCGCCCGCGTGCATCGCGTACGCGCGCCCCATGTGCCCTTGCAGCTCGGGGAACTCGCCGACCATCAGCGACACGAGATCGGCCTTCGCCAGGTGCGCCGCGCGCGCGACGAGCGAAGCGTCCGTGCCGATCTTCCCCGCGATCCACGCGGCAAGCGCCTGGACGCGCGAGACCTTCTCGCGCACCGAGCCGAGCCTGTTGTGAAACACGATTCCGCCGAGCTTGGCCACGAGCTCTTCGGCGCTGGTGCGTTTGTCCTTCTCGAAGAAGAACTGCGCGTCGGCCAGGCGCGGACGCATCACGCGGTCGTTCCCCTTGATGACCTGCGCCACGTCGTTCGCGGTGTTCGCGACGGCGATGTAGTGCGGCAGGAGCTCGTCCTCGCTCTTCTGCACGCAGAAGTACTTCTGGTGCCCGCGCGCCACGGCGCGGATGACCGCCGGCGGGAGCGCGAGGTACGCGCGGTCGAACGAGCCCGTGACCACGTGCGGCTCTTCCACGAGCGATGCGTTCTCGTCCACGAGCGACGGCTCCGGATCGTGCACCCCGCCCGCCGCGCGCGCCGCTGCAGCCACGCGTTCCATCATCGTCTTCGTGCGCTCTTCCCGGTCCACCAGCACGCGGTGATGCCGGAGCTGATCGACGTACGTGCTCGCGCTCTTCACCACGAACAGGTCGGGCGACAGGAACCGGTGCCCGCGCGACTTGGCCGTGCTCCGCGCGCCGGCGAACGCCACGTCGATGAGGTGCTCGCCGTGGAGGGCCACCAGCCATTGCACCGGTCGGCCGAACGTCGCGTCGGCGGCGCCCCAGCGCATCGACTTGCGGAACGTGATCGCGCCGCACACGTCGGCCAGCGCCTTGCCCAGCAGCTCGCGCGCCGGCTTCCCCCGCTCGACGCGCCGCCCGACGACGAACCTCCCCGCCTTCTGCTTCGCGGCCGCCGTCTTCTCGACGACCTCGAGCTTCTCCACCGCGATGCCGAGCTTGGCGGCGAACGCCTCGGCGGCCTTCGTGGGCTTGCCGTCCTTGAACGCGGCCGTCTCGGGGGGGCCGGTGACCTCCTCGTCGAGATCGAGCTGCGCGTCGGCCAGATCGTGGACCACGACGGCCAGGCGGCGCGGCGTTCCGTACGCTTTGACCGCGCCGTGAACGAGGCGGAGCTCGCCGAGGCGGGCGGCCGTGAGGGCGGGGAGCGCGGCGAGCGCAGCGTCGACGTACGAAGAGGGGAGCTCTTCGCAGCCGATTTCGAGGAGGAGGCTATGCGTTTCGGACATCGGGGGGGGCATGGAGGTTATGCGGGGCGCTTGCGGTGCGGCAAGCGCTACTCCGGCGTTGCGCGGCTCCCGCGAGGAACCTGCGGCTCGCGCGGGGAGCAAAATTGTACCCGCGGGGAGCCCGCAGCTCGCGCGGGGAGCAAAGTCGTTCCCGCGGGGAGCCCGTGGCTCGCGCGGGGAGCAAATTCGCTCCCGCGGGGGACCGGCAGCTCCCGCCGGGAACAATTTCGCTCCCGTCCGGTACCGCCCGGCTCCGCACGAAACCAGTCCGCGCTAGCCTCTCGCCCCGATGCCCCCGAAGCGCGAACCCAAAGCCGAGCCCACAGGGCCGCGCCCGATCGACGGCGCGCCGCAGCCCGACGACGTCCGCTTCGATCGCACGCTCCGCCCGACGACGTTCGCCGACTACATCGGGCAGCAGAAGCACAAGGATCACCTCTCCATCTCGGTCCAGGCGGCGCGCGGTCGCGGTGAGCCGCTCGACCACCTGCTTCTCAGCGGCCCCCCCGGCCTCGGCAAGACGACGCTCGCGCAGATCCTCGCGCACGAGATGGGCGTGCAGCTCGTCGCCACCAACGGCCCCGTGGTCGAGCACAAGGGGGCGCTCGCGGGGCTCCTCACGAAGCTCGGACGGAACGACATCCTCTTCATCGACGAGATCCACCGGCTCAATCCCATCGTCGAAGAGAGCCTCTATCCGGCGATGGAGGACTTCCGCATCGACGTGATGACGGGGGAGGGGGCGTTCGCCTCCGCGCTCCAGATCCCGATCCAGCCTTTCACGCTCGTCGGCGCCACCACGCGCACGGGGCTCCTTTCGACGCCGCTCCGGTCGCGCTTCGGTCACGCCATTCGCCTCGACTTCTACCCGCCCGAGGACCTCGCGCGCATCGTCACGCGCAGCGCTCGCATGCTCGACGTGAGCATCGACTCGGCCGCCGCCGACCTGATCGCCGCCCGCTCGCGCGGGACGCCGCGCGTGGCCAACCGTCTGCTCCGCCGCGTTCGCGACTACGCCGACGTGGTCGGGACCGGGCGCATCGACGTCGCGATCGTGTCGAAGGCCTGCGAGAAGCTGGAGATCGACCCGGCGGGCTTCGACGAGATGGATCGCCGCCTCCTGCGCGTGATCATCGACGACTACGAAGGGGGCCCCGTCGGCCTCGACACGCTGGCGGCGACCATCGGCGAGCCGAGCGACACGCTCGAGGACGTGTACGAGCCGTACCTGCTCCAGCAGGGGTACATCGGCCGGACGCCGCGCGGGCGCGTCGCGATGAAGAAGGCGTATGAGCACCTGGGAATCCCGCGGGTGCCGAGGGTGGGCGGGCTGTTCGAGTAGGGCTGAGTAGGACCGCCCGGGTGCCTGACGCACTGGGCTAGAGCTTCGACCAGCAGGACGGATGCTTTCACTGGGAGCGAATTAGGGCTCCCTGGAGGTCGTTCTTCGCTGGCGCCGAGACCGAAAAGCGGGCACAGCGGGGCGGCGGGGTAAAAGTGGTCGCGTCTCCGACAGAGGCGACACGCTCCCCATGACGCTCGAAAGGTGAGGACGACCACGATGCTCCAGCGACGCCGAACAGCTCTCTCTGCTCTCGTGATTCTGGCAGGCGCGGCCGCCGTGGCCGCCTGCGCCTCGAGCCACCAGTCCACCGAAAACGTCGGCTCCAGCAGTGCGGTCGACACGAGCGGCTTCCGGAGCCCCAGCTGGGCGACGCCGTCCTCGTTCGTGGCGCAGCTCGAGCCCTCCACGAAGCTGACCGTCCAGGTCCACCTGCGCATGCAGAACGAGACCGCGGCGCAGGCGCAGTTCGCGGACATCAACAACCCGGACAGCCCGAACTACGGCAACTTCCTCACCGACGACCAGTTCGACGCGCTCTACGCGCCCGCCGCCTCCGACTTCGCGGCCGTGCAAGCGCACCTCACGAGCTACGGCCTCACGGTGACCGAGGCTCCGTCGAACCGCGCGTACGTCGCGGTCTCCGGGACGGCCGCGCAGATCGGCGCTGCGTTCGCGACCACGATCGGCAGCTACAAGGTCAACGGCACCGTCAAGCGCGCGCCGATGACCACCGCCACGCTCCCCGCGAGCATCATGCCGGCCGTGAAGGCGGTGCTCGGCCTCGTCGAGCCGACGAAGATGGCGCCGATGATCAAGCGCGCGGCGGCCCCCGCTTCGGCCGTCACCGCGAACAGCTGCGCGACCTACTACGGCCAGCTGGTCGACACGACCGACCCTCCGTTCCCGGGCGGCCCGGATCCGCTCCCGTACATCGGCTGCGGCTACGTCCCCTCGCAGGTTCGCGCGGGTTACGGGCTCGACACGCCGGTCGCGCAGGGGAACGACGGCAGCGGCCAGACGGTCGCCATCCTCGACGCCTACCAGTCGCCGACGCTCCTCGCCGACGCGCAGGAGTACGCCAAGGCCCACGACCCCTCGCACCCGCTGAAGTCGTCGCAGTTCAAGGCGTACACGGGCCCCGGAACGCCTCCTCCCCCGTCGTGCCTCCAGACCGAGGACGAGCAGGGGTGGTACGGCGAGCAGTCGCTCGACGTCGAAGCGGTCCACGCCATCGCGCCCGGGGCGAACATCGCGTTCGTCGGCGCCGTGAGCGAGAGCGATCAGGATCTGATCGCGGCGATCAACATGATCGTCACCAAGCACCTCGCGTCGGTCGTCTCGGACTCCTGGGCGGGCACCGAGCAAGGGGGGGGCGACTTCTCCACGTTCGAGTCCGCGGCGATTCAGGCCGGCCTCAAGGGCATCGGCCTCTACTTCGCTTCGGGTGACGGCGGCGACTACACGGGCGGCGTGCCCGGTGCGACGCCGACGGTGAGCTTCCCCGCGTCGCTCAGCGAGGTCACCGGCGTCGGTGGCACGTCGCTCGAGTTCGACAAGAAGGGTGAGCGCGCGTTCGAGACCGGTTGGGAGACCGGGATCAGCATCCTCGGCTACGACGGTCCGTGGCCCCCCTCGGGCGGTGGTGGCGGCGGCGGCAGCTCGTGCAGCGACGACGCGGGCACCGGCAGTGACGACGCGGGCGCGGACGCCGCTGCGATGGGGCCGTTCGGTCCGCTCGCCTCGGCCGCGGCCACCGACGACGCCGGCGCGGCGCCTCCTCCCCCCGCATGGGGCCCTCCGGCGCCGGGCGGCTTCTACGGCGGCGCGGGCGGCGGCACCAGCCAGCTCTACCTCCAGCCGACGTGGCAGAAGGGGGTCGTTCCGAACTCCATCGCGACGTTCGATCCGAACCTCACGGGCCCCGGCGCCCCGTCGCGCGTCGTCCCCGACGTCGGCATGCTCGCCGACCCGTACACCGGCTACCTGATCGGCCAGACCGATCCGGTCGCAGGGGTCTACGGCGAGTTCCCCATCGGCGGAACGAGCCTCGCGACGCCGCTCTTCACGGCGTCGATCGCACTCGCGCAGCAGTACGCCGGACGCCACTTCGGCTCGGCCAACGCGCTCATCTACAAGGCGGCCAAGAGCGGCGGTCTGCGTGACATCACGCCGACCAAGACCCTCGATGCCGTGGCCATCCCGACGTACGGCTACCTCGCGACGTTCGCCTACAGCGGCCCGGAGAACATCCTCAACGTCGCGGTCGGTTTCGACGACGAGACCGGCCTCGGCGCGCCGAACGGCACGACCTTCCTCAAGGCGCTCAAGCAGCACTGATTCTCGCCGGTCGCCCATCGGGCGGCGAGCATTGGGCCCCCTTGGGCCCCACGGACCCCTCGGCCACGCACGTGACCGGGGGGTTCGTCGTTTCGGGGGTAAATGCGCTTTGCGGACTACATCCTCCGCAACGTAGACTCGTCGACTGTGACCGACGGGCCCGTCCTGGTCGTCGATGACGACGCCGTCAGTCGCCACGTGCTCGTCCAAGCGCTGGCGGCTGCGGGCTTCGCTCACGTTGCGGTCGGGAGCGGCACCGAGGCGCTCGCCGTCATCGACAGGGTTCGTCCGTCGATCGTCCTGCTCGATCTCGTGATGCCGGCGCCGGACGGCTACCAGGTGCTCCGCATCCTGCGGGCGCGCGACGAGACGCGCGATCTACCCATCGTCGCGCTCACGGCGCTCGACGCCCACGACGAGATCGTCCGCGCATTCGAGGCCGGCGCCGACGACTTCGTGAAGAAGCCGTTCCGCGCCGTCGAGCTCGTGGCGCGACTGCGCGGGCAGCTCCGCCTCCGGCGCGCGATGGAGGAGCTCGCGCAGAAGGAGAAGGACGCGCAGATCGTCCTCGAGCTGACGCAGACCCTGGCGTCGAACCTCGACTTCCGGGGCATCCTGTTCACGGTCGTCGCGCGCATCGCCGAGGTGGCGGGGGTCGATCGCGTGTCCATCGTGCTCGTGCGCGAGGCGGGCCAGATCGGCTACGTCGTCGCCGCGTCGGACGACGAGCACCTGCGCGATCTGCCCATCGATCTCGCGAACTACCCCGAGATCCAGCAAGTGCTCACCAGCGGCGAGCCGCTCGTCATCCCCGACGCGGCCACGCACCCGCTGCTCGAGATCGTCCGCGCCGACGCCCACGCGCGCACATTCAGCTCGCTCGCCATTCTGCCCATCCTCTACGAGGCCAAGCCGATGGGCGTGCTCTTCCTGCGCGCCAAGCAGACGCAGGCCTTCGGCGACCACGAGATCGCCCTCTGCCGCACGGTCTCCAGCGCGATGGCGATCGCGCTCCGCAACGCGCGCGTGCTCCAGTCGCTGCGCGATCAGACGCAGCAGGTGACCGTCGCGCGCTTCGAGGCCGAGCGTCGCCTGCGGTCGCTCCAGCGCTACGCCGACTTCTTCGAGAGCTCCGCCGACGGCATCATCGTCATCGACTCCGAAGGGCGCCTGCTCTTCTCGAACCCCAAGGCGCGCGCCATCACCGGGTACGACGAGACCGAGCTCCGCGGCCGGCGCATGGGGGAGCTCTTCGCCCCCGAGGACGTCGCGCGTGCGCGCGATCTGAAGAGCAGCTTTGCGCGCGGCGAGTACCCGCAGCAGGTCGACCTGCGCGTCATGCGCAAGGACGGCAACGTGGCCATCTTGAACCTGTCGTTCAACTCGGTGCTTCGCGAAGAGGGGGCCGTCCTCTGCAGCTTCCGCGACGTGACGCAGGAGCGCGCCGTCGAGGCCGAGCTGAAGCAGACGAAGGACTTCCTCCAGCGCGTCATCGACTCGTCGGTCGATGCCATCATCAGCGCCGACATGAAGGGGCGCGTCTTGCTCTTCAACCGCGCGGCCGAGCGCATCTTCGCCTCGACGCAAGCGGCGATGCTCGGCTCCGACGTGCGCAAGATGTACCCCGACAACGTCGCCAGCGAGATCATGCGCTCGATGCGCAAGGGGGCCGGGCGCCTCGAGGGGCTACGCAGCGAGGTCGTCGACTCCAAGGGGGAACGGGTACCGGTGCTCCTCTCGGCGGCGCTCATCATGGAGGGCGATCAGCCCGTCGGCAGCGTCGGCATCTTCACCGACCTGCGCGAGCGCGTGCACATGGAGCAGCGGCTCGCGGCCGCGCAGGAGCAGATTCGCAATCAGGAGCGGCAGGCCATCATCGCCGAGCTGGCCGGCGCCGCGGCGCACGAGCTCAACCAGCCGCTCACGAGCGTCATGGGGTACGCCGAGCTCTTGAAGCGGCGCCTGGTGAACGACGCGGCGTCGAGCAACGCCGCCGACGTCATCTTCAACGAGGCCGAGCGCATGGCGGAGATCGTCCGCAAGATCGGCAAGATCACCAAGTACGAGACGAAGTCGTACGTGGGGCGCGCGCGCATTCTCGATCTCGACAAGGCGACGGAAACGGAATCGACCGGAGGGGCGCCGCGCGAGAGCGCGAGCCCGAGCAGCGATGCAAAGTAGGCGCGACACGTTGCCCGAGGGGACGACTCCCGGCCCCGCGGAGACGCGCGAGTCGGTCGAGCGCGTCACGATCTCCCAGCTCCCGCGGAGCCTCGAAGCCGCCAGCGGCGAGCGTCGGACGTACGCCGAGATCGTCGAGCTCCCCGCGCCGTGGCTGGAGCGCCTCCTCCTCTTGTGGAACGAGATCCCGGTGAACGCGGGGGACCGCGCCGTCACGCGAGCGGTCGTCGATGCGCTGGCGTCGTTGCTCGCCGATCACGCCGTGGGGGCGTGCATCGTGCCGGCGCGCGGTGGGGTGCAGGATGTGATTCGCGCCACCGGCCTGGCCGAAGAAGAGCGCAGCGATCCGACGCGGCTCTTCGCGACCTTGGCGTACGAGCGCGTGGTCGAGATCGAGCCGGGGGGCTCCACGCTGCACGTCGCCGCGGACGATCCGTCGTGCGAGGACGAGCGGTCGAGGGTGGGAGCGCTGATCACGCGCGCCGCCCACACCCTTCGGCGGGGGATCGAGCTGGCGCGGATGCAGGCGCGGGCCGAGGAGGCCGTCGCCGAGCTGCACGCGATGAGCGCGCACATGGTGCAGGCCGAGAAGCTGGCTTCGCTGGGACAGATCGCCGCCGGGATCGTGCACGAGCTGAACAACCCGCTCACGTCCATCGTCGCTTACACCGACTACTTGATTCGCAAGGTGAGCTCGCGGAAAGACGCCGCCGAGCCGAACAGCATCGACGAGAACGATCGCCTCACGCGCATCGCCGACTCGGCGCGCCGCATGCTCCGCTTCACGCGCGACCTCGTCTCGTATGCGCGCCCGTCGAGCGAAGTGCCCGTGCCCGTGTCGATGCACGTCGTCATCGACCAGGCGATCGCGTTCTGCGAGCACGTCATCGCCGACGCGCAGGTCACCATCGTCCGCGTCTTCGCGCCGCACCTGGGCCTCGTCTGCGGGAAGCCGGAGCAGCTCGCGCAGATCTTCGTGAACCTCATCACGAACGCCTGTCACGCCATGACCCCCGCCGGCGGGACGCTCACCATCACGACGCACGACGACGGCGAGTCGATCCAGATCACCATCGGCGACACGGGGCACGGCATCACGCCCGACCACCTTCCTCAGGTCTTCGTCCCCTTCTTCACGACCAAGAGCAGCGGCGCGGGGACGGGGCTAGGCCTCGCCATCGTCAAGAGCATCGTCGACGGTCACGGCGCCAAGATCACCGCGGCCAGCGCGCCCGGCGAGGGGGCGAAGTTCACGATCACGCTCCCGGTTTCGAGGTCTGACTCGCGCGCGCCGCGTCCGCTGTAGCCCGCGCTCCGTCCCAGCGGAACCGATCGATGAGCCACGGTCCGTGGTTCGCGAGCGGGTCGTCCTTCCCGACGACCCAGGCGTCGATCGTCCCGTCGGGCGAAAGCCGGAAGCGTACGAACTCCTTGAACCCCGGGTGGCCGAGCACCGTGAACGCCTGCTGCAGCTCGAGCCCCATGATGGCCACGACCACCAGGTAGATCCCGAAGATTAAGGCGCTGAGGAAGGCGTAGACGAGCATCACGGCCGTGTCCCGCTCCAGCCGCGTCACGACGTGCGGCACCACGTGCGCGAGCCCCCACGGGAGGAACCCGAGGAGGAGCGCGAACGGCACGGTCACCGCGAGCACCTTCGCGCGGCTCGCGGTCTTCTGCGACGCGATCCCGTACAGCGCGAAGCCGATTCCGATGGTGATGAGCAGCGACGTCACGCGAAAGAGCGACCAGAGCCCCGCGCTGAACTCGAGCGACGCGAGGAGGCCGAACGCGAAGTGCACGAGGTAGCCGGCGCCGCCGAACATCAGCTTCAGCGGTACCTGCGCCACGAGGCGCCGGCTCTCGGCGGCGTTCGGGTAGGCGCACGCCGCGGGGTGCTCTTCGCCCCCCTCGATGCGCGTCCCGTGAAGGAACGCGCCCCCGCCGCCGGAGATCACGTGCAGCGATTGTCCGAGCGGGCGTCGCTCGTAGTGGTGCATGTCGCCCGAGAGATAGAAGAGGCGGTCTCGCTCGAACGAGAGCTTGCACGCCGCGAGCATGCGCGCGCCGGGCTCGTAGCGATCCCCCAGGGCGATGGCGGGATCGGGCGCGAGGAAGACGATGCGCGTGTCGCCGATCTCGCGCCTGCGATCGAGGAAGTAGGTGCGCTGGCGGAAGTCGAGGCGACTCAGCTGGCGGTCGACGCCCCACAGCTCGAGATCCTTCGCGAGCGGCAGCGCCCAGAAGCTCGACTCCTGGATCGGCTCGTACCCCGCGAGCGAAAGGCGCCTCCGTCGCGCCTGCGTCGTCCCCCGGAAGAACGCGGTCACGGACTTCGACGCGTCCGACAGCAGCTTGAGGAAGCCGCCCACCTCGTCCAGGTGCAGCTGGCGCACGACGAGCCCGACCGTGCGCGCGCGCGGCCGGCGCCGAGACGCCACGATCGCCGGATCCTGGCTCCGTTCGTCGGCGTGCGGTCGGCGCCGGAACATGCGGCCGAAGCCGTCGAGCCCGTCGTACCAGTCGTGGTTCCCGGGGATGCCGAGCAGCACGCGCGTGCGGCCGTCGTCCGCGCCGTCCTCGCGGAGGACCTCGTTCCACGGAGCGATGACGCGCCGATGGATTTCGTCGGCCGTCGCGACCGGGTAGGCCGTGTCCCCGCCGAAGAGCAGAACGTCACCGCGAGGCAGCACGACGTCGGTGTCCCCTTCGCGCACCGTGTACTCCGCGAAAATCATGCGCCCCACGGCCTGGCTCACGTCGCGGTCGTCGCCGGTGTCGGCGACGAAGTCGATCCACAAGGGGCGATCGAGCGCCTGCTGGAGCGACGTCTTGCCCGCCGGGTCGATGCGCAGCACGCGCAGCGCGTTCGCGAGGAGCTCGCTCGGTCCGAGCGGGCGCATCCAGTCGCGCGAATCGACCGATTCGGCCGCGATGGCCGACGAGGCGAAGTTACGGAAGTGCCCAAAGAGCGAAGTGATGCCGTACCAGCGGACGGCGTAGGGCGGTCGCGCCCCCCGCTTGAAGACCAGCGGCGACGCGCGATTCCCACGCGGCTCGAGTCGAAACGGTGCTCGCATGCGTGGCTTGCCCACTCGTAGCAGACCTGGACCGCGGCCGGGCACCCCCGGGCGTGCCCGGGCGGCCTCTCCCGCGTCAACGACTGCAAAGCGGTTTACACCTCTCTCCGCGGTCGGGTACCGTTTGCAGTCGCGACCCTTCGCTGACATGCGCGCCCTTTCTCGGAGCCCAATGACCCTTGCGAAGCGCTCGCCGTTGCTGCCCAGCGTGCTGCGACGTCGCGCGATCCTCCCCTCGATCCTCGTCGCCGTGACCCTTGCGGGCGGTGCGCTCGCCGGCCCCGTCAAAGGTCGTATCGCTGGCCAGGAGAAGCTCGTCCCCGACGTCTTCGCCGAGGCCGCGAAGCCCGACTCCCATCGGTGGATCTGGCGCGAGCCTTCGCCGACCGTGCGCTCCGAGTTCCGCGCGCTGTCCGCGAACCCCTCGCGCGACATCTGCATCGCGGCCATCGAGAGCGCGGCGGCTCCGGCCCAGAAGCCGATCCTCATCAAGATCACCGGCGGCCGCACGATCCCGACGACGATCGCCGTCTCGCCCGGGACGCGCCTCGCGTTCGAGAACCGCGACTCGTTCCCGCACCAGCTCTACGTCGTCAACAGCACCACCTGGAAGCCCGAGGTCATCAACCCTGGCTCGCGTCGCGAATGGTCGGCCCCCCCCGGCGCGGGTCGCTTCGAGATCCGTGACGAGCTGTTCCCGAGCGTCCGCAGCTTCGTGGTCGTCGACCCCGGCGTGGTCGACGTCGCGTACCCCGGCCACGACGGCGCGTTCGCCTTCCAGGATCTGCCGGCCGGCGACTACGTGCTGAAGGCCTTCTTCCAGGGGAAGCCGGTCGGCAAGCCCGTGAGCGTCTCGGTCAAAGGGAACTCCCTCGTCGATCTGAAAGACCCGCTCAACGTCGCCGCTGACGGAGCCGGCCAATGATGCTCCTGTCGCGCTTCTGGTACATCGTCCTCAGCCTCGTCATGGCCGGGGCGCTGTACGTCTCGTTCCTGGCGGTCGGCCAGTACAACCGGCGCAACGCGGTGGCGATGAACGAGGAGCTCGCGGGCGACAGCCAGGTCGTCGGCTGGTCGCTCCAGATCGACGCGCGCCATCGCCTCGACGCGCTGCTCGTGGGAGCGGTCGACAAGGGGGTGCAGGACGCGCTCTCCGCGGCCAACGGTCGCGACCCGCTGCCGCGCGCGAGCAAGGAAGGCGCGCGGAAGGCCCTCGTCGCCGTCGCCGACAAGCTCGCCGCCGACTACAAGGAGGACGCCCTCTTCGCCGTCGATCGCGACGGTCGCATCATCGGCCAGCTCGGCTTCGACGCCGCCGCCGAGGACATGGAGCTCGGCGGCTACCCGGCGGTCTTCGACGCGCTCCACGGCTACCTGCGCGACGACACCTGGGTCTTCGGCGACAAGATGTACCGCGTCGTCGCGCGCCCCGTGGAGCTCGACGTCACGCAGCCCCCCGTGGGCGCGATCGTCGGGCTCAAGCTCATCGACCCGGCCTTCGCCAAGGAGGTCGCGCGTCGCACGCGCGCCAACGTGGCGTTCTACGCCAACGGGCGAAGGCTCGCCTCGGCGGTGCAGGAAGGCTTCGACGCCTCGGTCATGGACCAGGTCGCGACCTCGCTCCCCACGCTCCCGCAGGACAAGTCGTACACGGACACCGGTCACTCCGAGGTGCACTCGCTGTCCGACACGGTCGGCGCGATGTATGCGCGCATGTACGGGGACGGCTGGGATCTCGGCGCGGGCTACGCGGTCGCGCGGACCCGGGTGCTCGTCGCCGGGCCGGTGGGGTTCGTCACCGGCGCCGACGACAAGGACAAGGCGAACGTCAACTGGGGCCTCCTCGTGATGGCGCTCGTCCTCGGCGCGGCCTTCGGCATCGCGTTCACGTTCCTCGAGCACACGGTCCCGCTGCGCGAGCTCGTGAAGCAGGCGTCCGCGCTCAAACGCGGTGAGCTCGACTTCCTGCAGCTCCCCCGCTTTCGCGGCGCCTTCCGTGGCGCGGCGCAGGACCTGAACCAGGGGCTCGAGCGCATCGTCGAGAAGGGGGGAGGCGCGGCACGCCGTCCGGCCGACCTCGAACAGATCCTCGGCCCGGTCCCCGCGCAGCCCGCGATGAGCGCCTTCGCGCTCCCCGGAGCGGACGCACCGCCCCCCGCCGCGCGTCCGCCGGCCCCCTCGTCGGGCGGCGGCAGCGCTCCGCGCCCGCACCCCGGTGCGCAAGGGGGCTTCGGTCCCCCTCCGCCGGCGCAGGGTGGATTCATGGCGCAGACGCCGATCGCCCAGCCGCCCGTGCAAGCTCCCCCGGCCCCGGCGCCTCGCCCGGCACCCGCTCCGCCTCCTCCGGCGGCGAAGATGGTGCAAACGGGCGCACGCCCCGCCGCGCAGCCAGGCCCGCCGCCGCCGCCGCCGCCGCCGCATCAGTACCCGCTCGACGAGTCCGAGGACGAAGAGGCGACGATGGTCGCTGCGATCCCGGCCGAGGTCCTCGCCGCGGCGACGGGCGAGCACAAGGCGTCGGAAGACACCACCGAGTGGCTGAGCGTGTACGAGGATTTCATCCGAACGAAGAAGCAGTGCGGTGAGGCGACCGACGGCCTCACGTTCGACAAGTTCCAGCACACGCTGAAGAAGAACCGCGACGCCCTGATGCAGCGGCACGGGTGCAAGCGCGTTCGCTTCTCGGTCTACGTGAAGGAAGGGCGCGCCTCACTGAAGGCGACGCCGGTCAAAGAGTAAGACGCAGCACCGGGCAGTACCTCGCGACATCGGTCGCACGGCAAGGGAGCACAAGGGGACCATGCGAAACCCGATCTTCGGAGTGCGCGCGAAGCTCGCGCTGGGACTTGGCGCCGCGACGCTGTCGTGGGTGGGGAGCGCGCACGCGACGAGCGTCGAGGAGATCGGCGACAACGGCTCGGAACAGATGGGCCGCGGGGGCGCGTGGGTCGCGCGCGCGAGCGATCCGCTGGCCGCCTTCTACAACCCGGCGGGTCTCGCAGGGCAGCCGACCAAGCTCACGCTGCAAGCGAATATCAACGTGCTGAAGCAGTGCCTCACCCGCCTGAAGGCGACGAACGACACGACGACCGGCGACGGTCCGAATGGCACCACCATCGCGCCCGGGGCGAACTTTCCCCAGGTCTGCAGTAGCGGCACGCCGTTCCCTGATCCCCAGATCGGTTTCACCTACCGCGTGACGCCCCGGCTCGGCCTCGGCTTCGCCGTCGTAGCTCCGAGCGCGGCCGGCAACACGACGTGGCCGTCGACGTTCGAGAACAGTCCGTCGTCGCAGCGCTACCTGCTCCTCAGCGCGAACACGCTCCTGCTGACGCCCACCGTCGCCGTGGGCTGGGAGCCGATCGACCGCTTTCGCGTCGGGCTAGGCCTCATCTGGGGCGTGGCGACCGTCGATTTCTCGAACTACGCTTGGGCGGCGAACAACAACAACCTTCCGGCCGGGGTCAACGGCAACGACCTCAAGGGCGAGGTCAAAGCGAAGGACCTCTTCATCCCGGGAGCCACCGCGGGCGTCATCTGGAGCCCGACCGATCAGATCGACATCGCCGGCTGGTACAAAGTCATCGGCGACATCAACGCCAAGGGCGACATTCTGACGACGGCCGGCACCGGCTCGAAGCAGATCAACACGAACACGGCGGACGCCGATTGTGGTCTCAAGGGGGGCAATTTCACCTGCCAGCCAAACAAGATCACGGTGAATGTGCCCATCCCGATGGAAGCGAAGATCGGCTTCCGGTTCCACGTGCCGCGCGCCGGCGTCGAGATGGCGCACGTGCGCGACCCGATGGCGCAGGACATCTTCGACATCGAAGCCGACCTCACCTGGGCGCACAACAGCCAGTTCCAGAACATCGCGATCTCGGTGCCGCCGAACACCCCCTCGGCCGTTCCCGGCGCGCTCGTCCCCACCAACGCGGACGTGCCGCACAACTTCAAGGACGTCGTCGGGGCGCGCTTCGGCGGCGACTACAACGTCCTCCCCGACCGGCTCGCGCTCCGCGCCGGCGCGTACTTCGAAACGTCCGCGCAGTCCGCCGAGGACCAGAACATCGACTTCGCCGGACAACAGCGGATCGGCTTCGCCGGCGGCGCGACGTACCGCATCCACCTGGGCGCGGCGCCCAAGACCAACGCGCTCGAGTTCTCCGTCGGCCTCGGTCACACGTTCATCGCGACCTCGACCTACAACTCGCAGAGCACGCCCAACGGCGGCGTCCACGGCCTCTCCGGCACCCCGTGCCTCGGCACCACCACGATCCCCGCCGGCAACACGTGCCCTGGTGGCAGCGAGACCTACCGCACCGCGTGGCCAGTGAATCTCGGGACCATCACCAATGCGTTCACGCAAATAAATCTAGGCGCATCGTATCGTTTTTGATCGCGCGCCCCGGCATCGCGGTGCCGCGCATGCGCTTGCATGCCTATACTGCAGCGCATGAGTCACCCCCGTAAGGTCATCATCATCGGCTCCGGTCCGGCCGGGCACACGGCAGGCATCTACGCGGCGCGCGCCAACTTGAAGCCGCTCATGTTCGAAGGGCTCGTCCGCGGCGGCATCCCCGGCGGGCAGCTCATGATCACGAACGACGTCGAGAACTACCCCGGCTTCCCCGCGAAGATCACCGGGCCTGATCTCATGGCGGCGTTCCGCGGCCAGTCGGAGCACCAGGGGGTCGATATCCGCAGCGAGGACGTGAACAAGGTCGACGTCTCCAAGCGTCCGTTCCGCGTGTGGGCGGGAGACGACGACGTCGAGCACACGGCCGAGACGCTCATCATCGCCACCGGCGCGCAGGCCAAGTGGCTCGGCCTCGAGAGCGAGCACGCGCTGAAGGGCAAGGGCGTGAGCGCGTGCGCCGTGTGCGACGGCGCGTTCTTCAGGAAGCAGCACGTCATGGTCGCCGGCGGCGGCGACACCGCGATGGAAGAGGCGATGTACCTCTCGGGCATCTGCGCCAGCGTCACCCTCGTGCACCGCCGCGACGAGTTCCGCGCGAGCAAGACGATGCAGGAGCGCGTGCAGAAGAACGAGAAGATCAAGATCCTCTACAGCACCGGCGTCGAGGAAGTGCTCGACGTGTCCAAGGGCGAGGTCACGGGCGTGCGCGTCCGCAACCTGAAGAACAACGAGCTCAAGGACCTCCCCGTGACGGGCCTCTTCGTCGCCATCGGCCACACGCCGAACACGGACCTCTTCAAGGGGCAGATCGATCTCCACGACAACGGCTATATCCGGACCAAGCCCGGCACCGCGCAGACGAGCGTGCCCGGCGTGTTCGCCGCGGGCGACGTGCAGGACTTCGTGTACCGGCAGGCGGTCACCGCGGCCGGCTCGGGGTGCATGGCGGCGCTCGAAGCGGAGCGGTGGCTGGCGGCGAACAGCTCGCACTAAATCAGGGAGCGTGATTCTCGATCAAGGCTCACGCCGTTCTGCGCGACCCTCACCCCCGCCAGCTTCACGAGCGGGGCACGCGCGCCCCTCTCCCACGAGGGGAGAGGGGGAGAAAAC
>Ga0302320_10004820_pt1 | contig 30457 bp, 30 predicted proteins | sample Bog_T0_3_FD_202130 | JGI IMG/M metagenome (GOLD analysis project Ga0302320, IMG submission 202130) | Peat permafrost microbial communities from Stordalen Mire near Abisko, Sweden - Bog_T0_3 | ecosystem: Environmental > Terrestrial > Soil > Wetlands > Peat | place: Sweden: Abisko, Stordalen Mire... | reverse complement strand
TATATTATCGGCGGTGGATTGCCTGGACGCGCTGGCATCGCGGCGGCAGTACCGCCCGGCTATACCGCTTGAAGACGCCATGCTGATTGTCGCGGAACAGGCCGGAAAAAGCTACGATCCGCGCGTGATCGCGGTGCTGCAAACCAGATTTCGCGATCTGGAACGGAAGGCGAAAGCCGAGGCAACGGAAATATTCAGGCTATCGTCGAACGTGAAAGTCGAACGCGGCGAAGCGCCCGCGACGGGCTTTGAAGAGCGCGACAGGAAGAGCGAACCTGCCGTTCCGGCGGCGGATTTCAGCCTCGCCATATCGAATGCGCGACGCGAGTTTCAGCTTCTGATTGAAGTGACCAACGATCTGGGCAACTCGCTCAGTCTCGATGAAACGCTGGCGTTGCTTGCCGTGCGTGTCGGAAAAATAGTGGAGCACGACGCGATTGGAATCTATCTGCTGGAGGATGACAAATTGTCGCCGCGTTATGTGAAGGGAGAAAGTTTCCGATTGTTGTCTTCGCTGCAGATACCAGTGGGGCAGGGGCTGTCGGGGTGGGTGGCGGAGAACAATCTCCCGATCCTGAATGGTAATCCGGCGGTAGAGCCCGGCTATTTGAACGATCCGCGGCTGGTCACGCCGTTGCGCTCGGCGATCTCGGTTCCGCTAAGGTCGAAGGAGCGGACGGTTGGCGTGCTGACACTCTACAGCCTGCGCTCCGCCGCATTTACCGCCGACCACAGGCGAATCCTGCTGGCTATTGCGCCCAAGGCGGGGCATGCGATCGACAACTCGCTGCGCTTCGAATTCGCTACCAACGCAGCCGATACCGACGAGCTGACCGGCTTGGTCAACGCGAGATATCTGTTCGGACATCTGCAGCAGGAAGTGGCCAGGCATTCGAGATCGGGCGGGGCGTTTGCGGTGGTGTTGCTCGATCTCGACGGGTTCAAGAATGCGAACGACAGCTTCGGCCACCTGGCGGGCAATCGTATTTTGCAGGCGGTAGCGGCGGGAATGCGGCAGAACTGCCGCGCCGGCGACGTGGTGGCCCGGTTGGGCGGCGACGAGTTCGTCGTCGTTATTCCGGATGCCAGGAATGGTGTGGAAGGGACCATCGCGCGCATGCAGGACACAATTCGGGCACTCACCCTTGAAAGCAGCTATGCGGTGGAGATCACGTTCAGCGCAGGCATCGCACTCTATCCGGACGACGGTGTGGATGCCGAGGCGCTGCTCGAAAAAGCCGATGAGCGCATGTACGATTCCAAGCGACGCCGGAAAGCGTCGCCCGCGTTGCACGAACATCTCACTGCCGGAGTTGTATAACGAGTCGTATAACGTTTTGTGTGAAGGTTACGCTTCGGTGGTGTCGACGAGCGGACCGGCCAGTTCGTGCTCATGAACGATTTCGCCTACCTCGCCCAAAAGCTGCTGGTTACTGGAGGTGCGCATGTCGTGCTGCAGACGGCGCAGCGCCACGCTGACCACGTCGCGATGCCGCAGTTCGCTGCCGGCGCCGCGATCGCGCAATTCCAGCCATAACTGGTGAGTCAGATCCACGTCCTCCGGCCAGAGCCGCGGCGGATGCGGACCCAGGTTGAAGAATATCGACTGGCCGCCGCGATTCGTGACGATTTCAAGCGACATGGAGGGTCGCGGCGCCTGCAGTTTCTCCCATGCCGCGCCCACAATCTGCCCTTGCTGCGCCGCTGTGACCGTCTGCGAAGGCGCCGTGACAATGCGCGCCGTCTTCAGCAACGCCGCCGTCTGCACCAGCGCCGTTGCGGGATCCGAGCCAGGCACCGTCAGCAGCTTTACGTGCTTGCCGGCTTTTTCCGCCACCGCGACTACGCGCGAAAACAATTGCGTTTCCGACTGTGCGAAGACCTGGTCCGGATCGAGGCCGTGTTCGCCCGATTCCGCTTGTCCCACGACGCGGACAGTGAGCACCACGATATCCTGCCGGCGAATATCGGTTTTCGATAAGACTTTGATCAGGTGCTCCAGATGATTCGGATTGCGCGCGGCCACAATGATGTTGCCAGGGCGGATATTCATCACTTCGACCGATAACTCATCGCTGGCATGAAGCTGAAATTGTTCCTCTTCATGACCCGCCTTCGAGATGACCGCGTTGTGCCTTCTGTTGTAGCGTTCGGAAAGCTCAAACATGAGGAAGAACGCCAGCGTGAACGACACGCCCGAAACCGTGGCAATCTTCTTCGTCAGAACATTGATGATGGCGAGCGAGAACAGGGCCAGCGTGATGAGAATCAGGCCGACGGGAACCTCTTTGCCACCGAGCCGGAAATTCAGCGGAACTTTCCATTCGCGCGCGTTCGGCATCTTGTAGCGGAGAACCAGCACGGAAAGCGATTTCATGGCGAAACTCCAGACCACGCCGAACGCATAGGCTTCGCCCAGCATTCCGACGTCGCCCATGCTCACGAGGATGGTGACCAACTGCAGAATGGCAACCAGGTTGATGATGCGGCTGGTGGTGCCGAACTTGCGATTGGGCTTGCGGAACCACGGCGTCAGCACGCCATCTTCGGCCACGCGGTTCATGACGCCGTTGGAGCCGATCAGCGCCGTGTTCACCGCGCCCGCCAGAATCAGCACGCCTACGAGCACAACGAAAGCGTGGAAGGCGAGGCGGGCGCCCATCGGGCCCATCAGGTACATCGAGAGCCCGCCGATGAGGTTGTCCAGATACTTCTGGCGTTCACCATCCGGGATCAGCATGACCGCGAAGAAAGAAACCAGCGAGGTGAAAACCATGCTGTAGATGAAGATCACGAAGCCGGCGCGCTCCAGGTTCTTGAGTTTCGGAGAAGCGATCTCACGATTCACCTGCGCCAGACTTTCCTCTCCGCTCATCGCGAGCAGCGAATGGCCAAGGCCCACCAGAATCGCAACGGCGGGGATTGCGGATACTCCGGTGCCCTTCAGCCAGCCCAGCGCATCGGGACCGAATTTGATGTTGCTCATGGCGGGGAAGGGCACCGGCTGGAAGCCCTTTGCCAGTATGGTGACCACGCACCAGATAATCAGCATGACCACCATGACGGTGGTGACCTGCATGATCCGCAGCGCCTTTTCGCTCGATTCTTCAATGCCGATAATGTTCTTGCGCCAGAAGTAGAGCGTGACCAGCACGGAAAATCCCGCCGCGAAATGAGCCTGATCCACCGGCGCGTAGCGGAGATGGAAGTATTCGATCGATTCGTTGATTAAGCCCGCCAGATACAAGCCGGCGCTGACGGCGCTGATGGGGCCGGTCAGCACGTAATCGAACATGAGCGCGGAAACCGAAAACTTCGCCAGCGTGGCGCCCATGGCTTCGTGAACCACGCGGTAAACGCCGCCGCGGACGAACATGCTGCAGCTTTCGATATAGATGGCGCGCACCGCGTAAGAAAACAGCATGATGCCGAGGATGAACCACGGCGCGGACTTTCCGATGGCTGTTTCGGCGATGCCGCCGACGTAATACGCGGAGGAGGCGAGGTCGCTCAGGACGATGGCGGCGGCGCGCCAGAAGGAAATAAACGACAGCATGACCGTGGTGGCGACAACCACCTTTGTCGACATGGAGCCGGGCGTAGGCGTGGCGCCGGAAGGTTTCGATACGTTCAAATGGACCTCGGATTTCCGCTCCCTTTTGCGGGGAGACCTGCTCTCAAATTCGACCTGCGGGGTTAGCTGACGGGCTGGAGCTTGAAAGTACTCTGTCCTGATTACGGACTACGCCCCCATGACTTGATGGGTCCCCCGTTTCAACGTGAAGAGTGAGACGTTGAATTCGGCTTTTATGAGTTTAACATGTCTATCTTAGACTATCTAAAGACGCATATCGGCCGTCCGCCCGTGCGCGATGTGGTGAAGTTGTCCCCGGAATTGCATGTACACTGTTGTTACAGGCAAAAGTGAATTCGGCAAGAGTGCCGTGGCCCACGGGATGTACGCCGGTCGTGGTAACGGCTTCATCACCACAGCGCACACCTTTCAGGACTGTCTCGGTGCACAGAGGCAATGAACAGGGCAATCTCACTCGTAATCATGCTGCTCGTAGCCAGCCCTGTAGGGCTCGCGCTCGATCCCACCGTCAGCACGGCGGCCGCAATAGAACTCGTTCGAGGGGCTCTCGCCAGTCTGGGCGAAGGCAGCGCGCGCACCAAGATTGCAAGTTATCCGGTGGTTGACTATTGGGCCCCCGACTTTATCACTCTCCAGGCAGAAGTGCCGCACCCGGATGTGGGGAGGATTGAAATGCGGTATTTCGCGATAAATCCGTGGACCGGCGACGTATGGGACGCAACGGCATGCACCCGTATAACATCGGCGGCAATCAAACGCACGCAAGACGAGATTTGGAAGTCATCCAGGCTTCCGGACGAGGCACGTCGTGTCCTCGAGGCGCGAGCCCCTGCATGCACACCTGCGAAGCCCCAGCGTGGCCCAGCGCAGAAATGAGAGGTCCTGTGCCTTACCGCGCGGTTTATGCGCGGCATTAAGCGTCGAAGCGGCCAACGATTCCGCGCGTATGAGTTTGCAGAGCAAAATACATGGATGCCGGTCTGAAACTTCGACGCGCGCCCTCCAAAACGACAATAAACCACATCCAGGCCGCACACGCATCTCTGCCTATCTAACGACAGGCAGCCAAACGGAACTGGCGTGATCCGCGGTACGAAAAACAGACTGCGTCGCCGCCACGTAGTCTTCCGGTTTTGCCAGAAAGATATTGGGCACAAAGATCTGCGGATTACGGTCGTAAAGCGGAAACCAGCTGGATTGGATCTGCACCATGATCCTGTGCCCCGGCTGGAACACGTGATTCGCCGTCGGCAACGCGAATCGATAGCGCAGCACGGTGCCGCTCGCAATGGCCGCGGCATGTTCGAAGCTTTCGCGATAACGGCCGCGGAAGATATCCATGGAGATCGGCAATTCGTACCCGCCCATATCCGGCTGGCTGGGCACCTGATCCGGAAACACGTCGATCAACTTCACCACCCAGTCCGCATCGGTTCCGCCGGTGGCCGCATAGAGGTCGGCAATGGGCGCGCCGCCGATCCGCACGGGCGCGGTCAGCACGGGCGTCTGGTAGGTGAGGACGTCGGTGCGGTCCGCCACTGCGCGCTGATCGCTCACCAGCCATTCCTTCCAGCGGTCGGAATCGGCGAAGCGCACGGGGCGGGTTTCATACGGGACTGGTTTCGCCGGATCGGAGACGTATAAATCGGCCACCGTTCCGGTGCCGTACGTCGCCGCGGGCGGTGGGTCGAACGAAAGCCCGAAGTGCTCCTGAAGGTACAGCGGCTTCATGGGCGAGGCACACTGCGCCTCACACGCCAGCGGCCACCGATCCAGCCGGTCCCAATGATTTTCGCCCGTGTTGTAGATGAACACCGGAGGCGTTTTCGCTGCCGGCGCATTGGTGACCAGGTACTGATCGAAGAACGGCCTGAGCACGTCGCGGCGGAACTCAAGCGCCGTATCGCCATCCCACTTGAGCGGTCCCAGATGGTCTCCGTCGTAATTGACCTGGCTGTGACGCCACGGTCCCATCACCAGATAGTTGTGACCCGCCTGGCCCTTCGCCTGGAGCGCCATGTAGCTGTGAATGGCGCCCCACATGTCTTCCTGATCCCAGAGGCCCTGAATCCACATCGTCGGCACCTGCGACGGCCGCGCCGCCACCAGCTTGTCCAGTGCCTGTTCCTGCCAGAACGAATCGTACGCCGGATGCTCGATCAGCTTCTCTGCAAACGGCAGTTGCTCCAGACCGTGCTCCCGAACATAAGCGCCCGCCGACCCCGCGCGCCGGAACTCTTCGTAATCGTCGTAAGTCTCGCGCGGTACCGATGTGCCTGCGCCCTGCGCGATGGTCTGGCTGGAGAAGTAATCGAAATCGTTCTGCCGCAGGGCTCCGTAATGGAACCAGTCGTCGCCCATCCAGCCATCTACCATGGGACTCTCCGGCGCCGCCACCTTCAGCGCGGGATGCGGACCCAGCAGCGCCATCGCCACCGTGAACCCCTCGTAAGACGAACCGATCATGCCGACCCGTCCGTTCGATTCCGCAGTGTTCTTCACCAGCCAGTCGATGGTGTCGTAGGCGTCGGTCGATTCGTCCGTCGAGGTTGCATTCAGCGGGCCGCGGGGCGGGCGTGTCATCAGATATGCGCCTTCGGATTTATACTTGCCCCGAATATCCTGAAAGACGCGGATGTAGCCGGCGTTCACGAAAACCTCGTCGCCCTGCGGCAGGATGGCGAGCATGTGAGTGCTGTTGTTGCGAGCCGCGCGCGCGCTCGCGTTGTAAGGCGTGCGCGTCAACAATATCGGCGCATTCTTCGCGCCCTTGGGCAACACGATCACCGTGTACAGCTTCACGCCGTCGCGCATCGGAATCATCACGTCGCGTTTCACGTAATCCAGCGGTTCGGTGGGCGCGGTAAAGGTCCTCGGAATGTCGCTTTGATTCTGCGCGGCGCTGCGCAGAGCCGGGATGGCGCCTGCTATTGCCAGCGCGGCCACAAGAGACTTCACGAGGGTCGATTTCAGCCGCATCATGCCCCTGCCTTGTGTGCGCGGACAGGGCGTTTTCTTGCCGCGGGTCGTTTTTTGGCATCCGGGCGCTGTGGATGCTCCGCGATTTTGATTCTGCCTTTCTTAACCGCGGCCATAAAAGCCTGATAATCGAGCTCAGTCCTGTCGGCGTATTCCACCGCAAAACCGGTCAGCACTTTGGCCATCTTTTCCCCGGCCCCGCAATACCCGCGAATCCGGCACGCATCGCCCGATCGCGCATGGCCGCGCGCCAGCAATTCACCGGCGACCATCGCGAGTTGCCTTAGTCCGGATCCGTGTAACGTCTGCAGATCGATGCTGCCTTTATGGTCGTTGAGCTGACGAACCAGGTAATCATGCGCGCCGATCCGCGTCCAGCCGAGCAACAGGTCGGACATCGGCTGAATTGCCCGCTGCCCCATCGCCGCGCGTCTTCCCTGACTCTCGTCGGCCACGCTCTCTTCGGTGTCGCCCGGCAGATACTTCGCGTAGGCGGAGGCAACTTCCTGTTTGATCTGCAGAAACATCGGATCGTTCGGGCCATTGCCTTCAAACAGCACAACGTAATCGCGCAGGCCCACGCTGCCGGTGCCTACCACTTTGAAGCCGACGTCGACGCTTCGAAACAGATCGAAGAAATGCCGCCGCTCCGCCGTCAGCGTAGCGCGGTATTCGTCCAAAGACCGCAGCACCTCCTGCGCCGCGGCGCCCTTCACGCGCCGGAACAACGGTGGCATGTCCCGGAAGCGCGGGCGGCCGTGACCATCCGGCTCGGTGAATTTTTTCAGCAGGTCGAGCGGGCGGCTGCGCTGCGATTGAAGCAGCGCGGTGTGGATGGGAGCCGCGCGATCTTCCCTGTGCACCTGGTGCCGCGCCACCTGCAATACCGGCAACTCCGAAAACTCCCGCATGGAATCGCAGTAATGCTGAATAAACGCCGTCGCGGCCAGCCGGCACCCCTCGGCGTCATGGCCCGATTCCCGGCCTGCCAGCACGATGCTGGCCGCCATGCGTTTCACGTCCCATTCCCAGGGCCCGCGAATAGTTTCGTCGAAGTCGTTGAGGTCGAAAACAAGCTTGCCGTCCGGAGCGGCAAAAGACCCGAGATTCTGCACGTGCGCGTCGCCGCACAACTGCGCGTGCAGGCCGGAGTTGGGAAGGCGCGCCAGATCCGCCGCCATTATCGCCACGGCGCCGCGGAAAAACGCAAAGGGAGATACGCTCATCCGCGCGTATTTGACCGGAAGCAACTGCCGCACCCGTTCGGCGCCCGATGCCAGCAGCACGTCGATCGGATCGAAATTCCTGCGTTTCGCCAGCAGCAGCGCGTGTGCCTGGCGCGATGCCTGGAGCCGCTGCTGCTTGCCTTCTTCGATGCGCTGCTGAACCGTAGCTGGATTCACAAGGAACTCCCCACACCATGATCGTTCATTCCGAACGAAGACGGGGAATCGGGCGCGCCGTCAGCCCACTGCCTGCTCGGAAACCCCGCACTCCGCACCCTCGCGCGCGGTGATCCGCATGCGGCTCAGCTCATCGACGATCTTTTGCCGCACTGCATCACGCAGCGCCGCGCTCTCCTTCACGCCGCGGCCTGCCACCGGGATCGCTTCGAGCACCCGAAGCTGTATGTCGCGGCTGTTGCCCCAAACCCAGGTCTTCGACGGAAGCGCCTTGCCCGTACCCTCCACCACTACCGGAAGTATGGGCACCTGTTCGCGGATAGCCAGCTGAAAAGCGCCTTCGTTAAACGGCTGCACTTCGCCATCGGGCGACCTTCCGCCCTCCGGGAAAAAAACCACGGAGCAGTGCTGACGCAGATACTTCGCGCATTGCATCAGCGCTCGCGCGCCCTGCCTCGGCGCGGACCGGTCCACCGGTACGTCGCCAGCCATGCGCAGCATCCAGCCAAACAACGGCACGCGGAACAATTCGATTTTGGCCAGCCATTTGGTGTCCAGCCTGAGGTAGGAGAGTAACGGAATGTCCGCCAGCGACTGGTGATTACTAACGATTACGTAGACTTGCTTCGGGTCCACATGCTCGCTGCCCGTGATTCGGATACGCCAGGGATTCACCCGTGTCAGCATACGGCCCAGACGGCGAAAGGACCGGCCGGTTCTGAGCCGCGGTGCTTTGTCGAATGCCCGGATGATTCCCATGAGCGGCAACCAAATGACGACAAGAACGGCGCTGGCGGCCCAGATCCAGACGGAGCGAAGGTATTGGAGCATGTGAATGGGCGCCGCGAGCAGCGTCATTTCATGCTATCAGGCGCCGAATTACTTGCTGTAATAGAAACGCTCGTGAACGATCTTCCCGTCTTTCCATCGCCGCACCGCGGCCTGCGCCAGCTTCAGGCGATAGCCATTCTTGAACGTCACGTCCATGAACCACTCGCCAAACGTGACATCCCCGTTGATAGCGCTCGAAACGAGTTTGCCCTCGTGAAATTCCGCGAGCGACGAGAAAAACTCCACTTCCGCCTTGCGGTTCGCTTCCTTGCCGGCGCGCGGCTCTTCCGAATTCTCCTGCATCACGACGTCGTCGGCGTAATACTGCTCAAAGGCCTCCAGCGCCTTGCCCGATAGAATCGCGTCGTTCAACGCTTTGTCCAGAACTGCAACGCTGTTTGCTTCCAATGTGGTGCTCATTTTATTTCCTTTCGTTCTCTATGCTTCTTCTTCGTATGCTTCGCGGACGCGCTCCAGACCCGCAATCAGTTGCTCCAGCGCGTCTCGCCCGAACCTGCCCAGCTTTGCCTTGCTCAAAGAGCGCAGCGGCCGATCGATGCTGTCGGTCAGCGTTAAGCCGGTTTTCGAAATGCGGGTAATGACCACCCGCCGGTCTTCGCTGCTTCGCTCGCGCTTAATCAGGCCCCTCGCTTCCATGCGATCGAGCAGACGCGTGATATCCGGATCGCGCGTCACCAGCCTCTCGCCGATCTGCGAGCAGGTCGCGCCGCCTGCGCCCGCGCCGCGCAGAATCCGCAACACGTTGTACTGCACCGGCGAAAGATCGAACGGCCTGAGGAAATCCGTCATCGCCCGCTGCAGAACTTCGGCCGTCCGGATAATGTTGAGGCTCGCTTCTTCTTCCATCAGGGCAAAAGGCCGGGTCTGTCCGATCTCAGCCTGTAATCTGCCGGGCACATTTCCATAGTACTCGTCATAACGACTATCGTCAAGCGGAATTATCAGGAAGGGGGAATATCGGGCAGGCCCAGTCCTGCCCGGGCTTCCCGCACATGCTGCTCGGTCTCGAACAGCGCGGAATAGACGTGGCGCACCACACCTTCGCGATCGATCACAAACGTAACCCGCCCCGGCAGAATCCCAAACTTCTTCGCGACCCCAAACAGCTTTCGCACCCGGCCGCCCCGATCGCTGAGCAGCAAAAACGGCAGCCGGTACTGACCCGAAAAGGCCGCGTGCGATGACGACGAATCCTCGCTGATCCCGATAATCACCGCGCCCGCCCCCTCAAACTTCGCGAAATCGTCGCGAAAAGCGCAGGCCTGTTTCGTGCAACCCCCGGTATTGTCCTTCGGATAAAAATAAACCACTACCGCATTCTTCCCGCGATATTGACTCAGCCGCACGGGCTTGCCCGCGGCATCGGGAAGTTCAAAATCGGGCGCGATAGTTCCAGGCGAAAGCATAGGCATAGGGTATCGCAGGTCGGCGAGTCACAACAATCTCACCCTTATTACTCAATAACATACCTATACCGCCCCAACGCGCCATGCTATTCCGTGTTCAGGAGACCACAAAAATGGCATCGGAAAAACAAATCGCAGCAAACCGCCGCAACGCACAACTCTCACCCGGCCCATCCTCGCCGGAAGCCAAAGCCAGAGTCCGCATGAACGCCGTGCGCGACGGCATCACCGGTCAGGTCGTCACCTTATCCGAACAAGAGCGCCCCATCTTCGAACAACTCAAAGCCGAACTCATCGAAGACCTCGCGCCCAAAACCGCCATGGAACGCCACCTCGCCAGCTCCATAGCCTGGGATACGTGGCGTCTCGACCACTTGCGCGCCATCGAGATGAACCTCTACGCCATGGGCACGCAGGAATTCCCTTGCGGTATCGAGGGTCCCGAAATGGATACCGCCATGTCCGACGCCGTTACCTTCGCCCGGCAGTCGAAAAGGATGGGGCTCATGAGCATCTACGAGCAACGTCTCAATCGCAGCATCCACAAGAATATGGACAAGCTATCCGAACTCCAGGCCGAACGCAAACGTAACTATGAACATGACCTGAAGGAAGAGATACACATAGCGGAAGCCAATGAAATCAATGGTTTACCCTATCAGGCGCCAACCCGCCGCAGCAAAAATGGCATTGTTTTTTCAACCGCCGAAATCCTGGCCGCGGCCAACCGCAAATCGGCAGTCAGAGTCGCCCAAGGCACTTTCGGAGGCCCCAAACGCATCTTTTTCGAAGGCGCCTGGGAGCAATATGACGATCAAAGCCCCAATCGCCCCAATTCCGGCCTCAAAATAGCAGCCGCAGCCTGAAGCCGACAGCCGAAAGCTGATAGCTGACAGCTGACAGCTGATTTTTGCTATAATCGAAGAGGATGGTGCTGTCCTTCCCCGCTTTTTCGCGGCCCTGTACACCCTCGCATTGCGATCACCTCTTCGCGCCCTGTTCCATCCGCTCATGAGCATCCCGTTTGCTGCTTCGCCCGTCTTGTTAATCAACACAAATCAATCACACGGAGGTCCGTTTCAACCCAGATGATTACCAGCGTCCCGGTTACCCGCGGCATTGAGAGCCTGTTCGGCACTCGCGACGAAAACATACGCTTGCTTGAATCCGGCCTGGGCGTGAGTACACGCCTCGATACGGACACGCTTGCGATCGAAGGTGAGCCCGCCGCCGTCGCGCGGGCCGAGCATATCCTCCAGGATTACTTCGCGCTGGTGAAAGAAGGTGCCATTTTTAAGAATGGCGATCTCAACAGCCTGCTGCGCGTGGTCACCGCCGATCCCGACGTGACCCTCCGCGCGCTCTTCGACTCCGGCAAGCAGCGCAGTTTCGGCAAGAAAGTGCTGGCGCCGAAGACTGCCACGCAGCGCCGTTACCTCGAAGCGATCGAACGCAACGATCTCGTCTTCGGCATCGGACCCGCCGGTACCGGCAAGACTTATCTCGCCGTCGCGATGGCCATCCAGGCGCTGATTTCGAAGCGCGTCACGCGCATCATTCTGACGCGTCCTGCGGTCGAAGCCGGCGAACGCCTCGGCTTTCTCCCCGGCTCTTTGCAGGAGAAGATCGATCCCTATCTGCGCCCGCTCTACGACGCGCTCTACGACATGCTGGACGCCGAAAAAGTGGAGAAACTGGTGGAGCGCGCCTCGATTGAAGTGGCTCCGCTGGCGTTCATGCGCGGCCGCACACTGAACGACAGCTTCATCATTCTGGACGAAGCGCAGAACACCACGCAGGAACAAATGAAGATGTTCCTCACCCGCCAGGGCTTCAATTCGAAGATGGTCGTCACCGGCGATCTGACCCAGATGGATCTGCCCACCGGCCGCCGCAGCGGCCTGCTCGACGCGGCTGAGATTCTCAAGGGCGTCGAAGGCATTTCGTTCATCCAGTTCGATGAGCGCGATGTGGTGCGGCACTCGCTCGTGCAGCGCATCGTCCGGGCCTACGAGAAATACAACGAAGCGGTAGCGGGCAGGCAGCTCTCGCTCAAGCTTGCACCCGACCCCGCAATGCCCGATCCGGCCATTCCCGCTCCGGCACAGGCCTGAGCGGCAACGCATGAAACCCGACCCTCTTATAACTTACCGGCGTCCGCCGGCAACGCTGAAACGTACTCGAATCGAAAAATTTGCGCGGCTGGTGCGGGAGCGGGTCGCAGGTGGCCGTGAGTTTCATTGCCTGGTTACGGGCGATGCGGAACTGAAGTCGCTCAACCTGCGCTTTCGGGATAAGGATTCGGCCACCGATGTGCTCTCCTTCCTGTCCGGTGAGAAAAATCCGCTGGGAGACATTGCGATTTCGCTGGGCCGTGCGCGCGTGCAGGCGCGCGAACGCGGCCATTCCATCGAAAGCGAAGTCTGCGTGCTCCTGCTCCACGGTGTCCTTCACCTGATGGGGATGGATCACGAAACGGACGGCGGGAAAATGGCCCGCGCCGAACTCCGCTGGCAGCAAAAGCTGGGCTTACCTGCCGGCCTGATTGAGCGTTCGTCGTTATGATCGCGCTGATCCTGATTGTGCTGGTGGTGCTGGCGGCGCTTTTTACCGTCATGCAGACGCTGTACGTGGAAAGCATGCGGCTGCGCGCGCGCGAGCTGCCGGCGCTCGGATATTTCAAAGAAGTACTGGAAGCGAAACTGAAGATGCCCACCGAAACGGGCGCTCTCACGTTTTCGCTGTGGAAGCACGCTTGTCTGGTGGCGATGGGCGTCTTCGTGATGGCGCAGATCATCGACGGAGACCGGCTGAATGGGCTCGACGTGATCGAGGCTCTCATTGCCGCGCTGCTGCTGATGAACCTGTCGGCCTATCTGATCCCGGGCCTGCTTTACCGCAGATCTTCCGGTCACTGGATGATTGCTTTCCTGCCGTTCTATTCGTTGACGGCGCTCGCCGCAAGGCCGTTTGTGGCGGCCTACGGCTTTCTGCATTCGCTGCTCGATATCGTCAAGCAGGAGCCCGAGGATCAGGAGCCGGCCACTCCGGCGGAGAATATCGATACCCTGATCACGGCGGGCACCGAAGAAGGCCTGATCGAAGAGGCCGACCGCAGGCTCATCGAATCCGTGATCGCGTTCGGCGACAAGGTGGTGCGTGAAGTGATGACGCCGCGCCCCAATATGATTACCACGCGCGCCGGCGATACGCTCACGCAGTTGCACGAACTGGTGGTTCACGAGCAGTTTTCGCGGATCCCGGTCTGCCAGGCGTCGATTGACGATATAGTTGGATTCGTCCACGTTCGCGACATGTTTGAGGTCGCCGAGAGCGATCGGCCGACGCGTACGGTGCGGGAACTGATGCGGCCCATCCGGCTGGTGCCGGAAACCAAGTCGGTTCACGACCTGATGCGCGAAATGCAGCAGGATGGCTCGCACATGGTGATCGTGGTCGATGAATACGGCAACACCGCGGGTCTGGCTACCATGGAAGACCTGGTGGAAGTCATTCTGGGAGAAATCCGGGATGAGCACGAACCGGATTCCGATGTGAAGGAAGACGGACACGGAGGCTTTATCGTCTCTGGAAATTTCGATCTGGCGCGGCTAGCCGATATGCTGGATTATCACGCGGAGGAAGATATCGAATCGACGACAATCGGCGGGTTAATGATGGAGTGGCTGGGCCGCGTGCCGAAAGCGGGCGAAAACATCGAACGCGACGGCATCCGCGCCGAAGTGCTGGCCAGCGACGATATGCGGATTGAACAGGTGCGTTTGAGCCGCGTGCCGGAGGTAACCCAATGACGCCGGATACAACTGCCACAACCCCGAAACCGTTCCGTTCGGGCTTTGTCTCCATACTGGGACGCCCCAATGCCGGCAAATCCACCCTGCTGAACGCGCTCGTGGGCCAGAAGATTTCGATTGTGGCCGATAAGCCGCAGACCACGCGCACCGCCATTCAGGGCGTGATGAATACCCATAGCGCACAGGTGATTTTCATCGATACGCCGGGTATTCACAGATCGGATTCGTCCATCAACAAGCGTATGATGGACGCGGTTCGCGCCTCGCTCGAAGAGCGCGACGTCTTCGTCTACGTGGTGGACGCGACGCACGAGCACTTTACGAAAGAAGACGAGCGCGCGCTGGGGATTCTGCGCCAGGACGGGCCGCCCGTGATCCTCGTGGTCAACAAAACCGACGCGCTGAAATCGCGCGCCGAGCTGCTGCCGATTCTGGACGAATACCGCAAGCGCTTCACGTTCGCGGAATACATTCCGATCTCCGCGCTCAAAGGCGAGGGCGTGCAGCGCCTGGGCGAAGAAGTGATTAAGCGGCTGCCGGAAGGTCCGGAATATTTTCCGCCGGACCATATTACCGATCAGCCCGCGCGTTTCCTCGCCGCCGAACTGATTCGCGAAAAGATCCTGTTGACCACTCAGCAGGAAGTGCCGCATTCGGTCAACATCATCATCGATAAGTGGGAAGAATCCCCGAAGCTGATCAAAATCTACGCCACCATCTATGTGGAGCGCGACGGACAGAAGGCCATTATCATCGGCGCGAAGGGCAGTTCGCTGAAGCGCACGGGGACCGCGGCGCGGGAAGAAATGGAAGCGCTCTTCGACGCCAGAATCTATCTGGACCTGCACGTCAAGGTGGAGCGCGACTGGCGCGAGAAGACGGCGTTCCTGAACACAATCGATTGGCGTACAATGGCTCAAAGAGATGAAAATTAAACGCGTCGTTACCGCTCTGCTGCTGCTGCTGACTTTGGTTATTTCGACGCTGGCCGCCGATAAGCCCACCGACGACAATTACATCTACGACAGCGTTCGCGAGAAGCTGGCGAGCGACTCCGTGGTGAAGGGCGGCGCGATTGAACTGGATGTGAAGGACGGCGTCGTCACGCTGAAGGGCAAAGTGCAGGAAGCGAAGCAGAAGAGCAAAGCGGAGAGTCTGGCGAAGAAGGTGAAGGGCGTGAAGAGCGTTGTGAACCAGCTTCAGGTGACTCCGCTGTGACGGCCGGCCTGAAACCCTGTGCCCCAAATTCCCGATGAAGTTGAAGTCACCAGAGTCGCCTCTGGTATGCGGTTTCCGGCGGGACTCGCCTGGTCGCACGATGGCTATCTGGTCATCGCGGATGTCCTGAAGCGCGAGATTTACCGGCTCGATCCGGACCAGCGCCCGAAACCGACTCATCAGGACGCCAATGGCGCGCAGGGTCTGGCGTACGATACGCAGTCGCGGCTGTACATCTGCGAAGCCGACGCGCGCAGGCTGGTGCGGCTGGATAAGCGCGGGAAGTTCGAGACGGTCGCGGAGAGCTTCGAGGGCAAAAAGCTGAACTCTCCAACGGATGTCACGGTGCGGCGCGACGGCCACGCCTACTTCGCCGATCCGGCCTTCGCGGGCGCCATCGATCGCCGCGAACTGAGTTTCAACGGCGTCTTTCACGTGACTCCGAAAGGTGAGCTCGAAGCGGTAGCCCGCTGGCAGACGAGGCCCAATGGCGTCGCGCTTTCGAATGACGGGAAGAAGCTGTATGTGTCCGATGCGGATCGCCATGCGGTCGTGGTGTTCGATCTGGATTCGAAAGGTGCGGCTTCGAATCAGAGCGATTTCGTCACGAAGATTCCGGGTGTGCCGTCGGGGTTGCGGCTCGATGCGGAAGGCCGCGTGTACGTGAGCGCGCAGGGGCTGGCCATTTATAAGCCCGATGGTGCGCCGTTGCGGACGATGCTCGAATCGGAGCGCGTGATCGGCTGCACGTTCGGAGGCACGGAACTGGAATGGCTCTTCGTGGCCACGACGGCGAATGTTTATCGGATCAGGGTGGGCGTGAAGGGCGCGTTGCAATACTGATGCCGGACAATCGTCGCTTTCCCGCTCGTCCGATTCCTGGCGTGGGCGCGCTCATTATTGACGGTGACCGCGTTCTGCTGGTGGAACGCGGCAGGGAGCCGCTGAAAGGCTATTGGTCGATACCGGGCGGAGCCGTTGAAACCGGAGAGAAGCTGGAAGACGCGCTGCGGCGCGAAGTGCGGGAAGAGACTGGCCTTGAAGTTGAGGTGGTCCACTTAATTGAGGTTTTTGAGCGAATCATGGCGAAGGAGGGCGGTGAGGTGGAGTATCACTACATCCTGATGGATTACATCTGCCGTCCCGCGGGCGGCACGCTGCAGGCTGCCGACGATGCGAGCCGCGCCGAGTGGTTCACCGAACTGGAGATCGGCGCGCTGAAGATCACGCCGGGTACGCCGGGCGTTATCGCGAAGGCCTTCGACTGGTTGCATAGCCAGGTTACACAGTCATGAATGAAACACCGTTTACCGGACTGGAAGCCCTGGAATGGGACCAGGTCCATGTGCTGGTGGCGCGCTCGATTGCGAGTCCGGCTGGCGCGGAAGAGATGGCGCACGTTACGCCGTCGATGGATCGCGCGCGCATTGAACACGAACTCGCTGAAGCCGGCGAAGCCATGGAGTATCTGCGGGCTGCGGGCCGTGGTGGCGCGCTGCGCATCAATTTCAACGGGCTGCCGGACATCGCGCAGGCCGTATTGAAGCTACGGATTGAAGGCGCCGCGCTCGACCCGCGCGAAATCTTCGAACTGATCGTTTTTCTGGATCGCGCGGCGGATTCGAAATCGTCGCTCGGGGCCGCGGCGGAGCGCTTTCCGCTGCTGGGCGCTTATGCGGGTCGCATCGGCGATTTCCGGCAGGTACTGCGCGAGGTGAGCGGTAAGATTCAGGCGGATGGTTCGGTGCTCGATAGTGCGAGTCCGCATCTGAACCGCATTCGCCGCGACATCGAGAAGCAGAAGAAAGCGATTCAGGATTCGCTCGAACGTTTTCTCAAGGCGAACCGTAATGAAGGCGTGTTGCAGGACGAATACGTTACGATTCGCAATGAGCGGTTTGTGGTGCCGGTGCTGGTGGGGCAGCGCCGCAAGCTGCCTGGCGTGATCCACGGCGCCAGTTCCACCGGGCAGACGCTGTTTTTAGAGCCGCTCGATACCATCGATCTCAACAACGAACTGGTGCGGCTGCAGGACGACGAAGCGCGCGAGGTGTTTCGCATACTGCGGGAACTGACCGACCGTCTGCGGGCCTCGGCCGATCCGATTCGCGACGCTGCCGCCGTGATGGCGCGGCTCGATGTGATCTTCGCCAAGGCGCGGTTCGGCATCGATTTCGATTGCGTAATACCGAAGTTCACGGATCGGCGGCTGCAACTGAAGAACGCGCGCCACCCGCTGCTCATCGACGTGCTGCGCAGGGCAGGGAAGAAGGTGGTGCCGTTCTCGCTCACTCTCGATAGCGAAACGCGCACGCTGCTCATCAGCGGTCCGAACACCGGTGGCAAGACGGTCACGCTGAAGACGGTTGGGCTGATTTCGCTGATGGCGCAGGCGGGGCTGCCGGTGCCGTGCGAGTCGGCTGAACTGCCTGTGTTTGAACAGGTGCTGGCGGATATCGGCGATCATCAATCGATCGAGCAAAATCTGAGCACGTTTTCGGCGCATGTGGCGCGATTGCGGGAAATGGCGCTCGATGCCACGCCGGATTCGCTGGTATTGCTGGACGAGATTGGCTCGGCAACGGATCCGGATGAAGGCGGGGCGCTGGGTGTCGCGCTGGTGGATCATTTCCGCGCTGCTGGATCGTTTACGCTCGCATCGACGCACCTGACCGCGCTCAAGATTTACGGCGCAAGCACGAAGACGGTGCTGAATGCATCGATGGGCTTCGATGAAGCCACGCTCGCGCCCACGTATCAGCTGATGGTGGGGCTGCCGGGCAAGTCGGCGGGTCTTGAAATCGCGGCGCGGCTGGGGATGCCGGAAGATATCCTACGGCGCGCGCGGGCATCGCTGGGAGCGCGGGATCTGGAGCTTTCACGGCTGATTGCGGATCTGCATGAGCGGCTCGACGAAACCAACCGCCTGCGCGCCACGCTCGAAAGTGAACGCGAGGCGCTGGTGGTTCGCGAGAGGCAACTGGCCACCGATTGGGCGCGCAAAGAAGCCGCGAAGCTGAGTGAACTGGAAAGCCGCTTCGATGAAATGCAGCGGCGCTGGCAGGAGCGTGCGGATGAGACGGTGGCGCGCATCGCGGAAACCGCGGACCGGCGCAAATCCATCGACCAGGCGCAGCGGCAAACCGCGAAGCTGGGCCGCGAGATGCGCGAAGACTGGGAAGCCACGGTTGTTCAGAAGGAGGCTGTGGCCGCCGCCCCGCGCGCCAAAATTGTGGAAGGCGCGCGCGTCCGGCTGAAGGGTATTCGCGATATCGCGCGCGTCAGCCGCTTGCTTGGTCATGAGCGGCTGGAAGTGGCAGTCGGATTTGTGAAGATGCAGGTGGCGCTGAGCGATGTGGAAGAAGTGCTCACGGACACGGGCGCGCCGGAGCCGAAGCTGCCGAAGAATGTGCGGCTGATGTCGGGGCCGCAACTGAATCCGGGTGAGCAGGAGATCAACGTGATCGGCGAGCATGTGGAGGAGGCGATTGAGCGGGTGGAGCGTTTCCTCGATGCCGCGGTGATGGCGACAGCGGCGCGGGTGCGCATCGTCCACGGGCATGGCATGGGAGTGCTGCGGCGCGCTATTCAGGATTTGCTGAAGCAGAATCCGCATGTGGAGAAGTTTTATCCGGCGGCGCAGTATGAGGGTGGTACCGGGGCCACGATTGTGGAGCTTCGGGATTAAGATCAGGGGCTAAACGAAACTGGCTGGCTTGCCGTTTCCGACTAGCCAGCCAGTTTTGTAAGGAAGAATAAGGCCAATAATATGAAAAAGAATAATGTGCCGACTGGCAGTTGCGTCCGATCACTTCTGCCAACACCATCAGTGTAAACCTACGCGGCGCGTATAACAAGGGGTTCTGCGGGGAAACGTACTGCTACTCGCATTTCAGCGCGATTGCCGTTCCGGGTACTGCGTTCAGGGCAGCGGCGGCGCTCGATTGATTGATCGAAATTTCTATGTAGCCGGTGCTTCCCTGGGTGGCGAAGAGCTTGCCGGCCTGCACGGACGCGTAGGTGGAGTGGAATTTATTCACCTTGGTTGACGGTCGCGATGCTAACTTCAAACTGAAGGGTCGCTGGGCGATTTCGTGGAAGGTGGCCCAATCGAAATTGGTGATGACGTTGCCGAACCTGTCCACGCTGAGGACATTGCCACGCCACTGTTGATCCGCAATCTGAACTGGTTTGGCGAAGTTGCCGATGACCGGGTCTGCGAGCGACTTGCCCAGGCGCGACAGAGCCAGTCCATTGGCGAGATGGGCGGCGACGGGCGCGAAGATATCGCGACCGTGGAAGGTGTTGCCGACTGGTTCGCGGAAATAGCGGCGCGCGCTGATTTCGCGGGTCTTCGCCGCATGACCGGAGGCAAGGACCATCGTGAGCAGGCCGTTATCGGGGGCTACGAAGCGGTGTCCATTGATCTCGACGGCGATGGCTCGTCGGGCACTGCCGACTCCGGGATCGACCACCGCGAGGTGCACGGTGCCCTTCGGGAAATACTGCCAGGCCTGCGCCAGCGTGTAGGCGCCTTCGGAAATCGAGTAGGGCGCGATCTGGTGAGAGATATCGATCAGGCGCGCGCGCGGGCAGAGGTTGAGAATGACGCCTTTCATGGCGGCGACGTAGTGGTCGGCGAGGCCGAAGTCGGTCAAAAGCGTGATGACGGGTGCTTTCATGATTCACGCGCGCGTTAAACTAAGAGAAATGCAGCACTTTTACTTCGATCACAACGCGACCTCGCCGGTTGCGCCGGAAGTGCTGAGAGATATGACGGACGCCATGGCTGAAGTATACGGCAATGCGTCCAGCATTCACTTTTTCGGACAGGCGGCCAAACGGCGGCTGGAGGCGGCGCGGCGTGCGGTGGCGGGCAGGCTGGGATGCACGGATCGTGAGATTGTGTTTACCAGCGGCGGCACGGAGGCGGATAATCTGGCGGTGTTTGGCATTGCGCGCAAGCCGACGCGGGGCAGTCGGTATGCGATTACCAGCTCGATTGAACATCCGGCGGTGCTCAACGCTTTCGGACAGCTGGAGCGCGAAGGCGTGGAGGTGCGCTACCTGCCGGTGGGAAGCGACGGGCGCGTGCAGGTGGAGGATGTGCGTCGATTGCTGCGGCCGGGCACGGTTCTGATTTCGATCATGCATGCGAATAACGAAACGGGCGTGGTGCAGCCGATTGCGGAGATTGCGGCGATGACGCGCGCCGCGAATGTGCCGTTCCATTGCGATGGCGTGCAGGTGGGGGGTCGTTTGCCGGTGAATATGAGGGAGCTCGGGGTGGATCTTTACTCCATCAGCGGGCACAAATTCGGTGGCCCGAAGGGCGTGGGCGCGCTTTATGTGCGCAAGGGCATCGATCTGGCGGCGCTGATGCATGGCGGCCATCATGAGCGCGATCGGCGCGCGGGAACGGAGAATGTCGCAGGGGCGAGCGCGCTGGGTCGTGCGGCGTCGCTTGAATTCGACTGGAGCGCGCTCGGTGAGCTTCGGGATCGGCTGGAGCAGGGGATTCTGAGTCAGGTGCCGGGGACGCGCGTGAACGGAAACGCGGAATGCCGAGTGCCGAACACGTCGAACATTCGGTTTGAGGGCGTGGAGGGTGAGGCGATGGTGATTGCGCTCGATCTGCGGGGTTATGCGGTTTCGAGTGGGTCGGCGTGTTCGAGCGGAGCGGTGGAGCCGTCGCATGTCCTGCTGGCGATGGGGCTCAGCGCGGAGGACGCGCGTTCCTGCGTGCGGTTTTCGCTGGGGCCGGGGAATACGGTGGAGCAGGTGGATGGGTTAATCGAAGCGGTGGTGGCAAGCGCGGCGCATTTGCGGCGTATTTCTCCTGCGGTACTGCGGCCCGCTGTTTTATTGGATGTGAAGGCGTGAGTATGAACGATCTGATTGCGGTGGCGATGTCGGGCGGGGTGGATAGCTCCGTGGTGGCGGCGTTGTTGCATCGCGATGGCCGCAACATTGCAGGCATGACGATGCAGTTGTGGAATCAGCGGCGCTTGCCGGAACTGGCTTCCGATAAAGCGACGGGGCGGTGTTGTTCGCTCGACGACGTGTATGATGCGCGGCGTGTGGCGGAGCAGGTGGGCTTTCCGTTTTACGTGGTGAACCTGGAGCGGCAGTTCGAACAGAATGTGATCGAGCCGTTCGTGAGCGAGTACCTGGCGGGTCGCACGCCGGTGCCGTGCACGCTGTGCAACACGTTTATCAAGTTCGATCAGTTTCTGGAACTGGCGGATTCGGTGGGTGCGCAGGCGATTGCGACGGGGCATTATGCGCGCATCACGAAGAATGCGGAATCGGGCCGCTATGAGTTGCGCACGGCGGTGGATTTTTCGAAGGATCAGACTTATTTTTTGTGGGGTCTGACGCAGGCGCAGCTGGCGCGCACCCTGTTTCCATTGGGCGAAATGATGAAGGGCGATGTGCGGGCGATGGCCGAGGATCTGGATTTGCCGGTGGCGAAGAAGCATGAGAGCTATGAGATCTGCTTCGTGCCGAGCGGCGATTATGCGGCTTTCATGGACGCGTGGCTGAAGGAAAAAGGCGTGAGCGCGGAGGCTACGGCGGGCGTGGTGGTGGATACGGAAGGCCGCGAGCGGGGTCGTCATGCGGGCGCGCATCATTTTACGGTGGGGCAGCGCAAAGGGCTCGGGATTGCCGCGCCGGAGCCGCTCTACGTGATTGCGACGGATTCGAAGACGCAGACGGTGACTATTGGATCGAATGATGAACTGCTGCGGTCCACGATGATTGCGCGCGATGTGAACTGGGTTTCGTGGAGCGGGCTGTCGGCGCCCGCGCGAGCGCAGGTACGCATTCGGAATCGGCATATGCCGGCGGCGGCTACGGTTACTCCGCTGAGCGCGGATCGCGTGGAGGTGGTGTTCGACGAGCCGCAGCGCGCGGTGACGCCGGGGCAGGGCGTGGTGTTTTATTCGGGCGAGCTGGTGGCTGGCGGCGGCTGGATCGAATAAGTTGCGGACACGGTCGGTGTGGCGGAATTCGGCGGAGGCGGTGCTGGCCCGCGCGCTGGTTTTCGCGCTGGAACATGCGCCGCGAACGAAGGCGGATGCGCTGGGTTTGGGCTGCGCGCGATTACTTGACACGGTGGCGCCGAGGCTGCGGCAGACGGCTTATACGAATCTGACGTTCGCGTATCCGGAGCGCGATGCGGCGTGGCGGCAGAGGACGGTGGATGGCGTTTACCGGTCTATCGGAAGGCTGCTGGTGGCGTTTGCGCGTTTTCCGATTATTGATAAGAGCAACGTGGCGGAGTGGATTCGCTATGAGGGGTTCGAGCATTACGAGCGGGCGAAGGCTCGCGGTAAGGGCGTGTTGTTTGCGACGGCGCATCTGGGCAACTGGGAGCTGAGCGCGTTTGCGCATGCGCTGCTGACGGAGAAGATGAGCATCGTGGTGCGGCCGCTGGATAATCCGCTGGTGGACGATTTGGTGGAGGCACGGCGTGCGCTATCGGGGAATACGCTCCTTTCGAAGCGCGATTTTGCGCGGTCGATATTGCATGCTTTGCGGGATAACGAGCCGGTGGGGATTCTGGTGGATCAGAATTCGGCTGGGGATAATGCGGCGTTTGTGCCGTTCTTCGGCAAGCAGGCGTGCACGAATCTGACTTTTGCCAGGCTTGCCGCGCGCAGTGAGGCGGCGGTGATTCCGGGGTTTGCCTTGTGGAGCGAGAGCGAACGGCGGTATGTGCTGCGGTTTTATCCGGCGCTGACGATGACGGGCGATGCGGTGGAGGATACGGCGCGGATTCAGGGTGCGGTGGAGGCGGCGATTCGGGAGTGTCCGGAGCAGTGGTTGTGGATTCATCGTAGGTGGAAGACGCGGCCTAAGGGGGAAGCGGGGATTTACTGAGGGCGAAAGCGTTGACTTCGATGTTAACCTCGCGGGCGCTCGCTCGTATCAGAGCTTGAGGGAGTAGTGTGAAGCTCGGCCTGATTCCTGGACTGTTGCCGATGATAGCCGGAGTGGTTCACGCGCAGCAGGCGTTTGAGGTCGCGTCGATCAAACCCGCCGATCCCGATCACGCTATGTCGATCACGCGTTCGGGAAATCGGCTGACCTTTTCGAATTACTCTGTCGAGATGCTGATTCTTTGGGCATATGACGTCCGGAGCGAGCGCCTTCTGGGAAAGCCGAAAGGACTAGACTCGGCGCGGTACGACATTGTTGCGGTGGCTCCCGCGCGGGGCCTGCTGCGCCCGGGCAGCTAAATCTCATGATGCGGTCACTTTTGGCTGATCGGTTCGGGCTTGTTGTGCATAAGGAGAGCCGGGAGTTGCCGTATTACGCTCTCGTTGTGGATAAGAATGGCCCTAAGGTTCGTGTGGCGAAACCGGCTGGTCCGGTGGGGCAGAATCCGTTTTCCATGACTGGCTCCGGGCACTTGACTGGCACTCAGGTTTCGGCGGAAATGCTGGCGAAGGTGCTTACCGATCAGACTGGCCGATTTGTTGAGGATCAGACTGGGCTCGGCGGTGTTTTCGATTTCACTTTGGACTGGGATCCGGATATTTCGATGTTCACTGCGATGAAGGAACAGTTGGGATTGCGGCTGGATGCTGTGAAGGGTCCGGTTGAGGTTGTTGTGATCGATCACGTTGAGACTGCGGCTTCGGAGAATTAGGCCGGGCGGCGGAGTTGCATCAGCAGGCCGTCGAGTGCGATTTGTTTTTGGATGTTGCGGCGCAGGAGGGCGGCGATTTCGTCTACGCTCTTTACAGCGTTGATCAGCCATTTGCGGGAGACGCGGGCGGAGAGGGCGGTGAGGTCGGCGCGGAGGTCGATATTGCGGATTGCGGGGTTCGATTCGCCCAGCAGGGTGAGGTCGCGGAGGAGATCGTATAAAAGCTTGAGGTACAGCTCCAGTTTTTCGCTCTTGCTGCGGCCGAGTGTTTCCGAGATCGGCAGCCAGGTGGCGTAGGGCGCGGCGCCGGCTCCGGTTTTCAGCAGCGCCAGCATGGCGGCGCGACGCTTTTCGTATACGGCTATGTCGAGCGATGCCGCTACGCCGGGAGAGCCTCCGGAGAGCGAGATGCGGCGCTCGGAGTTATCGAGTGCGCGGGCGCGGGCGAAATCCTTCATGTCGTCGTTGGTGAGCGGCGAGAAGTTGAGAAGGACGCAGCGCGAACGAATGGTGGGCAGAAGATCGTAGACGTTATCCGCGGTCATGATCAGGATGAGGTGATCGGGCGGTTCTTCCAGTGTTTTCAGGAGGGAGTTGGCGGCCTGTTCGTTGGCGCGGTCGGCCTGATCGATGAGGAAGACGCGGCGCTCGCCGTGCAGCGGCTTGAACTGCGCGCGTTCCTTGAGCAGACGCATTTGCGGGATGCCGAGCTGACGCATGGGGCCATCGGGCGGGAAGGTGAGGAAGTCGGGATGGGTGCCGAAGAAGAGCGGATCGTCGTTGCGTTTATCGGCGGGGAGCTTTTCGCGCGCGGCGATGGCGGCGGTGTTTTCGGGCAGGCTGAGATCATCGTGCTCGATCTTTTCGGGTGAGCCCAGGAGGCGCGCGGCGAAACGGCGGGCGAGGGTGGCTTTGCCGAGGCCTTCGAGTCCGGCGAAGAGCAGGGTTTGCGGGATGCGTTCGTGGGCGATCATGCCTTCGAGCGCGATCTGGACGTGGCGATTGCCCCAAAAATTATCAAACACGATTTTGGAGTGCCTCCCGGATTTGTCTGGCGACGTCGCCGATGGGGGCGCGGCCATCGATTACGAGGAAGCGCGCGGGTTCGGCGGCGGCGAGCGCGAGGTAGCCTTTGCGGACGCTGTCGTGGAAGGCGGCGCTTTCGTCGTCGATGCGCGATTCGGAAGGGCCGAAGCGCTCGTTGCGGCGTTTGGCGCGGTTGAGGCTGGTTTCGAGATCGATATCGATGAGGATGGTGGTGGCGGGGCGGAGGCCCTGGCAGGCGATGCGGTCGAGATCGAGGACGATGGCGGGGTCGAGGCCGCGGCCGCAGCCCTGGTAGACGAGGGTGGAGTCGGTGAAGCGGTCGCAGAGGACGATGCTGCCGGCGTGGAGCGCGGGGCGGATGATTTCGTCGACGTTTTGGGCGCGGCTGGCGAAGTAGAGGAGGAGTTCGGTGCGCGGCTGGATGGAGGAACTGGCGGGGTCGAGCAGGATGCGGCGGATTTGGCGGCCGATTTCGGTGCCGCCGGGTTCGACGGTTTCGACGACTTCGCGGCCGTGTTCGCGGAGATATTGGGCGAGCAGGCGGAGTTGCGTGGTTTTGCCGCAGCCGTCTATGCCTTCGAAGGTGAGGAAGTGGCCCTGAGGTGTCAAGAAGCTTCAATTTTCGCAGATGGGGAGGAATGGGCGGGGGACTAGCGGCAGTCGGAGTGGGTTAGTGGAGTGGTGAGTGACTCGGCTATGGCGGTGCCTCAGTTCGGAGTCGGCCTGTCGATCGAATCGATCACGAGCATCTCGACCGGGCCCTTAACCAACTCCAGCTTGATTCCCAGTTCCCGCATCGCCCCCGAAACAGTCGGTAATCCGGAAGGATCGGAGTCGAGCGGCACACGACCCCACATTTCATCGCTGGAGATCTTCACATCAACATCAAACGTTCCCTTATAACCTGTCTCATCCACAGCAGGATGCCTAAAGTGGCTGGTCAGAAACTCCGCCAAGGATGACATCGAGATCTTACCGCCGACAACTTCGGTCCCGGTCCCCCGCTCGATGAGGTACGCTGTAAGTCTTCCGCATGGAAGCGCAAATGTTGCGCCGCGCGCGGGCGGTGGCGGGGGAGCCCGCTCCTCCCATGAAGCGCAGGCACCTTCCCTGAGCTTGAGACCTCCGCTCGCCACTGAAAGTTTGTAGACAGGCAGCTGCCGCTTCTCGCGGTGCACCTTCAGGTGAAATCTGTCTTCGAGCAGCGGTACCATCATCGGCCACATCTCGGAGGCGCCGACAGGGCGTTCGGCCTTCGCGATGACGCTGTAATAGTCATTGAAAATCCACCCTGGCCCGCCAACCAGCTGATCATTCCTGACTCCAAAGGCAGCCTGGATCAGTGAGTAGGTATTTGCCTCCACACTGACCCTCCCATTCGAGAATTCGTGCATTATGGTCGCACCATGGGCCTCAGGATGACTGGGCTTGACTGATGCCACCTCAAACACTGGCCGCGCTTGCTGCGCGAGCAGGACGCCCACCATCAGGACCGGGCAGACCGTAACCCTAAACAACCGGGAGCGAGACATAACATCCGGAGCATAACACAAAGCCGGCTTGGTGAATCGAAAGCCCAAACCGTTCATCTGGACCGCACAAGCCAGCGATATTCCCGAAAAGGTCAAGCGCGCTCGTGCCGCTCTCGCCTAATCCTCATTCTGACTGACGCACTACACTAGCGAAGCCAGCGTTCGGCGGCGGCCAGGTGGCTGGCGAGTACGGGTTCGGGCACGGCGCCGAAGCGACGTTCGCGGCGGTAGAACTCGTTGACGGCGGCGCGGAGGTCGGATGGGGTGAAATCGGGCCACATGCGCGGGGAGAAGATGAGCTCGGCGTAGGCCGATTCCCAGAGCAGGAAGTCGCTCAGTCGCTGTTCGCCGCCGGTGCGGATGAGCAGGTCGACGGGGAGGCTGGACTGGAGTTCGTTGGCGGCGGCTTCGAGGATGGCGGCGCGCGCGGAGTAGTCGATGGCGAGGCGGAAATGGAGGCGTTCGGCGTGCTGAGTGCGGGTTTCGGCCAGATCGATGGCGGCTAGCAGAGAGGGCGGGAGACGATCGCGGCGGCCGATGACGGAAGTGCGGACTCCGGCGTCGCGCAAGCGCCCGGACTCCTTTTCGAGATAACAGGCTAGCAGGAACATGAGCGCTTCCACCTCTTCCTGGGGGCGCTTCCAGTTATCGGCGGAGAAGGCGTAGACCGTCAGGACGCCGATGTTGAGACGCGGCGCGGCTTCGACGATGCTGCGCAGAGTTTCGGCTCCGGCGCGGTGGCCTTCGAGGCGGAGTTGGCCGCGCCGGGCCGCCCAGCGGCCGTTGCCGTCCATGATGATTGCTGCGTGCAGTGTACTTTGTTTCATAAAGTGTATGGGTAAATTTTTTAGGGTTTAACGGGCTCGGCTGGCGCGGATTAAGGCTTCCATGTGGGTCAGGTAACGTTCGAGCGCGGCGCGACCGACGGGGGTGAGGCGATATTCGGTGCGTGGCACGCGGCCTTCGAATTTCTTTTCGACCGCGATGTATCCGGCGTCTTCGAGCTTGCGCGAGTGGACGCTCAGGTTGCCATCTGTGGTGGCGAGCAGACGCTTCAGTTCGGCGAAAGTCAGGATGGGGTTCACGGAAAGCGCGCTGACGATGGCGAGGCGCAGACGTTCGTGAATGATGCGGTCGAGCGAGGCGGCTACGGAAGTCGGGTTGATTTCGCCGGTATCGGTAACGGCGCGGGGTCCGGCTGTTTGTTTGGTTGCCGCGGAAGATTTAGCCGCCATAACGCCTCGCAATAATCCATCCGAAAATAAGGTGCAAGCCGCCGAAGCCGAGAGCCAGCAGCGCATCCGCCCAAACGGCGGGCGTGACGGCGGCCACGGTGCCCAGCAGCAGGAAACACAGGCCCATCACGGGCACTACGCGCACGGAAAACGCTCCGCCGCAGGCTACGCCCGCGCCATACAACAGCAGCCAGACGGCGGGAAGAAAATGGGTCAGCCCGGCGCCGTTCAGCATGATAGTGATGACCGCACCGGCGGCGATGGGCGGCGCCATGGCAAATACGAAGCGATGGAAAGGCCGTGAAAGCAGGGCGTTGCCGGCGCGGCGCGCCTTACGGGCGGAGAAACCGAGGCCGATGGCCAGGGCAAGAAAGGCTTCGCCGATCCAGACGGCCAGCCAGGCGCGCGAACCGGAACTGAGATGCGCGGCGAAGGCGGCGAAAAAAGCGGTGGCGCCTACTACGATTCCGCCTACGCCAGGCACGGCGGTGAACGACCCGGCGTTTTCCATGGCATCACGGATAAAGCGCAGGTTGTCCATGGCCTGATCGTGCAGGCCGATGGGCGCGGTAGTGGAGCGAATCGGGCGTACGGCACCCATGAAGCCAGTATAGAGAATGGTGGAGGACTTTGCAATGCAAAGTTTATGGGTTGTGGCGGGGAGGGGGGAGGAATGTTTGTGTGAAGAGATGCCGGGCCTATGTGGCGTTTGTTTCAGCCACGCGCATGCGCTCGTATTCGGCGTTGAATTCACAGCCGAACAGTGCAATGATCGCCAACATGTACATCCAGATCAGCAGCGCGATTCCCGAGCCGATGCTGCCGTAGAGCAGATTGTAATTGGTGATGTGGCGGATGTACCAGCTGAAGCTCAGCGTTGCCAGTAACCAGAGGATGGTGGCGAGGAAGGCTCCGGCCCAGACATCGCGCCAGCGCTGTTTGCGGTAGGGGCCGTAGTAGTAGAGGATCGCGGTGAGCGCCCAGGCTGCGCCGAGCGCGATGCCGTAACGGACGATACGGAAGACGATTTCGAGCGAGCCGGTGAGGGGGTTCAGGACGGGATCGACCTTCCAGAGTTTCAGCATTCCGTGTTCGATTGTGCCGCCGAACAGGATCAGCGACGACGCGCCGAACATGGGGATCAGCGCGAGGAATACGAGCAGAATTCCTACGCCGGCATGACCGTACATGGAGCGGTTGCGCGGAACGCGATAGGCGGCGTTGAAGCCATCGACCAGGCTCTTGACCACGCTCGACGCGGCCCAAAGCGAGAGCAGCGCGGCTACCACGATGAGAGTGACGGGGCGCTGGCCGCTGTAGCGAAACTGCTGGAGCACCGTGTCCTCAGTGCCGGACGGGAGCACGCGCGAGAGAAAGACCGCGATTTTCTGACGGACGTAATCGGCGCGAATCTGGATGGAGATGGCGGCGGCGGAGGTGAGGACGGGGAACAGGGAGAGCAGGCCGGAATAGGCGGCGCCCTTCGCGATGGCGAAGAGGCCGTCGTCGAGGGAGGCGACGAGGGTGCGGCGGAGAAGCCACGGTAGTTGGCGGAGGCGCTGGGGCACGGTGTTAATCGACGGCGTTAATCGACATAGTAGCGCTTGACGCGCGCGCTGATGCCACAGAGGACGTTGTAGGAGATAGTGCCGGCGGTGCGGGCGATTTGCTGGGCGTCGAGGGAAAGGTCGCGCTCGCGGCCGAGCAGGGTCACTTCGTCGCCGGGTTGCAGTTGCGGCGAGGCGGTGATATCGATGGTGGTGAGATCCATGGAGACGTGGCCAACGATGGGGGCGAAGCGGCCGGCGGCGATCACTTTGCCCTTATTTGAAAGCTTGTGCGAGATTCCATCGGCATAACCGGCGGCGAGGATGGCAATGCGCATCGGTCCGGGGGCGATAAAACTTCCGCCGTAGCCGATGCGCGATCCGGCTGGCAGATCTTTGACGGCGACTATGCGGGCTTTCCATGAAAGCGCCGGTTCGACGCGCAGGGTGGAGGGTGGCGCGTCGCCGCGCGCGAGTGAGACGTAGCCGTAGATTGCATGGCCGGGGCGCACGAGCGACTGCATGACGCCGGGCCGCGTGTAGGCGATGGCGTTGGTGCTGGCGCAGTGTGTGAGCGTGGGTCGGATGCCGTGGCTCGCGAGGGCGGCGGTCATCTCATTGAACGCGCGGATTTGCTCCAGGGTCTGTTCGGAGGTGAAGTCGGCCGCGGAGGCGAAATGCGACATCAGGCCTTCGAGGCGAATGCCGGGTGCCGCGTGGATGGCGCCGGCGATTTCAGCGGAGGCGGCGCGCGTGCCGAGGCGATTGAGGCCGGTATCGATTTTCAGGTGCACGTCGACAGGAGGGGCAGCATCCGAGTTTTGAAACTGCGCGATTTCGTGGATGGAATGCAATGTTGGCGTGAGGTGAAATTCGCGAATTGCGCCGCGCTCCCACGGCATGACGCCGGCCATGACGAGAATGCGGCAGGCGATGCCGGCACGGCGCAGGGTGATCCCCTCGTCGACGGAACTGACGGCGAGCCAGGAGGCGCCTTCGTTGCAGAGGACGCGGGAGACTTCGACGGCTCCGTGTCCGTAGGCATCGGCTTTGACGACGCCCATGACGGTGGTGCCGGGGCCTGCGGCTTTGCAGACGGCGCGGTAGTTGGCGGCGAGGCGGGAGCGCGAGATTTCGACGTAACAGCGGGCGTTTTGCGGCACGGAAGA
>Ga0302320_10004819_pt1 | contig 30458 bp, 17 predicted proteins | sample Bog_T0_3_FD_202130 | JGI IMG/M metagenome (GOLD analysis project Ga0302320, IMG submission 202130) | Peat permafrost microbial communities from Stordalen Mire near Abisko, Sweden - Bog_T0_3 | ecosystem: Environmental > Terrestrial > Soil > Wetlands > Peat | place: Sweden: Abisko, Stordalen Mire... | reverse complement strand
CTTCTCCCGGCTGCATGCCATCAACATCCTCACGGGCGCGGAACAGACGAGTCCGGTGGTGCAGACTTCGCCTGTGGCCATTTCTGCCACGGTCCCAGGGACTGGGGTGGGCAGTTCCGGCGGACAACTTTCATTCAATCCTCTTGTAGAAAATCAACGCTCAGCATTGGGCTACTACAACGGATCGGTGTACATCGGCTACTCCGCCCACGGAGACAACGGCCCATGGCATGGTTGGCTTTTTGCCTATAACGCGACAACAATGAAGCAGTCGGCTGTGATCTGTCTTTCGCCAACAGACAGGGGAGCCAGCATCTGGGGGGCGGGAGCGGGCATGCCCATCGACACGGATGCACCGGGTGGGCGGATGTTCGTGGTAACCGGCAATGGCGCGGCCAGCGAGCATTACCCGCCTTTCCGGCAGAACAAGGACCTGGGAGAAAGCATGATCAACTTCAGCCTAGCCAATGGTGGGCTCACACCGACCGACGCGTTTACATCCTTCAACGCGGAGACACTCAACGAGCACGATTTTGACCAGGGGTCCGGCGGCATCTTGATGGTGCCCGACCAACCGGGCCCCAACCCCCACATCCTGGTGCAGGCTGGTAAGGAGGGCAGGATCCTGGTGGTGAACCGCGACCACCTCGGAGGCTACGCCTTGGGTGCGAAATCAAATACCAACATCCTCCAGGACATCCCGGATGAAATCGGCGGGCTCTGGAGCACCCCGGCATATTGGAACGGGAACGTCTACATTTGGGGCGCAGACGATGTACCCAAGATGTTCGAGATGATTAGCGGTGTGCTGAGCACGACTCCGTCGAGCAAATCAACGATCAAGTCGGGATTTCCGGGAGCCTCATTCTCGGTGTCCTCGAATGGGACCCAGGATGGTATCGCTTGGGCGGTGCGAACGGATCAATTCTCGACGCACGGCCCGGCAGTCCTGTATGCCTGGGATGCGAATAACCTCGCAACGCCGCTTTATGCGAGCAACAAAGATGCCAAACGGGACAGTGCCGGCACAGCGACCAAGTTCGCCATTCCAATGGTCACGAATGGCAAGGTCTACGTGCCCGCAAATGAACAGATCGATGTATACGGTCTCCTCAGTGAAGAATAAAAGGACGCATTCGCGGTCGGTTGCAAACCGACTGAATTGTGGGCGCCCATGGATAACTTGAGGGCATTTTCCGAAGTAGTGTAGACCTGAAATTCGTGGGTTTCCCACCCCTTCCGCAGGAAGGAAGGGGAAAGAGTGGGGCACGGGAGTCTACAGCAAAGAGCGAAGATGCCTTAAGAGACGGAGTCGCTATCGATTCTCCGACTCCCGAACGACTCTCACTACATTAAGAGCTTGGATGCAGGAGAAGAAGTGGAAATAGCCATCAAGATGTCAGCCGAACGATCCTCAGAGTGAGCCTGGAAGAGCTTGGAAGGAAGCATGGCTTCCGCAGCCGCACTTTCCAGAGGTTTGGAAATCAAATAGCCCTGCACGTACTCACAGCCCATGCTACGAAGAATCCTAAGCTGTTCCTCGGTTTCGACTCCCTCCGCGATCACCCGTTTACCAAGGGTTCGACCCAGGGACAGAACGGTCTTCACCAGCTCGACGCGGCGCTGGTCGAATTCCAAATCGTGAATGAAGCTCTGATCGATCTTGAGTTCATCGACCGGGAGATTGAGCAGGTAGCTGAGGGAACTGTAGCCCGTTCCGAAGTCATCGAGAGAGACGCCGATGCCACGACTGCGCGCCTCCGCGAGCGTCCTTTCAACGACGGCGTCGTCAAGCAGCAGCGCGGATTCCGTGATTTCGAGGTGGAGGCGTCTCGGGGCCAGACCGGTCGTTTCGAGTGTCTGGAGAATCGACGGAAGCAGGGTGGGGTTGGAGAACTGGCGTACGGAGATATTGACACTTATAAACAAATCGCATCCGAGTTTTTTGTTCCACAATGCCGTTTGCCGGCATGCGGTGGCCATGACGCGCGAGCATAGCTTCTGGATGAGGCCGGTCTCCTCGGCAATGGCGATGAAGATCTTGGGAGAGATCTCACCCCGGTCCGGATGGGTCCACCGGGCGAGGGCCTCGAGACCGACAATCCGTCCTTCGGTGACTGAATAAATCGGCTGGAATGCAACCTTGATTTCGTCCTGGTCGAGATATTGCTGAAGATCCTGCTCCAGCGTAGCCTTTGCCGGTCCATCGTTTTCCTTAGGTTTATGCCAGCAGAATGCGTTTCGGCTGGTATGTTTTGCCTCATACAGGGCCGTATCCGCGGCTTTGTACAGACCTTCCTGGGTTTTGCCATCCACGGGATAGCGAGCAATGCCGATGCTGCAGCCTACCTGCAGCTTCATGTGCTTGTAGCGTATGGGAGCGGCGATGCTGGTGAGGATGCGCGTGCAGATGGCCTCGATCGCAGGCAGGTCGAAGGGAGCAAAGAGCAGGACGGCGAATTCATCGCCGCCAAGGCGGGCTACGCAGTCAGTCTGGCGCACTTCCGCTTTCAATCGAGAAGCGATAGCAACGAGAACCGCGTCCCCGGCATCGTGGCCAAAACGGTCGTTGACCCCTTTGAAGAAGTCCAGATCGATGAGCATGATCGTAAAGGGATCGGGATGAGCACCGTGAGCAAACCGCTTGCGGAATTCTTCCACGAACATGCGGCGATTGGGCATGTTGGTCAGCGCGTCGTAATAAGCGATCTCCTCCAATTGCCGATGGCTGGTGACCAGCTCGGCTGTCCGGTCTGCAACCTGCTGTTCCAGACCTCTCTTCTGCCGTTCCAACACGCGGATGCGAAGCTGCACGACGGAAGAGCCAACGAGCAGCAGGAGGACAATCGAGGAGACGATGAACCACCAGGAGAGCCACCAGGGAGATCGAATGGAGAAGACGAAGCGAGCGGGGGTTTGATTCCAGAGGCCATTCGGACCGGCAGCAGTGATTTCGAAGACATAGTGCCCGGAGGGAAGTGCGGCGAATCGCACGCTACGCTCATTGGTTTCAGTCCATTTATCGTCGAAGCCGGCGAGCCGATAGCGGAAGTGCATGGCCGAGGCAGACTCATAGCTCAGGGCGGCGTATTGGATGGACAAGGATCGTTGCGAAAACGGGAGAGCCGGATCATCACTGGCCTGCCATTTCTGAGAGACGCCGGTAATGGAGGTCAGAACCACCAGTGGGGGCTGCTCCCGGATGACAAATTCAGGCTGAGCGAACTTTGACAATCCGGCAGATGTCCCGATCCAGACATTGTCATCGGAATCGATGTTCAACGCGAGCGAGTCGGTGTCATCCCAGATCAACCCATCTTCGCTTCCGTAGTGTCTCCACCTGCCCGCCTCCAGCACATCGATGCCGGTATCCGTCGTGACCCAGAGCCTTCCTTTGTGATCGGGCTTGATGGCGTAAATCTGGTTTGAATGGAGACCCTCCTGAACCGTGATGTGGCTGGGGGTGAGGGCGTCTCCCTGCAGGCGAGTCATTCCCAGCGCATCCCGATAGCCGAGCCAGAGAGAGCCTTGCGCCTCGGATACGACGTCCAGGTCGGGCGATTCCAGTCCGTCGCGAACGGTAAGGATCCTCCAGCTTTGGCCGTCGAAGCGAGCCAACCCGCGCGAAGAGGCGATCCAAACCACGCCGCGCTGGTCAATCAGGAGATCGCGAAAGAAAGCTCGGGAGGGAATCCCTGGAATGTCCATGCGATCGAAGTAGAGCTGACCGGCGTTGAGAGGCAACCGTGACCGAAAGCAACCTCCGATTCCGATCGCCCAGAGCCGTCCCTCCCGGTCAATTCCCATGTCGCTGACGCGGTCCGCGAGATAACCGGATTTCGCAGAATAGGTCTCAAGGAGTTTGCCCTGGGGGCTGAAGCGGCTGATGGTTCCGATGTCCGTGCCCGCGAATACATCGCCGGAGGGCGCCTCAATCAGAGACAAGACGCGATCCCCGGGAAGCCCATCGCGATTGGCCCACGTGCGGGCGATCTCGCCCGAGGGTTTGAGCAGGCTCAGGCCGCCATTGGTGCCCACCCAGACGCTTCCATCGCGACTCGGCTGAATGGCCCAAACGCTGTTGTGCAGCAGGCCATCGTCGCGCTTCCAAGCCGTCCACTCGCCATGGCCCAGACGCCGCACCAGCCCCCCGCCATCCGTACCCAGCCAAAGCAGTTCTTCGCGATCGATCAACATGGGTCCGGAAGGTTCAGCCGGAAGGCCATGGCGCGCATCGATGGAAGTTCGCCGATTGCCCGCGAGTACGATGATTCCAGAACTCGTGGAGACCAGAATGCTTCCATGGCGATCGGCATAAAGGTACGCTTCGGCCGCGTGAGGAATGCCATCCGATTTGTCAATAAAATGGGACTGCCCATGCAGCAGCTCGTACAGATGAGTTCTGCTTCGCACCCATAGATTACCCAGGCTATCCTCAGCGATTGCGCCCCATCGATCGTGGGGCAGTTCGTAGGAGGGTTCAAACTGGCGTGTCCGATCGCCCTTCAAGGTCCAGAGCGCGCCATTCTTGCCAAAAAAGACGTCAGCCCCGTTGACGAAGAGACCACTGACGATGCCGGAGATGGCCAGCTGAAAATGATAGGTTCCTTTGCTGGTGGGCGCTCCGCGCAGGATGCCACTCTCCAGTTCGAGATAAACATTGCCCGCCGGGTCGAAGCCGATGTTGCGCGCCGGCCCCTCTTCGCCAATGTCGACCGGCTGGAAGCGCTCTCCGAAGGACTGAGCTACACCGCTGTTCGTCCCAATCCAGAGCGCACCGGAAGGAGCCTCGGCAAGACTCAGTATCTCAGTGTTTGGCAAACCCTCCGCGTGGCCATAGCCGCGAAACGCGCTGCCGTCATAGCGAAAGAGCCCATTGTCGGTGCCGACCCAAAGATAGCCGGTGTGGTCCTGCAGCAGGCATTTTACGTTCAGGTTACTCAACCCGTCAGAGGATCCATATTCATGGAACAGCTGTCTTTGCGCGCCGGCGGAAGAGGTAAGCGCGAGCAGTGCGAGATAGCTTGCCAGTCTAACTTGGAGAGTAAACCGCATTGTGGCCGATGCCTCTGGGTGCTGCCTGCCGCCTTGCGATAGGCTTTTACAACTTGCAAATTTCTTGTAAAGAACCGATCGCGGACGGGACGCCCCCCAAACTACCCTGCAATCTTCAAACCGATGATCCCTTGATAGTAACTTCTTCGCAACACTGCCGAGACTGCCCGCAGGGGGACATAGCGCGGACTTTAGTTGTACAGTTATCGCTCTTGAAAGCGGAAACAGCGGGCGCTTGATGCTGATTCAAGCAGGGCAGTGCTCTTGCCCTCTTGATCGGGTGGGATTTTTCCCAAGGCGCCGCCGAGGTTGCCGTCAGGGCATCCTCGGCGAACGTAAAGCGTGCGCCCAATCCGGATGACGTCTGCTCCATGGGTCTTTCCGCGGGAAGCAGACGTCATCCGGAAAGCGACCTTGTGATTCAACTGACGGCGGATCCAAGAGACTGTGCTTCCCAGCCGTCCGCGTGGCTTGGATTGTTCGGTCGAATGGACCATGGGTACTTCGGTTCCGCTGGTTCGCCAGCAACAAGCCAGAGGAACCGCGCCACAATTCTCGATGCAGAAAGGCAAAACGTTGTGATCAAGTCTTTGAAGGGCCCGTCCCTCACTTGCGGGACAATTCTCACCCTGGTACTTGCCGTTGTTCCCTTCGCCGTCGGCCAGTTCCCTGGGATGCAACCGGCGCCTGTGCACTACGCATGGTCCGATTCTTCGCTTTCACCCGATGTCCGCGCCGACCTGGTGATCAAGGAGATGACGGCGGAGGAAAAAGTTTCCTTGCTCCATGGCCAGGGGATGTCTTTCGGGCAAACGGGACCGTCCGCCTCCAACGGGGGCGCCGGCTACTCGAATGCGATTCCGAGGCTTGGGATTCCGGCCATCCAGATGGCGGACTCGGCGTACGGTGTGACGCGCGGCGCTTCGTCTGGGCGCTACTCCACGGCCCTGCCTAACAACCTGGCCGCAGCTTCATCCTGGGATCCGCAGGCTGCTTTCGAGTATGGGGCGCTTATCGGGCGGGAACTGCGCGCTGAAGGGTACAGCATGTCGCTGGGGGGCGGCGTGAATCTGCCCCGCGAACCAAGGAATGGCCGGACGTTTGAGTACCAGGGCGAGGACCCACTGCTGGCGGGAACGCTGGTGGGCAATTTTGTGAAAGGCGTGCAGTCGGAGAATATCATCGGCGATTTGAAGCACTACGCCGTGAATGACCAAGAGAGCGGGCGCAACGCCGTGAATGCCAACATCGACAAGCGCACGATGCGCGAGACCGATTTGCTGGCGTTCGAAATCGCCCTGAAGGTGTCGGACGCAGGCGCCTTCATGTGCTCTTACAACCGCGTGAATGGGGACTTTGCTTGCGAGAACAGCTATTTGCTGACTGACGTGCTGAAGAAGGACTTCCAGTTCAAGGGGTTCGTGTTGTCTGACTGGGGCGGGACGCACTCGACGGTGAAAGCTTCGCATGCCGGACTTGACCAGGAGCAGCCGGGGAAGGGTTTCTTTGGCGACGATTTCGCCAAAGCAGTGCAGAGCGGGGAGATCTCCCAGGAAGAGTTGAACGACCACGTTCATCGCATCCTGCGCGTCATCTTCGCGACTGGGTTGTTCGACCATCCTGTGGTGAAGAGGGTGCCCGACATCGAACGTGGCTTCGTGATTGCGCAGAGTCTCGCGGAGAAGAGCCTTGTCCTGTTGAAGAATACACAGAACGTCCTGCCGCTCGATGGCAGTTCGGTAAAGTCGATTGTGCTGATCGGCGGGCATGCCGATGTTGGCGTTCTCTCGGGCGGCGGCTCGGCACAGGTTGACCCGCCTGGTGGTTCTGCGGTTCCGCCTCCACCACCGGGTCCGAACCCCATGGCGGCGTTTATGCGCCAGACCTGGATGCCGAGTTCCCCACTGCGCGCACTTACCGCCAAGCTGCCCTCGGCAAAGGTGACTTATGTTTCCGGCGACGATCTGGCGGCTGCCGCCGCTGCCGCGAAGGCGGCGGATGTGGCCATCGTGTTTGGCTGGCAGTGGGAGTCAGAGGGCATGGACCTGAAGACGCTCGACCTGGGCCCCGAGCAGGACAAGCTGATCGAAACCGTGGCGGAGGCCAATCCGAAGACGGTTGTTGTTCTGGAAACGGGCAGCCCGGCCACCATGCCTTGGGTCGACAAGGTGGCTGGCGTTGTCGAAGCCTGGTATCCGGGAATCTGTGGCGCGGAGGCCTTGGCCAACGTGCTGACCGGCGCGGTCAACCCAAGCGGCAAACTGGCCATTACGTTCCCCAAGAGCGATGCCGACCTGCCCCATCCCAACCTGGTTCTGCCACCTCCGGATTCATCGCCGCGGCGGCCGGCGCCGGGGACGGACATTTCCGCCTTCATGGCTTCGATGGCAAAAGGCCTGCCACCTTTCCAGATCTACTACGACGAGAAGCTGAAGGTCGGGTACAAGTGGTATGACGCGGAGAAGAAGGCGGTTCTGTTCCCGTTTGGGTTTGGGCTTTCCTATACCCGTTATGCCTACTCCGGATTGACGGTGAAGGACAGTGATGGGCTGGCTGTATCTTTCACCGTGAAAAACACCGGGGACCGCGCAGGCACGGAGATTGCACAGGTGTATGCTTCGCTGCCGGATGCGGCGGGGGAGCCACCCAAGCGCCTCATTGGCTGGGCACGCGTGGAGTTGAATGCCGGTGAATCGAAGACAGTGTCGATCCCGGTCGACCGCAAGACTCTGAACGTGTTCGACGAGGCAAGCAATGGATGGAAGCTTGTGCCGGGCAGCTATGCGGTGATGGCTGGAGGGTCTTCGCAGGATCTGCCGCTTGTGGAGCATGTAACTCTGCACTAAGTGGGTTGAATCGAAGCGCTTTCAATGGGCGGACTCTGCAGTGCAGAGTCCGCCCATTTTATTGCACTTCCCTTCCCTCATGGCGCAGTCGTGATGCCGGTCACCGTCCGGAGGAGGCTACTCGACCAGAATTCCAATGAGAAAACTTTGCGGGCGCTTCCGCGTGGAATCTTATTCAGGATTTTGCACACGCGGCGCTCCAGGGCTGAATTCGGGATCGAGCGGGAACTCTGAGGGCCAAGAGGCCCCTCAGGACAGCCGACCTGGAGTCCGGCGCTCCTCTGGGTTAGCTCCGCGATCAGGTTGCTGTTTGAGCGCTCCGCGACGCCTGCCGCGGATGGGAAGGGGATTTCGTGGCGCGAATCAAATTGCCGCTTCTGCGAAGGATCTCCCAGGCTTTCTTCCTCCTCTTGTTCTTGGGATTGCTGGTTTTCACTTCGCTTCGAGCGACCGCCGGCACGTCCGCGGAGATGCATTTGCGCGGACCGATGCGGCTGTTCTTCGAATTGGATCCGTTGGTTGCATTGGTGAACGCGCTGGCCGGGCACGCGCTCTATCGCGGGTTGCTGTGGAGTTTGGTGATTCTTGTCCCCACCCTGTTTCTGGGGCGGTTTTTCTGCGGGTGGATCTGCCCCATGGGTACGCTGCAGCACTGGGTGGGAAGTTGGCCATCGGAGTCGAAGCGGGGCAAGCAACGCATTGATGCGAACCGCTACAAGCGCTGGCAGACGGTGAAGTACGTGGTACTGCTGGCGGGGCTGGTGTCGGCGGTATTTGGGTCAGCGACGATTGGGTGGCTCGACCCCTTCAGCCTGCTGGTGCGCTCGTTTGGTCTTTCGCTTATGCCTGCGTTGAATGCGGGCCTGCGCGCCGTTCTTTCGCCGATGGAGCAAAGCCACGTGGGGCTTTTCCACACGGCGGGAAGTGGGCTGCACAAGGCTTTGCAGGCTGTCGTGCTCGATTTTCGGCAGCCGCATTTCGGGCAAGGGGTCGTGCTCGGCATGCTGTTTTTGGCGATTCTGTTTGCCAGTTTGCGGGTTACACGGTTGTGGTGTCGCGCGATTTGCCCGCTTGGCGCCCTGCTGGGCGCAGTTTCGCAGTGGAGTGTGCTGGGGCTGCACAAGAAGCCGCAGAGCTGCGACAACTGCAATCGATGCATGCTGCATTGCCAAGGCGGCGATAACCCGATCGGCGGCGTGCCCTGGCACAAGAGCGAGTGCCTGATGTGCATGAACTGTCTGAGCGCGTGTCCGCACGACGGGTTAGAGTTCCAGTTCTTCCGCCAAGAGGCGGAGGTGGCTAGCCCGGACCTGGGGCGGCGCAGGACGGTGACGGGATTGGCAGCCGGCGCCGTAGCTGTGCCGATGTTGCGGGCGACTACGGGGCGCGGGAAAAGCCGGAATGAGCGATTACTTCGCCCCCCAGGCTCGCTCGATGAAGGGGACTTTCTTTCGCGGTGCATCCGCTGTGGCGAGTGTATGAAGGTCTGCCCGAACAATGCCCTGCATCCAACGCTGGACCAGGCTGGCTTGGAAGGTCTGTGGACGCCGATGGTCGTGCCGCGCATTGGGTATTGCGAGCCGAGTTGCACGCTGTGCTCCGAGGTTTGTCCGACGGGCGCCATCTGGCAGATCACTCCGGCGGATAAGGGCTGGGTGGTGGGTGCGGCGGAGCAAAAGCAGCCGATCCGGCTGGGCACGGCGTTTTACGATCGCGGGCGCTGCCTGCCTTGGGCGATGGCCACCGACTGCATTGTGTGCGAAGAGTGGTGCCCGGTTTCTCCCAAAGCGATCTACGTGCAGGAAGCGCAGGTTGTGGACGCGGCCGGGAATGTGAAGACCTTGAAGCAACCACGAGTGGATCCGGGCCGATGCGTGGGTTGCGGCGCATGCGAATACGCCTGCCCGCTCCAGGAGCACCCCGCCGTTTCTGTAACCAGCATTGGCGAGAGCCGTTCGCCAGCAAGTCAGATCTTGCTCAACCGCAGATAGAGGGAAGACGCGCTATGCGAAATGGTGTTGAAAGAACGCTTGCCACGGTGGCGATCTCTCTGGGGATTGCCGTCGCAGGCACAGGATGCAAGAAGGCCGCGGTCAATCCGTTTCCGGCGACTGGGTCAGTAGCTGGGTGGGAAAAGACCGGCGATACACGGACGTTTGCAGCAAAGGACCTCTATCAATACATCGACGGCGGGGCGGAGGAGTATGTTGCGGCGGGCGTCGTGACCACTTCCACAGCGGACTACAAGTACCAGGGCATGTTGGAGGCAACGGCGGACGTGTACACCATGGGCGAGGCGGCGGGCGCGGCCAAAATGTTTACCAAGGACCAAGCGGGCGATGGCAAGAGCGTGGCGATCGGCGACGCGGGCGTTTCGCGCGCTCAGAGCGTGGTCTTCCGCAAGGGTCCGTACCTGGTGCGGATCGTTGCTTACCAGTCCGCGCCCAATGCCGCCGACGCATTGCAGACGCTGGCGCATGCGGTCGAAGGCAAGCTCTAGTCGGCCGGGCTCGAACGGGCCGCAACAAACGGGAGGATGAAGATGAACAACCGTCGTGAGTTTCTGAAAGTCGCCGCGACCGGAGCGGTCGTGCTGGGTACAACGAACCAATTTGGCCTGGCTGCGATTGCCGACAAAAAGGACGCCCATGCCGAAGCGGGCAAGTCGCGCGTGGTAGTGGCGCGCGATGCGGCGCTCCACGGAGCGGGCGGGGCACTCGACGAAAAACGCGTGCAGGGACTGCTGGACCGGGCCATTGCGCATTACACCGGTCGCGACAATCCTGTGGAGGCCTGGAAGAGCCTGGTGCCTGTCGGCAAGGTGATCGGACTCAAGACGAACGGCCTGGGTGGGCGTGGAATTTGCACCCACGCGGCATTGGTGATGGCGGTCGCCGAGCGGCTGCAGCAGGCGGGGGTCAAGCCTGGCGAAATCATTGTGTGGGACCGCAACCGCCGGGATCTGGAGGTGTGCGGACTGACCATCAGCACCGACCCGGGCAAGATTCGCTGCTATGGTTCGGATGTTTCCGGCTTCGAAGACCAAGCCGAGCAATGGGGTACAGCGAAGATACGGCTCTCCAAGATTTTGACCCGCGATTGTGACATGGTGATAGGGCTGCCCATCCTGAAGGATCATTCCGGTGCGGGTGTGACCTTCGCCATGAAGAACATGTACGGGGTGGTCGACCGACCGTTCGATCTACATGCCGGCGGCTGCAACCCAGCGGTTGCGGATTTGAATTGCATTCCCGTCATCCGCAACAAGGTACGCTTTACCATTGGGGACGCCATGTCCTCTGTTTATGACGGCGGTCCGGGGTTCAAACCGGAACGGCTCTGGCAGCCGAATGCGCTCATCGTTGGAGAGGATCGGGTAGCTGTCGATCAGACTGCCTGGCAGATGATCGAACGCAAGCGGGCGGAGGTGGGTATGGGCACGCTGGAAGCGGTGGGGCGCGGACCGCGCTACATTGCCACGGCAGCAGATTCCGCGCACCAACTGGGTGTGAACGATCCGGCACGGATCCACCTCATGGAGGTTTGACCGGCGATGAAACCGGAGGCGAGTGCGACGGTTCCGCCCGGCATGACACGCCGAGAGGCCATGCTTCAGCTTCTGCGCGTGGGCGGAGCCGCGACCGCAGCTGCCGGCGCCGCTGCGTGGCTCAGCCACCGTTCCGTGCGGCCGATTCCGGACTTGCCGGAAATGGTGCGGCGCGACCATCGTGTTTCCATCGACCCAAGGTTCCCGGTGATGGCCGTCGCACAGGGAGGCGAACCGCGCGAACTTGCGCAGCGAGCTTTGGGTGCAATCGGAGGGATGAGGCGTTTTGTTTCCCGCAACGATGTGGTTGTGATCAAGCCCAACATCGCATGGGATCGAACGCCGGAACAGGCAGCCAACACAAACCCGGACTTCGTGGCCGAGGTGGTGGAGCAGTGTTGGCAGGCGGGCGCCAAACGCGTCATCGTGACCGATTGCAGCTGCAATGAGGCGCGCCGCTGTTTTCATCGCTCCGGTATCCAGGCTGCGGCGATGGCTGCAGGCGCTGAAGTGATCCTTCCCGATCCCGATGGTTTTCGCGAAGTGGATCTTGGCGGAGTGGTACTGAAGCAGTGGCCGGTATTCAAACCCTTCCTAGAGGCCGACAAGATCTTGAATTTGCCCATTGCGAAGCATCACAGCCTGGTGGGCGCCACACTGGGATTCAAGAATTGGTACGGGATTCTTGGAGGCGAGCGAAATCGGCTGCACCAGCAGATTCATCAATCGCTCGTTGACCTTGCCAGCTTCATGCTGCCGACGCTCACGCTGCTTGACGGCTACCGCATCCTCGTCCGCAATGGTCCGACCGGGGGTAGCCTGGAGGACGTGGCGTTGAAGAGGACAGTGATCGCCTCGACGGATCCTGTCGCTCTGGATGCATGGGTCGCCAAAGCGTGGTGGAATCTTGATCCTGCGCAGCTCCCCTACCTCGGTATGGCCGCAGCGCGAGGATTGGGAACGACTCAATTCGAGAAGCTCCCAGTTTTCCTCGCGGAACCTGGAAAACAACCGCAGACAAGTTGATCGCGCGATGATTCGGGCGACATCGACAAATCGTTGAGCGACAGCTTGCGCGGCGGCGACCTGACTCCTGTACATTGGAGGCTCGGATCAGAAGCGCCGCGGAAGCGAGCGCACAATTTGGTTGTCCTCTTCCGAGGGAGAACGAGATGCCGGGATCAACAGACCTGAAGGTTGCTCCACCAATCTGCATTGCTGCGACAGGAGACAAGTGCGGCGAGGGCATCCTCTGGGACAGTGCGACTCAGAGCCTCTATTGGACCGATGTCAACAGGTTCCTGGTCCATCGGTACCGGATGGAGGGTGGCGAACTGAAGACGTGGTTTTTCCTGGAGCCCGTAACCTGCGTGCTCGCGACGAATCGGAGCGGCACCTTGGCTCTCGTATTGGGATCGGGCGTCGTGCTTTGGGAACCCGCAAGCGACCTTCGCCACGAACACCTTTTTTTTATGCCTGGGTGGCCAGCGGTGCGGTGCAATGATGCCGGTGTGGACCCGCGGGGCGATCTCTGGTTGGGATCGATGCGCAACAACGTGAGGGAGAACGGGGAGTCGTGCGAAATCGGCGGGCGCGACGGTGCGTTGTATCGAGTGGACGGTGGCGGCGGATGGCGAGAGCTGCGGCGCGACCTCGGCATTGCGAATACCCTTCTCTGGACGTCCGACTGTACAAGATTTTATTTGGGGGATTCGTTGCGGAACGAGATTTGGGCCTATGACTACGAGATCACGGAAGGCTCAATTCGAAATGAAAGATCCTTCTTCCGCGACTACCCGCGAGGATTGCCGGATGGCTCGGCGCTTGACAGCGAGGGATACATTTGGAATTGCCGGTACGGTGGAGGTTGCATTGTGCGCATTAGCCCCTTGGGCCAAGTGGATCGAGCAATTGAGATGCCGGTTGGAAATCCGACAAACTGTGCATTCGGTGGCGAGGATGGCAGCACACTTTTCGTCACGTGCGCATCGCCAGCTCCCGGGCAGTGGGAGCGCTTGGGAGGCTGTCTTTTCGCAATCGAAACGAACGTGACTGGTGCACCCTCGTACGCATTCAAGTGTGTTTAGAAGTAGATTCGCCTTTTCGATTGAAGTTAGAGAGCGTCCCGATGAGCGAGGCGCGTGCAATAATTAGCGGGATGAAAAGCAATGACCGTGCCCCGCAAGCTGCCGAAAGCTGCGACGGCCCATTGATCGCGGCCTTGTCGAGACGCTCTTTCCTGCACTCCGGGGCGCTCACGGTCGGCGCAATCACCGCCCTCTCATCTGCTCAAGCAACGGAACCAAATCAAGCGGCTCCCGATGCCAAGCCAATGCATCCCGGAATCGTCCCCGCAGGGACGACGTCGTTTCTTCCATTACTTCGAGTGCCAGATGGAGTCAGTGCCTTCGGCCGGTTTGAAGCGACGATGCCCGCTGGCAAAATCCCTTTTATGCGAAGCCGAGACCAGTGGACGGGTGCGGGCGTTGCCGTCGATACGAATGTTACGCATGATGGCCTGGAGACGGTGCTGACCGCTCCTGCATTTCCGATTGTCCTTGTGCATCTTCGCTGGCAAGTGTCGGTGAAACCGCATCTGCGCGTGCTCGGCGATGCGTGGGAACGCAGCTATGGTGACCTGGGCTGGCGGAACTTGATCCCGGAACGAGTGATGCCGTGGTACTTTGCAACTTACGACGGTCAGAGATGCTGCGGTTATGGGGTCAAGACGGATGCGCGGGCTCTCTGCTTCTGGCAACTCGATCCGGAGGGAGTGTCGCTATGGCTGAACGTCGCGAACGGCGGCAACGGGGTCGAGCTCAGTGACAGAGAGCTCAAGATGGCGACCGTTGTTTCTCACCAAGGGACCGACGGCGAGGGACCGCTGGAGAGCGTGACCGCGATTTGCCGCGGAATGTGCGCACGCTCATCGCGTAAACCAGGCCCGGTGTATGGCGCAAACGACTGGGACTATAGTTATGGCCGCAGCACGGCTAAGACGATTCTGCGGGACACAGAAACCATCGTGGAACTGTCGCCGAAGGGCGCGAACCGTCCTTTCTCTGTGATCGACGGTGGCTGGACGAACGGGACCGCGGCGTGGCCGGACATGGGCGACCTTGCGACATCGATCAAAAAGCGATCCGCGCGGCCAGGGATTTGGATTCGTCCATTGGAAGCGACCTCGAATACTGCTCGGAGTCTATTGCTCCCCGATGCCCGTTTCGGGGATAAGACGGCGCGAGCGCCAGAGCTTGCGTACGACCCAACGATTCCGGAAGCGCGGGAAAAGATTGGCGCCAAGATTACAGAAGCGGTGGGCTGGGGCTTCGAAATGGTAAAGCACGACTTCAGCACGTACGACCTGTTGGGGCAGTGGGGATTTGAAATGGGCCCGCAGCCCACGCTCGGGGGCTGGTCACTCTATGACCGAAGCCGGACCAATGCAGAGGTTGTCTCGGACCTTTACGAGCTATTGCGGCAAGGTGCCGGCCAAGGGGTGGTTATCGACGGTTGCAATACGATTGGGCATCTTGGGCAGGGTTACTTCGATCTGCAACGCAGCGGCGATGACACGAGCGGCCGGCAATGGGAGAGAACCCGGCGAATGGGAGTGAATACGCTCGCATTCCGCCTGCCGCAGCACGGCACTTTTTTCACACTGGATGCCGATCTCATTGCAGTGACCGAAGCAATTCCTTGGGGATTGAGCAGGCAATGGCTGGAGTTGGTTGCGCGCAGCGGAACTGCGACCCTCCTTTCCATCGAACCATCCGCACTTCAACCAGAGCAGCGCTCAGCGATACGCGATGCGCTGCAAATGGCAGCTGCGGGTGGCGTTTCCGCAAGGCCAACCGACTGGATGGAATCGAGCGTTCCGCAGCATTGGAGAGAGTTGGCCGGTGGCGCAGAGCGGAAGCGACACTATACGTGGAACGGGACCGAAGGGGCATCGCCATTTCTTGGTCCCTAGCTGCCACCGCGTGAGTCTGACTTTTTTGATTCCGCCAACTTGTTGAAGACTACATTGCCCGGGCATTCAGCGATGACTGCCGCGGGATCTTCCCCGCCCTGCTTATTGCCTGTGGTTCCCTGTACGATGAAATGCGTTCATTCCGCGATAACGAGGGTTGATTCTGTGTGAATGCAGCGAAGCTGGAGCGCGTCCATTCTGGAAAGAGACTTCACATGACGGAGTCTGAAGCGAGAAGGGCCGGTCAAGTATATCTTGACATTTAAAACCATCTGAAATATAAGCATGTAAAACGAGCTAAGCGATTAGCTGAATTGCTGCATCAACTCCCCTGCAACGCTTTCATATTGTCTGTTTTGAAGACCGGCTGGATCCCGCAGGCGAGTCCCTGTTTGCGGATCATCCGGGTTCGTCCTCATTTTGACATGGTGAATGGGACGCTTGGTCGCGTTTCCATTCGTGAACAAATGGAACCAATGGCGTACCCGCCGGGTACGAGCGTCCGAAACATAATCGGTTAGGTGCAAGCCGGTCATCATTGTCAAAGGCAAGGCTCGGCTTCGCGGAGTGTATTGGGAAAACTGTTTCCCGGGCGCGACGCAAATCGGCAGGGATCGAAGGACACGGTCAATCCATTTTGATCGGACATGCGACCTCCATTACAAGCGGTGAGACTTCTCCAGGAGCGGACTGAAAGATGATCAACCCCATGATTGATTCGTGCTGTTGCGTCCCCCCCAATCAACGTGCTGTGCGCTCGATCCGGCTTGCCATTTGCCGCGCGGCGATTTTCCTGTCTTTACTTCTGGGACATTTAGCGGCGAGGGCCGACGTAAACGCCACGATTGTCGGAACTGTCACCGACACGACGGGCGCGGTCATTGCCGGGGTTCGGGTAACTGCAACGAATGTGGCGACACACGTTTCGAACACAGCGCTGACCAACCACGACGGTGTGTACAATTTCACGCTTCCACCTGCGACGTACGAGGTGGCGATTGTCCAGACCGGTTTCAAGACGTTCCGACAGAGCGAGATTCGGTTGAACGTGAACGATGTGATTACGGTGAATGCATCGTTGCAAGTGGGCAGCCTGGACCAGGTCGTGCAGGTTACCTCGGCCGCTTTGCAGGTGGACACGGCGTCCTCTCAACTCGGCCAGGTGATTGAGGAGCAGGCCATTGTTGCGGTCCCTCTGAATGGCCGAAGCTACACCGATCTGCTCGACCTGCAACCGGGGGTTGCGAGCGGCACATCGACCATGGTGGGTGATTCGTCGAATTCCTTCAATTTTCAAAGCGCAGGATTCCGGATGCCGCAAATCTCTGGAGAGGAGAGTCCCGGGAACCAATCAGTGAACGGAATGCGGGAAACTTCAAATGGCTTTCTGCTGAACGGCGTCTCGGTGGAGGAGTACGGTTTCAGTGGGACAGCGGTGGTTCCGAATCTCGACTCGCTTGCTGAATTCCGCATTCTGACGAGTAACTTCGACGCGGAGTACGGGAACTTCGCAGGGGGCCAGGTAAATGTAATTACCAAGGGTGGCACGAATCGCCTGCACGGAAATGTTTTTGAGTTCCTGCGCAACACCGATTTCGACGCGGCCAACTACTTCGATTACAACAAGCGCGGTCCGTTCCAGCAGAATCAGTTTGGCGGTACCGCAGGAGGACCAATCCGCAAAGATCATGTCTTCTTCTTCGTCGATTACCAGGGAACGCGTAATGTGGTTGGTGTTTCCACGGGAACCATCGCGGTGCCCACGGCAGCAGAACGGAGTGGTGACTTCTCGGCGCAGGCCGCGGCGATGAGTGCGGCGACGGTGCAGGGAGACGCGTGGGCGTCATCGCTGAGCAGCCGCCTTGGTTATGCGGTCACGGCGGGCGAGCCTTACTATTCTCCAGGATGCACGACGAGCACTTGTGTCTTCCCCGGGGCGCAAATACCGACCTCGGCAATTTCGCCCATCTCGACAAATATTCTGAGCGCAGGAGCGATTCCGCTGGGGGACGGCAACGGCACATTCTCGACCTCGGCGGACGCGCAGCGTCTCACGGACAACAAGGCTAGTGGGCGCGTGGACGCGAATACGCATGTGGGCAGTTTGTTTGGCTACTACAACATCGACCAATTCACACTGCTCAACCCCTATCCGGTAGCCACGGTGCCTGGCTTTGGCGCGAATACCACGGGACGTTCGCAGGTGGTAAACGCGGGCGATACCAAGACGATTGGTAGCAGTGCGGTTAACGAAGCCCGCATCGGCTATCTGCGGGTAAAGGACTTCTTGAACACACCGGCAAGCGCTTCGAAGAGTCTGACGTCTCTTGGATTTGCAGCGTCAACGAACCCGGGAGGCATCTTCCCGCTTAACCCCGGTATTGAGGGAATACCGGAGATGGATTTTGAGAGCTTTGACATCGGGGTTCCGAGCCGCGTGCTCAGCGTGATCGAAAATACCTACCAGGCAGCTGACAATTTCAGCTTGCAAGTGGGCAAACACTCCTTCAAAGCCGGCGCAGCCTACCATTTTACCGAAGTAACCGAAGAGCTGAATAACGTCGTCAACGGGTATTACTTCTTCGATCAAACGCTGGAAACCGGCGTGGACTTTGCCGACTTCCTCATCGGAGCCCCGGGCGCATTCGAGCAGGGAGAAGCGCCAGCTGCCGATACGCGGAGCTATTACTTCGGCTTGTTTGGGCAAGACAGCTGGCACCCAACCTCAAACCTGACTCTGAACTACGGTCTGCGGTGGGATGTGATCTCTCCCTGGTGGGAAAAGCACAATGAACTAGAAGTGCTGAAGCTTGGGGAGCAATCTGTGAAATTTCCCAACTCACCCCAAGGTTGGGTGTTCCCCGGAGATCCAGGCATTCCAAGGACGGTGGCCCCCGTTCGTCACAATAACTTCGGGCCGCGGGTGGGCCTTGCGTGGTCACCGTCAACGGACTCCGGCTTGCTTCACGCTTTGCTGGGAGGCGGAGGCAAGAGCAGCATTCGCGCCGGTTATGGGATGTTCTACACGGCATTCGAAGGCGGATACGATTTCAGCGTGATCGGCGACGCGCCCTATGGATACTTTTATGAGAACAACGGTCCATCGTTTGCCAACCCGTACCAAACGCGCGCGACGGGCGCCTACAACTTGAATCCATTTCCCTATAGCTTCCCTCCGACGAATGTTTCCGCATCGAACCCGGACTCCAACGTTCCTTCCAGTGCGTTCGGGGTGATCGGCACGTCACCGACGTTCAATCCCGCCAACCGCGTGCCATATGCAGAGCAGTATGAGCTCTCTCTGCAGCGGCAGATCTCCGGATCCGATCTTTTGGGTTTGTCGTACGTTGGAACACAAGGTCACCGTCTTCTCGTGGCTCAGGAAGCGAATCCTGTGAATGAGGCCGCTTGTTATGCCCTGTATTTACAGAATCCGACGAGCCCAAGCTGCGGCCCGAATGCCGAGCCCACAAGCCTGCGAGGCCCATTTGGCGTGAACTTCGGCAGCGAAGCGTACTTCTCCACGGTGGGCGCATCTTCCTATAACGCGTTCCAGTTGAACTACCAGCACACCAGCAAGGCGCTGCAATTCCTGGTGGGGTATACGTTGAGCAAGTCCCTGGACTACGCTTCGGGGTTTGGCGAACAAGTCAATCCCTTCAATCCGAAGTTATCGCGAGCGCTCTCAAGCTTCGACCAACGGCAAAACTTCGTGGTGAGTTACAGTTATACCCTTCCCACGAAAGTTCCTGGCGTAGCGGGCAAACTGCTCAACGGCTGGCAACTGAGTGGAATTACGAACTTCTCCAAAGGTCTGCCGGTCTTTATCTTCGAAAACGACGACAACTCTCTGTTGGGAACGGATAACTCCGGACCCATGCCGATTGGAATCGACACTCCTAACTATGCTGGCGGAGCAATCCACAATTTGAACCCGCGGTCGAGTGGGCATCCCTACTTCGACAAGACGCAATTCTCGCAAGAACCCATCGGCCAACTTGGATCGTCTCGCCGGTCTTTCTTCGCGGGGGCGGGACTGAATAACTTTGACACCGCACTGTTGAAGAGTACAGAAATCACTGAGCGGATCAAGCTTGAGTTCCGCGCGGAATTTTTCAATGTCTTTAATCACACGCAATTCGCGAACATCGATGGAAACTTCAATTCATCCACCTTTGGCGAAGCAACGACGGCGGGCGATCCGCGAATCGGCCAACTCGCTCTGAAGTTGGCGTTTTAAGAAGCTCATCAACCAGCTTTCGGACGTCCTCTGCGCCCTTGAATGATCGGGACGCAGAGGACTTTCCACTTACGCGGAAGCTCTTTAAGTCAACCCTGATGAGAAGATTGCAGACACATAAGCGGCAGAGATTTCACGCGCCCCCGAATGCGCCTCGCGATTCGCGACCTTGAAGCATGAAGCCACACGATTCGCGGACGCGTAACTGTGGAACCAGAGTGGTGGTTGTAGCGCGCGTCGTCTTGCCTTCGATTCGCTCGAGGAGTGTCCGTGTAGCTGTCTCGCCAAGGTCGTACTTGGGAAGCTCGATGGTGGTGAGGCGGGGGCGAAAGCAGTTGAGCCAAGGGTAGTCATCGAAGCTGACCAGCGCAAAGTCATCGGGGCACTTCATGCCGATCTCATCGGCAGCAGTCATGAATCCCACGGCCATCAAGTAGTTGGTAACCAGGACCGCTTCGGGCCGGCGCGGGAGCAGAGCCAAGCCAGCTCGAAATCCGGAGTCGATTCGATAGTCTCCCTCGAAAAGAAGATCGGGCGATGCGGTGAGGCCATGTTTTTCGAGGGCTTTGTGATAGCCGAGGCTGCGACTTCGCCCCGTGCTGTTGACCAGGGGACCGCTGACGAGGCCGATGCGGCGGTAACCAATGCGCGCAAGGTGCTCGGTGGCCTCGGCAGCACCAAACTCGTCGTCGGTGCGAACGAGGTCTACCTTCAAATTGGCACAACTGCGCATGAGCAGGACAACGGGCACCTTTTGGTCCGTTAGCAACTGGCGGTTCACGGCAGAAAGTGGGCCCGGCGTCTTGTTGAGGATGATGCCATCGACCCTTTTGGACAGCAGGAGTTCGAGATACTGAGCTTCCTTCTCCGCGTTGTCGTCGCTGTTACACAAGAGCACGCTATAACCGGCCAGCTGCGCTGCGTCTTCGACTGCCCGTACGATATCCGGGAAGAATGGGTTCGCAATATCGGAGACGATGACGCCGATGGTTTGCGTCTTTTGCCGAGCCAGACTTCGCGCCAAGAGATTGGGGCGGTAATTCAATTTCCTGATCGCCGCTTCGACGCGTTTTGCCAATAGCGCGCTGACGCCATCTTTGTTGTTGACGACGGCAGAAACGGTGAACACGGAGACGCGGGCTTCCTGAGCCACGTCGTACATGCTTGGCGCTCGCGGAGATTCTGATCGGCTACGACTTGCTCTGGGCATGGATTCTGTCTTGAGGGTGCTGTCCTGTCGGCTCAGTGCGGCTAACTTTCAGTTGGGCTGATGATACGATCCTAGAAATGGAGCATGACCATACTACTCTCGCCAAGTTGGGCAGAACAACGGATTCCCTGATCGCAAATTAGCTGAAGGACAGATTCTGGATCTCTGACCGTGTGATTTCGTTCCTTGAGATTGGGTGGTCTCCCACCCTTTCGCCAAGACAAGGGGGAAAGGATGGGGCACGGAGATCGTACAAATTCTGTGGTCAGAGACCTAGCGACTCGCAGCCTGAGGCTGCGACTCTGGTTGTAGAGAAGCGACTTACGACCAAATCGACCTTTCCTTCAGTTTCCCCTTCTCGTAAGCGGCCCGCGCCTCGGCAACCGAGGGCATTTCGGAGACCTCGGCGATGGGTACGTCCCACCAGGAATCATATCCGGGGATGCGGTCAGAGTAGTCCGTTTCGACAACAATGACGGTGGTCTGCGGCAAAAGGCGGCAGGCGCGCAAACTCTCTGCCAGTTCGTCGCAGGCTTTCACGCGCACGCTGTGGGCGCCCAAGCTGGAAGCGTTGAGTGCGAAGTCGAGTGGTAGGACTTCGCCAACTTTGTCGACTTCGTGGAATCGATACTCGGTGCCAAAGCCTCCGCTTCCGCAGGCTCGACTCAAGCCGCCAATGCTGGAGAAGCCGTGATTGTCGAAGATCACGATATTGAGCTTGATGCGTTCCTGGAGAGCGGTCACGATCTCTTGAGCCATCATCAAGTAGGAAGCATCGCCAACTAGAACGAAGACGTCGCGCTCCGGCGCTGCCATTTTCACACCCAGGCCTCCGGCAATCTCGTATCCCATGGTGGAGTAGCCATATTCCATGTGATATGCCTTGGGATCGCGCGACCGCCATAGCTTGTGCAAGTCGCCGGGCAGGCTTCCGGCCGCATTCAGGATGATGTCCTGAGGGCCAAGGACTGAATCGAGGACGCCGATGACTTCACCCTGACTTAGCGGCGGCCCGATGTGACGGTTGTAGATACGATCGACTTCGGTGTCCCACTCGCGACGGAGATTCTCAATCTCCACGGCATAACTGGGAGAAACTTTGTGCGCGGCGAGACACGCCGAGAGCTCTGCGAGCGTGGCACGAGCGTCTCCTGTAAGGGGGAGAGACGAATGCTTGTGTGCATCAAACTCGACTACATTGAGATTGACGAAGCGGACCGCTGGGTTCTGAAAGGCGGTCATGGAAGCGGTGGTGAAGTCGCTGTACCGCGTGCCGATGCCGATGATGCAATCGGCAGTGCGCGCCATGCGGTTGGCCGCTAATGTGCCGGTGACACCCATGGCACCGAGGCTTTGTGGATGATCGAACGAGAGCGATCCCTTCCCCGCGTGCGTCTCGGCAACCGGAATTCCTGTTTGCGCGGCAAATGAGGCGAGATCTTCGGTGGCCCCGGAGTAGATAGTCCCACCGCCGGCAATGATGAGTGGCCGTTGCGACTTACGAATCGCTTCTACCGCTCCGCTGAGCGCGGTTGTGTCGGGACGATTGCGGGGAATGTTCCAGACGTGGGTCGCAAAGAACTCTTCTGGATAATCGAATGCTTCTGCCTGCACGTCCTGGGGCATGGCCAGGGTGACGGTTCCTGTTTCTGCCGGCGAGGTGAGGATGCGCATGGCTTCAGGAAGAGCTGTCAGGAGCTGTTCAGGGCGCTGGATGCGGTCCCAATAACGGGAGACGGGACGGAAACAATCGTTGACAGAGACTTCCTGACTGGAGGGGTATTCAAGCTGCTGCAGGACCGGGGAAAGATTGCGTCGCGCGAAGGTGTCTCCGGGAAGGAGAAGGACCGGCAGACGATTGATGGTGGCCGCGGCAGCGCCGGTGATCATGTTGGTGGCGCCCGGGCCTATTGAAGACGTGCACACCATCGCGCGCAGCCGGTTGGCCATTTTGGCATACGCAGCAGCCGCATGCACCATGGTTTGCTCGTTGCGAAAGAGGGTATAACGAAAGTCGAGATTCTGCTGCAGGGCCTGGCCGAGACCGGCGACGTTTCCATGGCCGAAGATGCCAAAGCAGCCGCCGAAGAACGGATGCTGCTCGTCATCGCGGCGAACATGCTGAACTTTCAAGAAGCGGATCACCGCCTGTGCCATCGTAAGCCGGAGTTTCTTCACGTTCCATCCTCCTGGAGCGGCGCTGCCAAGGCACCTTCTCCGTTGATCAAAGCGACCGCGGCCAACGCCTCGCCTCGAACGATTGGCCACTGCCTACGTTTCCAAGCAAAGACGAAGTATCCCGCAAACCCGAGCCCGATTGTGAAGAAGGCGTAGGCCATGAACTTCCATCCGCCGGGTTGTAATGCGGGGGTGGCGAAAACACCTACCCAACCGACCAATGCAAACAGGGCCGGGGCCGGATAGAACCACATGCGAAAGGGACGCGCTGCCTCGGGGTGAGTTTTCCTGTAGATCAGCAGGCCGATAATCTGCGCGATGAACATGGAAAGGATCCGTGCGAGCATGAGAGCGGTAATGATCTGCATGAGATCGAAGCAACATGCCACGATACAGAGAAAACCAACAAGCAGCAAGGCGCGATGGGGAAAATGCCGCGTGGGGTGGAGTTTTCCGAACCATTGGAAGAAAGCTCCATCGATGGCTGCGGCGTAAGGAATGCGTGAGTAACCGAGCAGCATGGCATAGGTTGCCGAAAAGGCCGTGACCTCGACCATGGCAGTCATGAAGTAGGATCCCCAGTGGCCTACAGCGCGCTCCGCGAAGACTGAGCCGATGGCATTGAATGCTTGCGAGTCCGGCCGGATCATTTCCCGCCAAGGAACTACGCCCGTGAAACTGAGCGAAACCAGAAAGTCGATGACCATGACGACGAGGATCGACAGGATGACGCTGATGGGAATGGTCCTTCCCGGCCTCTTGACTTCATCGCCGAGATAGCAGCTCTGGTAATAGCCGAGGAAGTTGAACATCACCAGCATGGTGCCGTTCCCTAAACCGAGCAGGAAAGGTAAGGTGATGTTCCAGGCTCCGGAGGGAAAGGACAAGAGGAAGCCTGTGTTCACGTGCATGAGGCCAACCGCAATGACCCAACCGACAGTGATCAACATGCCGATCCAAAGGATCAGCATGAGACGCGCGATGTCTTTAATCTTGCGGTAAAGGGCGAAGATGGCGATGGCAGTGACCGAAATTGCAAGAAGCTTGACGCGCCAGGGGTGCGCCAGCAATGGCGGCCAAATGAAGCCGGCGTATTCCGCCATGCCGATGCTGCTGGTGGCTATCTCAAGCGTGCCGCTGAACATGAATTGGAGCACGAAGACCCAGGAGATCATGCGCCCCCAGCGTTCGCGGCCGTACGTTTCGCGCAGGAAAATATAGGAACCACCGGAGGCGGGGATGGAGGCGCCCAGTTCCGCAAAGACAAGGCCATCGGCGATGGCCAGCGCCGCACCCACAAACCACGCAATCAGCGACTGCGGACCGCCCATGGTGGCCAGCAATGCCGGCACGGTAATAAAGGGCCCCGTCCCGATCATGTTGGACATGTTGATGGTGACGGCGTTCAGCAGGCCGAGGCTGCGGTCCATATGGGGGGCTGTCGGGGCAGAGTGTGCCGGCGGCGCGCTCACCGGATTGTCCGGACAACTTGGCATCGGCTTCTCCGTGGCTAGTCCGCGGGTGAGACTTACCTTTCGAGGATCTACCTATCTTTAGACTTTACCTTTGGTCATCTGAACGGTGAATCTTTCTTTGTGTTGCAAAGAGACACCGTCAGAATCATCCTTTATCTGGATCGGGAAGCATGAGGTCGCGAACGATAGACGTCAATTCGTGGGTGGCCGCAAGAAACTGGCGCAAGGTTCGACGGGTTGGACCGAAGGTGTCGAATTCATGCAGTTGGAGGCCATCTGCAGCAAGGGCGCGACGAAAATCGGGTAGCTCTGCGGAGAGCGTCTCCACAACCGCCGGGTTGACTGGTTTGTTCATGCGCACGATGACTTCGACATGGCTGGCATTGAAGCGCACTTGCCAAGCGTGCGGCGGAGAGATCACCACATCGCCACCAATGAATTCGCTCCAATGCATGTGGTTGCGATACGCGGCGGAGAGCAAACGCAGGCGGTAGCCTCGCTGCCGATAAATTCGATAAGCCTCTTTGAACACCGCGACCCCAGCCCATTCCAGATAGCCGGGATCGAGCGTGATGTTCTGCTTCTCCACAACTACCTTGAGCCAATCATCCAGACGGCCCACCATAATGGTGCATACTGGCCCCATTGTGGCGATTTCCTTACCTTCAGCTTCGCGCCGCTTCAGTCCGCGCTCCACCGCTTCGGCGACGGCAATCGCTTGCGGGACGCTGAAAGAAACGGTCGCGTTGATGCTGATGCCGCGATAAGTGGCTTCCTCGATGGCGTCCACTCCGGCTTGGGTGACAGGGATTTTGACGATGATGTTAGGAGCAATCGCATTGAAACGCTCGGCCTGCTTAACGATTGCCGGGGAGTCGCGAAAGTAGCGCGGATCGGTTTGAACAGAAAGCCTTCCGTTTCTCCCCTTGTGATCTTGGAAGACAGGAAGAAGGAGTTCGGCCGCCTTTGCCGACATATCGCAGACGAGCTGCCACGCGATTTCATCCTCAGTGGCCGAACTCATCTTGCGAATGAGGTCGAGAATGTGCTCCCTCCAGAGAGGCATCTCGGTGCGAAGCATGCCAGTAACGATGACGGGATTGCAGGTGGCGCCCACGGCTCCGTGGTGCAGGGAATACTGGAGTTCCGCCAGTGAGGCAGAATCATTCCACAAGCAGGTAGGTGTGGATTGCGTCATCTCGTGGAGCAGACTCTTGTACGTTGTGGATGCGACCGTCTTGCTCATGGTGAACCTCGACTCTTGATTTCAAGCGATGCACTGAAGTGCCGCTTCAGACCACGACACTCCCTTTCGTGCTAGCGGCAATCCCGGAGCCAACGGCGCAGGGCGCTCCGCGCAGATGCGAGGACTCTGCAGCCACTGCGATCTCGAGCGCTTTGAGACCGTCTTCGGCAGTTACCCGTGGTGGCTTACCGCTTAGCATGGTATCCACGAAGTCGGTCACCTCGGCCACATAGGCGTTGGCAAAGCGGCTGAGGAAATGGTCGGCCACCGGTTGAAGGGAACCGACTGCTTTGAGGAAGGTCACGGGTGTTTGCCGCAATGTTCCGATCAAGATGGAACCTTTGGAGCCAACGACCTCGGTACGGACGTCGTATCCGTAGATCGCTTGCACGTAGGACTCGAGATTGCCGATGGCTCCCCGGGAGAACTTCAGATTGACGAGCGATGCGACCACATCCCCGTAGCGCGCCACCTCCGGGCGAATGGCCACGGTGGCGTACGTGTGGGCCTCGATGACCTCGTCATTCATCAGCCATCGCGCCAGGTCGAAATCATGGATTGTATTGTTATACAGCAGCATTCCGTTGAGTCCGGATTCATACGAACTCATTGGGGGAGCATCCTTGTCGCGTCCGATTGACTTGAAGAGCACGGGTTCGCCAATCTCTCCAGACTCGATTTGCTGCTTGGCTGCGGAATAGCCAGGGTCGTAGCGGCGCATAAAGCCGATCTGCAAGCGGACGCCAGCGGCTTGAACCGCGGCGATCGCCGCATGCGCATCGACGATAGAAAGCGCGAGCGGTTTTTCGCTGAGAATGTCCTTGCCGGCAGCCGCAGCAGCCTGGATTCCCTGCGCATGAAACTTGTCCGGCGTGGCAATGACCACGGCATCGATATCCTTGCGCGCAACTAACTCCTCAAGGCTACCGTAAGCATGATCGATTTCGAACTCCGCGGCTATGCGCGAAGCGTGGGCTGCATTCACGTCGGCGACCGCAATCAGGCGCGCATGCGGAACGAGGCGGCGCAGATTTGCTACGTGGCAACGCCCCATCTCGCCGAGGCCGACAACTCCCACACCCAACTTCGCCATCTTCGACCCTCGCTTCCTTAGCGGTTTGCTGACATGCTAGACGCTTGCCGATTGACTAACTTAAGGCAACGGAATTCTTATACCACATTCGTCCGCCGAACGGAGAATAAATGGACAATCGGTTGTAAAGATGCGGTTTGAGCGCTTCCTGTCTCCCTTGAGAGGGCCGGCGGAAGACGTCTGGAGCATCTTTTCAACGGCAACTAACACCTTGACACGGATTCCAAACCGGCACTATAAATATTTGCGTGGAGCTAAGCGATTAGGAAGCGGTGGTTCCCCAGCAGGTTCATCGGCCGATCCGACCGAAATGAGGCCAGAAAATCAAGCCCCTTCGATCGCACCTCTCAACACAACATGGAATGCCTGGAAAGGTGAAAAATGGGCTCGGACAAAGCGCTGGCAGCGACCCTGGTGCGGCCGGGTCGATACGAGACCCGAGAGTACCCTGTGCCGGATCCGGCGCCCGGTTGCCTGCTGGTGCGGATGGAAGTCTCCGGAATCTGCGGGACCGACAAACACACGTTTCAGGGCTATACGACGCAATACGCAGGAGCGGGCTCCCCGAAGCAGATCCAGTTTCCGATTATTCAGGGCCACGAAAACGTGGGCACGATTGCGGCAATGGGCGGGAACGAGCCCTATGTCGATTTTGAGGGCACCCCGCTGACGATCGGCGATCGCGTTGTGATTGGAGCAAACATCAGTTGCGGAAAGTGTTACTACTGCCGCCATGATTTCCCCTATTACTTCTGCGAAACCACGACCGACTACGGCAACAATCTAAGCGCCAAGGATGCACCGCACTTATTCGGGGGGTGGTCGCAATACCTCTACGTGCTTCCTGGCAGCCTGGTGTTGCGGGTACCGGACGACATACCGTCGGAGATCGCAGTGCTGACGGAGATTATGGCAGTGACGGTGGGACTGGACCGCGCCAAGCAGATTTCGGCGTTTCCGAACGAGTCGTTTCGATTTGACGATACGGTGGTAGTGTTAGGGGTTGGACCGCTCGGCATGTGCTTTTTGATGAAGGCGCGTATGCTTGGAGCGGGCAATATTGTGGCCGTGGACCTATCGGGTTTTCGACTTGATTTCGCCAAGAAACTTGGCGCCGATCATGTTTTGAATGCGGCCCGGACTACGCTTGCAGACCGTCGCGAGTTCGTGCGCGGGCTGACGGGCGGGCGCGGAGCCGATATGGTTGTGGAGTGCGCCGGCGTACCCCAGGCCGTGACCGAAGGCCTGGAACTCTTGCGCTTGGGCGGTCTGTTGGTGGAGGCCGGCAACTTCTCCGATATGGGTGAGATTACGATTAACCCGCACCATCACCTCTGCGCAAAGAACGTGCGCATTCTTGGAGTGGGCGGAGAGGAACAAGCGGCCTATGGCCCGAGCATGCGGCAGATGGCGCGCTACATGCGGCACTATCCGCTTGCCGATTTTGTCACGCATCGATTTGCGTTGAAGGACGTGGACCAGGCGATGGCACAGTCGATTGCTCCCGATTCAATGAAGGTGGTTATTCAACCCTGGGCATAGCCCACAAAGGACAGGATGAAGAATCTAGAAGCGCGCTTTCAGTTTGCATCGGCACCGGACAGTTGGGGAGTGCTGGATTACGAAGGCCCCTCCTGGCAGCAATCCTACGAAAAGATGCTGCAAGAAATGTCCGCGGCCGGATACACGGGAACCGAGTTGGGACCCTATGGGTTCTTTCCGACCGACGCGGGTTTGCTCCGTTCGAAGCTTGAGGAGCACAAGCTTTCGCTTCTCGCTTCGTTCGTTCCTGTGGTGTTGAGCGATCCGGCCTCGGCGAAGGTTGCTGTAGCGCAGATCCGCAAGGTGGGCAACCTGCTTGCCTCGCTGAAGGCACCGTTTCTGGTCATGGCCGATGCGCAGTCTGAGGAGCGAGACCGGTTCTCTGGGCGCGTAACGGAAGGTACGACGCCTGCGCTTACATCGGAACAGTGGAGAAATGTAGCGAAAGTTGTTGCCGAGTCAGCATTGGTAGCAGCGGACTTTGGACTGGACCTGGTTTTTCATCCCCATGTTGCCACTTACATCGAGACGCCGGCGGAGACTGAGCGATTCTTCGATGCCACTTCCGGGAGCGGGATCGGCTTGTGCCTAGACACGGGTCATAGCGTGTATGGGGGCGGAGACGCAATTGCGGAGGCAGAAAAATTTCGCGATATCCTGCGCTTTGTGCACATCAAGGATGTGAACGAGACGGTTCTGGCCGATGCGCGGCGGCGTGAACTTACATTCGACGGCGCCATCGCGGAGAAGGTTTTTACTGTGATTGGCGAGGGATCCATCAACTTTCCTTCTTTCTTCAAGACACTCGAGAAGAATGGCTACTCCGGCTGGCTGGTCGTGGAGCAGGACGTGACCTTCGGCAAGACCCCCATCGCTCCGGCGATCAGCATTGCCGCCAGCCTGAAATACCTGCGCGGGGTGGTCGAAGACCTGGACAAGAAACTCAACACGCAATCGAACTGACAGAAGCGATGGATGCCATGAAGAATGAACACGCGTTAGAAAACCTGGTCCGGTCCAGCAGAATTCCGCTGGGTCACGGTGGAGACCTGCTGGAGTTTTCACGCCAAGACGTGCAGTGGGAGTGGATGGGAATGACCGTCCGGCGTCTGATGCCCGGGGAAACGTGGACACCCGTTTGGCCCGGCGAAGAGGCAGGATTTGTGCTGCTCTCCGGGATTTGCAAGGCGGACTGGGGCCAGGGCCCGCAGCGCATCGGAGCGCGCATGAGCGTTTTCGAGGGATTACCCTATGCGGTTTACGCAAGCGCGGGACAGCCCGTAAGCTTCGTTGCCGAATCTTCGGTGGAGATCGCCGGATGCCATGTGCCGTCGGTTGGCCACACCGTTTCGCAACTTGTTACGCCGAACGACGTGAAAGTCTCATTGCGCGGTGGTGGCAACGCTTCGCGCCAGATTATCGATGTGATGCCGCCGTCGTTTCCCGGGGACCGGTTGATTGCGGTCGAAGTGTATACGCCCGGCGGCAACTGGTCGAGCTATCCTCCGCACAAGCACGAAGTGCACAACATGCCGGTAGAGGCAGATCTGGATGAGATTTACTACTATCGCTTGCAGCATGCCGAAGCGTTCGCTCATCAGCGGCTCTATAGTTCCGACGGTTCGCGCGATGTTGTTCTAACCGTGCGGGACGGAGATGCGGTGCTCGTGCGTGACGGATATCATCCGGTGGTTGCTGGCCCAGGTTACGACACGTACTATTTGAATTTTCTGGCGGGCAGCGCTCGGGCGCTTGCGGCCACAGAAGACCCGCGGCACGTATGGATTCGCGACGAGTGGAAGGAAATCGATTCGCGGCTGCCGTTCTTCGCTGTCGCTGAGAGCCGATAACGGCCAGGCCCGATCCGGGAGACAGAGTCCAGACCAAACATTCAACCGCCTCGAGCAGGCTTTGGCTTAAAGGTGTTCAAACGATGTTCAGGATTTTGAGCCGTTCTGGAAGTTGTTGATTTGGAGCGGGAGACCGGGATCGAACCGGCGACATTCAGCTTGGGAGATCTCCGAGTCCGCAACTTGCGGTATATGTTGTTTAT
>Ga0302320_10004817_pt1 | contig 30470 bp, 23 predicted proteins | sample Bog_T0_3_FD_202130 | JGI IMG/M metagenome (GOLD analysis project Ga0302320, IMG submission 202130) | Peat permafrost microbial communities from Stordalen Mire near Abisko, Sweden - Bog_T0_3 | ecosystem: Environmental > Terrestrial > Soil > Wetlands > Peat | place: Sweden: Abisko, Stordalen Mire... | reverse complement strand
ATCACAGCGCCGAGCGAGCCTTAAGACGGCTCTCAGCCGGAAAGCTTTCAAGCGGCTTCAGCCGCAAACAGGCGACTTTCAGTCGCAACGTCAACCCACCACCTTTAAGGTGGTGGTTGTTGAGCTCAACGACTCCGGTCTTTTGTTGCGCTTGCCTCTCGGGATCTTGCGATTGCGGAGAGCCTCGGTTTGGCGTCGGCTACAGAGTTCTTGAGGCACCTCCGGCCGCCGCATCCTGGAAGCTTTGATCGCCGGCCAGACCCTCCCACAGGCCTTGGCGACGCTACCCCTCAGGCGCATCCACGCGAGCGAGGCGGAGTTGGAGGCCGCTCTGTTTTGAATGGTCGCGTGCCCGGTCATCATCGTTTCTTGCTGAAGCTGCATTTGGAGCATCTGGATCAACACGACGGGACCATTGCCGACAACGACAAGGAGAGGGGCGACAACTAGAACTCCCAACCGGGTTGGCTCAATCCGTCCCGGTATCCGTTTCGCAAGCAAGAACCCCACCGCGGAGCTTCGGTTGGCGCGTTGCGCGATAGCTGACCACCTGGGTGCGGCTCAGTGCTGCGGCAGGCCAGGTGGAGTTCCATTGCACAACGAATTCGAGCAGCAAGAGAACACTGACACCTATGAGTCCGGCGAAGCACAGGAGACCGGTTCCATAGCTGCCGGAGATGTCTTTGAGGGCGCCGAGAATGGAGGGAAGAAAGAATCCTCCCAGGCCGCCGGCCACGCCAACGATTCCAGTGAGCAGTTCGATATCGGCAGAGAAGCGCTGCGGGGCCATTTGAAAGATTGCGCCAATGCCCATGCCCAGCATGCCCATGGAAAGAAAAAGCGCTGGAATGACCATGGCAGTGGGCGGAAGAGCCCTAACGACCACCAGGCAAACAGCGACGCAGGCAAAGAGCGTCAGCAGCAATCGATAGCCGCCGATTTTGTCAGCGAGCCACCAGCCGACCGGGCGCAGAAAGCTGCCGGATAGAATCACCAAATGCGCAGGATGGCACTGATGAGGGCCAGATCGGAGCGTGGCTTCACAGGTAAAAAGATATCGGCCATCATCGCGGTTTTGGTTACGGGGGGGGCGGCCACAATGAGGGTCTTGTCTCTGTTGGCTTCAAGACGCGTGCAGAGGATGGGATGATTCTCCGCAACATTGGCGCCTATCAACAGGATGACATCGGCGGTCTCAAGATCCGCATACGTGCCGGGAGGGCCGTCGCTGCCGAAGGATCGTTTATATCCAGCCACGGCTGTGGACATGCAGAGCGTCGTATTGCCATCGTAGTTGTTGGTGCCCAGGCCTAGTTGCGCCAGCTTGCCCAAGGCATAGAAATCTTCGGTAACCAATTGGTCCGTGCTGATGACTCCGACTGACGCCGGTACATACTTTTGTTGTACGGCGCGAAAGCGTTTGACCACGGCATCCAGCGCTTCATCCCAACCGACGCGCTGTAGTTGACCGTTCTTGCGAAGCAGCGGGTACTTCGCACGGTCGGTGCATCGAGGATGTAGTGCTTCGCGATGCCTTTTGGGAAAAGCTTGCCGACGTTGACGGGATGGTTGGGGTTGCCGCGTACGCTCACCACTTTTCCGTCTCGTACGCCGAGTTCCATGCCGCATCCGACGGAGCAATAGCCGCAGGTGCTCTTGACCCAAGTATCGGCGTGCTTGCTCTTCGAGGTGTAGCCGAGGACGGGGTCATGACCAAAGCTATATTTCGCGGCAAGAGTGTCGACACCGCTTTTACGCAGTACCCACTACAGCAGACTCATGCGGCCTCCATGGAGAGATATTCGGTGGCGATGTTGCTGGGAACGACGCTGACAAAGAAGAGATAGCGGCTGAGGAATTCACCGGCAAGCAAGAGCAGTGCGACCGGGAAGGCCGTCCATCGGCTTTGGGCAAAGGGGATACGCAAGAGGCCCGCGCCCAGAAAGAGAGCGCGCAGCATAACAAGATTGGAGAGCACGGTGAAGAGGAGGTTGTAAGTGCCGCGACGTTCGTGTGCAGCCGAGCGGGCAAGCCATACGATCCCGACCCCAGCGGCAAGGATGGTGGCCACGCCTGCATAAATGGTTGCCGATTGAGTGAGCGGTGATGCCTGGCTGAGGACGTTGGCGCCGGCAGAGCCAAGCAGCGCGGCCGTCAGATAGAACTCCACAACCGTAAAAGGAGAGTTCCATGCGGGGCGGCCCGGGGCGAGATATAAACGCGCGCTGGCGCCTACGCCGCCAATGCCGCAGGGCACGGTGAGCCCGCCGAGGAAGGCGACTGAGTACGGAGGAAGGACCACGTTGACTCCCTCAATGGCGAGGGCCAGAACCGCAGATAACTTAGGTAAGGATGCTAGATGCAGAGCGAGGTTGAAGCTTGCGGGCAAGGTGATCCACAGCGTTGCCGAGTAAGCCGCAGTAGCGTTGGCAAAGAGCGTAAACATCAGGACTTCGCGGCTGAGCCAGGAGTGACGCCACATTTTGAGGGCGCGCACGGCTTGAATGGGACGTCCCAGATGGAGCGTGGAAGCGGCGAGCGCAACCAATGCGACCAACAAGGCCACGGGTGCCGCGAAAGGATGCAAGCGCGCCAAAGATATCCATGAGCCAGATCGAAGTGAATGCGCCCACGGAGAGTTGTGTCAACACGGTCATCGCGACAGGGTGCCAGTGGGGATGCTCAGGGTGCAGGCGGCTGAGATCGACCTTGCTCATGTCGCGCGGCATCTTTGCGGGCAGTGTGATGCGGGTCGTGGAGATACTATCGTCCGCCGAAGGCATTCCCGGCGAGTTGGCGTCTGCGCGATATTGCTCGCGCCATCGTGCGATGCTGACAACCTCGATGCCGATTGCGCCCTCGGGACAAGCGGAAGAGCAGGCGGGGCTTTGTACCTCGGTGAGCATTCCGTAACACATGTCGCATTTGCCCACGACGCCGCGTTCGGGGCAGGCTCTTCGCGGAGCCAACTGGAAACCTCTCCAACTTGGGGGAGACACCCGGCGCACTGGGCCGGGCTAGCGCGAAACAAGCGCTCTTGGTGAGCGCTGTTCCGCGTGGAGAGATTGCGTTGAGCATAACGTCAATGGAAGCGCAGTGCGAGAAGTAATTCGGAGATGGGGTCTGCATCGACTTATATCTGGGACCGCTCACCTAAGAGAAGAATCTTTATGGGTTCCTGATTTGGAAGGTGAGATTTGATTTCCGACATCCGCTTGATTTGCGCGCTGATGGGACGATTCTTTTCACTCGTGACACACTTTGCCGAGTGCTGCTCGAATGCAAGGCACAGAAAGGCGGATGCTGCCATAATCGTGACAGGACAGGATATTTTCCAAAGGTTGCAGGCCGCTTTCAGTTTGAGGCTTGTTGAGCTGCAGACCCCAGGCTGCTTGCATTTCATTCTTTCTACGGAGACATCATGCCAGGGGCGAATTTTGGAGATCTGCGAATTCTGAGTCTGGAATCGCGCCGCGCGAATGAAGTCGCCAAGCTGATTCGCACTTATGGCGGCGAACCGCTCACTGCGCCGGCTATGCGCGAGATTCCATTGGGTTCCGATCAGCCGGTGATCGAGTTTGCCCAGGCCCTGATGCGGGGCGCTTACGATCTGGTGAACTTCACCACGGGTGTGGGCGTGCGTTCGCTTGTCAGGATTGTCTCCGAGCGCATCGATCGCGAGTTGTTCCTGGACGCGCTGTGCCGGGTGAAGATTGCCGCTCGTGACCCCAAGTCCTCCAGCGCATTGCGTGAACTGCAGGTGCCCATTACTGTTGTCTCTCCAGAGCCGTTCACGTGGCGCGCCATGATGTCCGCACTGGAAGCCAAACTGGGTACTTCGCTCGAAGGCATGAATATAGCGGTGCAGGAGTATGGGACATCTAATCCGGAACTGCTGACTGCGCTGGCCGAGAGGAACATCTCCATCACGCGGCTGCTGGTGTATCAGTGGGCTTTGCCGGAAGATATACAGCCTTTAAGCGAAGCGGTTCTGGCGCTGGCTCATGGACATATCGACATTGTGGTGTTCATGAACGCGGGGCAGGTGATGCATCTCTTCTGATTGCTGAGCGAATGGGATATACCGATGCGTTGCATGAGGGCTTCCGCTCGACGCTTATCGGCTCGATTGGTCCGAGCACCACGGAAGGGATGTGGCCTATGGGCTGACCCCGGATTATGAGCCGACGCAATCGAAGATGGGCTTCCTCATCAATGAACTGGCGCAACATGGGCGCGCGCTGCTCGAGCAGAAGCGCACCGGCGCAGCGCTCCACATCACGGCCACGCCGGCCCCACCGCTGAGCCCGTATTTGCGCAACGAGCTTCCGCTTCCTCATCCAGCCACTCGAATTCTCAGCGGAGTGGACTTTCTGCGCGAGATCGGCAGCCGTATGGCCGCCTCCGATCCGCTGCATACGGTGCTGAATCTCATTGTCGATTTTGCCTGTTCCGTGGTCAACTGCGACTCCTGCTTCGTCTATGTTCTGGAGGACAATCATCTGGTGCTGCGCGCGTCAAAGAACCCTCATGCCGACATTGTGGATCGGCTGGGCATCTGGCTTGGCCAAGGCATTACCGGATGGGTTGGCCGGCATCGCGAGCCGGTAGGAATCTCGTCGAAGGCCTTGCAGGATCCGCGCTTCAAGCGCTTCGCTTCAAGTTTCACGAACTGTTCTATGTAGCTCCTGCTCAGGATTCGTTCATGTTGCGTTTGCGGGTTCCGGGTGGAATTCTGACGGCGCATCAGATGCGCGGACTAGCGGCGATGGCCGCCGATTGGGGTTCTGGGCGCGCTGACATTACTACCCGCGCCAATCTGCAGATTCGTGAATTTCAGCCCAAGGATATTGTGCGGGTGCTGAACAAGCTTCAATCGCTAGGCATGACTTCGCGCGGTTCGGGCACAGACAACATCCGCAACATCACCGCCTCGCCGATAAGCGGACTGGACCCGACGGAGCTTTGCGATGTGGCTCCGCTTGCCGACGCGCTGCAGGCTTACATTTCAAATAGCCGCGATCTCTTCGGTCTTCCGCGCAAGTTCAATGTGGCTTTCGATAATGGCGGCGCCATCAGTGTTGTGGCTGACACCAACGACATCGGCTTTGTCGCGGTGCGGCTTGATGAAGGCAAGAGCGTGCCGGCGGGAGTCTTCTTCCGTGTTCTGCTCTGCGGCATCACAGGGCACAAACAATTCGCCACCGATTGCGGCCTGCTGTTGCGCGCGGACCAGACAGTCGCCGTGGCTGCGGCGATGGTTCGCGTATTCAGCGAGAACGGTGATCGCACCGACCGTAAAAAGGCGCGGTTGAAATATCTTGTGGACCGCTGGGGCGTGGAGAAGTTTCTTGAGGAGACAGAAAAGCGATTGGCCTTTCCATTGATTCGTGTCGATGCCGCCGAATGCGAGCAGTGCACGGATATCGATCGTGCGGGACACATCGGCATTCATGCGCAGCGTCAGGAAGATCTTCATTACATGGGTGTCTCGGTTCCTATGGGCCGCCTACCCCTTGCACAGATGCTGGCGCTGGCTGATGTGGCGAGCAGATTCGGAAGCGACGAACTGCGGCTCACTGTTTGGCAGAACCTGCTGATCCCAAATATCCCATCAGCGCGGTTGGATGAGGAGCTTCATGCGATTCGCGCTGCCGGCTTGGATTGTACCGCTGGGACAGTGTTGCGCGGTACGGTCGCCTGCACCGGCAATCAAGGTTGTCGTTACGCCTCGACCGACACCAAGTCACACGCGGTGGAGTTGGCCAATCTGCTCGATGCCCGCTTCAAGATCGAGCAACCTATAAACCTGCATGTGACAGTCTGCCCGCACTCTTGCGCGCAGCACTACATCGGCGACATCGGCCTCATGGGCATGAAGGTGGGCGGAGTTGAAGGATATCAAGTGGTCATCGGCGGCGGCTCGGATCAAGACAAGGGCTTGGCGCGTGAGTTGATTCCGGCCATCACCTACAGCGATCTTCCCGCTGCAATGGACCAGCTCTTCACAGCCTTTACAGGGCGACGAGTCTCGAACGAATCTTTTCTCGACTTCAGCTGCAGACATAGCACTGCGGAACTCCAATCTTTCTGTGCAGCAAAGGAGCGGAAAAAATCATGACTAGCCCGATTCCTTATATCCCGGAGAGTGCTCCCTTCGCGCCCGAGCAACGGGCCTGGCTCAACGGTTACCTGGCGGGACTGTTTGCAAACAATGCTCAGGCCACAGTGGCGGCGGCGAACAAGGTCTCGCATCGCATCGCCATTCTCTATGCCTCTCAATCGGGCACAGCCGAAGGGCTAGCACGCAAGCTCGCCAAAGAACTGAAAGCGCAAGGGCATATGCCTGCCGTCTCCACGCTGGTGGCCTATTCTCCTTCGGCCTTGGCTCAAGAGAAATATGCATTGATATTGGCCAGCACTTATGGAGACGGGGAGGCTCCCGATGGTGTGCAGCCCTTCTATGAAGAGCTTTGCCTGGAGCACTTTCCTCGCTTCGAAGGTTTGTCCTACTCCGTGCTTGCTCTGGGCGACCGGCATTACGAGAACTTCTGCAAGTTCGGCAGGGATCTCGACGTCAAGCTCGCGTCGTTGGGTGCAAATCGACTCGCCAATCGCGTCGATTGCGATGTAGATGTGGACGAACCCCTGGCGCAATGGAAGGCAGAGGTGCTTCCCCGTCTGAACGAAGCTGCCGTGGCAGGCAAGCGCGTGGAAGTGGTTTCTACAACCATTGCGAACACAGAGATGCCAACGCCGAGCATGTCGTTCACGCGTACCAATCCGGTGTGGGCTCCGCTGGTGGACAAGAGGGACCTCACGCACAGGAAGTCCACCAAGACGACATTGCATCTGGCCTTCTCCATCAAGGGCACAGGGATTCAATATGAAGCGGGTGATGCGTGCGGTGTACTTCCGCAGAATGACGCCAATCTGGTTGCGGAGGTTCTGCAGGCTCTGCATTTCAATGGAAACGAACAGGTGACCTGCGGAGACGACAGCGCCATTCCGTTGCACGATGCACTTCTCCATCATTTGCAGATCACACGACTCAACCGCAAGATGGTGACGGATTACGCGAGACTGAGCCAGGGTTCAACGTTGCTCTCTCTGCTGGATCTTAAGCAGCAGCCGGATCTGGACAGATACATTTATGGTCGCGGACTGATTGACCTTTTGCTTGAGTATCCAGGCGTGGTGCAAAGTCCGGAGGTGTTGGTCGGCATCCTGCCCAAGCTCACGCCGCGTCTCTACTCCATCTCTTCGAGACCGCTCGCTCATGCAGGCAAAATCCATACCACCGTTGCTGTGGTGCGATACAACGCGCACAATCGCGATCGGGGCGGTGTATGCTCCACACTGTTTGCGGATCGGGTCTCTGTCTCCGACCGGCTGCCGCTCTACATCCAGCCCAACAAACGGTTCCGGCTGCCAGCCGATCCCGATGCGCCCATGATCATGATCGGTCCGGGAACGGGTGTGGCTCCATTTCGCGGATTCTTGCACGAGCGCCGCGCGCTGGGCGCAAAAGGCCGCAACTGGCTCTTCTTCGGGGAGCGCAGTGCAAGCACCGACTACCTTTACCGCGACGAACTGGAGTCCATGCGGGCTGATGGCCATTTGACCCGACTCGATACTGCATTCTCCCGCGACCAGGAGGAAAAGGTCTACGTTCAGGATCGAATGACAGAACAGGGTCCACTCCTGTGGAGTTGGCTGCAGGACGGCGCCAGCGTTTACGTGTGTGGCGACGCCTCGCGCATGGCTAAGGATGTGCATGCCGCCTTGCAATCTGTTGTGGAGAAGGAGGGAGGAATGACAGCATCGGCGGCCGAGGAATATGTTCAGACCCTCAAGGAAGAACACCGTTACAACCGCGACGTTTACTGACGATTCTGTCTCCTGCTCATGTCGCGAATTGGAGCAACTACTGAGAAGACGAGAGATTGGCAATTCTCAACGGGTTCTTCCCCGGACAGCGCAGGAATCTCCGCCTTTGTTTGCGCACGGTCCTTGCGGTTATGAATATGTTGTGCAGCGAGATATTGTGAACACCGAGCATCTTCCGGAAAATCTTGACTTGCTGCTCACCCCGCGTTGAAACGCGGGGCTAGCAATCACTGTGCCTACGGCGCGGGTGCCAACGCTGGCGCTGGCAAAGAGCATCCCTTGGCACGAAGGTTGGCTAGACCGCTTTGAGGGGCCAACCTTCGTAAAGCACCCGGCTTTGCCGGAGAGTATTTACTCGTGCATCGTTGCAGCTTCGGCCTGAAGGCGATCTAGTGCCGTGACCGTGTGAAGTGGTGGTCATCCCAGGTCTCAAAATCGAGACCTGGGGCACCCATAGTTCGAAGTCAAATTACGGATTCACACGGTCATGGTACTGGCTGTCATCGTTGGAATTCTGGATCATAGAAATGCGGAATCGACAGGTTCAACAAAAATCGGGCCGTTGATTCTTCTTCAGGATTTCGCGTTTCGTATCGTGCGACACTTTGCAGGCCGTTTGAGAAAGAGGTCTCCGCTGGCGAGACATTCCTTTGACTTCACGGTGGACAATGACCTACCAGAAGTAAGCCGCTTCCATCTTCGGAGAACCTGGCTCGCCGTCTATGATCTGGGTGCTCAGGACGATTTCCATGTTCTTTTTGTCGCCCGCCGCCTGGGCTGCGCGTTTCAGCTGGCCCAGCAGGTTGGTGTCCGTCACAAATTCTCCGGCGGCAATTGTGCCGCCGCGTCCGATTCCGGCCAGTATCAAGGTGAGCTTGCCGGTGGTGCTGTCGTTAAAGCGGGCCACCAGAGCGTAGTCCCGATAATTGTTCGTCGCTTCCTGCACCGATCGGTCTACTGTCCAACTCTGCTGCGATGGATTCGCGCTGTCCACAATGCTCAAGTTCCACATCTGCGGGTCATTCGCAAAATGGTAGCGAAGCGGTTTCGTCAGGCGTAGCGTCCAAGCATTGTCAAATGCACCCACAAATATCGTGGGCCCATTGCGAAGGTCGGCAAGGCTGGTGGCTCCTTCGCCCTTCAGCGTGTAGGCCTTGTTGGCGGACTGCAGGATCCCAGCCACTTTGACCGTCGAACTCAGGTCGTCGATCACCACAGCGGTCAGATTGTCCTTGAAGGTCGTCTGGCGGGTTGTGTCGATGGCGTCGCGCAGCGCGATGCTCGAATATTGCAACTGGTCCGCAATGCACACCAGGACGGGCTCATTCGCGCCGAGAACAGGCTGCCAGAAGAATCGGTATGCCGAATGGGCATTTGCTTGCCAGAGCTCAAAAGCGCCAACCAGAATCAGCAACCCGGTGACACAGGTCAGCGCGATTGTCAGTTGAACGTTGCGCTTGACGTGCGCGTGAATTGCCCGTGTGTGGCCATCGCTCGGCGTCGGATGGGGCTCGGAGACAGTCTCCAACACTGGTGCATTCACATCTGCGGTCTCGCCGGGCCACTGAAACTGCGGGATATAGGATCCGGAAGGCAGGGTGATTCTGAGTTCGTCCCGGTGCGCAGGTTCCTGGTAATACTGAGCGACCCGCTTGCGAATCTCGGCAGCCGTGACGCGCACGATGGGGTCCGAGGCGGTGTCGTAATCCGCACTCCGGCCGAAGATCTCGATCCCCAACGTGCGCTCTTTGATGCTCTCTGCATCGCCATCCAACGTGTGTTCGATGACGAAGTGTAGAAAGGAAGGGAAACGCTTGCTGTGGCTGAAGAAGGGGTTGGCCAGCAGCCTGCTTAACTGCTGACGAACCGCAGCCTTTTGTGTTTTATCGAGAATTACGTGTTCATTTTGCAGTGTTTCCACCGATATTCCTTGCCGCTGTTGCGAGTCGAAGCGATTATACAGCCTCGGATATGTAAAGAGGCCAGTCTGCGCTGGGGACTGGTAATACATTCAAAATAAACAGCATAAATCTATTCTTATCCGGATAAGTTACCTCCCTCCATGCCGTAAGGACCTTTCATTCCCATGCCGTAAGGACCTTAACAGTCCTTGTTTGGGTTACGTACAAAGTGGACTGGTTGTGAACCACTGCCCTCTGCGTCGCCACCGTCAAAGGCGGCGGTTTCGGGTTGAGGCATCGGGGCGCAACATCCACAGAATGGAGGCTGTACCTTGAAAATGAACAAATGCCGGAGACTCTGGTCATTCGGATCTTGGAGCGGAATCGCAATTCTGCTCACTTTGCTAGTGAGCAATCCACCCTGGAGCCATGCGCAGATCGCCACCACCACCGCTACTTTGAGCGGCGTCGTATCCGATCCTTCGGGTGCGGTGCTGCCGAAGGCTACGCTGACTCTGACGAGCTCGGAGAAGGGCATCACTCGCACCGGCACAACGGACGGCGGCGGTCGGTACTCCTTTAATCAGCTTCCGTCAGGCGCCTATATTCTTTCGGTTAAAGCGAAGGGTTTCGAGGCGTATCGGCAGAACGGAATTACCCTGAACGCCGCCGAAACGGCGACGCAGAATGTGACCCTGACGATCGGCGCCGAAACCACCTCGGTCACCGTTTCTTCGGATGTCGCCCTGATGAATACGGACAATTCCAACGTCGCGGCAGACATTGACGCAAAGCAGATCGTGGAGTTGCCGCTGAACGTGCGCAACGTCTATGGCTTGGCTACGCTCAACTCTTCCCTTCAAAACTCTTCGGAATCGCAGTTGCTCCTGGGTGGCGGCAGCAACACCACCGACACCGCGGATCAGGACATCTCGTTCATGAACTTCGCCGGCGGCTTCTTTGGAACCACGGCCTTCCTGGTCGACGGCTCATGGGATACCGACACGGAGTGGGGCGCGGTCATCTTCGTCCCCGGCGTGGACGCGGTGCAGCAATTCAAAATCCAGAGCAACTCGTTCACCGCTCAATATGGATGGAGCACGGGCAATGTCGTCAACGTGGTCTCCAAGTCCGGCACCAGCACTTTCCACGGGGATGCGTACGAGTTCTATTCCAGCAACAATTTCAACGCGCTCAATTATTTTCAGAGCCCCGGCAGTTGCCAGGGAGCTCTCAACACGAATATCTGTACGATGAGCCGCAACCAGTATGGCGTCACTGCCGGAGGCCCGCTCTACCTTCCACATATCTACAAACAGCGGAACAAGACCTTCGTCTACGGCATCTACGATCACTTCCACTCAAACACCCCCTCTCCCTCGAAGTACACCGTTCCGGATACCAAGTTTCTGGCCGGCGACTTCTCCGAGCAGCTATCCTCCACGTCGGGGGGCACGGATGCTCTCGGTCGCCCCATCTACGCAGGTCAGATTTACGATCCGCGCAGCGGTCGCGCCGTCACCAAGGGTGCTGTGGATGCCAAGACAGGCCTCACCGCCAACACCGCCGGTTTCATTCGCGATCCCATCAAGGGCAACATCCTTGCCAACCTGGCCGGCTACCACCCAGATGCCGTTGGCGCCAAGCTGCTCAGCTACTATCCTGCGGCGCAGATTCCGGGCAACGTGGCCAACAACCTGACTCTGGCCGGAAGCGCTCCGACGTTCTGGGATGAGTACGGGATCAGGGCGGACCAAAATATCAACGACAAGACTACCGCCTATTTCCGCTATTCCTATAAGGAAGAAGCAAAGACCGGCGTTGCCACCAACTGGGGATCCGATCCCGCGGGCCAGGGCAATAACCGGCCCAACAACCGCTGGGGCATGTGGGCGGGTCTCACCAGGGTTTTTGACCCGACCTTCACCATGAACATCACTTCAGGCGTTCAGCTATGGCGTGAAAGCTCTCAGAATCAGTCCATCGGATTTGACCCCGCGAAAGAACTTGGGCTTCCGACGTATGTCTCGCAACAGGATCCCTTGTTCCCGATCATCAATGTGGGAAATGGGATCTCGCAGCTCGGCCCGTTCAGCGGGAACGCGCAGGGTGTCACTACCCATGGTCCTGTTGGGACGGTGGCTACTGACTTCATCAAGACGCGCGGAAACCACACCATCAACTTCGGGTTCATGGGCGTAGAGCAGATCTTCGCGCAGTACAACTACTACAGCGATCAGCTCACCTTCGGCGGGAACTATACTACCGGACCGAATCCTCTGCAGGGATCCGGCGTCAACACCGGTAACGGAGTGGCAGAGATGCTGCTCGGCGTCATGGACAGTGCCAGCGTCGGAACGCCGACCACACCCTATGAGTCGAACCATCTTTTTGGCTATTACCTGCAGGACGATTGGAAGCCAACCAAGAAACTAACTTTGAATCTTGGCATCCGCTATGAGATTCAAACCCCTTACACTTCGCGCCATAACCAAGGTGCGATCTTCGATCCTAATGCGCTAAACCCACTCAGCTATGCGTCGGGACTGCCCTTGATGGGCGCGCTGCAGTACCTGGGGGCCGGCAACCGCAATTTCTACAACACCAACTATGACAACATTGCGCCTCGCCTCGGCTTCTCCTATCTGGCCATCCCGAAGGCGGTTATCCACGGCGGATACGGAATCTTCTATCCGGAAGCGGTTACCAGCTCCGGTTCGGCGGATACCGATGGTTTCACCGCCACAACCAACCTGAACCCAAGTTTGGACGGCGGCGTTACTCCGAATCCGACGATCAGCACCAGCAATCCCTGGGGTGGCAAATACGCGCAGGTTACCGGCAACAAAAACGGATCCTTCCAACAACTCGGGAATGGAGTAGGCGGTGTCTTCCGCAGTCGGCCATCTCCTTACGTTCAGCAATGGATGTTGGGTGTGCAGTATGCCTTCTCGGGCAACGACCAGATCGACGTAAACTACATCGGCAACCGCGGCATTCGCATGGAAAACGGCTGGAACTACAACCAGTTGAATCCGAAATACCTGTTCGCGGCGGATGGGACGCCCAATAACGCTTTCCTCAGCGCCTCGGCGACTTTCAATCCCATGGCCGCGCCGCTTCAGGCTCTCGAGAAGAGTGGATCCATCGCCCCGAGCTCTTGCAATATCGATAGCGCAACAGCGATGCCGAACTCCCAACTGCTGCTTGCTTTTCCGCAGTATTGCGGCGTAAGCCAGACTGACGCGCCTGTAGGCCAGTCTCTCTACAACAGCCTGCAGGTCACCTACAACCACCGCGTCAGCAAGGGGCTTACCGCGTTGGTCTCTTACACCTATTCCAAGTTCCTGGACAACGTCGAGGGCAACAACTCCTGGTCCTACAACGGGGCGTCGAACTGGGGCGCCACGGCAAACTACTTCAACATAGCCGGTGAAAAGAGCGTGGATGCAGGCGATATCCCGCAGGCTCTGGTAGCCAGCTACACCTATCAACTTCCCGTCGGACGTGGCAAGACGGTCGGTTCAGGCATGAACCGTCTTGCCGATGCCGTGGTTGGAGGTTGGGAAATCTCGGGAATCGCAACCTTCAAGGGCGGACTTCCAATTAGCGTCTTTGGAAACCAGTGGAACTCCTACGGCGGCGATCCCAGACCGAATGTCATTGGGAATCCGAAACCGGCCCATCAAACAAATGCCCAGTGGCTCAATATCAATGCATTCGCCTATGCGCCGTATGGCAGCTTCGGCAATGCGCCTCGCTACTTCTCGAATGTTCGCGGACCCCATTTTCAGAATTGGGACACCGCTTTGGAAAAGAACTGGGCTATCCGCGAAAGCATGAGAGCTCAGTTCCGCTTTGAGACGTTCAACTCTGCCAACCATGCAAACTTCTATACGCCGGGACCTGCGAATACGAGTTTGTACAGCCCCGGTGCTTTCGGACAAATTACAACCGCGTTCCAACCCAGAGTGGTTCAATTTGCCGGAAAGTTCTACTGGTAATCGACACGTGAACAATCGCACCAAATTGTTGTTTTTGGCGCTGCTGGCCGGATCCGTCTTTGGATTCGGCCAGCAGCAGCCGGCGCCCCCGTTGGAATCGCTGGTGGCCGAGGCTCAACAGGCCCAGGCGGTGCATGACTATGTCGCGGCCGTGAAGGCTTACAAGCAAGCAATAAGAATTGAGCCGTCGATGCCGGAACTATGGTCGAATCTGGGGCTGATGCAGCAGGAAGCGGGAGATATTGCCTCGGCAGTTCTCAGCTTTCAAAAAGCCAACCACCTCAAACCGTCGCTCTATGTTCCCAATCTCTTTCTTGGAAACGACTATCTGCGCACCGGCAAAGCGCAGGATGCCATTCCGTTTCTGAGCAGAGCAACAAAGATTAATAGGACCGACCCACAGGCGCCGTTTGCACTGGGGCGTGCTTACTATGCCGTAGGAAAATTCAATCCCGCGGCACACGAGTTTTCGCGCGCAGTAGCGCTCAATCCCAATCTCGGCGACGCGTGGTTCGCCCTCGGAATAGCGCGCCTCAATCAGGTTGAGGTGGACGCACGAAAGATATCGGTGGAAGCGAAAGAGTCTCCCTTTGCCGGGGCGCTCTTTGCCGAGTCACTGGAAAAGCAGGGAAGATTCAACGAGGCCGCGACTCTCTATCGCAGCTTGCTTGATTCCCATCCCCAACCCCCATGCCTGCATTCGGCCCTGGGTGTTGCGATCTTAAGGCATCGCGATCCGGAGGGTGCGTCCGTCGAATTCGCAGCGGAGCGTGCGGCGCATCCGGAGTGTGGTCTGGCGCTTCTTGGTGAGGCTCGAATCGCAATCGATCGCGGATACAATCAACAGGCACTCAAACTACTTCAGGAGTTATGGGAGCGCGATCATGGCTTTTTCACCAACAACGCCGCTATCTTGATGGACGGTCTTTCGCGCGAGGCTGCTTCCGTGGTTGCCGTCTGGATCTCCCAACCTGAAAACATGATCCCCGCAGATTTTCGCAACGCTCTCCGCGTGGCGCTCAATCGCAACGAGCAGGAGTTGGGCGATCGAAGCGATAAGCTGGACGGCAAGAGCAACAACGTAGGCCCGGTTGATACGGATGCCTTGGCCACAAATACACCGGTTTCGGCAACCTTGCGAACGGCGGAAGAATACTATGCGGCGGGGAATTTCCAACGCTGCACCAATCGGCTTGATCGAGCTGCTGCCGACGGGCACGCCGATAAACTTCGCCTGCTCGCTGCATGCTCGTTCTTTGCCGGAGAAAACGAGCGCACCGACAGCGCGGCAACCGCACTTGAAGCCATGCAGCCCCACTCCCAGGAAGCTCTTTACTGGTCGATTCAGGCCAACGAGCGGCTTGCGGTCCAAGCGCTTGCCCGTTTCCAGCAACTGGAATCCAACTCCACCAGGAGCCATATTCTTCTTGGCGACATCTACCACCAGCTTGAGAGGGAGGATGATGCGCAGGTGGAATTCCAAAAGGCTCTCGCTTTAGAACCGGGCAATCCGGCGGCCATGCTAGGGTCGGCCACAGCTTACTTAAGCAACAACAACATGGATAAGGCCATGGAGACCGCGCGCACTGCACTGGAGCGCAGTCCGCAGGATCCGGAACTCAACATGATCGTCGCGGAGACGATGGTGGCCAACAATTGGTTTGCTGAGGCAGATCCATACCTATTGAAAAGCCTCAATGTGAAACCGCAACTGCTTGGTCATGTTCACGCGCTGATGGGGAAAGCCTATTCGGAAACAGGTAGAACCAAAGAGGCCATCGAGCAATTGAAGATGGCCGAATCAAGCGACGAAACAGGCTCCATCCACTACCTGCTCGCGCAGCTCTACCGCAAGATCGGCGACACCAAGAACGCAGCGGTTGCGTTTGATCAAGTGAAGACAATCAAGCAGCAGCGCCGAGACCGGGGAGTGAAGAGGGTCGAAGACCCAGACCTCTCCTCCTTGCAGTCGCCTCCCGGTGAAGTCTTCACTCGGTAGGCGGCATTGGCTGCAAACCCTGATCGGGCCGACCAGCGCACCAACAACAATGCCAGAGTCTATTTCCGTTACTCCAACTTCAAGGAACAAAAGACCGGCGCTGCGGATCATGGGAGTCCTGTCCCGCAACCATGTGGGAAGCCCCCTGTTAAGCGTAGGAATTGACAACCGGAGAAGAAAACAAAATGAATTTTGACGGGGCAATTTTCGATATGGATGGCGTAATCACCATGACTGCGGTCGTCCATTCATCGGCATGGAAAGATACTTTTGACGAGTATCTGCGCAGCCGAGAGGCGAAACACATGGAGCCATTCTGCGAATTCAATCATGCCGACTACTTGGCATTCGTGGACGGACGCCCAAGATACAAAGGGGTAGAGTCCTTTCTGCAATCGAGAGGAATTTCTATTTCTTTCGGCGATCCGCAGGACGAACCCGGCAGCGAAACCATGTGCGGCCTGGGAAACAGAAAAAATCAGCTCTTCAATGCCAGGCTTGAAAAGGAGGGTGTGCCCGTCTATGAGTCGACCATCGAGTTGATAAAGCAATTACTTCAAAACGGAATCAGGGTTGGCGTCGCCACATCGAGCAAAAACTGCGCCAGTGTCCTTGCAAAGGCCGGCATCGGCGAAATGTTCGAGACGCGAGTAGACGGCGTGCTCTCAGCGGAAGTGGGTCTGCACGGAAAGCCCGAGCCAGACATCTTCGCCAAAGCATGCGACAACCTGAGAGTCAAATATCATCGCGCCATGATCGTGGAAGACGCAATCCCGGGAGTCCAGGCAGGAGCCAAGGGGCGCTTTGGATTGACTCTGGGCGTTGCCCGGGAGAATAACGTCGAAGAACTGCGGCGCAATGGCGCGGACATGGTTGTTACAGACCTATCGGAGACCTCTCTCGATGAAATCGATAACTGGTTCAAGAACAAGGGCGAGAACACAGACCGTAAGTGCCCGGAAGGCATAGGTGCGAGGACATTATGAAAAGGAAGCCCCTGCTAAGCTTTTGGCAGTTATGGAACATGAGCTTCGGGTATGTTGGAATCCAGTTTGGATTCGCGCTGCAGAACGCCAACGTCAGCCGAATCTTCGAAACACTTGGTGCGCGGGTGGAGGATATTCCCATCTTATGGATCGCCGCGCCCGTATCGGGTTTGCTTATCCAGCCAATTGTCGGGTACATGAGCGACAAGACATGGAACGGGCTGGGCCGTCGCAAACCATATTTTCTGGCTGGTGCGATCCTGTCCTCTCTGGCTCTGCTGCTGATGCCCAACTCTCCGGCTCTTTGGGTTGCGGCGGGCATGTTGTGGATCATGGATGCATCGATCAATGTAACCATGCAGCCGTTTCGAGCGTTCATCGGCGACATGCTTCCCGACGAACAGCGAACCCTGGGGTTTGCGGTCCAAACATTTTTCATCGGAAGCAGTTCGGTCTTTGCTTCGATGGCGCCCTATCTATTCACAAAGTGGCTTCATATCGCCAACACCGCTCCGCCGGGGCAGGTTCCTCCTTCTGTGAAGTGGTCCTTCTATTTGGGCGGAATCGCTTTCTTGCTTACTGTTCTGTGGACAATTTTCAAAGTCAGAGAATATTCTCCGGAAGAACAAGAGCATTTCAATGTGTCCGATACAGACGCTGCAGCAATGCCGGCGCAGGATTCCAGGCTGAATGCGACCTTATGCTACAGGCAAGGCATAGCTCTGTTTTTGATCGGATCGGTATTTACCATTCTGGTGAAGCTCTTTGCATGGTATCTGGGACTCTACATTCTGTCATTGGGGTTGGCAACATACGGTGTTCTGCAACTCATCGCCGCGCGTCGATCCTCAAGGGACAAGTGCGACGGGCTGGTCGAAATCGTCTATGACCTGCAGAATATGCCGAAGACTCTCTCGCAACTCGCGGTCGTAACCATGCTGACGTGGTTTGCCATGTTCTCCATGTTCATCTATTCCAATTCGGCTGTGACCAGCTTTCATTTTCATAGTACTGATGTGACCTCCGATCTCTACAATAACGGTGCCAACTGGGTAGGGGTGCTGATGGCCGTGTACAACGGTGTCGCTGCGATAGTGGCGTTTCTGCTTCCCGTTCTGGCTCGAAAAATGGGCCGAGTAATGGTCCACGTCATTTGTCTGATCATCGGAGGACTGGGGTTGATGTCTTTCTATATATTCAAAGACCCCAAGATGTTGCTGATCTCCATGACTGCAGTTGGCATCGCGTGGGCCAGTTTGCTGACGATGCCGTATGCGATTCTCAGCAGTTCCGTTTCTCACAAAAAGATGGGTGTATACATGGGCATCTTCAACCTGTTTCTGGTTATTCCGCAGATACTTGCGTCGGCAATTCTTGGTTTGCTGGTGCGGACGTTGTTTCATGGTCAAGCCATTTACGCATTGATGCTGGGCGGTGCGTCGATGATTCTGGCCGGAGTTTTCATGGCTTTCGTCAAGGACAATGTTACAGAGTCACAAATTGAAGTAAAGGAAAGTGTCTCAGACACGGTACTGATATGAGCGCTACTTGGGAAGTAAGCACTGAACATTTCGCAAATGATAAAGAAAGTATCATGCGCAATGGCAACATCTTCCAGATTGCGAATGGATACATGGGGTACCGTGGAACTCTTGACGAGTTCGGCCCGAAGGAGTTGGTCGGCATCACTTTGGCGGGTATCTTCGACCGCGTAGGGGATGCCTGGCGAGAGCCAGTCAATGCTCCGAATGGAGGGTTCACTCAGATCGCACTCGATGGCGAGTTGATATCTGCCCGTGTGACACCGGTTGAGAAGCACCGCCAGGTTCTCGATCTCCAGAACGCCATGTTCGAAAGGGAAACGGACTACAGGTCGTGCGGTAAAGCGCTGAAGATCCACTCGAAGCGGCTTCTGAGCGCCGATAATCCGCACTTGGGAGTCATTCAATTCAGTATCGGGTGTGACAAGTCTGCCGTCATCACCATCAGCACTGGAATCGATTTTGATATTTGGGATTTGAATGGACCGCATTTGCCACGCCTCGAAGCTGGCGAGCGCGCAAATGCACTGATAGTGAGTGGCGCCACGAATGAGACTGCCAAGACGGTAGCGGTTGCGGAAATCGTGGATCTCAGGTTTGGAAAGGAAACCCGCAAGGTCCATGAGAAGAAGAACCTCAGGATCATCGAATTCCCTGCAGCGGCTGGTGAGACCTATACCTTCTATAAGTACTTCGCGGTCTACACGGACAATGACCGGATTGATACATCGGTGCCGGATGCCGCGATTCGCTGCGTGACTCAGGCCAAGGAAGCCGGTTACGAGGCCTGCCTGAAGGAACACAAAGCGCGCTGGGCCGAGAAGTGGGCATCCTGCGATCTGGTGGTCGACGGGGACGACGAAGCTCAGCAAGCCTTGCGTTACAGCATTTTCCAATTGTTGATTGCAGCGCCGGTTGATGGCAGTCAGAATTCGATTCCCGCTCGATCTCTGTCGGGGCAAGTGTACAAGGGCGCAATCTTCTGGGATACCGAGATGTTCATGTTCCCCTTCTTCGTTCATACCTGGCCGGAGAAAGCTGTCGAGCTATTGCGCTACCGCATAAGGACTCTCGATGGCGCACGCCGCAAGGCCAGGACGGAGGGGCCGGGATACAGAGGCGCGTATTATGCATGGGAAAGTCAGGAGACCGGCGACGAGGCCTGCACCTACTTCAACATTGGCGATCCGCTTACAGGAAGACCGCTGCGGACCTATTTTCGAGACAAACAGGTTCATATTAGCGGCGATGTGGCCATTGCGATGTGGGAGTACTTTAAGCTGACCGGAGACGATTCGGTGCTGCTCGAAGGCGGCGCTGAAGTGATTCTGGAATGCGCCCGCTTCTACTCTTCGTATGCCTATTTAAAGCTTGACAAGAATCGTCTCGAGATACTCGATGTCACCGGACCGGATGAGTATCACGAGCGGGTGAACAATAACGCCTTCACGAGCCTGGTGGCCAAAGCAACATTCGAAATCGCGAACGCAACTGTCGCGTACCTGAACCGGGAGCATCCGGACGCGTTGAAGAGCCTGGTCAAGAGGATCGACATTGAAAATGAACTGCCGCACTTCGTTGAGGCGGCTGAGTTGCTCTACGTTCCCGTGCCGGATAAGGAGACTGGTCTCATTGAGCAATTCGACGGCTATTTTAAGCTCGAAGATGCCACCATTGAGAAACTAAGAGCGAGGATGCTCCATCCCGATGAGTATTTCGGCGGAGGGCAAGGTTTGGCTGTCCCGACAAAGGTGATCAAACAGGCCGATGTCGTTTTAATGATGAACCTGTTCAAGGATCGGTATCCGGTCGATGTGAAGAGAGCTAACTGGGAATATTATGAACCGTTCACGGAACATGGATCGAGTCTCAGTTCTTGCGCTTATGCGATGGTCGCGGCTGAGTTCGGCAATTTGGAATTCGCTTATCTGTATTTTCTGAAGACTGCGAAGATCGATATCGAGGCCAAGTACAAAGTGTATGTGGGGACCATTTTCATGGGTGGCTCGCATCCTGCTGCGAATGGCGGGGCGTGGATGACTGCTGTTTTTGGATTTGGAGGTCTTACCGCAAGGGAGAAGCACGTCTCGATCAATCCGAGGCTGTATAAAACCTGGAAGAAACTGCAGTTCAACCTTGCGTACAAAGGGGACAAGTTCAACATCGCGATCTCGAACCATTCCGTCGAGGTGGCTGCTGCTGAGACCAATAAGAACACGCATACGTTCCTGGTCACCGGAAAGGCCGCGGAGTGTGCGCCCGGAGATAGTATCTCTGTGAAATGCACCGATAATTACGGCGCGTTGTATTCCCAATTGATGGGCCAGCCAGGATGATTGCGGGTCTCAAGTCCAGCAGCGGGTATTTCAGTGACGAGTCCGCGAACCGGTCACTGCCGCGGCAAGCCACCATTGCATACTCAAAGGGGTTGTCTATGAATCGGAGAGAGTTTCTTGTTACAGGTGTCGCCTTCACGGGAGTGACTCTGCTGAACAGTGCCGCAGTTCCTGGTTTTGCAGCGGCAGACAGAAGGCGGCCTGACGCCAGTTCCGACGCCGGCCGCGCGGAGGTTGGTGCACAGATGCCATGGAAGACGTACCTGGCCGCGGAGATGAAGACAACCGGGACCGTGATCGGTCCCAGGTATGCCCCCAATCTCATCGAAGTGGAATCGTCGAACCAAAAGCATGTGAAGCTGGCCGCTGCAGGGGAGTATGTTGAATTCATCGTCCAGTCGCCGGCAAATGCGATGGTGGTGCGCTATTGCCTGCCGGACTCGGGAGACGGAACCGGGATTGACTCGAAAGTCGATTTCTATCTCAACGGGAAGTTACAAAAGCATGTTCCTGTCACATCGAAGTACACGTGGCGTTATGGAGACTATCCGTTCTCGAACGACCCCAAAGCAGGCAAGCCGCGGAACTTTTATGATGAAGTCCGTCTGAAGGGACTTGCGTTGGCGAAAGGCGATGTGATTCGCCTGCAGAAGCCAGGGAACGACGCGTCCTATCTTGTCATCGATCTGGTCGATCTTGAGAACATCGCTCCACCATTGCAGCAACCGGACAAATCGGTTTCGTTGAGGGCATTTGGCGCGGACGGAAATGGACAGTCCGACGATACAGAAGCTCTGCGGATGTGCATTGTGGAGGCGGTGAAACAGGGCAAGATTGCCTGGATCCCAGCCGGCGAGTACAAGCTGACCGGGGATATCGTTCTTCCCTCCGAAGTGACCGTGCAGGGGGCCGGCATGTGGCACACAACGTTCATCGGCGACGAGGAGTTGTATGTCCATCCCGACCGGAGGGTGAGATTCAAGCTCTCTGGAAACAACACCCACCTCGCCGACTTTGCGTTGCTCGGAAAAGTGAAGTACCGAAACGACGACGAGCAGAACGACGGTATCTTCGGAGCCCATGGCACGAATTGCACGGTCTCTCGTCTTTGGGTGGAGCATACCAAGGTGGGGATGTGGTTCTATGTGTGTAACAACATGGTGATTGAAGGCTGTCGTATTCGCAACACCCTTGCGGATGGATTGAACTTCTGCGTCGACGTGCGCAATTCTTTGGTTCAAAACTGCACGACGCGCAACACCGGCGACGATTGTTTTGCCATGTGGCCAACTGCGTCTGATCAATCCTTCAGGCAGGAAACGCCGCTACCGGGCAACAATGTATTTCGTCACTGTACAGGCCAGTTGCCGTTTCTTGCCAACGGGGGTGCAATTTATGGTGGTGCGAATAACCGGATTGAGGATTGCCTGTTTGAGAACATCAGCTCTGGCTGTGGGATTCTGGTCAGTTCGACCTTCCCAACTTCCGACGAAAGTCTGAAGAAAGTCTGAAGATTGACAACAACTTCAGCGGCATCACGTCTGTACGGAACTGCGAACTGATTCGGTGCGGCGGCTTTGATCAATGGGACTGGCGGGGAGCCTTCCAGATTTGCGTGGATCGCCGCAGCATTTCGGGCTTGAGGGTCAGCAAGATTGTGATCAAAGACAGCATCTCAGATGGATTCAGCGTCGTGTCCCCTGGAAAGAAGGGGCAAGTCACTCTTTCCGATGTACTGCTGGAAAAACTGACGATTCCGAATTGTGGAATTGGAACAGAAGGGCGACACGGCATCTGGGTTCGTGCGGACGCCCTCGGCAGCATGGGGATCGCCGATTCAAAGATAGTCGATATCAAAATCGACTCTGTTGACTTCTTCCTGACAAAGAATCCCGAGGGATTCGAGCAGTTCGATATTAAACCGATGGCCGCTTCCATGCCAAAGAGGGTTCTGGTTGCAGGTTACAGACGGAAAATGACTTATAAGCCGGCTTAACATGGAGCGGATATCGTCTCCAATCATCTCTCGATGATCCAGCAAATTGCGTGCACCCACAACATTTGCGCAGATTGGAGCCGCCGGAGAAATGCCTTCGCCGGATCGCCATTTATCATGACATGCACTCGGCGAAAAGCACACACCATGAACTTCGTTTCGAGGAGCGCGTGGCGTCTCAAACGCCATGCGCTCACGTTAACTGGATCTTCTGCACTCACTTGATCCCTACAATGACTTCTCTCCTCTGCAGAATCTTCATCTGTATGAGCAACGAAATGGAATGGTCTCAGGCCCCACGATCAGCTGACCGCCGCTTCTGAACTTCTGAGAACGCGTCGTCGTCCCGAGAGATTTGATGATCATTTCGTGGCCATCGTTTTAAAAGAGTTGCTGGACATGCGTCGCAATTATGGCAACTCGACCGCAACAAACACTTGCGTGCCGGGTCGAAAAGAGAGCCGGTGTCTGCACGCTTTGGCGCCACTGTGAGGAAACATGGCCCCTGTTCCGCGGCTACCGCAAGCAATCTCGCACTCACTTCCGTCATCTGTCTCGTCTTGCAACGACTCTTTGGGCACCATCAACGCGAGGGATCGACGACGGTCGCACTGGCCTCTTGGTTCATGGGCGATGCTTGTTTTGCCGCTATCGCTCACGCCTCCAAACCTGTTTTCCCAACAGCGATTGCCACCGGATGACCAGTACCAGACGCCTGAATACGCGCCGCCTGATCCGAACAATGGCCGATACGCGCAGATTCCGCAGCAGGCTTTCACTCAGCAGTCCAATCAGAATCCCAATCAGTACGCCAATCCGGATTTGGATTCCGTTGAGCCTCAACCACCTGCGCCGCCATTCACCTCGGAGCAAATCGAGGAAATGGTAGCCCCCATCGCGCTCTATCCTGACACTCTCGTGGCCCAGATTTTGGCCGCCTCGACCTATCCGGTACAGGTGGCAGGAGCCGATAACTGGCTGAGGATGCAGCGCGGCGCCTCTTCGGAGCAGATCGCGGCCGGAGCCGATTCGCAATCCAACTGGGATCCCAGCATCAAGGCTCTTACTGCATTTCCCAGCGTGCTCGCGCTTATGGATCACGATCTGCAGTGGACCACGGACCTTGGGAATGCCTACTATAGCCAGCCGCAAGATGTTCTCCAAGTCATCCAGGTGATGCGGCGACGCGCCCAGGCGGCCGGGACGCTGCAGAACACAGAGCAGGAGGCGGTTACCTACGATCAGGGCAACATTCAACTGGCCCCGGTCAATCCTCAAATCGTATACGTGCCCACCTATAACCCATGGGACGTTTATGGACGCCCGGTCTCGCCTTACCCTGGATTTTCGCTGCTCGGCGCGCTGCAGTCTTTTGCTGGTTCGGCGCCAGTGCGGTTTGGTCTCGGGATCGGCATGAGCGCGTTCAGTCACACTGGCTTTGGCTGGATGAGTTGGGCACTGAACTGGCTTACACAGTCGGTCCTCTTTCACCAGTCCAACTATGTGTCGCACAGCACCACGGTGGCGCGCTGCACCTCACCTCGAAGCGGATCCAAATATGGCTCGCAATGGGATGGCAGGACCCGACAACCGAATGGCTATTTCGCTAAGCAAGACAGTTATAACCGCCCCGCAAATGGGCATGACGACCAGCGCTCCTTCTCTCGGCCATACCGTCCTTCCGAAGAATATGCAAATCGGCTGGAGGAACCCCGAGACCGCGGCTACGCCGGAACCTATAGCCGCACAGCGCCTCAGACCTACGCCTACAATCGCCCCCAGGCTCCGCTAACCATACCAGCCAGACCGCAGATTTATGCTCGTGCGGGCGGATACGGATTCAACGGCTACCCTGGGCAGAATTGGGCAACACGGCCGGCACTCCCTTCTGCCATCCAACAACAGAACTGGCACGCACCACAGGCAACCCCTCAGCGCGGTGAGTCGCTCCAACAGTCTTATTGGGGGAACAGGGCCTATGAGGCCCCCGCTGGCCGGAGCTTCGCGAAGTCGTATCGGACTCCACAGCGATCGGGCGGCTTTCATCTCTTCGGCGGCGGCCGTGGCGAAGGGAGATCCGATGCCTACCGTGCTCCCAAAGTGTCCAAAGGCTACGGCGGCGGGAAATCTCGCGAACGCTCTGGAGGCCATCGCGACGGAGGACATCACCGCTAAAGCGCGGGTAGGGTGTCTCGCTCCGACAGCGATTGCGCAGCGTGACAGCGAGTGCGATTGTGACCTCTTCAGTTCAGCGGAGAGTTGCTCCTCGTTGTGCCTCGTGACGGCTTTGGCCGCAGCGCACCCTCGCGACACATTGATCCTTATTCCTCTTGCCTCATTTCAATGATTTGCAAAATGTATTCGCTACGTGCGTTAACCTGCGCGTCGGTAAACGCTGAAGGGGTTCATAGCGACGCGACAAGAGAGCATCCGGCGATAAAGCAAGGCTGAAGCCTGTCCGTCCTCGCCGTCCTTTGCGCATCATATGCGACAAATCTCGGCATGATTCCTGAACAACCAGGCAACCAACTTCCTAAATAGTCCCTCTCTAGAAGACAAGGAGAACAGAAATGAAGCATTGCAAACGGGCCTTTCTTATTCCAGTGGTTCTATCTCTCCTGATCGCCGCCGCGGTTGCGCCGGCGCAGGTCAGTGATCGCGCAAGGGATCGGATCATAAAAGAAGTACGGCACGAGCTGATGATGCTGCCGTGGTTTGGAGTATTCGACAATATTGCTTTCAGAGTGGATGGATATAACGTTACCCTCCTGGGGCAGGTCGTCCGTCCTACTACCCGTTCCGACGCCGAGAATGCGGTGAAGCATATAGAAGGAGTGGAGAAGGTGGACAACCAGATTGAAGTATTGCCACTTTCCCCGATGGATGATGGCATACGGATGCAAATGTTCCGCGCAATCTATCAATACCCGACTTTGCAAAAATATGAATTGGGAGTCCAGAAGCCCATTCGCATCATTGTAAAGAACGGTCATGTCACCCTAGAAGGCATCGTCGATAGCGAGGGAGACAAGAACATTGCCGGGGTGCGCGCCAATTCTGTTCCAGGTGTTTTCTCTGTCGCGAACGATCTTGAGGTAGTGAAAACAAATTAGGAAATCCAGACGCAAACAAACATAGAGGCCGCTTGAAGAAGAGCGCGGATGCATACCGCGATGGATGTTGGCAACTTCGTAGCGATAATAGTTGACCGCGGCGTCTGGGACCATGCGGTTGCATCTTGCTTCGGATTCGTGCCACACCTCAACAGATCCAAGACCTGTCGAAGGAGCAGATAGATGGAAATTTGTTCAAATGATTTTGAAGATTTGCGCACCCACTATGAGACGGACCTCGGGAAAGCTCTGGATATGGAGCGCAAGATCGCGAAACAGTTGTTCCATCTGATTGAAAATGCTTTGGATGAGGATCTCGCAGATGCGTTCAGCAGTCACCTGGAGGAAACGAGAGATCATATTGAAAAGGTGGAAGCCTTGCTGATATTGCATCGCGGACAAACCAGGGGAAAGACCTGCAAGGCAATCGACGGATTGCTAGACGAGGCTGCAGAGGCGATCGCGGAAGTCGGCGATGTTTGCATCGGGGACATTCATCTCATCGGAGTTGCGCAGCAAATCGAACATCATGAGATCGCCGTATACGGTTCTTTAAGGCGCCGGGCTGAACTATTGGGACTAGCGCATGATGCGGTGGTAATCGATTCGATTGAAGCGGATGAGATGAATGCTGATGGATTGCTCAGCGCAATCTCAGAGCGCGCGAACTTGATACGAGCCATTTAACCCGGCTGACCACCAGCGTTCGACGGCCACTTTCTCACTCGTTGTGATTGCCGGAAGGGATAACAATGCACGCGTCCGGCAAGAGTGGTGCGATTCCGGAGTATTTAACTGTCGTTCCGGAAATAGGTTTTCTGATCAGTTCACTACGTCGTTGGTGGAAAGGTGATCAATTGTCTGCAACAAGGCCATTCAGAATGTTGGCCACGCAACCGAGACGAGTATTGACGTGCTGGCAGATGAAACCGACGCAGGCAGAGCCTCTGCTAGCATCGCACATCGCGAAGTCTTATCTCACTCGGGCGACAACGAGTTGCGATGCAGCGCTTAGCGGCTTTGGACTGAGACATCCGGTAGCAAGCTTTCCGCATCGGAGTGAGGAAAGGAACCCCCAGAGGGAGGTGTGTAGATGCCAGATAAGGAAACCGTTGAACTCGCCAAGCAAGACTTGAGGGAAGGAAAATCGCCATCGACGGCCGCAGGTGAATTTGTTCGCCAGGAGATAAAGCATGTTCGCGAGGGAGTACATGGAGCAAGATCTCCCCAACAGGCCATCGCAATTGGACTGAGTGAAGCTCGCAGGGCAGGCGTTCCGTTGCCTCCGCCTGGCAAAGGCAAGACCAGCAGAGAAACAAGGGAAAAAGCCGCGCGCGATTACGAACTGGGCCAGAACTCGCCGAGAACCGAAGCGGAGGGTTCGACACGGCGAGGTCAGTCCCGGGTGGACGCGATGAAGAAGGAACCGCATAACACGACGAGCCATTCGGCGTTGTCGCGTCATGCGAAAGGTGCGGCGAAAAGGCACAAATCGTCGTAGGGAACCGCAGTGGTTCTTCCACGTTTGATGCGTTGTTGATACGACGAAAAGACAAATAACAAAATCCGCCTGATCGTGACTGCGCTGACACTTGGCAGGTGCAAATGCCCAGAAGATGCAGACCGCCGGGGCAAATCCAGGCCGGAGTGCTGATTCGTTCTGCGCGAAGATCGGCGGGCGAGCGAAGTCATGCGGGAAACCTCGGTTTGGTAGACCGAAGAGAAGCATTCAACATGACGCCGAAAGACGGGAGATCGATTGGCCGGTGAGACGGAAAGGAAAAGCAGGGAGAGTGATGGCTTCATCGTGGTGTCGGCGAGAAGCTTTGTGTTTGTACAGCATAGAAAGGAAGGCTTTCAGTAATCGGTTCCAGGGTGGCCTATCTTGACCCGATCCGTGCCACAACGCCGACGAGAAATGACCTTCTGTCCGTATATTCAACACTTCAGAGTTTCTGCTACTTAGACTCTCGGATGGATCTTTGCCAACCCCCCTCACCAGTCGGGATACAACGCGATGCCACGATCCAGCATCCATTCCGTGGTGAAGTCTGAGTTGTGCGCGGCAAGTGTGTTTCCTGATTCGACCGCGCAGACCTAAGGAGCAAATTCGAATCATGAAAAGAGACAGCAGATATCACCTCCTGGCAATGGCGTTAGCCATAGCTGGTTTAGCAGGCGCGCAGGAAAAGAACCCCACCGCCACTCCGAATCAGACCAATCCTGAGCAGCCCTCCCAAGTTGAAATGCGTGAAGGGGTTGCTCTCTACAAGATCCAGGTAGTTGCCCGAGATATTCCAGCGATCAACTACTTCCATCGGAGTGGAGCGACCAAGATTGGCTTCGAGGGCACAACCCTTTTACCGAAAGTGAAGGGCGATGCGCGCGTTGAAGCAAAGGCTGGACGAACCTCCGTGGAAGCTCACTTCGAGGGACTTTCTCCTGCCAACGGATTCGGAAATGAATACCTTACTTATGTTCTTTGGGCCATCACGCCGGAAGGCCGCCCAGTGAATCTCGGCGAGGTGCTTCCTACCGGATCAAAAGATAAGAATGAAATTACCGTGACGACGAACCTGCAGGCCTTCGGTCTCATTGTTACGGCAGAGCCGTATTACGCCGTAACCATGCCTAGCGATCTGGTCGCTGCACAGAACTTCGTGCTCGAAGACAAGACACAAGGAGTTGTGGAGCATGTCGATGCTCATTACACTCTGTTGCCACGTGGAGCCTACGCAGAGACGGCGGGTCGTCACACGGTGTTGAATCCGATCACCCGCAATGAGCGCTCGCCGCTCGAACTCTACGAAGCAGTCAATGCTGTCCAGATTGCGGAAGCTGCAGGCGCGCAGGATCGCGCCGCAGACACTCTGGCCACGGCGAAGACTGCCCTCAAGAATGCCCAGGACCTGGATGCACGCAAAGGCGATAGAAAGCAAACAATCACCTATGCACGTGAGGCTGTGCAGGCAGCTGAGGACGCGCGCATCATCACGCTTCGTAAGCTGAAAGCGGAAGATGAGGCCGCTGGAAAACAGGCACAGGCAAATGCTGAACAAGCGGCCGAGCAGTCCCGCCGAATTGCACAACAAGAGGCCGAGCACCGCGCTCAGGCCGATGCAGAGGCGGAGAAGGCCCGGCAGGCGCAATTGGCCGCGGAACAGAGTGCACATCAAGCGGATCAGCAAGCGCAGCAGATGCGGGAACGGCTTCGCGCTCAGTTGAGTGAGGTGCTGCAGACAAATGAAACAGCGCGCGGATTGATCATCAACATGTCAGATGTGCTCTTTGACTTTAACAAATACACATTGAAGCCGGAAGCACGGGAAAAGCTGGCTAAAGTGTCAGGGATTCTGCTCGCTTATCCGAACCTGAAGCTTCAGGTGGAGGGCTACACCGACAATATCGGATCCGACGAGTACAACCAGAAGCTATCCGAGCAGCGCGCAGAAGGCGTGCGAGACTATCTGGTTGGACAGCACGTCCCCGATCCCAATATTTCGGCGCAAGGATTCGGCAAGGACAGTCCGATTGCCGATAACTCGACAAACGCGGGTCGGGCGCTGAATCGGCGCGTTCAACTAGTAGTTTCCGGCGACGCTATCGGCATTCAGCAGAGCGCATCGGGCGTGCAATCAGAAGCGCAGCCCTCGGCAATGTCACCGTCCTCGCAGTCGGCAGCGAGCGGGAATACCGGCACATCGAACCCCGATAAGCAGTAACATGCCCATGAGTAGCGGTGAAGTCAAGACGGGGCAATAGGCGATGAGCGTGGCGGGAGACCCGCGAGAAGAAACGTTAGTCTCCTGCCATGATGGAATCAATGACACTCAGACTCCCCAGGTCGATTGCGGAGTCGCACTGACCATCGCAACCGCTAGAAATCGAGGTGAGCCTGCTCAGTCGATCGTGCATGGGGCAAAGAAGAACCCCTGGCGCGGCCACACTGCGCAAAGAAGTTCGAGCTTTCCGCTTTCGGCTCAACCGCGCCCGCACTACGATTGAATGCAGTTTCACCCGTAAACAAGCTCGGCGGAAACTCCGCTACTCATTCACGAAGATATGGTACTAGGTCTCTGACCGCATAATTCCTTTCCGTTGCCTCGTGTCTTCCCAGGTCTCAAAAGCGAGACCTGGGGCACCCATCGTCGGTACAACTTCAAGCGGTCAGAGACCTAGTTTCCAGCTTCAGGGAATCTGCGTGCTGGACGCAGCGTCTTTTTCGTTCCCGGCGAAAGACTCTGCAAGTCCCACTGGGCGCTGCAAACCTCGATGCACTCTGATCTGCGCCAGAAGGAACTCGATCCGCTCGATTTCGAGTCGGAGAAGTCTTGCAGTGCCTGCCCATTCTTCGATTCGCTCTAATTGTTCTGAGTCAGCGAAGAAATCCGGGGAAATTTCCATCCACCTTTGCTCGTTTTCGCGAGCAGTCTGGAGTGCGCACATCAGTGCTTCGTGTTGTCTTTCCCATTGTGCCGTCATGAAGCGTCTCCCTGATAACCGCTTTGGCGCACTGGCTGAGCGCGACGTGGATCTCTATGTCTCCGAGTTCTGCTCCCCTGGCGATTCAGCTCAAACTCACTCGATGCTAGTGTAGTCCGCCACACGGATGGTCATTTATTGAGGGTGGCTCGAGCGCGAGTGACTTTTTCCAGGATGTCTGTGGCTTTTGCGGTCCAGATGAAGGGCTTTGGGTTCTGGTTG
>Ga0302320_10004815_pt1 | contig 30475 bp, 28 predicted proteins | sample Bog_T0_3_FD_202130 | JGI IMG/M metagenome (GOLD analysis project Ga0302320, IMG submission 202130) | Peat permafrost microbial communities from Stordalen Mire near Abisko, Sweden - Bog_T0_3 | ecosystem: Environmental > Terrestrial > Soil > Wetlands > Peat | place: Sweden: Abisko, Stordalen Mire... | reverse complement strand
ATCTTGTCCTTTTCCGCCTCCTGCAGTTCGAGCCGCTCGTCGATCAGCCGGCGGATCACCTGCGGCAGCACCCGGCTGCGGGTTTCGACATTGTCGGGCAGATTCGACGACAGCAGCACCAGTTTCATGCGCTGCTCGAGGTCGTGCACCGAAATGATGTCGGCATTGACCACTGCCGCGACCCGCTGGGCATCCTGGGCGACGACACCGACGAGCGGCAGGAAAGCGGAGACGACACAAGCGCAGAGCGCGAACGAGGCTATTGATTTTTTCATGGCTCAGAACAAATCCACCGGAAGTTGGCCCAACGTTTTGAAGATGATGCGCAGATTGAAGTAATGCCCGACCGAGAACACCGCGGACGTCGTGTGCAGGCTGCCGGCGTCGGCGGTGACGAGAAAGCATTCGTCTTCATAGGTGATCCGTCCACCGGTCTGTAGCGGTCCCGCCGTCGCCCCCAGATTCTGAATCGTGTAAAATTGGGTCGACCAGTAATGAGTCACCTGGGCCGACAAGGTCGCACTCATCTGTTCGCGGGCGGTAAACGGGCTGGTCGGGCTGAGGCGGTCATAGAACACATAACCGAGATTGAGATTGAGCGGCTTGGGTCCCAGCGAGGTCGACACTTCGCTGCGCCGCAAAGTAAGATTGTCATGATCGAGCCGGAAGCGATATTGCATCACCACATCGGTGGACGGCGAGATTTCGACGCGGCCGACGATATCGGAATAGTCGCTACCGAGCCCGGTGCCTTGTGGCAATTCGGTCTGCGGATGCGACTGATAGCTCTGGCCGACCAAAATGTCGGCCGATTGGCCGCCGCGGTTGGTGACGGTGTATTCGCCACCATAGGCGACGCGGGGGCCGGTCACCAGCCGATCATAGCCCGATGACGGCGTCGGGCTGAAGATGTTCCAGTCGTCCAGCTCGAAATCGAGGCTGTCGTTATTGGGGATCTTCGAAGAATTGCCTGAATTGGGACTGACCGCCACCATTACGATCGGCGTCAGGGTCTGCGTCGAATGACTGTCGAAACGGGTAAAGGGATAGCGCCAATCCACCGCCAGGTCGGGAACCACCCGACTGGCGTTCTGGGTGCCGGCCACGGTAGTGGTGACGTGATCGCTGTTGTAGGCATCTGCCCTGACCGTCGCGGTGACACGGTAGAGTTCCCCGTCATCCAGCCCGATCGGCAGATGCCAACTGGTTTGGGTATTGATCTGGCGATCGTTGGAGCCGGTCAGACGGCTCAATGCGGCGGCGTGGGTGTCGAGGCTCCAATAGCCACCCCAGGCGTCCGGGTCGCTGACATAGGAATAGGTCATCAGCGGAAAGACGATCGGGTCCTTGACCAGCGGCGTGGCGCCGGCCGGCAGCGGCGTCGAGGACAAGGTCTGGAAGCTGTAGGCTTCCACCGCGAAATAATTGCTGTAGGTAAAATTCTCGACATAGGGCCGCACCGTCAGATAGGGTTTGGGCGAGAAGATATCGATGGTCGGCAAATAGTTTTCATTGGACGCGCGCTGCAGCTGATAGCCGGCACGCCAGTTTTCATCGAGATCGTAGAGCAGCGACGCATCGATATGCCAGCCGATGGTGGAGCGCCCGGAATAATTGGGGGCCTGCAGATCGGTGGCGCTGATCACCGTTTTGGCCTCGGCATCGGCATCCTTGTAACGATAGGTGGCGCCCATCATGACGTCGTTGTTGGTGGTCAGCATCGGCGTCAGCGTGATGTCCTGGGCCGCGTCGATCACTTGAAAATAGGGCGTCCGCACCCCGGTGCCGAGGATATTGTTGTTGAGCACGCTGGGCGGCAGCCATCCGCTGGCGCGCTTGATGGTTGGGTCAGCGGTTGACATATAGGGCGTGTAGGCAACCGGAATGCCGCCGACTTCGAGCCAGGCATTTTCATATTCGATCAGATGCGACTGCTGATCATGGATCAGCCTTTCGCCCTTGATCGCCCAAACCGGTGTGCGGTCGGGGTCTTCGGCGCAAGGCTTGCAGGCGGTGTAGATCGCCTTGTCGAGCACCGTCAGATCGCCGTCGGTGCGCCGCCCGAAAGTGCCGGCCATGCGCGAATCGTCGATCAGCAGAATGCGGATGCCGCGCGTCGTGGCATCCTTCATATCGCCGGTGACTTCCATATAATCGGCATAGGTCACTTCGCCGGTGGTTTCGGTGAAGCTGACATGGCCGGTAGCAATGATCACATCCTGTTTCAGATTGTAGGACAGCGCATCGGCCATCAAAACCCGGCCGGCCTGGTCGGCCTCGACATGGCCGCGCGCCGAAATCAGATTGAGATCGCGGTCATAGACGATCTGGTCGGCGGTGACCAGGGCCGGCTGGTCCTGCGGATGATCGTCGCCCTTCTTCTTGGCGTCAGCCGCCTGGGCACCGCCCGCGAAAAGCACAGTGGCGGCCTGTGCCGCCATCGTCAAAACCAGCAGCGAGCCGGCGGTCGACCAAGTGCGGGTGCGGCTCGGCAAAACGGCTACTCGGCGGAGGGCGGCTTGCCGCGGCCCGGCAAGGTCGGCGCGACCAGCAACCAGGCGCCGACCAGCGTGGTTAGGATTGGCAGAAGATACATCAGTGGCACCCACATCAGCGCCTTGGTCGCCAGATTCGACGCCCCCAAGGCGAGCGCCTGGATCAGCACCATCAGGGTAATGGCGACCACCAGCCGGTCGGCCTGGCCGCGGCGATTGAACCAGCCGACCAGCAGGCAGGCGGTGGCCAAAGCGGCAAAGGACAGGTGATAAAGGGGCGAAGCCAACCGTTGATGTCCTTCAACGCGGAATTGACGGTAGATGACCGGCCCGACCTCCGCCGCCGAGACACTGAACAACTCCCGGGTTGGGGTTTCGCGGGCGTCATGGACCCGATCCTCGTCGCTGTCGGAACTGTCGCTGAACTCCATGGCATAATTGTCGAAGGATAGCAATGACAGGCGATTGGAGCCCGGCACCACCTGTTCGCGAGTGCCGTTGAACATCAACACGGTGGGGGGACCTTTATCGGTTTGCACCAGGGCGCCGCGCTCGGCCATGATGGTGATCACCTTGGCCGAATTGCGGCGATCGTGGATGATCAGGCCCAACAATTCGCCCTCCGGGTTGCGAGCGCGCACATAGACGGTCATCCCCTTGCCGATCTGCGAGAACTGGCCTTCCTGCAGCATCACGCCGGTGGCGCTCGAGCGCAGCGCATATTGCAACTGGTGAAAGGATTCGACCGACTTCGGGATGATCCACAGATTGAGCAGCAATCCGAGCGCGATATTGATCAGGGCCAGCGTCATCGCCGGTCGCGCCAGCGCCCAATGGCTGAGGCCGGCCGCCCGCAGAACCACCAGTTCGCGGTCGCTGATCAGTTTGTTGTAGGTAAAAAGGGTCACGGTGAACAGCGCCACCGGCAAAATCACGGTGAGAAAATTGGGCATCACCAGCACCGTCAGCTCCAGAAAGGTGCCGATCGATGCGCCTTTATTGACGGTGAGTTCGACGAAGCGCAGCGACTGGGTCAGCCACATGATGGTGGTCAGGCCGATGGTGACCAGCACCATGCCGACCGCCAACTGCCGCAAAATATAACGGTTGATCAGCATCGTGGCGGATTATGCCGAGGGCCTGCCGGCTTGAACAGGCCTATCCCGTGCTATAACACGTTCCCCGGATTCATAATGCCGCGCGGGTCGAGCGCCTGTTTGATGCGTTGCATCAGTTCGATTTCCAAGGGCGCCTTGTAATGACGCAACTCGCCCCTCTTGAGGCGGCCGATACCGTGTTCGGCGCTGATCGAACCCTGCATCTCCACCACGATATCGTGCACGATACGATTCATTTCCGCCCAGCGCGCCAGGAAGGCCTGGCGGTCGACACCGTCGGGCTGACCGAGATTGAAATGGATGTTGCCATCGCCGAGATGGCCGAAGGCGACCACGTTGACGCCGTCCATCGCCTGGCGCACCGCCGCCGATGCCCGCTCGATGAATCGCGGCACCAACGCCACCGGCACCGACACGTCGTGCTTGATGCTGCCGCCCGCCTTCTTCTGTGCCTCGCTGATGCCTTCCCTTATCCGCCAAAGCGCCTTGCGCTGTTCCAGCGAGGCGGCCACCACCGCGTCCTTGACCTCGCCGGCTTCGGCGGCGTCGCCGAGAAAGTCTTCCAGGGTCCGCTGCAGTCCCGAGTCCGCCTGCGAGGACGACAATTCGATCAGGGCGTACCAGTCATGCGGACGATCGAACGGGTCCGACACGCCCGCCACCAGCCTGGTCACCAGATCGAGGCCGATGCGCGGCACCAGTTCGAAGCCGGTCACCTGATCGCCGCTGGCGGCGCGGGCGCGCCGCAACAGCGCCAAGGAATCCGGCAGCGAGGACAGCGCGCAGAACGCGGTTTGCCGGTCGCGCGGTCTGGGGAACATCTTCAGCACCGCGGCAGTTACGATGCCGAGCGTTCCTTCACCGCCGATGAACAGCTGCTTGAGGTCATAGCCGGTATTGTCTTTGCGCAGCGACTTGAGGCCGTCCCAAATCCGTCCGTCCGGCAGCACCACTTCAAGACCGAGCACCAGCTCGCGCATATTGCCGTAGCGCAGCACGCCGGTGCCGCCGGCATTGGTGGATATATTGCCGCCGATTTGACAGGATCCCTCGGCACCGAGGCTGAGCGGGAACAGGCAATCGACCTTTTCCGCCTCGGCCTGCACGGTTTGCAAAACCACGCCGGCTTCTACCGTCAGGGTGAAATTATCGGGATCGACGCTGCGCACCTTGTTCATGCGCTGGGTGCTGACCAAAATCTGATGGGCCGGTGAAGACGGGCTGGCGCCGCCACACAGACCGGTGTTGCCGCCTTGCGGCACCACGCCGATGCCGGCCTCGGCGCACCATCCGACCAGCGTCGCCAGTTCGCAGGTGTTGGCCGGACGCGCCACCAGTCGGGCCTGGCCGCGATAGAGGCCGCGTTCCTCGACGAGATAGGGGGCCATGCCGGCTTCATCGGCGACCACGCCGTGGGGTCCGAGCAAGGCCGTGATGCGCTGGAACAGGTCTTCGGTCATGGCTCAGCATTTAGCCTGAACGCGGGCGCGTTACAAGGCAGGTCTAGACCGGATTCCCCATACCGACACCGTCGGCACGTTAAAGATGTTGGCCGCCGGTCACGAACAGTTCGGCCCCGGTGACATAGGCGAAATCGTCCGAACAGAGCTGGAAAACGACGCCGGCGACATCATCGACGGTTCCCATATGACCAAGCGGAATGCGGGGAATCAACGCCTCATATTCGTCCGAGATCATCTTGGTGGCGATTTCGCCGGGCGCCACCGCATTGACCCGCACGCCGAGCTGGGCGAATTCCGCCGCCATTTCGCGGGTAAGGCCGGACAGCGCCGCCTTCGAGGTGGAATAGGCCGAACCGGCGAAGGGATGTACATAATGGCCGGCGATCGAGGTGATATTGATGATTGCCCCCCGCCCCTGATGCAGCGCCGAGGCAAAACCGCGCGCCAGTTTCAGCGGCGCGAAGAAATTCAATTCGAACACCTGGCGCCAGTCGTCGATCGGGCCGTTCAGCACGCCGAGCCGCTCACCCACCGGCGTTTTCGGGCTGACGCCGGCATTGTTGATCAAAGCGTGCAGCGGCCGTCCTGCCAGCCAGTCATGCGCCTGACGAACAAATTGGTCGAGGCTGTCAGCATTGCCCAGGTCAGCCGGGATGTGGTGCGCCCACAGCGGATTGCGTCGGCATTCGGCAGGCATGTCCTGACGCGCGCAGGACAGCACCTGATAGCCTTCCGCCATGAAGCGAGCGGCAATAGCATGGCCGATGCCCTGGCTGGCACCGGTCAGCAGCATGATCTTATCGGTTTGGCTCATTCCCAGGTTCTTCCTTCGACACGAGCGCAAGCGCGCACCTTAAGCTTTGCTCCTTCTCAATCGAGGAGTCGAGACGGTGCCAATTGACGACGCCGAAATCGGCCGCAAGCTGGCGGTCCAGCACCTCGACCGTGGCATCCGAGGCGCTTTCGCCGCGGCTCTGGAGGCGCTCGGCCATCACCGCCCGGTCCGACTCCAGCCATAGGCCGGTAAAGGGTACGCCAAGCCGGTTCGCCAGCGCAGCCAAGCCATCGCGCTGGCAGGGACGCGCCGATACCGCGTCGACGATCACCGCCTGCCCCGCCCGCAATGCCTGCTCGGCGTGATCGAGCAGACCCCGATAGACCTGTGCGGTAACCTGCTCGTCATAGGCGGCATCGGGCAGGTGCGTTTCCGGAGTCACGCCCAGCAGATATTTTCGCGCCAGGTCGGAGCGCAATACCAGGGCACCCGGACTGCCACCGAGAAAGGGCGCCAGGCGGCGCGCCAGCAGCGACTTGCCGCTCCCTGAAAATCCGCCGATCGCCACCAACCTTGGCGGCGGCGGCCGCAGAAACGCCAGGGCACGGGCAAGATAGGTGTGGGCCGCCGGCGCCTTGCCCATCGCCGCGCCGACATGGGCGCGGATGGCGGCGCGCAGCGAGAGAAACAGCGGCAGACTCGCCAATCCGTCGATGTCCAGCGTGGCGGCGAGATAGCGCGACAGCAGCAGCGCCGCGCCCTCCTTCAAGCCGCGTTCTTCCAGATCCATCAACAGGAAGGCGAGGTCGTAGAACAGATCGATGCAGGCGAATCCCTCGTTAAATCCGATGGCGTCGAACGGCACCGGCTTGCCGTCGATCAGGCAGATATTGCCGAGATGCAGGTCGCCATGACAGCGCCGCACCTTGCCATCCGACCGGCGACGCTCCAGGAACGGTGCTGCGCGGTCGAGCGCGGCACGCGTTTCCGCCTGCAATCGATCGATTTCGTCGGCGGCGAAGATCTGCGGCACAAATCGGCGGAAACTGGATTCATTGCCGGCCACTACCCGGGCAATGCCGGCAGAGCCGCCATCGTCGGATTTGATGTCGGCGCCCTGGTGCATGCGCACCACCATGTCGGCCAGGTCGCGCAGCATCGCCTGATCGACGGCACCCTGCTCCGCCAGACGATCGAACAGCTGCTCCTGCTCGAATCTGTTCATCTCGACCACCCAATCCACCGCGCTTGCCTGCCGATCCCAGCCGAGCCGGCCGTCGGCCCGTCTGCCGATGGCGCGCACCCGGCGATAGAGCCTGGGCGCGAAGCGTCGATTGATGGCGAGTTCCGCCTCGCAGGCGAGCCTGCGCGCAGTGAGCTTGGAGAAATCGACGAAGGGCAGCGTCACCGCCCGCATCAGCTTGTAGGCCAGCTTTCCCACCAGGAAAAGCTGCGAGATGTGCGTCTCCAAGCGGCTGACCGGGCCGACTTGGCCATGATTGGCAGGATCGGCCAGGAAAGCGATCACCTCTTGCTGATCGTCCATGCCGAACCGGTCACCCTAACGCCGAATGCGGTTCCGACACGCCTTCGGGGTCTTGGTGGATGATCACGTCGGCCGAGGGATAGGCGCGGCGCAAGGCCGTTTCGACCCGATCGCTCAGACTGTGGGCGTCGCGCAGGCTCATTTCCGGGTCCATCGTCAGATGCACCTGGATGAAATCGGTCAGGCCGGCCGAGCGGGTGCGCAGATCGTGCACGCCGCAAATGCCCGGCTCGTCCAGGCAGATCTGGCGGATTCGCTGGCGTTCCGGTTCGGCGAATTCGCGATCCATCAACAAATTGTAGGAGCGCATGGCGATACCCCACGCGCCATAGACCAGATAGCAGGCGATCATCGCCGCGAAAAGCGGATCGGATTGGTCGATGCCGAAGGACGAAGACAATAGCAGCGAGACGATCACCGCCCCATTCATCATGAGATCGCCGGTGTAGTGCAAATGATCGGCGCTGATCGCCAGCGAGCCGGTACGCTTGACCACCAGGCGCTGGAACAGCACCAGTGCCAGGGTTACCAGCACCGCGACCGCCATCACCAGGATGCCGAAAGACGCATTCCTGACCGCAACCGGATGGAACAGACGTTGCCCCGCCTCGCCGATCAGAAACAGCGCCGAGCCGGCGATGAAGGCCGATTGTGCCAGACCGGCCAAAGGCTCGGCCTTGGCATGCCCGAAACGATGATCATGGTCGGCCGGCTGCAAGGCATGCCGCACCGCCAGAAAATTGATCAACGCTGCGATGCCGTCGAGCGCGGAATCGACCAGGGTCGACAGCAGCGCCACCGACCCGGTAAGGATCCAGGCGGACAGTTTAGCCGCCACCATCACGACGGCCACCGCCATCGAGAACAAGGTGGCCTGTCGCATCAGGCGGGCTTTGGCAGCAAATGTCATCGCGCCCCTCCGCTTCAGGGGAATAGCCGCTCGGTGGTCCAGCCGTTTCCTGCGCGGTTATAGACCAAGCGATCATGCAGCCGAAAGGGGCGATCTTGCCAGAATTCCAACCGGCGCGGCACCAGCCGATAGCCGGACCAGAACGGCGGACGCGGCACCGACGCCAAACCGAAGCGCGCCGCGGTTTCGCCGACCCGACGCTCCAGTTCGAATCGCCCGGTCAGCGGGCGCGATTGCGCCGAGGCCCAGGCACCGATCTGGCTGCCACGCGGCCGGCCGGCAAAATAGGCGTCGGCCTCGGCCGCCTCGACCGGCGTTACCCCACCTTCCACCCGGATCTGACGGCGCAGGCTTTTCCAATGCAGGCAGAGGGCGGCTTCGGCATTGCCGGCCAGATCGCGTCCCTTACGACTGTCCAGATTGGTGTAGAAAACGAAGCCGCGCTCGTCGAAATCCTTGAGCAGCACCATCCGCACGGAAGGGCGCCGCTCGGCGTCGACCGTCGCCAGCGCCATGGCGGTGGGGTCGTTGGGCTCGCGTTGTTCGGCTTCGTTGAGCCATTGGCGAAACAGGGAGAAAGGATCTTCTTCAGGCATCATGGTCACAATTCATGGGGTCACTCGGGATATGGTACGCTGAGCCCGGCTTTGGTAGCCTTCGACAAAGGGGAGGCATGGCACTATCTTGTTATGCGGTCGGTGACAATGGTTTGATCGCTGCAGGAGCGAGGATGGGAGGCATTGGAAGATCCTTATAAAGTGCTTGGCGTCGCCAGGGATGCCAGCGCCGAGCAGATCAAGGCGGCTTACCGCAAGCTGGCGCGCGGCCTGCACCCCGATCTGCACCCGAATGACAAACATGCCGAGGACCGTTTCAAGCGCGTTGGCGCGGCCTATGACCTGCTCGGCGATAAGGCCAAACGGACCCGCTTTGACGCCGGCGAGATCGACGCCGGCGGCGCCGAGAAGCCGCGCGCGCGGTCGCGCAGCGGAACTACCGGCGGCTTCGGCGGCACAAGCGACTTCCATTTCAACGAGAATCCGCAGGACATTTTCGACGAGCTTATGCGACGCCGCAATAAGGGGCGCAGCAGCGGCTGGTCGCCGTTCGGCGAAGAAGCGCCGGCGTCGGGCAGCGACGCTCAGTTCAATCTGCGCATCGATTTCGCCGAAGCGGCGCTGGGCGCCACCAAGCGCATCACCCTGTCGTCGGGCAAGCATCTCGATATCAAGGTGCCGGCCGGCGCGCGCGACGGCGCCGTGCTGCGCCTCAAGGGCCAGGGCAACCCGGGGCGCGGCGGCGGACCGGCGGGCGACGCTCTGATCGAAATCGGCATCGAACCACATGCCTTCTTCACCCGCCAGAATCAGGACGTCCTGATTACTGTGCCGGTAACGCTGGCCGAGGCTGTACTCGGCGGCAAAATCACGGTGCCGACCATCGACGGCAAGGTGACGCTGGCAATTCCGCCGGGCGCCAACAGCGGCACCACGCTCCGTCTGAAAGGCAAGGGCGTGGCGTTCGACAAAGGCCGCGGCGACCAGTTGGTAACCCTGCAGGTCATGCTGCCCGATCGCGCCGACGAGGAGCTCGCCAATTTTCTCAAAGGCTGGGAATTACGCCATCCCTATCAGGTGCGCAAGCCGATGGAATGAGGGTCTGCGCCGGACCCATGCCAGAGGGAGGCTAACCGCATTGCGAAATCGGATCTCTTTCCGGGCGCCCTGGTACATAGTTTCGTCTTGGCGAAACTAAGTGCCAGGGCGTCACCGAGAGTGCGAAAGCGGGCCCTCGCTTCGCCGTCAGGCGAATATCTACACCGCCGGCCGTGGTGTCTGTTCATTCGGCTGTAGATCGCCTTACGGCGAGCGAGAGACTTTCTCTCACGCTCTCTGGTGCGCCCGCTCGAGACGATTTCGTAAAGAGCGAAATCATTCCGAGCGGGCGCCTGAGGAGGGGAATTACGGCAATTCGCCTTTGGATCGCCTCGCGGGCTATCCCCCGTTCTCGCCGTCCGACAGCAAAGTGGCAGTCAATTCGGCGCCGGCCAAAACTGCCGCCCAGGCCAAATACATCCAGAGCAGCAGAATCGGGATGGCGGCGAGAGCGCCATAGAGCTGGTAGGCATGAAAATCGGCGATATAAAGATGAAAGCCGACCCGCAACAGCGTCACCGCCACCGCCGCGAGCAGGCCGCCGGCCAGCGCGGCCGGCACCGAAACCGGACGGTTGGGTACCGCCACATAGAGCAAACTGAACAAGGCCATCAGCATGGCGAAGCGGAACAGGGTTCCCCCCAGCGCCAGCATCGAGTGCAGGACTTGCGGGGCTGAGTCGGGCAGACCGCCGGAAAACAGCCAGTCGGTGATCGACAGGCTGGCACCGAGCAGGATCGGCCCGAGCGTCACCACCGTCCAGTAGACCAGCAGCCGCGACAGCGGCGGTCGCGAAAGATCGACCCGGAAGATGCGATTGAGCGCATCTTCGATGGTGACCAGCAGCAACACGGCGGTGACCACCAGACCGAGAATGCCGATCGCAGTAAGATTGCCGGCATTGCCGATTAAACCGGCGACCGCTTCGCGCACCTGCTGGCCGACCTCCGGCACCAAGGTCCGCACCAGGCTCGATTGCAGCTCGCCCCGGATCGGCTCGAAGGCAGGAAAGGCGGCGATGATGGCAAGCCCGATGGTCAACAGGGGAACCAGCGACAACAACGAGGTGTAGGACAATGCCGCCGCCATCACGGCAGCGTCGTCATGGCGGAATCGTTGGATCACCGTCCACGCGACGCGCCCCGTGCTGCGCCATGGCGTAGCGGCGGCACCGCCGCCGCCGGTCATCACGTCAGCGGCGCCGCCTTTGACCGGGCCGGGCTTTGGTGTAGGATTCTCCTGTTTTGTCATAAGCATTGGTTTCCAGCGAGGATTGCATGACAGTGGCGAAAGCTCTGATGGCGGGCAAGAAGGGTTTGATCATGGGAGTCGCCAACGACCGCTCGCTGGCATGGGCTATTGCCCGGGCGCTGGCCCAACAAGGCGCCGAGCTGGCTTTCACCTTTCAGGGCGAGGCGCTCGAAAAGCGGGTGCGGCCGCTGGCGGAAAGCGTGGGCAGCAGCCTGGTGCTGCCCTGTGACGTAGCAGAACAAGGCAGTCTGGACGAGGTATTCGCCACCTTGCGCAGCAGCTGGGGCAAATTCGATTTCCTGCTGCATGCAATTGCCTTTTCCGACAAAGAGGAACTGAAAGGCAAATATCTCGATACCTCGCCAGAAAACTTCAATCGTACCATGGCGATCTCCTGTTTCTCCTTCACTGCCATCGCCAAGCGCGCCGCCGCCTTGATGCCGGACGGCGGCAGCCTGCTGACTCTGACCTATTATGGCGCCGAACGGGTGATGCCGCACTACAATGTGATGGGGGTCGCCAAAGCGGCACTGGAGGCATCGGTACGTTATCTGGCGATGGATCTTGGCGATCAGAATGTGCGGGTCAACGCCATGTCGGCCGGGCCGGTCAAGACCTTGGCGGCCTCCGGCATCGGCGATTTCCGCTATATCCTGAAATGGAACCAGTATAATTCGCCGCTGCGGCGTAATGTCACACTTGAGGATATCGGCGGCGCGGGCGTTTATTTGTTGTCGGATCTGTCGAGCGGCGTCACCGGCGAAGTGCATCACGTCGATTGCGGATATCATGTGGTCGGCATGAAGCGGGCCGACGCCCCCGATATTTCCACCGTCTGAGTCGGAATCCGCGATGTCCGGCAATTGCTTCGGCACATTGTTCCGCTTCACCAGCTTCGGCGAGAGTCATGGCCCGGCGATTGGCTGTGTCATCGACGGCACGCCTCCTTTGATCCCGTTGGCCGAAATCGACCTGCAAAAATGGCTGGACCGCCGTCGGCCTGGACAAAACCGCTTCACCACCCAGCGCCAGGAGGCCGATCAGGTAAAGATCCTGTCCGGAGTCTTCGAAGGCGTCACCACCGGGACGCCGATCGGCCTGTTGATCGAGAATCAGGACCAGCGCTCCAAGGATTATGACGAGATCGCGCGGGTTTTCCGTCCCGGCCATGCCGACTATACCTATCAGATGAAATACGGTATCCGCGACTATCGCGGCGGCGGGCGCGCCTCGGCGCGTGAGACGGCGATGCGGGTGGCGGCCGGAGCGGTGGCGCGAAGGCTGCTGGACCATCTGGTGCCGGGCGGTATCAGCATTCGCGCCGCCCTGGTGCAGATGGGACCCGACCCGATCTTGGCAGACCGCTGGGATTGGGCTGCGGTCGAGCGCAACCCGTTCTGGTGCCCGGACGAGGTGACGGCGGCGCGCTGGGAGAAACAGCTCGATGCTGCCCGCAAGAACGGCTCGTCGCTGGGGGGTATCATCCAACTGGTGGCGGAAAACGTGCCGGCGGGGTTGGGGGCACCCGTCTATGACAAGCTCGACGCCGACATCGCCAAGGCGCTGATGAGCATCAATGCCGTCAAAGGCGTTGAGATCGGCGATGGATTCGCGGCTGCCGCGCTGAACGGCGAAGACAATGCCGACGAGATGCGGATGCGGGACGGCAAGGTGTCGTTCCTGTCCAATCGTGCCGGCGGTATCCTGGGTGGCATTTCCACCGGACAACCGATCTTGGCGCGTCTGGCTGTCAAACCGACCAGTTCGATCCTCGCGCCGCGCCGCTCGGTCGATCAGGACGGCAACGAGGTCGACATCAGCACCAAAGGTCGGCATGATCCCTGCGTCGCCATCCGAGGCGTGCCGGTGGCGGAAGCGATGCTGGCGGTAACGCTGGCCGACCATCTGCTGCGTCAGCGCGCACTGGTGGGAAATCTAACGGCACCCTAACATCGCAGGAGCCGTCGCCATGGCTTTTATCCGTCCTCCGGCGGTCGCCGGCAGCTTCTATCCGGCTGACCCCGTGCGGCTGGCCGCCAGTGTGCGGCAGATGCTCGACGCCGTGCCCACCCCGCCTCAGGGTGCCGTCCCGAAAGCGCTGATCGTCCCGCATGCCGGCCATGTCTATTCCGGCCCGGTCGCCGCCAACGCCTATGCCCGGCTGGCGGGCGGGCGCCGGCAAATTCGTCGGGTGGTGATGATCGGACCGGCGCACCGCGTCGCTTTCACCGGCATCAGCGTCAGCTCCGCCAGTGCTTTCCAGACGCCGCTCGGCAGTATCCCGCTCGATGACGACGGCCGGCAGCGCCTGCTCACAATCCAAGGCGTGACGGAATTCGACCAGGCGCACGAAGAGGAACACAGCCTCGAGGTAAATCTCCCATTCCTGCAAGTCTTGCTCGAAGATTTCACGCTGCTGCCGCTGGTGGCCGGCGGCGCCTCGGATCAGTTGGTGGCCGAAGTGCTCTACGCCGTGTGGGGCGGTCCGGAAACATTGGTGGTGGTCAGCACCGACCTCAGCCACTACCAGGATTACGACAGCGCCAGCCGAACCGACCGCGCCACCCATGACGCCATCATGCATTTCGATGCCACCGCCATCGATCATCACGGCGCTTGCGGCCGCACACCGCTCGGCGGCCTGCTGCTGCTGGCCAAACAGCGCGGTATGCGGATCGAAAGCCTCGATCTGCGCAATTCCGGCGATACCGCCGGGCCGCGTGATCGGGTGGTGGGCTATGGCGCCTGGGCGCTGTACGACACTGCCCTCCCCACCGTGCCGCGGACTCTGCTCGATCTGGCGCGGCGCGCCATCGACCGGCATTTGCAGCGCGACCAGAGCGAACTCACGGTGGCGATACTGCCGGAACTGCAGGCACCGGGCGCCAGTTTCGTCACCCTGACCAAGGAGGGCGCGCTGCGTGGCTGCATCGGCAGCGCCGTCGCCTGGCGTCCGCTGGCGGAAGACGTAGCCGACAACGCCGTCAAGGCGGCCTTCAGCGATCCGCGCTTTGCCCCGCTCAGCGCCGAGGAATGGCCAAAGATATCGCTTTCGCTGTCGCTATTGACGGCGCCGGTACCGATGTCCTGCCACAGTCAAGGCGAACTGCTGGCCCAGCTTCGAGCCGGCATCGACGGCTTGATCATCGAGGATCAGGGTCGCCACGCCCTGTTTCTGCCGCTGGTATGGCAGCAGCTACCCGACCGCGCGCAGTTCCTGGCGCAGCTCCTGCGCAAGGCCGGTCTGCCGCCCGATCATTGGTCGGACCAGATGCGGGTGTCACGTTTTACGGCAGAGGAATTCCACGCCGATTGACCGGCGACAGCTTGACAAGCGCAACAAAATGCGCGATCATAATAGCAACGGGTAAGTAACGTTATCCGTCGATCAGCCGCCGCACATGGCTTGCGGTGACTAGGCTCCGGACCACGACGATCGGTGATCCGTTCCTAAATCAAACTGAGACAAGGGCCGTTCCACGAACGGCCCTTTTTCATTGATTTATTATAGATTCGATGTGCTTCCTATTTTCCGGACCACAAAGTAATTACAGCATTGCGTTGTCTTCGAATGCCGATTGTTTCCGCAACTGCCGACAATATCGCCGCCGCCGCTGAACTTTTGCGCGCCGGGCGGCTGGTGGCTTTTCCCACCGAGACGGTATACGGGCTGGGCGGCGATGCGTGCAATGACCGCGCCGTCGCCGCGATCTTCACGACCAAAGGACGCCCCAGCTTCAATCCGCTGATCATCCATGTCGCCAATGCCGCGCAAGCGGCGGGCCTGGTACATTTCGACCGGCGCGCCGAAATTTTGGCGGCCTTGTTCTGGCCCGGCCCGCTCACCCTGGTGTTGCCGCGCCGGGCCGATTCCCCGGTGTCACTGCTGGCCTCGGCCGGACTTGACAGTCTGGCGGTGCGTATCCCCAGCCATGGAGTCGCTTTGGCGCTGCTGCGCGCCGCCGGTTGTCCGGTGGCGGCGCCCAGCGCCAACCCCTCCGGCCGGGTCAGCCCGACCACCGCCCGACATGTCGCCGAGCATATCGAAGATGGTCAGATGGCACAGGATGTGGCGATGGTGCTCGATGGCGGCCCCTGCCTGGTCGGTGTCGAATCGACAGTGCTCGATCTGACCGAGGCGCGTCCCCTTTTACTGCGGCCGGGCGGTGTGCCGCGCGAAGTGCTGGAACGCCACTTGGGGCCGATCGGCGTCGCTCGCGCCGCTCTGCTGGGCGGACCGAAGGCGCCGGGCATGCTGGCCAGCCATTACGCCCCCATTCTGCCGGTACGCCTCGACGCCGACCAAGCCCAAGACGGCGAGGCGCTGCTCGGCTTCGGTCCGGCCCAGGACGCCATGCTCAATTTGAGCGACAAGGGTGACCTCACTGAGGCCGCCGCCAATCTGTTCGCCATGCTGCGCGCGCTGGACCGCCCCACCTTCCGTGGCATTGCCGTGATGCCGATCCCCGACGAGGGCCTGGGCACCGCCATCAACGACCGGCTAAGGCGCGCCGCCACCCGCTGAGCCGCGTTGCGCCTGCTGTTCCAGCCACGCCAGATGGCGCCGGTTTTGCGCGATCTCGAAATCGAGCCATTGGCGGAAGGCGGCACCCTGGTTGCGGCTGGCTTCGGCCAGATCCTCGAGTCGCACCAGGTCGCTTTCGGTCACGCCGATCAGCATGTCGATCTGGGCCCGCGTCTCGGCGTCCGACAACAGATGGAGAAAGCGCATTTTCAGCGCGACGATCAGCCGGTTGAGGTCGGAGGCCGGCCTTAGCCGGGCGGTCAGCAGTCGATTGAGCTCTTCTTGGCCGGAAGCGGTGATCGCCAGCAGGGCGTCGTCCTCCATGCCGCTTCCGGAGGTGGCCGCCACCAGACCTTCATAGCGCAACAATTCGACCGACGTCCCCATCAGATCGAGCGACGGGCCGGCGACGCGGCCGCAAAAATGCCGCACCTGAGCGGCGAGTGCGGCATAACGCTGCGGCGCCTCGGCCACCAGACCCAGGGCACAAATGCGCATCGCCTCTTTTGGCGTCAAGGTCTGATCGGCGAACATCGGCGGATTATAGCCATTGATGCGGTCGGCGTCGAGCGCTTCCACAAGCAGACGCCCTGTGTTAAAAGCCGCAGCCATGCATTTTCTCGAATTTGAAAAACCGATCGCCGAACTGGAAAGCAAGATCGAGGCCTTGCGCCATTTGAGCGACTCGGACGGTGTCAACATCGCCGAAGAGATCAACCGGCTGCAAATCAAGCTGGACCGCCAACTGGCCGGCAGCTATGGCAAATTGACCCCCTGGCAGAAGACCTTGGTGGCGCGTCACCCCGAACGACCGCAAGCCTCGGATTATATCGCGGCCCTGATCACCGACTTTACGCCGCTGGCGGGTGATCGGGCGTTCGGCGACGACAAGGCGATCATCGGCGGGCTGGGACGACTGGGCGGCCAGACGGTGATGGTGATCGGCACCGAGAAAGGGCGCGATACCGAATCCCGCCTGCGCCACAATTTCGGTATGGCCAAGCCGGAAGGCTACCGCAAGGCGCGGCGCCTGATGCAGATGGCCGATCATTTCGGCGTCCCGGTCATCACCCTGGTCGATACCGCCGGCGCCTATCCTGGCGTCGACGCCGAGGCGCGCGGCCAGTCCGAGGCGATTGCCCGGTCGATCGAAACCTGCCTCGACATCCGCGTGCCGCTGATCGCCGCCATCATCGGCGAAGGCGGGTCGGGCGGCGCGATCGCGCTGGCGACCGGCAACGCTGTCGTGATGCTCGAACATGCGATCTATTCGGTGATCAGCCCGGAAGGCTGCGCCAGCATTTTGTGGCGCAATGGCGAAGCCACTCGCGATGCCGCCGACGCGCTCAAGCTGACCGCCCAGGATCTGCTGCGTCTCGATATCATCGACGCCATCCTGCCCGAACCGTTGGGCGGGGCGCATCGCCATCCTGATCAGATCACCGCGGCGCTGGGCCGCTATTTCACCGATAGCCTGAAAAATCTGCGCCGCTGGGACGGCCTGCAATTGCGGGCGCGGCGGCGCGAAAAATTCACTGAGATGGGACGGGTCGGCGGGTGACGCGGCCGGCAATCCTCATCAAATATTCATTCTTTCGCCGCAATCTTGCCACAGTGCACCGCCACGATCATTCCCAGCAGGCAGAGAGAACAGCCAAAGGTCGGCGGGAAATTCCGGCTCCCCTCCGAAAATTTCCCCTCCTTGTTCGTTCCCGCTCCTGTCGAATGCCAAGGCTCGCGCCCACCGCGGCCCTGGCGTTTGAAGCAACCGAGCGATCGTCGTCCCGCCGGCTACCCCCCAGCCGCGTATCACCCCAGCATGGGACGACATCGCAAGGACGGCGGGGTCGGCCCTGCGGCGCAAGCGATCCCCCCTCGCTTTCGTCCGCCGGGCCGGCCCCGTACTCTTTGCCGAGGAACCGGGAAACTAACCCGGCTCATCGAACAGGCTGGTGAGCTGCTGCAGCATGGTACCGCCCAACTCCTCCGCGTCCGAAATGGTAACCGCGCGTCGGTAATAGCGGGTGACATCGTGGCCGATGCCGATCGCCGCCAGTTCGATCGAGGATTGGCTCTCGATCCAGCCGATCACCTCGCGCAGATGGCGCTCGAGATAGGCACCGCTATTGACCGACAAGGTCGAATCATCGACCGGTGCGCCGTCGGAAATAACCATGACGATGCGGCGCTGCTCCGGCCGAGCCAGCAATCGGCCATGCGCCCAAAGCAGCGCCTCGCCGTCGATATTCTCCTTCAGCAAGCCTTCCTTCAGCATCAGTCCCAAATTCTTGCGCGCCCGCCGCCAAGGCATGTCAGCCGCCTTGTAGACGATATGGCGCAAGTCATTGAGACGGCCCGGATGCGACGGTTTGCCGTCAGCCACCCATTTTTCCCGCGATTGGCCGCCTTTCCAGGCCCGCGTGGTAAATCCCAGCAGTTCGACCTTGACCCCGCAGCGCTCGAGCGTGCGCGTCAGAATATCGGCGCTCATCGCCGCCACCGCGATCGGCCGGCCGCGCATAGAGCCGGAATTGTCGATCAACAGCGACACCACGGTGTCCTTGAAGTTGGTGTCGGTTTCCTGCTTGAAGGACAGGCTGTGGGTCGGGTTGGCGATCACCCGCGCCAATCGGCCGGCGTCGAGAATGCCTTCCTCCAGATCAAAATTCCACGCCCGGGTCTGTTTGGCCATCAGCTTGCGTTGCAGCCGATTGGCCAGCCGCGCCACCACGCCCTGCAGATGCATCAGTTGCTGGTCGAGCTGCTGACGCAGCCGGATCAACTCCTCGGGGTCGCACAAATCGGCGGCGTCGAGCTGCTGGTCGAAAAGCTGGCAATAAACGCTATAGGTCTTTTCGGTCTTGCCGTCGGATCCGGTTTCCGGACGCTGACGGGCGCTGCCGCCAGCTTCCTCGCTGCCATGACCGGGCATGACGACCGGATCGCCGCCCTGGCCCTCGCCTGGCTCGGACTCGATGCTGTCGGCTTCGCCCAGCGCCGGCGCGGAATCACCCTCGGCACCGGGCGCCGATTGCTGATCCTTACCGGAATTGTCCTGTGCTCCGCCTTCGCCGTTGCTGCCGTCGCCTTCATTTTGATCGGCATCGGCGTCGGCTGGGTTATCCTCGAACGGTTCAATGTCGAGCGCGGCGATGATGTCGCGGACCGACCGGTTGAAAGCATCCTGGTCGTGCAGCCGTTCGCCGGCGGCGGCGAGATGGCGTGACAATTTGGCTTCGACGAGGTCGCGCCACAGCGATACGGCGTGCGCGGCCGCCAAGGGCACCGTCTGATCCGCCAGCTTTTCGCGCAGAATCAGGCGTACCGCTTCGGCCAGCGGCACCTGGTCGCGCCGTGTCATGGCGGCATAGCCTTCGGCCTGGTAGCGCGCTTCCAGCGCGGCACCGAGATTGAGCGCCACCCCCTTCATCAAGCGGGCGCCAATCACTTCGACGCGGGCTTGCGCCAGCGCGTTATAGACGTCCCGGGCGTCGGCGCCGACCGGCAGCAGCCGCTGGTGAATCGTCTCATCATGGAAACGAAGCCGCAGTCCGACCGCATCGGCGGCGCCGCGCAGTCGCGCCAAATCCTGCATCAGCGGCTGGCGCGGCGGCGGCGGCAGCCTGACCTGGGTGCCGCGCACGCCGGCCTGTCCGGAGGCATAGGTGACGGTGATGTCGGCGCGGCCGGCGATGGCGCGCAATACCGACTGGGTGGTGCGTTTGACCAGATCGGAGGGCGTTTCGTCCAGGCCGCCCAGCGGCGACTCAGGGGCAGCGCGTTCCGCCATGTCAGCCCAGGGCAACTCTGGCCATGGTCTCCGGCAGTTCGGCACCGAAGCAGCGCTGATAATACTCGGCCACCACGCTGCGTTCGGTCTCGTCGCATTTATTGAGAAAAGTCAGCCGGAATGCGAAGCCGACATCGTCGAAGATGCGCGCGTTTTCCGCCCAGGTCAGCACCGTCCGCGGACTCATCACAGTGGAAATATCGCCGTTGATAAAGCCCTGGCGCGTCAGATCGGCAACCCGCACCATATTGTTCAGGCATTCGATCCCGGTCTGGTCGTCGAATGACGGTATCTTAGCCAGCATGATTGCCACCTCGGCGTCATGGTCGAGGTAATTCAAGGTGGCGACGATGTTCCAGCGGTCCATCTGGCCTTGATTGATCTGCTGGGTCCCGTGATAGAGCCCGGTGGTATCGCCAAGACCCACCGTGTTGGCGGTGGCAAACAGTCGAAATGAGGGGTGTGGCCGTATCACCCGGCTTTGATCAAGCAGGGTCAGCTTGCCTTCGACCTCGAGCACCCGCTGGATGACGAACATCACGTCGGGCCGACCGGCATCATATTCGTCGAACACCAGGGCGGTAGGGTGCTGCAAAGCCCAGGGCAGGATGCCCTCGCGGAATTCGGTGACCTGCATGCCATCCTTCAACACGATGGCGTCCTTGCCGATCAGGTCAATGCGGCTGACATGACTGTCGAGATTGATGCGGATGCAGGGCCAATTCAGCCGCGCCGCCACCTGTTCGATATGGGTAGATTTGCCGGTGCCGTGATAGCCCTGCACCAAGACACGGCGGTTGAAGGCAAAGCCGGCGAGAATGGCCAAGGTGGTGTCATGGTCGAAAAGGTAGGATTCGTCCCGCAAGGGGACGTGCGCACTCCCCAGGCTGAAGGCCGGCACCATCATATCGCTGTCCAGCCCGAAGGTCTGTCGCACCGAAATCCGGATGTCGGGGAGGGCCAGCGGGTGATCGGCGGCCAGCGATACGGCGGAACTGTCGGTCATTCTGCTGCTGCTTTGCAATTCAAATGTTACAGTAGACTTTCCATCAGGGTTTTGTAAGCCTGCCCGATGCGCTTGAAACGTTCCTCCGACTGCTTGTCGCCGCCATTGGCGTCGGGATGATGCAGTTTGCACAATTCCTTGTAACGGCTGCGCAGGCTTTCGACGGTCAGTGGCTGGCTCAGATTCATCTCGCGCAAAGCGGACATCTCGGCGGCGCTTACCGGCGCCCGCTCCTTGACCGAATCGCCGAACTCCTCGTTGAAAATGCCAAATCCGTCGCGCAATTTTCCGGCGTCGAAGCGAAATCCGCTGCTGCGCCGGCCTAGCGGCCAGGTTGGCCGCTCCCAGGTGACGTCATTGCGCAGCAAGGCCTCGATTTCGTCGGGATTCATGCCGGCGTAGAAATTCCAGGCGGCATTGTAGGCCCGCACATGGTCGAGACAGAACCAGTAATAATCGGTCAGCGCGTCCCGCGCTTTGGGGGCGCGGAAATCGCCCGGCAGGTCGCAGTCGGGATGGTCGCAGCGGCGCAGCGACGGCGGTTCGGTCCGCGACGCGCGCCGGGACTGAGGCTTGCTGGCGCCCTTCAGCGGCCAAAAAAGGCGGCTTCGCTCATTCATGTCGTCATAATGGGGGGTTGGGGATGGACTGGCAATAAGGCGGCGGAGAATTCAGTCGCGGCGGGGGACCGCAAATTGCGGCCAGCGGCGCGCCACCACCTCGCCGTCGGCGGCCAAGGCGTGACAGCGGTCGATCACCGGCGGCCGCTGTTCTGCCTTTTCCCGTCGATCCGGTTGCTGTCCGCTTTGGCCGGCCATCGTCTGGAACGCGGTGGTGGCGATCGGCCCCATCAGTTCGACGACATGGGTGCATCCCCGCGTACCGCCGAATTTTGCCAGCAACTGTTTCTTGAAACCGGCCCCCAGGCTCATGCCGACCAGGCCGGAAAAATCCGGCGCGATCGCAGCGCACACGGAAAACGGCGCAAAGTCGATCGCCACCTCGGCAGCGCGGATGACGCGTCCGTCGTCGATGGTCAAACGGACCTCCATGTGATGCACCGCCTCGCCGGCGGCCACCACACCGCCGCGGTCGTGATTGGGAAAATCATAGGTCTTGCAGTCGGTGATGCGGCCTTCGATGTCCCACAGACCGTCATCGCGCTTGTATCCCTGGCAGGTGACAAGGCGGGTATGCAGATGCCGGCGGGGATCGGGCGGCGATAGGGGCATCAGCTGTGCAACTCCGGTTTCGGCGGCGTGACGCGGATCTGGGTAATTTGATTGCGCACGCGCCGCATCACTTCAAAGCGAAACCCGTGAAACAGGAACTGTTGGCCGGCATCGGGAATCATGCGCGATTCGTGCAGCAGCAGACCGGCCAGGGTGACGGCATGTTCGTCCGGCAGGCTCCAGTCGAGATCGCGGTTGAGATCGCGGATGGTGACGTCGCCATTGACCAGCAGACTGCCGTCGGGCTGCAACCGGACGCCGGCAGCCACCACGTCGGTTTCGTCGGCGATGTCGCCGACGATTTCCTCAAGGATGTCTTCCAGCGTGACCACCCCCTGCAGCGCGCCATATTCGTCTACCACCAAGGCGAAGTGCTCGCGCCGTTCGCGGAAGGCCTGCAATTGCTCCAACAAACTGGTCTGGTCGGGAATGAACCAGGGCGCCACCGCCAACTGGTCGATCTTGATGGCGTCGAGATCGCCGTCGTGATCCCGCAACTCGCGCAGCAACGCCTTCGAATGCAGAGTGCCGACAATGTTGTCGGGCTCGCCTCGCCATAGGGGCAGGCGGGTGAACGGGCTGGCGATCACCTGGTCGACGATCGCCGCCACCTTCTGGCCGGCGTCGATCATCACGATGTTCTTGCGGTGCGTCATCACTTCGCCGACCAATACGTCGCCGAGATCGAGGATCGAGCGCAGCATCTTGCCTTCGTGGCGTTCCTCGCTTTCCGCCTCGGCGGTGTGGATCTCGATGGCGCCGCGCAACTCGGCCCGGGTCGCTTCCAGATCCGGCTCGCTTTTGAGGGTTACCCCCACGCCGCGCAGCAGCAAATTGACGAACGCCTGCACTGCCTGGATCGCCGGCCCCATCACCCACACCATCGCCCGCATCACCGGTGCCAGCAGCGGCGCCAACTGGTTGGCATGATTGAGCGCCACGGTTTTCGGCAAAATCTCGCAAAATATCAGTACCACCACGGTCATCAGGGCGGTGCCATAGGCGACGCCTACGTCACCGGCCAGCCGGATCGCCACCGAGGTGGCCAAGGCAGAGGCAAGAATCTGCGCCAGCGTGTTGCCGAGCAGCACCGAACCCAATAGCCTGTCGCGTCGTTCCAGCAGGCGATTGACGAGTTTGGCGCGTTTATCGCCGTCGAGATCGAGCTGGTGCATCAAGGGTCGCGAAACCACCGTCAATGCCGTCTCGGCACTGGAAAAGAAGAACAGCAGCAGCAGCAGCACGCCGATGAGCAGAAAGTCGGCGATCATGAAGCGGCGGTCCAGTCGGCCAACAGCGCCGCGAGCGCCGCCTCCGGCACGTCGCGGCAAAGCGCCGCCCGGCCGATGCCGCGGGCCAGAACGAAGGTCGGGCGCCCGTTCCGCACCTTCTTGTCATGCGCGAAAAACGCCCGCAGAGGCTCCGGCCGCCATCCGCCTGACCGCGCCGGCAGCCGGCATGGCAGGCCGAGCTGCTGCAGATGGCGCCGCAGCCTGAGCAGATCGCCGGGTGGACACCATCCCAGCCGCACCGACAGATCGAAGGCCATCAAGCAGCCCAGCAGCACTGCCTCGCCATGCAGCAGAACATCGGAAAAGCCGGTTTCTGCCTCCAGGGCATGACCGAAGGTATGGCCGAGATTGAGCAGCGCGCGCTGACCGGATTCGCGCTCATCGGCGCTGACGATGCGGGCCTTGGCGCGGCAGGCATGCAGCACGGCCTGGCGCCGCAGCACGGGGTCGCCGGCCAGCAGCGCGGCGCCATGATTTTCCAGCCAGCCGAAGAAGGCGGCATCGTCGATCAGGCCATATTTCAGCACTTCGCCATAGCCCGAAACCAGCTGCCGCGCCGGCAAGGTGGTCAACAGATCGATATCGGCCAGCACCAGGCGCGGCTGATGGAAACTGCCGACCAAATTCTTGCCCTGCGCCATGTTGATGCCAGTCTTGCCGCCCACCGAACTGTCGACCTGTGCCAGCAAAGTGGTGGGAATCTGCACGAACGACAGGCCGCGCAACAGGATCGCCGCGGCGAATCCGGTCAAGTCGCCGACCACGCCGCCGCCGAACGCCACCAGGCAGAGGCTGCGATCCGGCGCCGTATCGAGAACGGCGCTGCACAGCGCCTCGAGTTGCGCGAAGCCTTTGGACTGCTCGCCGGACGGCACCAACAAATGGTCGAATTCCAGCCCGACCTTGTGCAACGACTCCGCCAGCGCGTCGAAATAGAGCGCGGCAGTGCCGCTGTCGGCGACCACGAACAAACGCGGCACCGCCAGCAACGGACGGATCAGGCTGCCGGCCTGCGCCAGCAGCCCCGAACCGACATGGATGTCATAGCTGCGCTGCGCGAGATCGAGATGGATCGGCGAGAGGCTGGCGGCGTCGGCATTCATCGGCAGATCACGCTTCCAATGGGGAGGCAAGGTCGTGGGGCGCCTGCTGGTGAAGCACCAGCGCGCGCAATACCGCCTGTACGGTGAGGTCGGTCGGTTGGTCGAGACTGTCAACCACCAAATCCGCGGCGCCATAGATCGGGTAGCGCTGTTGCATCAGCGTCGCCAGAATGTCGCGCCGATCACCGGCCTGCAACAGCGGCCGGTGATCGCGCCCCGCTGTACGTTTGACGAGGGTGTCAAGGTCGGCGCGCAGCCATATCGAAATCGCACGGGCAGCAATCAGAGCGCGGGTGTCGGCGTCGACGAAGGCGCCGCCACCGGTGGCGATCACCGCCTGCGGCCCGTGCAGCAATCTTGCCATGACGCGGCGTTCACCATCCCGAAAGGCCGCTTCGCCGTAATGCGCAAACAGGTCGGTGACGCTGCGGCCGGCAGCGGCTTCGATCTCGGCATCGGCGTCGAAGAAGGGGAGGCCGAGCCGTGCCGCCAGCCGCCGGCCGACCGAGCTTTTGCCCGCTCCCATCAGCCCGATCATCACCACCGAGCGGGAGGACAGCGCCGGCAGCGCGGTGCCGAGGTCAGGCGCCATGGCCGGTCCCAGAAGGATGCGACCCGTTCCACCTGCCGGCCGGTGGGCGGCGTTGCAGTAAGAGAGCCGCACCGATACACTTCATTTCCGTCATTTCCTCATCCTAGCACAAAGCGGGTGCGCCGTATGGACCTCCGACCGATCCCGGCATTGCTGGTGGTGGCAAGCCTGAGCTTACCTGTTCTGTCGGCGGGTGCCCAGAGCGGTGCGGTGATGCCGGCACCGCCAACGGCGCGCGGCGATGCCATCCAGGTGCAGGAACTGCCGGCGCTCAATCCCAACGAAGTCGGCCTGTTGGACGAGCAGCATGGCGGATTGGGGCTCGATCTTTGGCGTGGCACCTCGCTTGGCCTGATCGGCAAGGGACTGCCCTTGTTGCCCGAACAACCCGGCTGGCGGACGCTTAGGGCGCTGCAGCTGCGCCTGCTGCAAAGCACCGCCAGCCTGCCATCCGGTATTTTGGCAGGCGAACCGGTGATCGCGCTGCGCGCCGGAAAACTGTCGGCGATGGGCGCCCACGGTGCCGCGCTGGCCTTGCTCCGGCTGGTGCCGGGCCCGGCGATGACGCCGCTGCTGCGACATCTGGTGATCGACAACGCTCTGGCCGATGGCGCATTTGCCACCGCCTGCGACCAGGAAGCGGCACTGCGAAGCGCTCAGGGGGGCGACAATTACACCATCGAACTGCAAGTATTCTGTCAATTCGCCGCAGGTCATGGCAACGATGCCGGACTTGGCGTCGATCTGCTGCGCGACCAGAAGCTGAAGGATCCGCTGTTCTTCGCCGCCGCCGAGGTGCTGGGCGGATTGCCGCCGGTCCGCCTCGACGCGATCAAGGAGTTCACGCCGCAATCCTTGGCGATCGCCAGCCTGGCCAGGCTGGCGCTGCCCGAGACGCTGGCCGCCACCGCTCCGCCGGCGCTGTTGCCAATTCTGGCCGGCGCCACCGGCGCGCCGACGGAATTGCGGTTGGCGGCGGCCGAACGTGGTATCGGATTGGGGTCCGTACCGGCCGCGCAATTGCGTATTCTCTACGATGCGCTGCCCTTTACGCCGGCCGATCTGGCCGCTGCCGCCTCTGAGTCCGGTCGCACCGTCAAGGGTCGCGCCTTGCTGTACCGGGCCGCCGCGGCGGAACCGCTGCCGGTCGCCCGCACCGAGATGATCCAGCGCGGCCTCGCCGCCGATGCAATGGTCGGCACCCAGCTTTATGCGCCGCTGCTGGCAGCGCTGCCGGCCACTCCCGATCTGATCGCCTTCGCGCCCTGGGTGGTGCGGGCGCTGCTCGCCGCCGGCCAGACCGAGGCGGCACGCCCTTGGTTCGACCTGCTGAAGCGCGAAGGCCCGCTGCGCATCGGCGGCGAAACGACTCTGGCGGCCTTGCTGCCGCTGGCGCGGCTCGCCGGTCTGGTCGAACCGCTGAGCGCCGCCGACCTGATCGCCTGGCGCCAGGCCCGTAATGAATCGCCGATCGACTCCGGCAAGCATGGTCTCTTCCTGCTGTGCCTGTTGAGCGCGCTGGGTGACGCATTGCCGGAGGATGAAAGACTGGCGCTGTTGGACGGTCCGGCGGTGATCAGCGGCAAGGTGTCGCGGAGTGCGCTCGCGATCGGGCTGGCCACCGCCGCCGCCGCCAGGCGGCGTGGCGAAACGGTGCTCTATGTTCTGCTCGGCCTCGGTGAACAGCGCGATGTCGAGCCGGCCGAATTCGCCCGGCTAATCGGTGATTTGCGCGCGGTCGGGTTGGACGGCGACGCCCGCGCGCTGGCCCTCGAATTGGCGCTGGCATTCGGGATCTGAGCCGCCTTGGCCAGCCGGCACGCCGCCCTGCCTCGCCATGTCGACGCCTTTCTGGAAATGATGGCCGCCGAACGCGGCGCCGCGCTGCACACTTTGGATGCCTACCGCCGCGACCTCGCCGATTTCGCCCGTTTTTGCGACGGCGAGCCGGGGAACGCCGACGCCGACCGGCTGGGAGCCTATCTCAGCGACATGGCAAGACGCCGGCTGGCACCCCGTACAGCGGCGCGGCGGCTGTCGGCGTTGCGCCAATTCTTCCGTTTCCTGACCTCTGACGGCCGTCGCGCCGACGACCCTACTCAATCGCTGGACACTCCGAAACTGGGTCGGTCCCTGCCGCGTGTCTTGTCGCCCTCGGCGATGACATTACTGTTGACGGCGGCGCAGAGCTCGCGAGGCATCGCCGGACGGCGCGCCGAGGCCTTGCTGGAGCTGCTCTACGCCGGCGGATTGCGCGTCTCCGAGCTGGTGGCGCTGCCGGTTTCGGCGGTGGCGCGTGGCCAGAGCCTGCTCCTGGTGCGCGGCAAAGGCGGCAAGGAAAGGCTGATCCCCCTGGGATTGCCGGCCTGTCGGGCGGTGGCCGCCTATCTGGTGATACGCCAGCCCAAAGCCAGCCGCTGGCTATTCCCCGGCAGCGGGCCGAGCGGCCATCTGTCGCGCGAAGCCGTGGCGCAGCTGCTCAAGCGCCTGGCGCTCGCCGCTGGCCTGGCACCCGCCAGCCTGTCGCCGCATGTGGTACGCCATTCCTTCGCCAGCCATTTGCTGGCAGGAGGCGCCGATCTGAGGAGCCTGCAGCAGATGCTCGGCCATGCCGACATCGCCACCACGCAGATCTACACCCATGTGCAGGACGAACGGCTCCAGGCGCTGGTGACCAGCCTGCACCCGCTGGCCGGCAAGACCAAGGCCTGAGGGTGCCGCCGTTTGCGAACGAATTCCGACCTTAGGCCAAGGCCAACCGCGCCATCGCCCGCACCTCGGCCGAGCTCAGCCCCTGGGCGCGCAGCTGCCGCAAAGACTGGGCGCCGTCCCGTTTGCTGAGGCGCTTGCCGTCGGCGCCGCGCAGCAAGGGGTGATGCTGCCAAAGCGGCACCGGCAGGCCGAGTAGGGCCTGCAGCAGGCGATGCAGATGGCTGGCGGCGAACAGATCGGCACCGCGCGTCACCAGAGTCACGCCCTGCAGCGCGTCATCGACGGTCACCGCCAGATGATAGCAGGCCGGCATGTCTTTGCGCGCCAGCACCACATCACCCCACAGCTCCGGTCGGGCCAGTTGCGGTCCTTGCTCGACATCGCGCCACTCGAGCGGTCCAGCCAGGCGGAGTGAAGCTGCCATGTCGAGGCGCAGACAAAAAGGGGACCCCTCAAGCTCGCGCTGACGCCGCCGGTCGGCGTCGAGACGACGGCACAGGCCGGGATAGAGCGGTCCGCCGGGACCATGCGGGGCCGTGCTGCTGGCGGCGATCTCGCGGGCGATGTCGGCGCGGCTGCAGAAGCAGGGATAAAGCAGCCCAAGCCGGGACAACTTCGACAGCGCCGCTTGATAGTCGGCGAAATGTTGCGATTGACGTCTGACGTTAGGGTGCCATGCCAGCCCCAGCCAGCTCAGATCGTCGAAGATGGCGGTGACGAATGTTTCGCGGCAGCGGTCGCGATCGAGATCTTCGATGCGCAGCAAAAAGCAACCGCCGGCGGCGGCATCGGCGGCGAAACAGGCGGCGGCGGCATGCCCCAGATGCAGCGCTCCGGTGGGGCTGGGTGCGAAACGGGTGGTTATCAGACGCATGAAATGACACACTCAGACGGTGCAGCCTCCCAGGAGTGTAGAGATTACGATGGCATTGACCGGACCCGCCGTGCCGCCCCGCTCGGGCAGGGCGGCACGACAATTGGTGGTGTTTCTGCACGGACTGGGCGCCGATGGCAATGACCTGATCGGACTGGCGCCCTATTTCGCCGAGCAATTGCCGGATGCCGGGTTCCTGTCGCCGCATGCGCCATTTGCGTGCGACATGGCGCCGATCGGCCGGCAATGGTTCAGCATGAAAGAGCGGACGCCCGACGCGCTGCTGCGTGGACTAGAGACAGCGCGGCCGCTGGTCGACTCTTTTCTCGACCAGGCGCTCGCCACAAGCGGGCTCGGCGACGACTCCTTGGCATTGGTCGGATTCTCGCAAGGAACCATGATCGCGCTGTATATCGCCCTCAGACGGAAACTGCCGATCGCTTCGCTGGTAGGATTTTCCGGACTGCTGGCGGCACCCGAGCGTCTGGCGGCGGAACTGACGGCGCGGCCACCGGTATTGCTGATCCATGGCGATCAGGATCCGGTGGTGCCCTTTGACATGATGGCGCAGGCAAGTAATGCGCTGCAGCGTGTGCAGGTGCCGGTGACGAGCCTGCGCTGTCCCGGACTGGGCCATTCGATCGATGATGCCGGCCTCGCGGCGGCGATTCGCTTCGTTGACAGCGGCTTCGCCAAAATGCAAGCCTGAATAAGCGTTTTTACTCAATTGTTATGCTTGATTAGGAAGTTGTTCTGTTAGATACCCTGGATCCAGTTAAGATTGGCTATGAGGGGTCGCGCTTGTCTCTCGCGCTGCAAAGCTGCTCAGCCTTGGTGCTCAATGCCGACTTCCGGCCCCTCAGTTATTACCCTCTATCCTTGTGGTCGTGGCAGGAGGCGGTGAAGGCGGTGGTCGCCGACCGCGTCAATGTGGTTTCCACCTATGGCCGTGTGATCCACTCGCCCAGCGCGGAAATGCCGCTGCCCAGCGTGATCTCGCTCAGGGAATATATCCCCAGTGCACGGCGGCCGGCCTTTACCCGGTTCAATGTGTTTTTGCGCGACCGCTTCGCCTGCCAATATTGCGGCGAGTCGCTGCCGACCCATGACCTGACCTTCGATCACGTCGTCCCGCGCTCGCGTGGCGGCCGCACCACCTGGGACAATGTGATCACCGCCTGTTCACCTTGCAATCTGACCAAGGGCAACCGGCTACCCAAGCAGGCCCGCATGTTCCCGCTGGTCAAACCCTGCGAACCGACCAGTTTTCTGCTGCAGGAACATGGCCGAGCCTTCCCGCCCAATTACCTGCATGAAAGCTGGCGGGATTTTCTCTATTGGGACACCGAACTCGACCCGGCTTGAGGCGCGCTCACAAGCGCTCCGACAGCCAGATCGCCAGGCGGGTGCCGGCACTGATGGCGCCGTACAGCAGGGGGTAAAGCGGCGCCTGTTCGGCGCCATGCCGGACAGCCTGATCGCGATGTTCCAGCTCGTCGGCGCGAAATTGCTGAATGGTCTGTTTCAGCGCCGCCTGATCGTCGCCGAGCAGGGCGTCCTGACCGGCGTAATGCACCTCGATCACGTCTTCCACCGCCGCGGTGCAGGCCATCGCCGCATTCTCGCCGAGCAGCGCGGTACCGGCGCCGAGTGCATAGCCGGCGAGGTACCAGAGCGGCTGCAGCAGGGTCGGCCGCACCCGATGCTCGGTCAACAGCGCATTGAAGCGGGCCAGATGTTCGCGCTCCTGGGATTCCATGTGCTGCAGCGCTTCGCTGCAGGAGGCGCGCCGGCCGAGCACTGCGCGCTGGCCCTGATAAATCCGCACGGCGCCGAATTCGCCGGCCTGGTCGACCCGGATCATGCGGGCCAAGATCTGTTTCCGGGTGGGGTCGCCGAACATTCTGTCCGGTTTGCTCTCCTCGCTCATCGGCGGCGCTCCCCCCTGTGCCAGGCGGCCAGGCCGGCGAATCCGGCCAGGCCGAGGCTGGCCAACAGATTATAGCCGGCCATGCTGACACCGAACAACGACCATGCCACTTGGTCGCAGGCTGGAATGCTGATCGGCCTGTTCAGCTGGGCGATCAGATCTTCCACCGTTTTGGCACCGCCGATGCCGCCGCTGCAGGCGGCAGG
>Ga0302320_10004814_pt1 | contig 30475 bp, 29 predicted proteins | sample Bog_T0_3_FD_202130 | JGI IMG/M metagenome (GOLD analysis project Ga0302320, IMG submission 202130) | Peat permafrost microbial communities from Stordalen Mire near Abisko, Sweden - Bog_T0_3 | ecosystem: Environmental > Terrestrial > Soil > Wetlands > Peat | place: Sweden: Abisko, Stordalen Mire... | reverse complement strand
GCAAAAACGATGCGCTTTTGGCAAAATAAGTGCCCGCACCCCCTCCATCAGCCTCGCGGCGGTGGTCCCGGCGGCCGCAAATCCGGGCAATTTTTTGTCCCGCTCGCTTACGCGGGGATTTGGGGATAATATTACCCCTTGCCACCGTCCCCATTTCAGGTATGCTAAACACTGCCTGAACGCCGCGTGTGCGGATGTTCATACAAGGCTGAGAAAAGTCGTTAAACTAACAACCTAACCTTTAACCTCCGTTGCCCCGGCAGCGCTCGTTAGTTAGGCAATGGAGCCTTCCCGTCCGGTCACGGACGAAAGTCTCCCGCAGTGGATCGCAGAAATAGAGTTATGCTTACCATGGAAGAGGCCCTCAAACAGGGCAGTAAAATCGTCACCCAGGGCGAAATCGTCAAGGGCACCATCATCGAAGTCCGCAACAAGGAAGTCCTCGTGGACATCGGCTACAAGAGCGAAGGCGTGGTCCCCATCAATGAATTTTTGGAACCCGAGGCGGTCAAGGTCGGCGCGGAAATTGACGTGCTGATTGAGAAACTCGAAAACAAGGAAGGCACCGTCGTTCTCTCGCACGAGAAGGCGGAGTTCAAGAAGAACTGGGAACGCATCCTCTCCATTTGCAACGAAGGCGGCCGGGTCATGGGCAAAGTCAAGTCCGTCGTCAAAGGCGGGCTCATTGTCAACGTCGGCGTCGAGGCCTTCCTGCCCTCGTCCCAGATTGACATGACCACCCCGAAAAACCTCCAGCAGTTCGTCGGCAACAGCTACGAATTCAAGGTCGTCAAGATCAACCAGGAGCGCCAGAACATCGTCCTCTCCCGCCGCGAACTCATCGAGGCCGAACGCAACGACAAGCGCGCCAAGCTGCTCGCGGAGATGGTGCCCGGCGACATCCGCAAGGGCACGGTCAAGAACATCACTGATTTCGGCGCGTTCATTGATTTGAACGGCCTCGACGGCCTGCTCCACATCACCGACATGAGCTGGGGCCGCCTCAACCACCCCTCCGAAGTCCTCAAGGTCGGCCAGGAACTCGACGTCGTCGTGCTCGACGTCAACAAGGAAAAGGAACGCGTCAGCCTCGGCCTCAAGCAAAAGATGGCCAATCCCTGGGACAACATCGAATCCAAGTATCCCGTGGGCGCCAAGGTCAAGGGCAAGGTCGTCAGCCTCGTGCCCTACGGCGCATTTGTGCAGATCGAACCCGGCGTGGAAGGCCTCGTCCATGTCACCGAACTCTCCTGGACCAAGCGCGTGGCCAAGCCCAGCGACATCCTCAAGCAGGACCAGGAACTCGAAGCCGTCGTGCTGGGCATCAACCGCGACGAGCAAAAGATCTCCCTCGGCATCCGCCAGTTGGAGAGCAATCCTTGGGACAGCGCGGAAACCCGCTACACCGTCGGCACCAAGGTCAAAGGCAAGGTGCGCAACCTGACCAGCTACGGGGCCTTCGTGGAACTTGAGGAAGGCATTGACGGCATGGTGCATGTCTCCGACATGTCCTGGACCCGCAAGATCAATCATCCTTCCGAAATGCTCAAGAAGGGCGACGAAGTGGAAGCCACCGTGCTCGAAGTGGATCGCGCCAATCAGCGCATCGCGCTGGGCATGAAGCAGCTCGAAGTCGATCCCTGGGAAAACATCGAGAAACTCTACCGCGTCGGCGACCTCGTGCAGGGCAAGGTCACCAAGCTCGCGAGCTTTGGTGCCTTCGTGGGCCTCCAGCATGAAATCGACGGTCTCGTGCATATCTCCCAGATCAGCGAGGAGCGCGTGGACAAGATCAAGAACGTGCTCAAGGTCGGTCAGGACGTGAGTGCTCGCGTCGTCAAAATTGATCGCGGCGAGCGTCGTATCGGCCTGTCCATCAAGGCCGCCAGCTACAGCGACGAACAGCTCAAGGAAGAGCAGAAGATCCTCGACGCCCTCAAGCCCGGCGAAGATCTGGTGGCGCTCCAGCACGCGTTCGACGCCCTCGAAGACGTCAAGCTTGACAAGGAATAATTTCGTTCCGATTCAAAACGGCGGACTGGCGACAGTCCGCCGTTTTTTAGTGCGCCCGTCGGATGTCTGACAAGCATCGCCGTCCGCGATAATACGCGATCGGATAGTGAGATAGGCTGAGATAGACAGATAGTCATAGCCGAAAAAGCTACAATTGAACTTGCCAAAGTGGCAAAAGAAACCTAATTTGTCGGCCGCTCCAAGGCGGGGTAGCCAAGTGGTAAGGCAGGGCTCTGCAAAAGCCTCATCGTCGGTTCGATTCCGACCCTCGCCTCCAAGCCTAACTGTGTGTGCAGCAATGGTTTAGGAGGTTCGGGAGTCCAGCAGGACACCAAAACGGACACCAATTTTCCAATCCGTAGGAAACCAGCATAGTCCGGCCTTATCCGCCGCCTATCGGCTACCTCACTGGATTCGGCCTCATTTACACTCGCGGTTGCGTGAACACCATGAAAGCACGTTACCGTCTCATCTGCCGGGGCATCCGTGGCGGAGCCTACTACTGCGTGGACACCACGACCGGCAAGCGCACCAGTCTGGGCACCAACGATGCCGACGCGGCCAGGCAAATCATCGACGCCAGGAACAACTCGGAACGCCAGCCCATTCTGAACCTCCAAATTGCCAAGGCGTATCTGGCGGGTTCGGACAATGGCATCAAGACGCGCACCTGGCAGCAAGCCATTGAAGCCCTGACCAACATGAAGAAAGGGGCCAACCAGCACCGCTGGAAAACCGCCGCCAAGGACAAGGCATTCGCCATTCTGCTGTCGCAGGTCATCATCGAAACCAAAGGCGAGACACTTTTGAAAGTCCTGCAAATGGGGACCGTCTCGACCAATGTTTATCTCCGGCGGTTGCACAACTTCTGCGTGGACATGAACTGGCTGCCGTGGCCGTTGATTCCCAAACGCCAGTGGCCCGCCGTTGAGTTCAAGGAGAAGCGTGGCATTACGCTGGCCGAACATCTGGCCATCATCGCCCGTGAAACCAATCCCGAACGCAAGGCGTTCTATAAACTCGCCTGGCACTTGGGCGCATCGCAATCGGATTTGGCGTTTCTTGAAGCCGAGGATGTGGATTGGGACAACCACGTCATCAGCTACAAGCGGATGAAGACCGGGACCGTTGCCATCATGCGGTTTGACGAGGACATGGCCGAAATCCTGCGCGACCTGCCGGGGAACGGCCCATTGTTTCCATACCTGCGAAGCGTTCGGTCCGGCGACCGCGCCACGGAGTTCAAACAACGCTGCGAAGGACTTGGCATCACAGGCGTGTCCTTGCACAGCTACAGGTACGCGTGGGCGGAACGGGCCAAGACGGCGGGCTATCCCGAACGGTTCGCCCAAGTCAACTTGGGGCACAATAGCAAGGCCATGGCACGGGCCTACTCGCGCAAGGCCCCGGTGGAAATGCCGTCCTTGAGTGAGTATGAACGGCAACAGAAGGCGATTACCGCAAACCGCAACCCCGAACCCGCAACGCCAGCCGCATAAGGAGGACATTATGCAACCTTGGCAAATCAAAGCCCTTGAGTTGGAAGAGGCGGCACTGGAACACTTGGACGCCTTCGTTCGCGATCACGGCCTGTTCTTTTTTATCGGGATCATTTATCTTTTGCTGGCGTTGTTGGCGTGGGTGTTGAGCGGTGCTTTGCGGCGAAACGGAAACTCAACGTACCATGTCCGGCCAACGATTGTCATTCAGCAGATGCAATCGCCGCCGCCGCCATCGGAACCAGTGTTCGACCCCTTCCCGCCGTTGCGGGACCCGCCGGAATACGATCCTGACGAGGATTGGGATTAGGCCAGCAAGCGGCGGCGCGGAGCTTTGAGCCACCAGCTCGCCGCGCCGCCGGTCGCCACCGCGCAACGGACTTGCTGGCCTCATCCATGCACTGTGATGGATGAGATTTTAATGCCGTTTGGGCTGAATGAATCGCCGCTGGATTATCAGTTTTCAAATCGGCTCTTACCCCGTACGATTCCCCCATGACATCACGAGATTTGAATATGCAGGACGTAAAGAGCATCGGCACGGACGTATGACCCTCGAACAAATCAAACATAAGGCAAACGCAGGCGACAGGCGCGCGCAAGCAGTTCTTGCGAAACGCTACGAAATTGGCTTTCAGGTTCGCGAAAACAACAAACAAGCATTTGCCTGGTATCGCAAATCTGCGGAACAAGGTTTTGCTCCCGCTCAATGGCGCTTGGGTGAAATCTGCCGACAAATGCATCTCGACGAAAAACTGGAGAGCATGGACGATGCGATTCACTGGTATGAGCAGGCCGCAAATCAAGGATCAGTGACCGCCCAGCTTGCGCTTGGAAATGCGCTTGAGGGCGACGATCCGCAAGATGCGGCTTATTGGTTTGACCTGGCCGCGAAGGCAGGTGATGCCGAGGCAAATTTCAGATTGGCCGAACTTTATGGACAGGGCAATGGTGTCCCCCAAAACGACAATGATGCCTTCCAAAGATATTTGAGGTCTGAGCAGTTGGGTTTTGGGAAGGCTGCTTATGAAGTCGGAAGATGTTACGCGACCGGATGCGGGGTCGAGAAAAATTCCAATGAAGCCCTAAACCGCCTTTTGCCCATTGCTGACCCAAGAATCACAGAGGATATTTGGCTGATGTCACGCGCACAATTTTGGGTGTTTATTGTGTTTGGTGACGCGGAACACGCGAAACACGATCTGGTGGAGGCTTATGTGTGGCTTAATTTGGCTGCGTCTTACGCGCCGAACGGTCAAGATTTTTTCGGGGTGATGTCGCGTGAATCGCTCGTTCAATCTCGCGACTTGTTTAGCCAGAGACTTTCAAAGGAGCAAATAACGGCAGCCCAAAATCGTTCGGCTGAAATTTTTGTCCCCCGAAAAACTATTGAAAAGCGGCTGCACAGGAATTGAAGCCGCTTCGGGCCCACCATGTAACGGGCTTGCTGTCCGCATCCATTCAAGGCGATGGATGGCTGGGGGATTTGGAAAACCGGTGGCGACAGACATTATACGCCGGCCACCACGGCGCTCAGAAGGGGACGACAGGAACTTGGGGACGCTGGCAACCTATCGTCCGGGCGTGTCCGCTGCGCCAACCCTAAATGCCAGCGAGGCCAAACATTAATTGGCTTTCATCGGGGATGAAAGCCTTTTCTATCCTGATGCCGCACGTTTCGCCGAATCGCAGGCATTCCCCCCCCGACCCGCAAGCGGCGGCGCGGAGCTTTGAGCCACCAGATCGCCGCGCCGCCGGTCGCCATGGCGTAACGGACTTGCTGGCCTAATTCGGCCTAATCCATGGTGACTGCGACCGCGTGCCCTACAAGGATCAGTTTCTACGGCTGGGCTACGGCTGCTTTGGTCTTGGATGCGCCGTTATGCCTGCGATTTTTCGCGGCGCGTTCATTCTTGTCCCGGATCTTCAACCGGATGATTTCGCTGGCCTTGCTCAACCATCGGGCATCCCCTTTTTTCTGCTCGATCTCCGCCGTGAGGAAATACTTTATCGCTCCTGGCGGCGGATTGCCCAGCGGCTTGATCTGGCCGGCGCTGACCAGAATCGGAATATGATCCGGTTCAAAGCCCAGCCGCCACGCGGCTTCCGCCGCATTGAGGCGTCCGGGGAGGGAGGCGAGGTTGAGGATTTCTTTGCGTTCGGGATTCATGCGTTTTCCTTGGTTAAAGTGTGGGTGACGCTGGCAACGTGAGTAGTCAGCGAAGCGGCCAACCGGCGATCCGCCGCCTTCACAGATTTCAATTCGTACTTTTGAATCGCCCGCTCCAGCATTCTGAGACCGCTGCCCCGGATCACCACCTCGGCCGAGACGAAATGCAGCCGCAGTTCCTCGGGCGGGGCGTCCGGCTCTTTTTCCAGCGCCGGGTTGGGCCTCCGTTCGGCATACAGGAAGTGGGCGTAAGGCAGCGTGTAGCTGATGTCCTCAACGAACACCCCCAGCGTCGCCGTGGTTGAGTCGGAGTCGTAGCAGGGATTTTTGTGCGAGCTAGACTCCGATGCCGGGAGATTTTCGATGGTATTCATGGGGTTTGATTGCATGGCTGGTCCTTTCGGTTAGGTTGGTTGAAAGTGCTTGCACAAGCCGCTGGCGGAACTGTTTCAGGAAACGATGGCCCCGCTGTAATAGGGTTAAATCGCGTTGTTGCCGTCCCGGCAGGGCTTCCATGGCCGCCAACCGGGCGCTGGAATGGGTGACGTGCGAACGTAATAAATCCACGTCATCCGTGAATATCTGGCAGCGTTCGCGACCCCGCGAAATACTGACGTAAAATTGCTCCTGATGGACGGCGGGCAGCGAGCGGGACGAGGCGACGACCAGCACGGCATCCACAGTCTTGCCCTGGGCGGCGTGGGACGTGACGGCGTAGCCATGCGTAAAGGTCCGATAATCGGCAGGAATCGTTCTGCCATCGGTCAAAATGATGGCCTCACCGGCAAGGCGTTTGACTTCAACCAATTCACCATTCACCAAGGGCTTGCGCCCGGCCACTCCGTTGGCTTGCAGCAACAGCCTGTCCCCCGCCGTCACTTTCAAATTTCGTTGCTCGCCCACATCGCACCAAGCCGGGCCTTGCCCCAAACGAACCCGCGTTTCCGTGCCGTCCGAGCGTTGAACCGTGAGCGAATCCTTTTCAACCGCGATCACGGAAACCATTTCACCTTTCGCAAAACCGTGGCCGCGACGATGAAACCGGAGCCGCATGCCGGGTTGGTATTGTCGGCTATCGCGCTTTTGCGCTTCGGTCCAGGACAAGGAATCAAACACCTGAAACTCCTTTTCTTCGCCGGATAGGCGGCCAGCCTCTTTCAACCCCGCCCGGATTTTCTCCGTCACCGCCTCAATTTCCGCCCAGGTCGGCGCGACCAGCAGGACCGATTTATTTTCCGCCGATAGCTTTACATACGACTTCGCCACCGCGTCATGAAGATCATGGTGGCCGTCCGCAAGGACTTCGGCGACCGCGCCCATGCGTGTCAGTTGGGCGAAGGCTTCCACGGTGCGTTTTTGCGCCGCCAGTTCCACGGCCCGGCGGTATTCGGCATTGCGCTGTCGCCGGATGGCGGTCAACTGGCCGGATTTTAAGCGGGAATGCCGTTCCAAAATCCGCAGCGCATCCCCCTGCGCCACCGCCCCATGCTGGCCGGTATCACCCGAAAGGATAATCCGGCTGGCTTTCCCCAGGTCGAACAGCCGTTTCATGTCATCCAAGCCCACCGCCCCGGCTTCATCCAGCACAACCAGTTTACCCGGCGGTTGCCGGGACAGCAGCAGGCTTTGCAGGGTCACCGCCGCGAACCCTTCTTGCCTTAACACCTCGGTTGCCGCCGCCGTCGGCGCGCAGAATACGGGTTCAAGTTTCGCCGCTTTACAGGCGGCAACCAGTTCCTTCAACGCCGTGGTTTTGCCCGTCCCCGCCAACCCCTTCAGTCCGGTAATCCGGTCGCTGGTGCGCAAGACGTGGTAAATCGCCCGGCGCTGGTCTTCGCCCAGCCAGTCGGCAACCTGGTAGCCAGGATGCAATGGCGTAACCGCGTCGCAGCCCTCATTGACTGTCTGTATCAAGGCCAGTTCGGTGGCCATGATTTGCCGCGTGGACACTCCGCGTTCGGTTTTTATCAAGTCCGGGGAATGTTTTAGCGACGCCTTCAAATGGTTCAAATCCACTTCCCCGGGCCGATGCGCCAGTGCCACCTGCAACAACTCATGTTCCGGCACCACGGATTTGCGCTCGAAGACATGCTCCATGGCATGGTTCAAGACCTGATTTTCCAGCAAGGCAATGCGTGGCAGGCAGGTTGAGCGGGCCGAGGCACGGAGCGTTTCCAGCGATTCCCGCTCCGCTGCCGACAACTGCGACCGCTGCTGTTCCCTGACCTCCGCCGTCGAAATGCCTTTGACTTTTTTCTCCCGGCTTTGATGCACGGCATGGGCGATTTCGTTGTTGGAGAGCTTCCGCCCAAGCCTGGCTTCCATTTCCCTGACCATCGTGTCCCGCTGCTGCGCTCGTTTGGAAAATCGCTGCAATAGCTCATCACTGACGCCCTCGATTTCAAAACCGTGCTTGGCCGGTCGAATCCGGTAGCCGATTTGTTGCACCCGTTTGGCCAGTTCATTCCGATAAACCGCCGTGGCATAGCGGATGGCCTCATACATTCCCCCCGCCTGCAACGCCTTCCAGCAATGCTCTGATTCGTCAAACGTGGCGTTGAACACTGTAAAGTGCGTATGCAACTGCGGGTCCAGCGTCCGGGAACTGTCATGCACAAAGGCGGCGGCCACGAGATTGCCCGTCGTCCGATCCGATTGCGGTTGGCCCGGCTTGCGCACCCGGGTGGCGGCAAAGGTTTCGAGTTCGCGGAACGCAAGTTTGGCCGACGCCTCGTGCGCCGTGACCAACCTTTTATCGTCCAGCGTGACCGCCAGGAGTGATACGGATTTGGGTGACGAGCAGGTGAAATCATAAAACACCCGGCGTTGCCCCTCCTTTTGGGTCCGATGCGTCAGCCGTTCGCCAGTCCCAGGATGGTGATTTTCACAGAGCGCATGAAATTGATCGCGCGTGACGGCACTCGTTAACCCCAGGCGTTCCGAGCCCACGCCCACCCATTGGCCGGGTCGGCATTCCCCGGCGGCGTAGTAATCATTCTGCGCCAGATGCTCGTCGAAATACTGCTTGGCATCCGTCAGACTTTTTTGGGCTACGGCACTAAACATGGTATCAATTTTAGCTGATTTGCCACAGGGCTTGTTGCACCCCATGCAAAATCTTCACGTCCGTTTTCGTCATCAATCCGACCATCAATTGCCTGCCATCCTACGCGAAACACGACCGGCAAAAGTGGTCCACACACACAAGATTCGTTACCTTTGTGGATGTATTGGCCCGGCAAATGCTTTGGGAATCGGCCCCATTCCGTCCATTACGAAACGATGATCGTGTGAGCAACCGCACTTCATTGCCTCGGCGGTCTTTATCTGCGCGATTACAGTGAACATACCAGACGACCCTAACAGGGTTTGGAGGTCTCCTGTGCCTAATATGCACAAACTGCGGCCACTGGCGCGGTGCTGAATTTGGTGTTTTCATGGCTGGTAGTTTGCCGGAAATCCGGCGGGGGAATGGTCAAGTCCTGATCAAAATGCAATTCCGTAAAGCATGGATGAGCCGAAAACGTTTTCATTCGCCGCCAGCATGACAGAATTTGCGGCGGACATAGTGCAAGCCTTGCACAAAATGGAAAAATGTTTCGGCCCGGATTTTCTTGCGAAACCCGGCCACACACGCGCTTTTTATTCACGCGATCAAGATGGCAGATTCAGGCGGGCAAAAGGTGTCGCAAGGACACAAAATGAAAAAATCTGGCCGTCAACGTCCCATGACATCGGCGAGCAGATTCAACGGCAGCATGGAGGCGGAATGAAAATAACGGCCTTGCCGGGGATGCTGTCGGAGGATTTGCACCATCTGTTGATAGGCCGGTTTCTTTGTGTTGCGCAGCAGCCATTCCGCCAGTGCAATGCTAAAGGGTGCCGGGAGTGGCGTAGCTTGTTCCAGCAACCGCTGAAACATCCATTGCTGATCGGCCTCAGTCAATTTGCCGAAGCCACGTTTCATCCAGTTGTCCAATTGAACGGCGGGCATGTCCCACAGGGTTTCCCGCAGCGAACTGAAAAACTCGTCCGCCAGCAATGGTTGGTCCGGCAAACCATGGCGCAAGACCGCCGCGCGTTCCGGTTGCCGCCCCGCAAGCTTCCCCAACGAGCGGGACAGTTGCCGTTGCACCGGCGGCGGAGCCTGGACCAGCCATTCCCATGCGAGTTTCAACACCGGATCACTGGCCGAAGTGGCCAGCAGCACACGCAGCACCCGCAATGCGTCAGGATGACCGCTCCGCAAAAATGTTTCGGCGCGCTGCATCCAGTCAGGACTGATTTTGCCCGCGCATAACACCGCCGCCAGCAACCGCGCCGCCGCCGGATGCTGCCCATTCTCTTCCAGCCATTGCGCCAGCAACCGCCGGATGGCTTCGTCCGTTGAGGAGGCCAGGGTTTCCAACAGCACCGGGGTTTGCTCATGCGTGGTCCGCCCAGCGAGCCAGCCTTGCACCGCCGCCACAAACGCCGGATTACTTTTCTCCTTGCGGGCGATGGCCAGCAGCATGGCCGTTGCCTGTGGATGTTGCGGACAGGCTTTGATCCATTCCAGAGCCACCTGCCGCACGTCGGCTTGACCGGCATGGTGGTTCAACAGAATGTTCCACAAATCGCCCGCCACCGGATGCACGGGGAATTGCGTCACCCACAACAACGCCGCGCGCACCTCTCTTGGTTCATTTTCGCCGCCGCCCAGCAGTCCGGTCAGCACCGCCCCCGCTTCGGGACAACCCGCGTTTTGCGCCAGCCAGTGCCGGGCGTGTTTGCAGACCGGTTCGCTGGCCGGGTTGTGTTGCAGGAGGGTTGCCAGGGGTTTGCCCGCCGCCCGGCCCCGCCAATGCCAGCCGAGGCATTCCAGCGCCCATTTTTGAACCTGGCCGTGACGATATGGTTTTGCCAGCAACGCGCCAAAGGCATCCCGGAAGCGTGAATGAAACGGATGCTTTTCCAGCCAGCGTTGCAGCACCGGCAAGGCGGGGTCGTTCTGGTTCGTCTCGGTGTAAAGCCGGGTGAGGGCCGCGCCCGTATCAATGGCATCCGCCTTGGCGCCCATGAAGAAATTCGCCACGCCCTCCCGCAGCCGGGTCGCCAGCGGATTTTTGCGGTATTCACTGTGCAGCCAGATGTCGGTCGCCAGCGCGGGCGAAATGTTTTCGGGCGCGCCTTCCAGCAAACCCGCCGCGTCTTCCATCACGTCGGGCCGCAACCGGAAGGTCTGGCCGATTTCCATCCACGCGGACAACAGCCAGACCGAGGGCAAATCGCCGCAACCGGCGCGATGCTGCCGGTACAGTTCGCGGAACAGATTTTTCCGCAAAAAACGGAGGTCGAGCGGACGGCTGTTGGGCGGCAGGAGCCGGGGCAGATGCTCGCTGTGCAACAGCCGCCGCAAAAACCACGACGCGGCGGCGGCGTTTTTTTCCTGCAACCAGATTTCCAGCAGCCGGGCGAACCCGGCCGCGACTTTCTCCAGGCGCGTTGCCACGTCGGGAAACCAGCGGTCAAACAAGGGTTGCGCCAGGCCGGGCGTGACCAACCGCAAACCGTCCGGGGAAATTTGAACCGGCAGCAGGTCTGTCCCCGCCAGTTGCTGCGCCAAAGTCTGCAGCTCCGCTTTCAGCAGTGACCCCGGCACCGCCAGGCCGAGCAGGTTGGCCGCGACCACGACCGGCAAAAATTCCACGGCCAGGGAATCCAGCCGTTCCGCCAATGACGAGCCATTCTTTACGGCGAACAGAAAAGTCTCCAGCGTCATGTGATCGTGCCAGAGGCTTTTCCCGTCCACATGGCCGGCGTCCGCCGCCAGGGCCATTGCTTCCGTGGCGGCCAGCGGCGGCAATTGCCAGACCGTCAATGCAAACCGCTTGGGATATTTTTTGGCGAACCAGTCCAGCGCGGCAGGCGAAGCCGTGGTGACGATGGAAACCCGTGGCTGTTCCCGCAGTCGCCGCAGCCAGCTTTCGCCCGTTGCCCCATGAACCAATTCGGGCAGACGGTCCACAAAATGCCACGTCACGTCATTGGCCGGAGGCGTTTCAAACTGGCGCGGGTCATCCCCGGCTTCCCACAGGCGGAGCGCGGGAACGGTGTTGCCCTGCAACAATGCCGCCGCCAGTTGCAGCAGCAACGCCGATTTGCCATCGCCATTCCGTCCGCAAATGCAAAAAACCGCAGGCACGTTATCCGGCGCGTCCGACACCCGTTTACACCAGTGGTTAAACACCGGCCATAACGCGGCGAACACCGGACGTTCCAGCAAACGGCCCGAATCAATCCATTTGGGCGGCAGACCCGGCAGCAGCCCATCCTTGCCCCCAACCGGAGACAAGCCAGCCGGAGTGAGCAACAAACTCTTGGAACCAGAAAGCACACCGGAATTTATCCAAAATGACACCCAAAAACAAAGACGCAAATTGCACAATGGGCGACAACGGCGTTTAGACTGTCCGGCTTTCCGGCGTGCCTTGGAAAACCGGACAGACTAAACGCCGCATTGGGGCCGACCCTATGCGGCGGCGCACCCGGCGGAATTTTGAAACCGGGTTCACTCCGCGTTCGGTTCCCCCACGCCCATGACCTACCGCTCCGTTCACCCCGTTTCAAAACCTCCGCCCGGTGCGCATGGTCATCGGCATTTTTGAACTGAAAATCAGCCCGGAACTATGCGTTGACGACATCATCGGCCACCAATTCAATCCATGATCCCATGGCAAAGACAAACAAACCCAAATACGATCCACAATGAGCCAAAGCCAAGCATGTCTGTCGGCTCAACATGGAAGACATTCGCATGGCCAAAGCATTGGGCATCTCACCCCAGAGCTTGATAAAATCCAAGGAAATCACATCTGAGGCAAGGCACGGCGTTTCAACTGGCCGGTTTTCCTGAACGGCGCGGAAAACGGCCAGACGAAACGCCGCAATCAACCCGAACCTATCCGGCGGCGCACTCAACGAATGTTCCTGCAACCGCGCTCCACCCCATTTCCCCTTCCGCTCCGGTTGCAGGAACATTCGCTCAGTGCGAAGGCCAGCCAAAGCACAGGGAGCCAAGTCAGCAAGCTACAGTAACCACCCCGGCAACGAATAACGCATGAAAGGCAGCCAAAGATCATGCCAGCCCAACGCCATAAAATTGAAAGCCAGCCAGCGTACCCCAATACCTCAGATGGCCCGGAATTGAACCGCCATAAACCGACGCATCCAAGAATGGAAACCCAAGGTAATCAGACGCCAAAGAATGCGATTCCCAAAACCTGCCTCCCCGAAAACGACCTGACAACCCACCATGTCAGAAAATCAATACCCCAAGCCATCCACCCAAAGGAACACCATCGAATCCAAAGCCGATCAAGCCAAGCCACCAAACCCGAAGTAGTAAGTTTTGGATAGACACCATCCCCGAAGCATTCGCTTCCGAAATCAACCGCAGAAATAGCAGGCGTTGAAATCCGTTGACTGGCGTTGATGTTGTCAACGCGGCTAAACGCCCTTCAATATTCGTTGTCAACGCCGGTCAACACGGTTCAACACACCACGTCAACGGCCTTCAACCAAATTCAACGCCGAGGAGTCCATTGCCAAATCTATCCGGCCTAATCGTCCACCTTTGTTATCGAATCTGCCGACTATCCTTTATCGGCATCCGCGTGAAGTGTTCTAAACTGTGTTTTGATGAATCCAAAAATCATCAACGACGGCCAGCCGGCAAAGCATAAACGCTGCGGCGGCGGGCGCGCCTTTCACAGCCGTATCGAATCCTTCGTGGACTTCATCCGCGAACAACGCCAGCAGCGCAAAACGTGGCAGGAAATCGCCACGCTGCTCCGCACCGAGAAAGGTTGCAGTATCACGTTTCAAGGTTTGCACCAGTTCTACCGGCGCTATCTGAAACGTCAGGCCCGGCCTCATTGGGAGGACGGCGCAGTGATGACGCAGCCAGCCACGGTGAAGCTGCCAGGCCATGAGCCGATACCGACAGCAGCTCCAACCGCAACCAAACCAACAAACCAATATCGGTTCAACACAGATATATGAAAACAACGAAATATCGCCTGATACTGCCCATGCAGGCCAAAGGTAATATGGGCAAAAGCATCGAAGCCGCCGCCCGCGCGTGCTGGCTTAATCAACGTGGCATTCCGTGGCAGGGATTTGATCTGGACGGGGACAATCGCACCCTGTCCCGATTGTTTCCCAGCCAGGTCATGCTCACCCCGTTAAACGGCCAGGCCGAAGACTTGGACGAACTCATATCCATTCTGCGAAAAACCACGGCTAAACCCGTCACGCTGGTTGATCCCCGCGCGCATTTGGATGTGCAATTGATGAAGGCACTGTCTGCCACGCATTTCTTTGATATTGCCGGTGTGCAAAACATCGGCATCACGCTGATGGTTTTTCCGCTGGACGACCTCGACGTGATGACCAATCTCGACGCGGTTTGCCAGTTTTGTGGCAAACAGGTGGATTATGTGATTGTCCACAACCCGGCCCGTGCGCCCAAAACCCGGATGTTCGCCGGCAGTGAACTGGAAAAGGAACTTTTGGATCAAGGTGCCGTCACCATCACCGTGCCGGTGCTGTCGGAATTCGTGAAACTCCGGCTGGCGAAGCTGGAGGCCGACCAGCAGCGTGGCATTCCGTTCAATGAAGCCGTCGGCAACGATGGACTTGGGCTGGACATCATGGCGCGCGGGGTGTTGCAGGATTGGTTGGCCACGATGTTCAATCAATACGACCGGATCGCGGCCAAACTTCTGCCCGTGGTCGAGGCGGCCACCATCAAGCCAAAAATCATTCCGCCCATTGGCGAACCGCTGTTCGCCAAACGTGGCGCGAAGGCGAATCTGGCCGAATGAAAGGAGTTGCCATGACCGAGCCACATCTATTTGAAGAAATGCTCACCACCTATCCCGCTGAAAAACGGGAACTGGCGCGGATGGTTTATCACCGCTTCGCCGACGGCGACAGTGAACAATTTTTTACCCAACTTTTCCTCGTGCTGGATGTATATGCTCATTATGTCGAGCGCATCCCCACCCGGATGATTTCGGCCAATGCCGATTCGCTGGCGACGTTGCAGGAGATGCGGGAGGAAATCAGTTTGCTCGCCAAAACGATTGAGGCCCGCAACGTCAATATCACCAATCACGCCGAAAAAACGGACGAGCTTTGCCGGATCACACTGGCCAAATGCAGTGAGACCGTCGCCGGTGTTGAATTGATGGTGAAAAATCTCGGTGCGCGGGTGGATACCAAGACCATTGTGAAAGGCATTGAATACGCTCTGAACTCCGGCATTCGCCGGGAGGTCATTTCACCGTTCATCCAGCACACGGAGGAACTGGCGCAACAGGTGATGCCCACGCTGGAAAGCATCCGGGAGTCGGCGAACGAAGCCAAATCGGAATGGTCACGGCGGATTTGGAAAACCGCGTGGACGACCAGTTTAATATGGAGCATTGGGGCGGCAGTCATCTGCACGTGCCTGATCTGTCTGAAATTCGACGCATACTACGAACAAAAAATGGCGACACAAACTGCCGACATGGCGCAGGTGATGAAATTTAATCAGGAGGCGTTCCAAAAACTGGCGATTGCCCAAGTGCCAGTCAGGGTGGTGCCGGTTCAAGATGATGACGGCACTCCCAATCCACGGGGCTTTGCGCTGTTGATCGAAGGTGCCTATGCCGCCGAGATGCGCCCGTTGGAAGGGCAAAAAACCGGCTGCATTTTCTTCAACAGCAATGTCCCGGCAAAACAAATCCAGCAGTTACAGCAGGCGACCCTAAATCCGATGCAACCGACCAACGACGCGGCAAAATAGGATGTTCGCGAAAGGCAAAAAACATGGAAGTCTGCTCATCCCTTCGCTACACTTCGCGCGCATGACCTCGCAGGAACAAGCCCGCCGATTTTGTCAGCAAGGATTGCGTGGGCGTCCAGTCCTGACGCCGGAGGAAATCAGAATTGTTGAAAAAAAGGCCAACGAGAACTAAAATGTCAACCGGCAACAAAACCATTCTAAAACAAGTCCTGCGCGATGAATGCCTGCCCGCACTGACGGCGCGCGCGGCTTATTTCAGCATGACGGATGTCCGCGATTGGCTGCGCCACCGAAAAACCGCCTGCCCGCCCGCGTTGCTCCGTGAGTATCTGTCTGAATTCATGCGCAAGAGCGTCACCCACGATGCGGGGCGTGGCTGGTATTCCCGCCTGGCGCAACCATGCGTGCTCGACACAAAACCTGTCGCCCGTCTGGTGCGGGAGGTTGAAAAGGCGTTTCCCCTGCTGGATTTCACCTGCTGGTCCACGGAACAGGTTCGCAGCTACGGGCATCATCTGCTCGCCAAGTTCGTCACCTTTGTCCACACCGAACGGGATGCGATGTCGAGCGTGGCCGAGCGGCTTCGCGACGCCGGCCACGACGTTCACCTAAACCCGCGCGGGGCGGCGGCCCGGCAATTTGTCATTCGCGAACGCACCGTGGTGATCCGTCCCAAACCGACCACGCAGCCGCATAAAAAACATCTGGTAACGATGGAGGGTCTGCTGGTGGAGTTGTTCATGGAAAGCCGGGCTTTGAGCTTACTGGACGAGGGCGAGTATTTCCGCCTGTTTGCCAACCTTGCGGGCTATTCCCGGATTTCGCTGGCCGGGTTGCTGGATTACGCCCATGAGCGACGCCCAGCCGGGCTGGAATTGGTTCGACATATCAAAGCGGAGTTTTTGAAATAGTCCGCATTGATTGGTTAAAATGACGCACCATGATTTCGCCAAAATGCTTTGAACGCCAGTGGGTTTTGGAAAAAGCCGCCGAACTCGGATGTCGCAACCCGGTGATGCTGGAGAAGAGCATCGTCGCCCTGAAACTGCTCGGCAGTCTGGCCGAAAGCGGGCTGCCGATTCAATTCAAGGGCGGCACCAGCCTGCTTTTGCGGCTGAATCCCATCCGGCGGCTGTCCATTGACGTGGACATTGTCACGCAGGCGAAGCCGGAAGAACTTTTGGCCGTGCTCAAACAGGCGGGCACACACTCACCATTCACCGGATATGAACATGACGCTCAACGTGACCGGGAACTGCCGCCGAAGAAACATTTCCGGTTCTTTTACCCGTCAGCGATGGAGCCGAAAACCGACCATGTGCTGCTCGATGTGCTTTTTGAGCGGCAGGTCGCGCCACATTGTGAACCCGTCGTCATCAACACGCCTTTCATCACGCTGGAACGTGAAGTTCGCGTAAGCGTGCCGACGGTGAACAGTTTGCTCGGCGACAAACTGACGGCGTTTGCCCCGCGCACCATCGGCATTCTCTATCATCCGCTCCGCCGGACGGACATTGTGAAACAGCTTTTCGACGTGGGTGTGCTTTTTGACACCGCCACCGATTTGAGCGTGAACGCTGAAGCCTATGCCGCCCGCCACGCCCGGCAGCTTGTCTATCGCCAGGCCAAGTTCAGCCTCGCCGATACGTTGAACGATTCTATTGAAGCTGGATTTCTTTACTGCCAGCTTGAATTGCGAGGCGGCGCAAAAACCGAACAGGGACTTTTTTTGCAGGACGGCGTGAACGCACTGCAAAATCATCTGGTGAACCAGCCGTTCCGCCGGGACGAAGCCCGCATCGCCACCGGCAAAGCCGCCTGTCTCGCTGCGTGGATTCAGCGCCGTCCGGCTGGTGTGACCATTGAACAATTGCGTTTTCAGTCCGACCGCGTCGCCGAGTTACGTGATCTTCAAATCGAAGCGCCGTGGACGCCGCTGACCCGGCTCAAAGGCGGCAACGCACCGGCATTTCATTTCTGGTATCAGGCACAGCACATCTTGGCGCGTGGGCAGACGCCGGAGAAAATTAAATAAATACGAGCAGAACCGGAGCGTGCCTCGCGCTTTTATTATATGGCTCGCTCGCGCCGTCAAGGTAGAACGCTCCTCCACCCCGCGTCTCCACCTTGACTGCACTCGCTTCGCCAAGGGATTGCGCTTAGGAATCACGCCCGGAGTGTGCATGTCGGGTTTATGCGAGTGTCCGACATAACAATGTTGAATTGGGTAACGAATCTGGAGCGGTTTGAACCGATGCTCGTTTCGCCTCGCGAGGCGATGGCGGCAACGAAAAGTCCAGTGAGCGTGGGGTTGGTCAGGCGGCGGGAAATTTGATTCTGGCAAAGGCTTCCAGCGCCACCTCGCGCGCGGTCGCGTGGCGGATGATAGGTTCGGGATAATCGCGGCCGGGCAGCAGGCCGGCGCGCGCGAAAATTTCCACCGGCGCTTCCCAAGGACGATGCAACCATTCATCCGGTAGCTTCGCGAGTTCGGGACACCAGCGGCGGACGTAATCGCCGTTCGGATCGAATTTCTCGCCCTGACTCACGGGATTGAAAATGCGGAAATACGGCGCGGCATCCGCGCCGCAACCGGCGATCCACTGCCAGCCGAGTGTGTTCGACGCGAGGTCGGCGTCCACGAGCGTGTCCCAAAACCACCGCGCGCCGTCCTGCCACGGCAGCAGCAAATCCTTCACGAGGAAACTGGCGACAATCATGCGCACACGGTTGTGCATCCAGCCCGTCGCCCACAACTCGCGCATTCCCGCGTCCACAACCGGATAGCCGGTGCGGCCTTTTTGCCAGGCGCGCAGCGCCGCCGCGTCCTTGCGCCACGGAAAATGTTTGAACTGCGGACGCAGCGGTTCGGCGGGTGTGCGCGGAAAATGAAACAGCAGGTGATGCGCAAACTCGCGCCAGCCAACTTCCGCGAGAAATTGCGAATTGCGCCAGGCGGCCGTCGGCATTTTGCGTTTGGCCGCCATTGCTTTCAATCCGTGCCAGATTTGGCGCGGACTGATTTCGCCGAAATGCAAATGCGGCGAGAGGCGCGACGTGCCGGCGACATCGGGCCGATTGCGTTTTTCAGAATAGTTGTCGAATGCCCGCGCGAGAAATTTCCGCAAATTTTCCATTGCGCCGGCCTCGCCCGGTTGCCAAGTAGCGCGCAGCCCGTCAGCCCAATTTATTTTCGGCTCGAACTCTAATTCATCCAGCGCAAGCGACTTCGGCCATTTCGAGGGCGCGGAAATGTTTTTTGGCGCAGGCAGCGGTTCGGCGGGTTCGGGTTCATTAAGGCACTGCTTCCAAAACGGCGTGAAGACTTGGAACGGTTTGTCGCTTTTGTTTCGGATCATCCACGGCTCGTGCAGCAGCGCCGCGTTGAAGCTCTCCACTTTCAAACCCTCACCACGCAGCCCCTCTTTCACTTTGGCATCGCGCGCGATGACGGCAGGTTCATAGCGGCGATTCCAGAACACCGCCGTTGCACCGGTTTCCTTCACGAGCGCCCGCAAAGTCGCGAGCACCGGGCCTCGTCGGATCACGAGCCGCGAGCCGCGTTCGCGTAATCGGGCGTCAAGCTCGCGCAATGATTGATGCAACCACCAGCAGGAAGCGCCGCCGGGCAGCCATGGCGATTCCTCCTCGGGTGAGTGAATGAAAACCGGAATGACCGCGCCGCCGCGCTCCACCGCCGCTGCCAGCGCCGGATTGTCGGTGAGCCGCAGATCAAGGCGCAGCCAGACGAGGTTTGAACTATTGTGACCGCGTGAAATCATTTTTATTTTAGGGATACGGACTTGATCCAGTCAATTTCCAGCCGGAATGGACCAGCCTGCTTGTCCGAAATCAGAAAGCCCACGGATGTCACCTTTGCCGGATCGAGCGGCGGCTCGCCCGACAAGACCCGGCCCCGGAACGTCGGCACAAATTGTTTCAGCGGCAGCCGATGCTCGGTCCACTCGCCCGGCTTCGTCGTGAAACTGCACTGGTAAAGCGGGGTGTCGAAGCCCGTCCCGGTTCGCACGCTGAATTTATAACGGCGACCATCTCCGCGCACCCGCAGGACAAAAGCGGTGAGGCCGGCGAGGTTCTCGCCCACGGGCGAAGAGCGGACCGAGGCAAATCCGCCGTTGTTCTCGAACCGCACTGTGCCGCTGAAAACGGCACCACCGTTGGTCAGCACTTCAAACTGACTGGTGGAAACACCGCCCATCACATCGTCGTTAACTACTTCCCAGGTGGGCGAATGGGTTACCGCCTTAAAATCGAAGAGGGTTTTATTGGTTTCAGTGTCCGCTTTCATGGTAATGGCCAGGGATATCAGTGCGAGCGCGGCAATCAGGCGCGCGAAGCGGGTTAAAGTCAAAGTCATTTGCTTTCAAAAGTTCAAGAGTTCAGTCGCCACAGCGTGAAGTTCAACGCCGCAGCGAAACTTACCCACGCCAGATACGGCGCAAGCAGCCAAGCGGCGACGCGATGCACCGGCCAAAACGCCGCGATAGTCCACGCAATCGCCAGCCATAGTAGCATGATCTCCGCGAACGCCAAACCGGGTCGGTGTAGTCCGAAAAACAGCGGAGTCCACGCCACGTTGAGCGCCAGTTGCGCGAGGAACACCAGCAGCGGGCCGCGCCGGGCTGCGAATCCGCCTTGCCGCCACACCAACCACGCCGCCACGGCCATCATCGTGTAGAGCGCCGACCAGACCGGACCAAAAATCCACCCCGGCGGATTCCACGCCGGTTTGTTGAGCGCGGCATACCATTCGCCCGGCATGAACAAAGCGCCAAGCGATGCTGCGGCAAAGCAGAGCAACACCCAGCCCGCGAGTGGTAGCCAGCGCCGCAAGGCCGAGGTTGAAGGGGGTGACGATGCGTTCATGGCGTTAGCCTCCGCCCGTCGCCGAAACGCTGCGTCAAAGCCGCCGAGCGATACCGGAAAATCCGTTCCACGTCCGGGCGCACGAGCCAGCGGTGCGCAATGAAATCGAATGGCACGGCATAGCGCACCACGTCGCGCGCCCGCGTGCCGCCGTCGCGCGCCTCGAACGTGTGCTCGTGAATCCACTGCCGGTAAGGCCCGCGAAGCTGTTCGTCCACGAAGCGATACGGCGGCTGCCAGACGTTGATGCGGGTGCGCCAGCGCAGCGGGATGCCGCGCACGCGGAGACGGTAATCAATCAGCGCCCCCTCGCGCATCGCGATGGGTGGCGGCGTGACGATGTGAAAATTCAGCCACGGTGGCGTGAGGGCATCGAGGTTGGCCGCATCGGCGAAAAACGAGAACAACTCCTCCGGCGGGAGCGGCAGCCACAGTTCGGATTGAAATTCGTGAACTCTCATTTGCCTTCCTCCGCTGACTTGGCAATGCCGCGCAACATCCCGGCGAAAACGAGTTGGTGCAACGGCCAGACGCCATACCAATACGCCAGCCCCCATAATCCCAAAGGATCGAAGGTCGCCGTTTGGCGCAGCCGCGCCCCGTTTCCATCCGGTTGCACTTCGAATTCAAGCCACGCCCGGCCCGGCAGTTTCATCTCGGCCGCTAGCCGCAGCCGCTGGTCTGGCTGGCTGGATTCGACGCGCCAACAATCCAGCGTGTCGCCGGCCAGCAACCGCTCCGGATCACGGCGACCCCGGCGCATTCCCACCCCGCCCATGACCAGGTCCAGCCAACCGCGCAACGTCCAAAGCCAGTTCGCGTAGTGCCAGCCCGCCGTGCCGCCGATCTTTTCGACGACGGAAAACACTTTAGCCTGCGACGCCGCGACCCGCGTCGTGCGTGAATCTACCAAGCGATTACCGAAGCGTGTGCCGCCCCATTGCTGGGGCGCGTTCGCGGCGGCTGACGATGCGTCCGACCAGCGCGTTTGCGCGAAGGTCGAGTCTTCGTTTCGTAAAGCCCGCGCAATCGCCTCGCCCAAGCCAATCGGCCTGATGGGGAACAGGCGTTGGACGGAATCGTCGCGCACCACAGTCGGATGCCGGAGGCTGTCCACCAGCTTGCGGCCTACGCGGGCATACAGCGGCGTCACCAGGCCCAGCCACAAACTCGACAGTCGCGGGGTCAGCAAAGGCACGGGAATCATCCACCGCCGCAGCCCGCGCTGCCGTGCGTATTCGCGCATCAGTTCGCCATAGGAAACCTGGTCCGGCCCGCCAATCTCGACCATGACGCTGCCAGCCAGCTTGAGGGACAGCGCCGCACGGAGATACGCGAGCACGTCGCCGATGGCGATGGGTTGCGCCGTCACCCGCACCCATCGCGGCATCACCATCACCGGCAACCGCTCCACCAGCGCCCGGATCATTTCAAAAGACAAGCTGCCCGAGCCGATGATGATGGACGCCCGGAACTCGATCACCGGCACAGCGTGCGCCCGCAATCGCTCCCCCACCTCATGCCGGCTGCGCAAGTGCGCGGACAAATCCGGCTCATTCTCGCCCAAGCCTCCGAGATAAATGATGCGCTGGACGCCTGCGCCGTGCGCGGCGGCGGCGAAATTCTCCGCGGCAATCCGGTCCTGCTCTTCAAAATCGCCCGTCGCGCCCATCGAATGAACCAGGTAATACGCGGCTTCCACGCCCTGCATGGCCGCCGACAGCGAAGCCGCGTCGAGCAAGTCGCCTTGCACCACTTCGACGCCGGCCGGCACACGGGGCGACAAATGGTCCGGCTGCCGCGCCAGACACCGCACGCGCCAGCCGTCCGCCACCAGCAATGGCAACAGCCGCCCGCCGACGTAGCCCGTCGCGCCGGTGAGTAGAATGAGCTTGGAGTCAGACATGAAATGGTTTTTCTCCAGCCAGATCGCGCTGAAGCCGGGCCACAGCGAGTTCCTTGGCTTTCGCCTCGACTTCGACCGTGAGTGCCAAACCGCGCCAGGCGGCGGGGAAATCTTTGGGGTCAATGAAATCGTGATGCCGCTCCGGTTTCGGTCCGGACCAGCCCGCCAGCGGACTGGAAAGGTGGAAGAGCGGCTCGCGATTCTTCCAAGTCTTACGCGCCGCTTCGGTGGCTTGCTCGACCGTCAAGTCGTCGGGCAGGCAACGATGATGGTGCGCGTCATAAACAAGCGGCACGCCTTCGCTGCGGCAGAGCGGCAACAAATCGGCAGGCGTAAAAGTTTTGTCGTCGTTCTCCACGGTCAGGCAGGCGCGGGCGCGGGGCGAGAGCAGTTCGAGATTGCGCTGGAAGCGCTCCAACGCCGCCGGCTTGTCGCCGTAACCGCCGCCGCCGTGAATGTTGACTGTGTCGGCATTCGTCCATTCCGCAAGTTCCGCCTGCGATTCAATGTCTGCGACCGAGCGCGCCACGATGTCTGCATCCGGCGAATTGAGCACGACAAACTGGTCGGGATGAAAACCGGTGCGAATGCCTTGCGCGCGGGCGAACTCACCGCAGCGGCGGAACTGCGCCACAATTTCATCCGCGCCCGGTAATTCTTCGACGCGATAGCCCACGGTCGGGTGCGTCTTGACGGGCATGATCGGCGTGAGAATACGAAACGAACCAATGTGGTGAGTCGCGCAAAATTGCAACGCCGCCAGCAGTGCCTCGGCATTAGCGGTGCAGAGTTCGGCGAAACGTGCCAGTTGTTCGCGCCGAGGCAAACGCTGCATGGCGGTGGCGGTGGCGACGCGAAATTTGATCGGCTGTTCGAGAAACTGGCAGCACAGTCCCAGTCGCAGTAATCCAGTCGGTGCGGAAGATTTTTTGGTTTTTGCTGTCGGCATAAACTTTAGCTCCGTGCTTGAACACTGCCGAGGCCGCCGTCAATGCCGATGACCTGGCCCGTGACCCAGCTTTGTTCGGCGTCCAGCAACCAGCAAATCGCCGAGGCCACTTCCGCCGGTTCACCGATGCGTCCGAGCGGATGCAGGGCGGCGGACATTTTCGCGACGGTTTCATTTTGCGTCAACGAGCGGGTCAAGTCCGTGCGCGTCAAACCGGGCGCCACACAATTCACCCGCACGCCAAACCGGGCGTAGCTCGCCGCTGCGGCCAGCGCCAGGCCTTCCACCCCGGCCTTGGCAGCGGCGATGGCTTCGTGGTTCACGAGTCCGCGCCGCGCCGCGACCGACGAGCAGAGCACGATGCTGCCACCTCCGGCTTGTTTCATCATCAGCCGCGTGGCGGCACGCACGAGGTTGAAGGCGGTCGTGAGATTGGTGGCAATCGTGTCGGCAAAATCCTGATCGCTGATCAAATGGGCAGGCTTCAGCAAAATGGAACCTGTGCAATTCACCACGCCATCCACGCGCTCGTGTCTGGTTTGCACGGACTGCATCAACGCGTCAACGGCGGTGCTGTCGCGGGCGTCTAGCGGGAAAGCCTGCGCGCCAGTTTCAGCGGCGACGCTTTCGAGGCGCGCTGCGTTGCGGCCGGCGATAATCAGTTTGCAGCCGCGCGCAGCCAGTTTGCGGGCGACGGCGGAACCGATGCCGCCGGCACCGCCAACAATAATCATCACGGGAGAATTTTCTTTGCTCATAAAATCGCTGGAACCGGTGTCAACGGCGGTGCCGGTTTTTGCGGTTCGGTTGGTTGCGGCAAGTTGGTGATTAAGCGGGCGCTGCGATTGTAGGAAAAATAAGAATACGCCCACTGAAAAAACACGGAGGTGCGGTTGCGGAAACCGATCAGGAAAATCAAATGCACAAACAGCCACGCCAGCCAGGCGAGCAGCCCGGAAAATTTTAATTTTCCAATCCACGCCACCGCTGCCGAGCGGCCAATGGTGGCCATCGTGCCCTTGTCCCAATACTTGAAGGCCGGACGGGTGTCGAGGCTCGCGGCGAACATGGCCTCCTGCTCAATAATTTTGGCAACGTGAGCAGCCATCTGGATCGCGGCGGGTGAAACTCCCGGCACGGGTTTGCCGTCGGCTTGCGGCACAAAGGCCATGTCACCAATGGCAAAAATTTCCGGATGGCCGGGCAGGCTTAAATCCGGATTCACTTTGACGCGACCAGCGCGATCCAGCTCCACGCCGAGTTTTTGCGTCAGTGGCGTGGCGGAAACACCCGCCGCCCAGACGACGTTGGCGGCAGGAATGATTTCGCCGCTGGCCAGTTCGACTTCGCCTTCGCGGATGTCTTTGACCGAAGTTTCATTGCGGACTTGCACTCCAAGCGCTTCAAGTTGCCGGCGGGCGCTCGCGGATAAATCCGGTGGAAAATTCGAGAGCAAATTTTTCGAGGCTTCGATAAGAATAATCCGGGCTTGGGTGGGATCAATGCGCCGAAAATCACGTTTCAAAACCGTGCGCGTCAACTCCGCGAAAGACCCCGCGAGTTCCACGCCGGTCGGGCCGCCACCGACGACGACGATGGTCATGAGCTTGTCGTGCTCGGCGGTGTTTGCTTCGTTCTCGGCTTGCTCAAACGAGAGCAGGACATGGCTGCGGATGCGGAGCGCGTCTTCGAGCGATTTCAGGCCGGGCGCGAAGCGTTCCCATTCCGGATGGCCGAAATATCCAGTCTGGCCGCCCAATGCGAGCACCAAATAATCGTAGCTCAAGGAATTTTTTTTGAGGCGCACCTGCTTTTTTACGAAATCAAAACCGGTCACGTTATCCAGCAAAACGGTGACATCCGGTCGGTCGGACATAATGGAACGAACCGGTTGCGCGATGTCGGGCGCGGAAAGGCCACATGTTGCCACTTGATACAACAGCGGCTGAAACAAATGATGATTCGTGCGATCCACCAGCGTGATTCGGGCACCCGGCATTTGAAACTGTTTGCAAAAGGTCAGGCCGCCAAAGCCCGCGCCGAGCACAACAATGTGAATTTGTCTGTTTGCTTCCATTGGGTTTTCATTTCGCCACCGGTTTTGAACTGGAAATTTTTTTGGCAGGTTTTCTCAACGCTTCGAGTTTGGTGGCGAGATCCGAAAGGTCTCCGGTCCGCACCGCGCCGATTTGTTGGAGGGTGTCGTGATAGGCGAGCATCGCCCGTCCGCCCGCCAAAATCGCCACGTCCGCCGGTAGCAATTCCCGTAGCAGCTTCAGTTCGGTTTCCATCCGTGAATCATCCTCGGGATAGACGAGACTCAAGGCGACCGCCCGTGCCTGGCTTTGACGTGCCGCGCCAGCTATCTCCGTCGCCGGCAGGCTTGCGCCCAGATAAATGATCTGCCAGTCCAGGTGCGTAGCCACGGCAGCGACCAGCAACGCGCCAAGTTCATGAAGTTGGCCCGCCGGCGTCGCCACCACCAACCGGGGAGAATGCTTGGTTTCTCCGAACGGCCTGGCCGCGTTCAACAGAAACGTCCGCAGCACGGAGGTCGCCAAATGCTCGTGGGCCACGGTAATGCTGCCATCAATCCACAGTTCACCGATCATCTGCGCCAGTGGCGTGACAACACGTTGGAGCAGTCCCATCGTGCCGAGCGCCATCGCGCCACGCTTGAGGGCGTCTTCAAAGGATTTGGCGTCGAGCGATTTCATCGCCGCTACACATTCCTCGATGATTGAATCACCTGAAGCGGGGGTGCTGGGCGCGGTTCGATTCGAGAGCGGAATCATGCTGGAAGATTCCGCCGCCTGCTTCCGCAGTTTTTCCGTCGGCCACTGCGCGATCAGGCCAATGTTGTGTCCTGCCTGCGTCACCGCGCGCAATAATTTGAGCCGTTCAACCTGCTGATCCGAGTAAAGCCGGCGGTTGGTGCCGGTCCGATCGGGTTTGACGGCGCTGTAGCGCTGTTCCCAAATGCGGATGACATAGGCGCTCAAACCGGTGAGGCGGGCCACGACTTTGATGGGATGACTGGCGTTTGACATTTCGTTATACAAATCTTCCACAGTTTCCAAAAACTGGCAAGGTAAAAGATTGTTTTGGTTTTCTTAAAAGTCCACAGAAGTCCATAAAAGCTCAATTGTATTGGCGAATCAAGAAGGACGATGGCGGGCCAAGATAAAACTTGCAGATAAATATTTGACATTATACAAATGATAGACAATGTTTAGACATGTTCGTCACCGTTTGACGAAAGGGATAGTTCGCAAAACAAAGTAAACATGAAACTCGAAAACGTATTAGCCGCTGAGTTCGCCGGCCGCACACTTAAATTAAAGTATTGCCGGCCGACGTGTTTCGCGGTGAGCGTCCGAGTTCAAAACAAAAACAACAAGCAAACCAACAAAATGAAAACAGTTACCAAAATATTCGCCGTTGCCGCCCTGCTGATTCTGCCCTCCACGCTGCCGATCGCCCGTGCGGCGGACGACGCGGCGAGTCCCGGCGACATTGTCGCCGTGGCGTCCAGCGCTGGCAGTTTCAAGACCCTCGTCGCCGCCGTGAAGGCAGCCGGCCTGGTGGAGACGCTCCAAGGCAAAGGGCCGTTCACAGTCTTCGCGCCGACCGACGAGGCTTTTGCCAAGCTGCCGCCGGGCACGGTCGAAGGCCTGCTTAAACCGGAGAACAAGGACAAGCTCGTCGCTATTCTGACTTACCACGTCGTGCCGGGCAAAGTCATGGCCGCCGATGTAAAAACGATGATGGTCAAAACCGTCAACGGGAAGGAACTCAGCATCAAAGTTGATGACGGCAAAGTTACGGTCAACGACGCTAAGGTCATCAAGACAGATGTGGCCGCAAGCAACGGGGTAATTCACGTAATTGATACCGTGCTCCTGCCCAAATAATAAAAACACGAATCCAAAGATTTAGTTAAGACCAAAACGAAACGGACACAACAAACAACAATAACAAACAAAATAGACAACAACTGAAAACATTATGAGCCAAACAAATTCAAACAACATTGTAGTCGTCGCCTCGGCGGCCGGAATCTTCAACACCCTGGTGGCAGCAGTAACTGCGGCCGGCCTGGTGGAAACGCTGCAAGGTGCGGGACCGTTCACGGTCTTCGCCCCTACGGACGAGGCCTTCGCCAAGCTGCCGGCGGGCACGATTCAAGAGCTGCTTAAGCCCGAGAACAAGGCCAAGCTGGCCGCCATTCTGACCTATCACGTCGTCGCCGGCAAAGTCATGGCGGCGGATGTGAAAACCATGACGGCCACGACTGCCAGCGGCAAAGAGGTGAGCATTAAGGTTGACGCCGGCAAAGTCACCATCAATAACGCCACGGTTATCAAGACTGATGTCGCCGCCAGCAACGGCGTGGTGCATGTGATTGACACGGTGTTGATCCCTAGCTGATCAAGCCACGGGACGGAGAGCTTTGGCTCTCCGTCCCGCAACCATCAATTGAAACGAAAAATGTTCAAGAAATTTGATTACTACTTTCTATTCGCCGCCTTCGCGAGTTTCGTGGCCAGCGTCGGCTTGTGGTTTCTCGTGAATCACGACTACGGCGTTTTCGTTGGCCTCTGGGTGCCGAGCATCCTCGCTCTATGGGTCGGCGTGCGCTTGGTCGTGGTTTCAGATAGCATGACCATCAACCGGAAAAAGTGATATGGGCATCTACATCTTCCCCATCTTTCTGTTCGGCTGCGCCATGACGGGAATTGTTTTCCTCGGCGTGCAGCAGGCAGCTGATTGGGCGAAAGATGAGGCGGCCCGGAACCAGGAAGCGAGCCGCAGTTCCGAAAACCCGATGCTGCGCCCAAGTTCAAATGAATCTAAATCACCGGAAAATTAACCCGCACAAACCAACCTATTGGGTCAAAAGTTTCAACTCGCAACCCCGGTCTGTCGAGTGGGCGGCGGCCAAAAACTGAATACTAAAATCATGCAACTGAAATTTGACTGGTTGATTGTCCTCGAAAACTTGCGGTGCGGCATCATGGTGACGGATGTGACGCTCGAAGGGCCGGCCGGCCCGCGCATCATCTACGTGAACCACGCCTGGATCAAGATGACCGGTTATAGCCGCGACGATTTGCGCGGCAAAACGCCGCGCCTGCTGCAAGGCGAACACACCGACCACGCCGTGGTGGGTTTGCTCAAGGAGAAGCTTCTCAACCGCGAAGTTTTTCACGGACAAACCTGGAACTATCGCAAGGATGGCGAGCCGTTCCTGATGAATTGGTATTGTTACTCCATTTTTGGGGAACGCGGCAAACCCATCTATTACGTCGCCGAACAGGATGACGTCACCGAAATCGAGTCGCTGCGCCTGAAGCAGAGATTGCTCGTCAATCCGCAGGATGCCGAAGCCATCAATTTTTTCGCCATTCTTGAAAATCATCGCGCGAAACAAAAACGGACGATATTCGGCCATGCCGTCTTGACTGAGCAACAAAATCGTGATCAAAAAACCTAACCTTGCCTCTGGCGATGAAATAACTAGCGGGCCCATGAATCAATGGCGTTTTAAACTCCTATACGATGGCGAATGTCCGCTGTGCCGGCGCGAAGCACGCTTTCTGGCACGGCGTAATTGTAACGGCCGGCTGGCTTTCGAGGACATAACCGCGCCGGGTTTTGATGCGTTAGTTTATGGCACAACTCGTGAAGAATTGATGGGCGTCATCCACGGAGTTTTTCCGGATGGACGCCTCATCCAGCGCGTGTCTGTTTTTCGTGAAGCGTATCGCGCCGTCGGACTCGGCTGGGTCCTGGCCCCGACGGCCTGGCCGGGTTTGCATTGGCTGGCCGACCTAGGTTACGAATGGTTTGCCCGCAACCGGATGGCCATAGGCAAATTGTTTGGTCGGCCCTGTGATTCGGAGACCTGCATCAATCCCCGGCCGAAAATTACACGCAGTTGAATTTTTGACCTGGAAGATCATCTCAAGGTGGCAATAGCCAATGAGTGTCATTTTTAGACGAGATTTGTTCTCCCTTCTGCATTCAGTATGATAAAGCCAGTCATGTATTTTATTGGTCTTGGAACGGCCGCCCCGCTTCCGCGTTACGCCCAGCGTGACTGCTGGGATGCTTTGCGCCATTCGGATGTCGTCGCGCGGCTCTCAACTCGCTCGCACGCCATCTTGAAAAAAGTTCTCTGTGGCGACAATGGCATCAACACCCGCCACCTTGCGTTGGATCCGATCACGGAAGTGTTCGACCTCACACCCGACGCCCTGCAAACGCGTTTTGTCACGCACGCTCCGGCGCTCGCGGTGGCAGCGGCCAAACGCGCGTTGGAAGATGCACAAAGCACAGCCGGCGAGATGGACGCCGTTCTCATCAGCACCTGCACGGGTTATCTTTGCCCGGGTCTCACGAGTTATGTCAGCGAACAGCTTGGCCTGCGCCCGGACGTTTTCGCGCTTGATTTGGTGGGCCAAGGCTGCGGTGCGGCCCTGCCAAACTTTCGCGCCGCCGAGTCAATCCTTTCTGCCGGCCGCGCCAAAAAAGTTCTTTCCATCTGCGTCGAGGTTTGCAGCGCTGCTTTCTACCTTGATAATGACCCAGGCGTGCTGATCAGCGCCTGCCTCTTCGGTGACGGAGCGGGTGCGGCGGTATTGTCGAATGAACCCCTGCCTGACCGCCGTCGCGTGAAATGGAAATGTGCCGCCTCGCGTCTCGTCACCGCCAAGCGCGACATGCTTCGCTTCAGCCATAAAAACGGCATGTTGCGAAACATCCTGCTGCCCGAAGTCCCGCAAGTCGCCAGCGAGGCTGCCCGAAAATTATTTTCCGAATCGTTGGTGGCGGCGGGTGTCGAACGCGAACAGATTACCGGCTGGATTCTGCATACGGGCGGGCGCGATGTGATTCGCGCTTTGCGCGACCAGCTCGAATTGACCGAGTCCGACGTGCGCCACAGTTCCGCAGTGCTGCGCGAATTTGGCAACATCAGCAGCCCGACCGTTTATTTCGTCCTCGAACGATCCTTGCGCGATACCGTGCCCGACGGCCTCTGGTGGATGTCGGCATTCGGCGCGGGATTCAGTTGTCATGGCGCGCTGCTGGAAATTGGAAAATGAAGCGCCAAGTCCGACCCGAACTGCTCGACACGCTGCCACCCGACGACCCGCGGGCGGTCCGCTCGCGCCACGACTTGCGCCGGATCAACTGGTGGATGCGCAATCAC